>Ga0209517_10002271_pt1 | contig 27385 bp, 17 predicted proteins | sample PeaSoiMetSII2010_FD_187695 | JGI IMG/M metagenome (GOLD analysis project Ga0209517, IMG submission 187695) | Peat soil microbial communities from Weissenstadt, Germany - SII-2010 (SPAdes) (version 2) | ecosystem: Environmental > Terrestrial > Soil > Wetlands > Peat | place: Germany...
CAAAAGAGCGGGCAGTACGCCTTTGGGCGCCTGAACGATTCCGATAGGACCAGCGTTTCACAGAAACCTTCTGAACTTCTGCCTGTAGGCAGTTAGAGCGAAATGCCAGCCTCGAAGATCTCGACCCCGGCCGTGGATCGCAACCAGCGTCCCGTCCCCCCTGGCCAACATTCTCAGCGTCACATTAAAACGCAAATGAGGGGCTCTGTCTATACACATTCCGGACAGAGTAGATCACATTTCAGACCAAGTGGTTTGGGGGAATATTGGCATTGGCATCTCGCAGCAGAACATGATTGTTCATTGTTGCATGGTTGGTGGAGCCGGGCGGCTTCAGCGCAGGCAAGGCAATCGGCAGCTTGGTTTGGCGGGGCTGGTTTCACGTTCTCGATGAGGGAGCCTGAAAGGATTGTGCAAACCACGAACCATGAAGGGGGCGGGAAGAGGTCGCCGTGAATCGTGAATTCCGTCGTTGTCCTGGCGGTTCCTCATTTTTCACGATACATCCTAACCGCCGCCACTCCCTAAGTGCCCTTCGGCCGCGCCGTCGCCGCGCGCGGCAGACCTTCATCCGCCGGCCGGCCACGCAAGTGCCACGCGAGTAACGAGCCCTGCACCCGCCACCGATCACTCCACCGTCCAGACAGTCCCCAAGGCATTGCTGCCATGATCCCGCTGGCAAGCCACTCCACCAGCAGTCGCGCCGGGAGAACCACGGCCAGGAGCGTGCGCGTTCCCCAGCCCTCGTTCTTGGCGAAATATGCGTAGCGCGATCGCCAATATTCAATGCGCGCCGCCGCGGTGGATTGCTTGGCCGTTCCCCCTTGCTCGTGCCAGACTCGAACTTGCGGCAGATGAAAAACCTTCCAACCGCGCCGCCGCGCCTGAAGGCAAAAATCCGTCTCTTCAAAAAAGAAAAAGAAACGCTCGTCGAATCCGCCCAGCGCGTCCCAGGCTGCTTTTCGAATCAGGAAAAACGCCCCGACCACCGATTCAACTTCCGTCGCTTCGGCCAGGGGCCGTTCCTTGCCGGGAAAACGTTTGGGAAAGAGCCGGCGCAGCAGCGACTTGTTCAGCAGTTCGGTGGACAGCGTCGGGAAATTTGCGATCGAGTTCTGGCGTGTGCCGTCAAGGCTGAGCAATTGCGCTCCGGCCACCGCGCAGTCCGGCGTTGCGCGCATGAATTGCACCGCTCTCCCCAGCGCGCCGGGCTCGAGCCGCGCGTCCGAATTGAGCAACAGCAGAAATTCCCCATGCGCCCGCCTCGCCGCCAGGTTGCAAGCCCGCGCAAACCCGAGATTGATTTCCGACCGGATGAGCTGGACCGAAGGAAATTCCGGCGGCAAAACGGTGGCGGTGTCGTCGCTCGATCCGTTGTCCACCACGATGATTTCCCCCCCGCCCGCAGCTTCCTCTGCCGAACGGATGGCGGCGCGGGTGAGAGCGCAGGTGTTGCGTGTGATGATGATGACCGAGACCTCCGGCGCGTTCGGGGTGCCCGCCTTCACTGCGCCTGCCGGTTTTGTTGCGCGTCGCGCACCTTCGCGTAGCGCGTGGCCGTGTAAAACGCGGTCATCCAGGCGATGTAATAGCCTTGCCAGCCATCGAGAAATCCGAGCCGAACAAAATATCCGCGCAGAAATCTCCACAGCGGGCGGACCGCCAAATCGCCCCAGCTTGCGGTGCAGTTCCTCGCGCGCGCGTCGAGCACAAAGTCAGTGCTATAGCTGGAGATTTTCGCAATTTGGCGGTCAATCGTGTCGGCCGGACGATGCAACAAATCGTTCCGCAGCCGCCCGACCGGCCCATCGACGATCAATTTGTCATGGGGGTCCACGCCGCCCCATCGCGCGCGGCCTCGGCGCCAGAGCCTCGTTTGCCGGTCCGGATACCAGTCCCCGTGCCGAATCCACCGCCCGCAGAAATTCGAGCAGCGCGGAAAGCAAAAGGCCGCGAAATCGCCCGGCGCGCCTACCACGCGCCCGATTTCCTCGCGCAAGCCGGGAACCACCTCTTCGTCCGCGTCCAACCCTAGCAGCCAGTCCTGTTCGGCTTTATCGGCCGCGGAATTCTTCTGCGCGATGTGACCTTTCCAAGGTTCGCGGAAAACCTTCGCGCCGCAGGCTTCGGCGATTTTATCCGTGCCGTCGGCCACGTCGTCGTTGAGCACGACGACGATTTCGCCGGCCCAGCCCGCGACGCTCTCGAGCGCGCGGCGGATCCGGTGCGACTCGGCGCTTGCGACCATGCAAACGGACACCGGGAGGCGCTGCGCCACTTTTGGGGAATTCATGGTCGCAGCAAATCCACTTGCGTGGAGTCAGATCGGCCTTGGCGCCGGTTGCGCAGCTTGCAGAGCTGCCGATAGAACAACATGTTATAGGCGTGGCAGAGGAGGTATTTCCACTTGAGTTCGCTGGTGTAGGTATCATAGGAGGCAACGTCGTTGGTAGGCCTCAAACCCGCCTTCTGGCATAATCTCGGGAACACCTCGCGAACCGCAAACGAATACAATTCGAGGTCTAGCTTGTTGTGCTCCGTGATCATTTCGACGATGCGATTATCGCTCAGCAAAGACTTCTTGATCGTGTTGTCGGGCGAGACGCGCCTTCGACGATATCTCAGGTTAAGTCGAAAGGGGCTCAGCCTTTCCAGGACATGAAGCGAATGCTCGAACTTTTCTGTCAAACCGACAAAACCGCATTTCTCCAGAAAGACCTTGGCTTTATCCAGGTTGCGCCCGCCTGCCATCAGTTTAACCTGCAAATTCTCCACATAATCCTCTTGCGCCAGGGTTTGCTCGAAACTCCGGCGGTTGGCTCCGGCGAGAACGCTGTCTTGGTAATGAGAAATCACTCGGGCCACCGGCTCCCTTAAAAAGGTCATGTAAAACGGGTCCGGTGCCGACAGACCCAACGGATCGATCAGGTTATGGCCCGCGATGCTCCGCAAGCGCGGAAAAACTCTTTGCGCAAACTGCAGATCGCTCTGAGTGAAAACGGGTTTCTTAGCATGATTGGTGTGGCAGGCAAAAACCCCGAAACTGTTTTCCAGGATGAATTGGAAGGTGGATCCGGCTGTTTTGGGGATGTGCAAAAAGATGATCATCCGCCCGGACTTTGCACCGCTCCAGGGCGCTCTGTCAATCCAATGGGAGAAGACAAGACCGAAGCTTTCAACCTCTGCCTGGAAGTCGAACGCTTTGGTGCTGAGCAGGTCGTCAGCTTGCTCAAGTCAGTGAACGAATGAGCGGTGAACGCTAATTCACAAATCTCAACTCAAAGTCGGCCGTTCGAGACATGGTCAGCTTGATTCCGGCGATCCGGTCTGCCAGCGAAACTAACGACCGTCCAGGAGCAGCTCCGGCTTAATTGGTGATGACAATGCCAGGATTTGTCTTGAGAGCCTTGCGGTTCTGCCACTAGCGGGTAGCCCGGCAATATAATCCCGCGCTCGCTGGTCATCCAGTTTGCCACCGATTTCGCTGAGGAGTTCGAAAAGCAGCTCCAGAAAAGCACTGATATCGCGTGGCGCCTTGGTCGGGTCACCATAAAGGGTACGGGTAAGGAGCTCGGCGACGGCGCGGACGTGCGTGGATGAGACCCGTGCCACCTCGCTGAGGCTCTTGGCCCAGCGTGCGAATTTATTTATGCCGGTATCCAGCAGCCGCGCCATCGCGCCACCCAGCTCATTCACGTCCAGGCGCCCTTCGGCAATCGCCGCGATCAGACCGTCCACGCCGTGGCCTCGAAGCGCGCTGTCTTGGGCTGCAAGGCAGAGCGCCAAGGCCAAGCAAGCCATCGGCCGAAGCTCAGTATGCGGTTCTGCCAAAGGTTCAACATAGGCGCAAAATTCCCGGTCCATTGCGTCGGCATAATCCACCGAGATCTCAAGGCGCTGGCAGGCAAAAGCGAATATGGCCTCCCGATTCGCGGGCCAAAGCTGCGCGGCCCAGCGGATCATGTTCTTTTTCCCCTCCTCGCTAGTCTGCCAAGGCCCGTGGAACAGAACAGGAAGCAAAGCATCATCGACTTGCTTTGGAAACCGGGGCTGGGTTGTCAGTTCAAATTGAAGATGGGTCCAAGCGTGACCGACAAACTCCCTGCGTTCGGACCACGCCTTCCAGGAATATTGGGCTCCAACACCTGCGTCCGGTCCGAGATGGGGGTGCTTTGTTTCAAACTCGGGCAAATCTCCCTGCTGCTCGCGGCTCCTCCAGGCGGCCAGCCAGAGCGCTGCATTGGTCCCGGTGCTGTGCTCGTGTCCCAACGCAAACTGAAAAGCCTGCCCGGCTTCACCGCTCAAATCCTTGGCGAGCTCCAGTGCTTGCTCGCGCCCTTCGGGAGAAAGCCTAAGCAGCGCGAGGACCTGGTCGTGCCGGTCCATCTCCAATCCAGACTTTTGCCATTCCTGCCAGCGCTCGACCAAAACACAGGGTTCAATCCATCCACCCAGGTGTGTAGGCGCCGATAAGAGCGGCATCGCAGAACGGACTTGGACACGGCGACTGATCGCCATCAGGCGGTGGAGAAGAAAGGCGTATTGGTTCTGGCCATCGGCAAGTCCTTCTGGCCTCTCTGTAAATTCGTTCGCACCCTTAATCCAGGCAAGAAATAACATCGCCAGGCCATGCTCCAAAGCCGGCTTGTAAGACCCATCCGCGCCGGGGTTGTCGCGCGTCTTAAGGGCGCGTTTGCGTAGAGGTCCGGTGCGCCGCTCGAAATCTTCAGGGCGCTGGTCGCAAAGGCGGCTGATACCATCGAGGACGCGTTCGATTTCTGTTGGATTCGCAGGTTCTTCGAGCACTGCACCAGCAACGTGGATCAAATCGTCGAGGTTAGTGATCGACGGAACCGCGCGAGCGGGATCAATGCGACTCAAGGGCTTTCGGGGCAGGTCCATTTCACCCGTCACGGCACGCCCCTTTGCCTGGTCAGGTGGTGTTCCGAGCCACGAGGCCAAACGCGGTTTCAAACTGGCGGCGACAGCCCCTTCCAATTCCTGGAGCTTCGAACGCAACACTGGGTCCTGCTTGTCGCCGTGCCGGTCCAGAAATTCGAATACTGCTTTTTGCACTTCAGGAGCCTCGTTTAGCAAGGCCGGAATCGCAGCTATGCAAATAGCTTGCTTGGAATTTGGTTCCCGCTGGGCGGCGCCCTCGAGAAGTTGCAGTGCCCCTTTGGCCACGGCTTTTCCTTTGGCAGTCAACGCAGGCTGTAGCGCGCCAATCAGTTTGGCAGCGGCCAATGGTTTGATCTGCTCCACGATCGAGACGGCGTTTGCCGCGAATGCAACCGTCGGCGGAATGCCGCTGGCCAGCAAGCGGAGATAGACATCGATGCGCTCAGCGCGCTCAGCGGAGGTCGGCACCAGCGCCTCGTGGAACCGCGAAAACCAGCCGGCCCGAAATTGTATAAAGTCTCGCGAAAGTGCTTCAAGGCTGGCGTCCAGCAGCCGGTCGCGTGGCAAAACTGCCCGGCGGGATAGCTCCGCCAATGCGTCGGTCCAGGTATCCTTTGATTTCCGGTATTTTTCGCAATTCGCCAGGCTCACCTCACCATTGCCGTCCACCTCGAATAAGCGCCAGAAATCACTCTCCAGCCAGTCCCGTTCCTTTAAAAGGAGGTCCCCAAGTTTCGGAGGCTCCTTTCCCTGTTCATATCGAGGCCAAATGCAGTTCAGCGCCTCCAAAACATAATTCTCGTGTTTGGGCGGTCGGCACAAACCCGCCCGGACCAAGGCGCGCGTTTGTTTCCAGTTTCCCCCAAATCTGCGGAGTTCTCCCTCACACAGGAGCTCGGCGTAATCATCGATCCACGGTGGGCGCCGATCAGCCAAGATCGCCACTGCCGCTTCTGAAGGCACGAATCCCCGGCGTTCCAGAGCTTTAATTTCAGCCAGAGAGGCGCTCGCGAGCGCGGCGGCATGTGCTGCCGGCATGAGCTCATACCAGTTGCCAATCGGCCCCAGCTTCTTAACCTCGGCCGCGGCTTTCTTGTTATATCCCCCACGCCAGTTCAGGGCGAGCAGTTTGCACCAGTGCACAACGGTAAGGGCGACGCTCCGTCGCTCGGGTTCGGTCGCGCCTTCGAAAAACTTGCAGACGGCCGCAACGTCACCACCGCGTAGGTTTTTTTGCAGTTTTTCAACAGATAGAGGCATAGGGGCCAGCTATTCAAGGGCCAATTCGGGCTCAGTTACAATCTGCACCGCGAGGATGTGCTTGCACGGCCCACGGCTGCCCTGGTGCTTGGCGTGCCAGGGACAGGTGCAACGGTCGCCGGCTTCAGACAGCCGAACGCGGTGAGTAACGTCGGTGCCGAGGACCTCCGCTTCGATTATTTCATCGGTGCGCTGGAGGATCCGAACGCTTGCATTTTCGACGAGTTTGCGTGCGTTCTTCAGGCGCGGATGTATTTCCTCCACGAGCGCCAAATTAAATGGCAATTCCCGATGAAAGTAAGCCCCGCGGCTCAGGTCATAACCAACCAATCCGCGTGACCCCAAGGCCGAAAACGCTCGGCGCATACTCTCGAGGGACGCATCCCAATTGCCTACGAACTCGGCAGGTCGTATTTCCGACTGCCATTTCAAGAGGCCCTGCACCAGGTTCAGCAGCCGATCGCGCTCCTTAGCTGCGAGATCGGCCAGCACCTGCCCCTCCCCGGAGAAGCCGCGCCATACTTCCGCGGTAAGGGTGAGATGAAAATTCAGCGGACCGAAATGGAGCTGCCATTCGCTGGCATCGCCGCGAGAATCAGCAAACACACTCAGGCCATCGGCCAACAGCGCCAGGTCTGCCAGCAAGCGCAAGCGTTCGATGCCGGCCACGCGCAGCCCGTGTTCACCTTCGCGCTGGCTCAGCCGCAAGCCATTGCCGGCCGGGATAATCCAATAGGCGGTCTTGGCCATCGTCGAACGCGGCAGGGCGCGAAGGAACCGAAGCGTTTCGATTTTACCCAGGTGCGCGCGCCGCTCCATCCGCGACTGGTAAGCTTGCACCTCTACAAATCCTTGAGCCAGCGCAGGGGCAATTTGACTTTGCGTTCCACGCTTTGCTCTGCGCCCCGCAGCAGGGCGACTTCGTCGGTGCCGACAGCCAATCCCACCCGCTCATCATCGCGGATCTGGGCAAGCGCCGCTCGCATCCCGGCGTTGAAATCCACATTCGTTGTTCCTTGATCGACAACTACACCATCGTAACCATCCGGACTGAGATCGATTCTCGCATACGTGCTGCAGCAGGCCGAGAATCCTTCGAACCTTATCAGCCCGCCCCCACTCGTGACCACCGGATCGCGAGTGTCGAGCATCTTCCGCAACATCGCCGCGGGAATGTGGAACCGAGCGGTTACGACCTTTGCCAGCGTGCGCAGCAGTTGCGCCGTGAGCCGCGGGTGCTTAAGTTGGCCCTGAAAGAAATACGGGAATTCGGAGCGTCCTCCAGAAGTTGCGAACCGCAACCGTTCGCCCTTGTCTTTCTCCACAAGCTCCGAAGCGAAGGCATATCTATAAGCATGCTCAATGGCCGCTGCACTCATGCTTTCGGCAGCGTAAGCAACCTCTTCGTGTGCGGCAATTCGATTCAGGGGCGGCCAGCCGCGAGGAGCGCTTGCGAATGAGGGACTCTCCACGTGATGCATCATCCTCCAATAGGGCGAGGCGATCTCCGCCCGGAGAAATCCAGGTGGCTCTAACCCGTTGTTCCGAAGGAAGAACCAATTCACAGGGATTGACCGCATCCCGCAGCCATTCGCGCATTTTTTCGATCCCAGGATCCTCGGCGTTTAGTAGTTCATCGAGTGGTCGCATCGCGTTCAGTGACTGGGGATCTTTAGAAAGGCAAATCCCCAAACTCGGTCGATATGGGCACATTGCGTTATGCCGCTTGGCGGTAGTAGTAACTGAGCAACACGCCCAGTTGCTTTTGGCGCCGCCGCCGCAGTCACCGGTGCACCAGCCCGGCCCGCCAACATTTTGCCGACACGCAAGCTAACCGGAGCATTACGAAGCGTTGCGGTGGCCGCGAGGATCACGACGCCGGCGCGTGGGCAGCTCAGGCCGGATGTGCTGTAAGCGGGCTCTTCGTGGCGAGCTGTCATGGAACGATCGGTGCTCATATAACATATAATAACGATCTAACGATCGGGGTCAAATCTAAACAGTTTTACATTTAATTGACGGAGGCGCACAGAACCGGTATGGTCGCAGGCGTGGCTCGACCATTGCGCATCGAACGGCCTGGGGCCTGGTATCATGTGACAACTCGCGGCAACGAGCGGCGGGCGATCTTCCGCGATAACCGCGACCGGCAGCATTTTTGCGATTTGCTGGGGGAAACGGTGGGGACTTTTGGCTGGAGGCTTCCCGCTTACGTGCTGATGGACAACCACTTTCATCTGCTGGCCGAGACGCCGCAGCCAAATTTGGGCCGGGGGATGCAGTGGTTGAATACCAGTTACAGCGTGTGGTTTAACCGGCGGCATGGACGCAGTGGGCATCTTTTCCAGGGTCGTTACAAGGCGATCATCGTTGAGCCTTCCGCGTGGGGTTTAGAGTTGAGCCGCTATATTCATCTCAATCCGGTGCGGGTGGGGCGGTTGGGGCTGGACAAAGGCGCACGAGCGCGCGACCGCGCTGGGGTGGGCCCGCAGCCGGAGCCGGCGCAGGTCAAGGCCCGCACCACCGTCCTGCGGGGCTACCGATGGAGTTCCTATCGGGCTTACCTGGGCTTGGCCAAGGCACCCGAGTGGTTGAGCCGGGAATTACTAGCTCAGGGCCAGACCAAGAGAGAGGAGAGCAAGAGACGGGAGAGCGCGGCTGAAACGTACCGTTGTTTCGTCGAATCAGCCCTCCGGCAAGGCTTGAGGGAAAGCCCCTGGGAAAAATTGACCGCGCAAACGGCTTTGGGCGGCGCGCGCTTCGTGCAAGGCCTTCAACGGCGGCTCAGGGGCAAAGGGCGGGAGCAACCTGGCGCCCGGCAACTGGCGAACAGGCCCAAGTTGGCTCAAATCATCGCGGCGGTGGCAAAGGTTAAATCGGAGCGGTGGGAGGACTTTCGAGATCGCTACGGGGATTGGGGCCGGGACTTAGTGCTGTATCTGGGCCGGAGGCATTGCGGGCTCAAGCTTGCGGAGCTTGGCCGAGAGGTAGGCGGGCTGGATTACATGAGCGTGAGCATAGCCATCCATCGATTGGGGCGACGATTAGAGAAAGACTCCGCGCTGCTCACGGCCTTAAACCGTTGCCGAACAGATCTCGGAATGTAAAAATGTTTAGATTTGACCCCATTGCCTATTGTTTAGATTTGACCCCATTGCCTATTGCTATTGCCTATTCGGTGCTGACAAAGCGGGCTGCGCGGCCGGGATTCGCTTTCCCGGCACGAGGACCTCAATTGCAAGTCAAGGTGCTGCATGAAACATTCCTGTGTTGCGGTGGTCGGCTGGCGCCCAGCCGATGCGAGAGGCGCAGCACGCCGTTCGAGCTGCTCCCGCCTGGAACAGTGGTCAGTGGGTTAAGCGGGCCGGGAAGCCGTAGTTCTTCCCAGCCCGCCTTGTGCACTTCCGTCAAGTCAGGAGCAACCGAGGCTCTCGCCGCAGTTGAGGCATTTGTAGCAGGCGCCGTTGCGTACTGCCACGTGGCCGCAGTTCGGGCAGGTGGGCGCGTCCTGCTGGAAATGCGCCACCGTGTCGTTAAAAGTCCGGATCGTCTGCGGGCCGGTAGCAGGGGCGCCGGCGGATTGGCCATTCCGGGCGTGTCCGGCGGATTTCTCCTCAATAATCTCCGTGTCTTCGGAAAGCGCCAGCTCCGGCACGGGCCGGTTTACCTTTTTCCGTTCCTCTGCCTGCAAACCGGGTATAGGCAGATCCGGTTGGTTGCGATTCATCGAGTTGGCCTCGCGATAGCCGGGAACGAACTGGAAAGCCAGCCAGCGAAACACATAATCGATGATCGACGCGGCATTACGAATGTCCGGATTTCTCGTAAAGCCCGAGGGTTCGAACCGCACATGGGCAAATTTGCGCACCAGCGCTTCCAGCGGCACCCCATATTGCAAGGCCAAGCTGGTTAACGTGCCGATTCCGTCCATCAAGCCGCCAATCGTCGAACCTTCCTTGGCCATCGTAATGAACAGCTCGCCCGGTTGTTTATCCTCGAACAACCCCACGGTCAGGTAGCCCTCGTGGCCGGCGATGTCGAACTTGTGGGTGATCGCCGTTCGAGTATCGGGAAGCCGGCGGCGTAAAGGCTTGCCGGCTTGCTCGCGCAGGCCCACCACCTCAGCTTCCAAGTCCTTGAGCCGAGTGTCCTCGCTGGCGCTCTCAGGCGCCGCGGCCTTGTCCCCTCCTTCGTTGGTGCGTTTCGTATTGAGCGGTTGAGAGCGTTTTGAACCATCGCGATAAATGGCCACGCACTTCAGCCCCATCCTCCAGGCCTGCACGTAGGCGTCGAAGATGTCCTCAACCGTGCTCTTATTGGGCATGTTCACGGTTTTGGAAATGGCCCCGCTGATGAACGGCTGCGCCGCCCCCATCATTTTCAGGTGTGCCAGCGCCGCGATGCTTCGCTTCCCCTGATGTGCCTTGAACGCGCAGTCGAACACCGGCAAGTGCTCGGGACGCAGACCGCTGCTCACGGGCTTTCCGTCCGTTTCCACATCCTCAATGGTGTCGAACTTCTCGATGTGCGCGGTGATACACTCCACCTCCGCCTGGCCATAACCGAGCCGGCGCAATCCCTCGGGCACCGTCCGATTGACGATTTTGAGCATGCCGCCGCCCGCCAGCAGCTTGTACTTCACGAGGGCGATATCTGGCTCGATGCCGGTCGTGTCACAGTCCATCAAGAAAGCGATCGTTCCGGTGGGCGCCAGCACCGTCACTTGCGCGTTGCGATAACCCGCCTGGCGGCCGCTCTCCAGCGCCCGGTCCCAAGTCTTGCGCGCCTCCTGCTTCAAATAATCAAAATCCTCGCTGGCCTGAATTTGCTCGACCGCCTGGCGGTGCTCCTGGATGACCCCAAGCATGGATTCGACATTGTCGGCGGCGAGCGGCTTAGACACATGCGCGCACCGTGCATCCCGGTAGCCCTTAAATGGGCCCATCACGCTGGCGAGGTGGGCTGATTGTTCGTAGGCGTGGCCGGTCATCAACGCGGTGAGCGCCCCGGCCAGCGCGCGGCCCTCGTCTGAATCATACGGCAGTCCGTAGCTCATGATGAGCGAGCCGAGGTTCGCGTAGCCTAAGCCCAGGGTGCGAAAGATATGCGAATTCTCCGCAATCTGCGCAGTTGGATAGCTGGCGTTGTCCACCAGGATCTCCTGCGCAGTGATGAAAATGCGCACCGCAGCTTTGAACCGTTCGACGTCGAACACGCCGTCCTCGCGCTTGAATTTAAGCAAGTTCAGCGAGGCCAGGTTGCAGGCCGTGTCGTTCAGGAAAACGTACTCCGAGCAAGGGTTGGTGGAGTGAATCGGCTCGGTGCCTTTGCAAGTATGCCAGCGCTGGATGGCCCCGTCATACTGCAAACCGGGGTCGCCGCACGTCCAGGTGCCTTCCGCGATCTTGCGCAACAGTGACCGGGCATCTTTCTTTTGGAGCGGCTGGCCGGTCGTGATCGAACGCGTCCACCATTCCTTGTTGTAGATCGCCGCGGACATGAACTCGTCACTAGCGCGCACCGACAAATTCTCGTTTTGGTACATGACGCTGCCGTAGGCGTCCCCGTTGTAGGAGCCGTCATAGCCCTGCTCGATCAGCGCCCAGGCCTTGCGCTCTTCCTTTTGCTTGGCGTCGATGAACTCCTCGATGTCCCCGTGCCAATCGCGCAAGGTGTTCATTTTAGCGGCGCGCCGGGTTTTGCCCCCGGATTTCACCACGTTGGCTACCTGGTCGTAAACCTTGAGAAAAGACAACGGCCCGCTCGGCCGGCCCCCGCCGCTGAGCTTTTCCTTGCTCGAGCGAATGGGCGTCAGATCGGTCCCGGTGCCCGAGCCGAATTTGAACAGCATTGCCTCGCTGTGCGCCAGGTGCATGATGGACTCCATATTGTCCTGGACCGTTTGGATGAAACACGCGCTGCACTGAGGATATTCATACTGCGTTTGCGCCCGCTCGGTTTTGCCGGTCTGGCGGTTATAGAACCAGTTGCCCCGGCTCGAAGAATTGCCGACTCCATACTGGTGAAAAAGACCAACGTTGAACCACACAGGGGAGTTGAATGCGCCATACTGATTGACGCACAGCCAGGTCAATTCGTCGTAAAACACTTCCCCTTGCTCCTTCGAGAAGTACCCGTCCCGAACGCCCCAATCCGCTATCGTCCGGCACACGCGCGTCAGGAGCTCGCGCACCGAGGTCTCGCGTTCCGGCGTCCCTTGCTCACCGTAAAAATATTTCGAGACGACGACTTTGGTGGCCAACTGGGACCACGATTTGGGCACCTCGACCTGGTCCTGCTTGAAAATCACTTTCCCGGCGTCGTCGGTAATCTCGGCCGTTCTTCGTTCCCATTCGACCTGATCAAAGGGAGAGGTTTTCGGGTCACTGAAGATTCGCTCGATGGGCAAAGACTTTTGGCTGGCGGGGGTGGGGGTTTTTGGCGCTCCCGGAGGGGTAACTGTTCCATTGCGGCGCCGCCGGTGCGGCGCAGGAGCCGACACAACTTCTTCACTCATTTCAATCATGGTTGTCCTTTTTGGCTAGCTCGGCCGTTTGCAGCCGAATTTATGGGTTAAATTCGTTCGTTCCCGATGCTCCTGGGGGCCAGCCCCTCGAGGTTCCGTTGCACCCCCATTAGTAGGGGAACAATTCCAAGCTACCCCCCACATATTGCGGGAACAAGCTATTTTTCAAAAAAGTTACGCAAACGTTATCGTCGCGGAAAATTCACAAAAGGATCGCGCCAATCATTCAAACTTGAACGTCCTTCCGTCCCGAAAAATAAGTTCGAGTGAAGATGCTTCTCGAGCTAAATCGCAGCGCCGGGTTCTGATGAAGCGAAGTTGCGGTCTCACGGGAAACAATGGGTCAGGACCGCAGGCGAAATGACCGTGGGAACCCACGCGGAACTTTCAAAAGTGATACTCGGGATTTTTTGGATCGAAATCCTTGCCGCTCAGTCCCGGATTCAGTTTGAGGTTTTCGTATCCGTAGCACTCGACGAGTTGGTTATCCCAATCGAAAATCTGGGTTTTAATCGGCATTTTGGTTTCGAGATCCAGGTCCACGATGCAGCGGAAGCAGTAATAGCCCGTCGACGGGTCCTTCGGCAAAATCCCTTCCAACTGCCTGGTCTTCCGTCCATACACCATTTGCTCCCCGTGGTCTTTCGAAATGAGTTCTCCGGCGCGCAGGCCCCTCCGCACATTTGCGGAGATTTTCCCGACCAGCACGTGCAACCCGGCTTCCGTGATGGGATGACGGCAGTTCTCCATCGCCCGAGCGCCAGTCGGATCCAGATTGACCGTGACCAGCCTTTTCAGGCCGCTCCCATGGGCCCGGATTTTGTTGTGGTTGGTGCCGTCGAGATAAATCGACTCCTGGCCTCTAAACGGCCTGATCCACTTCATATAGACCTTGAACGGCCGCTGGAATTTGAAAACGGTGACTTCCTCCGGGATTAGCTTGCCATCGACACGCTCGATCCGATGAAAGACTGCCGTGTAGCTGTCAACCTTGGCGAGCGTGTCTTCGGTTTCCTGAAGCCATTTTCCCAGGTTGACGCCCTCCGACTCGGGCGTGCCGCCGTTCTCGGCAAATAGGCTCGCGCACACCAACATCAAGATCATACCGGCTGCCGCCTCGCGGCGGAGAGCCCATGAGGGAGATCTCGCCTTCCAATCTCCCAACGACCACCACTCCGCCCGCCCTGAATTCGTGTCCGTGAACATCGGGCGAACCCTAATGAATTCAGGCTGGAACAGCAAGCTGTGCAAAACAAACACACGAGGTCACCATCCTCAACTGCTGGCCGCTCAAGGCCCCTTCAGCAAGCGACCTTTGAGTTCTTTGCGGTTAAAACCCCCTCTGTCCGTGTCCTCACGGCCTCCGGCGAGAGCCGATTCGTTTCGGGGTCTTGCGCACCGTTATACAAAACCCATGGCGGCGGTGTCTGTCAAAGTGGACACACGGGTGTTGCGCAGAGCGAGGCTTTGCGCTCTGGATTTTACAGTGCTATGAAAAGTTCAAGCCAACGCGCTTACGGGCGATGGTTCGTCGCAAGTGGCGGCCTGCTTGTGATCATTCTGGAGTTGCTTCTGCCTCGGCCCGGGACCACGCACGACGAGACCGTAGCTGCCACCAATTTACCGTCTCGACCGCCGGCCGAAAGTTTCCAGCCTCGGCATCGCCCACCCGCTCGCGGGGCGAGTGGCGTTCCTGAGGTCACGGCGGAGCAAATCGTCGCCGGCAAGTTGGACCAATTTATTACAAATCGTGAGGCGATTATGCGGGGGATGGCCCAGCGCTACCACCTGGAGGTCGCTCCGGATGTCGAGCGGTTTTTCGCTGCGGCCCGGGCAGGGCGTTGGGAGGAAATCACCAATGCTTTTGCGACACTGGTTCAACGTCGAAAGAGCGGCGAGAACTGCGAAGACCTTCACACGTTGTGGGGGCCCATCCTCGAAACGTTCGGCGTTGCCGAATCCGCCCACTCCTGGCCGGCGCAAAGACTCCTGGATTACGGCAACGCTGTGCTCGGATCGCTTAGCCCGGCCATGGTGTACGTCGGCGGAACCGACCCGGGCCGTTTCATTCCCACCCTGCTCAATGAAACCAGCGATGGGGAGCAACACATCATTCTCACCCAAAACGCGTTGGCGGACAATACCTACCTCCAATACGTCGAGTATCTCCACAACAACCAAATGAGCACACTCACCTCGGATGAGTCTCAACGCGCCTTCCAAGAGTACATCACCGCCGCCCAGAAACGGTTGGAGCACGACCAGCAGTTCCCCGATGAACCCAAGCAGCTCCTCTCGGGCGAGGACATTCAAGTCGTCGATAACCGGGTGCAGGCCTCAGGGCAAGTTGCAGTCATGGGCATAAATGAGAAACTGCTGCAAATGATCATGGACAAGAATCCCGACCTCAACTTCGCTCTGGAAGAGTCGTTCCCGCTCAAATCTACGTATGCACAGGCGGCCCCCCTGGGGCCGATCATGCAACTGGGCGTCCAGGATGAGCAAAACACCTTCACGACCGCTCGCGCGGACCAGGCGGTCGATTATTGGCGCAACACAGCCGAGAAGTTGCTCTCGGACCCAGAGACACCCGATGGTTCGGACCCGCGCAAAGCCTATGCGAAGATGGCCGCCAGCCAGGCTGGGCTCCTGGCCGATCACAACTTTTCGAGCGAAGCGGAGCAAACCTATCAACTCGCGACCCAGATCTCTCCGTCTAGCCCGGAAGCCGTTTTTCAATTAGTCAGCCTACTGGTTGGACAAAACCGGGTGGCCGACGCGCTTCCCGTGGTGCAAGGAGCGCTCAACGCAGATCCCAGCAACGATCAGTTCCGCAATTTGCTCCAGAACCTGAGCCGCAAACAAAACGGCAACTGATAAGTTGATCTTCCTGCCGAGGCAAGGAACGCAGGTGGTCGATCATGGCGTCGGCATCGTACCGGAAAATCCGGCGCGCATCTTCACCTAGGAGTTTTCCCACTAAAAAGATTGGTCGCGGCTTCGGCCTGCACACCAGCCTGCGCCTGGCGTCAAGAGCTTGCTTGATCGAAGTGAGCGCGGCATAATATTCCCATGTTGCCGGATGAGCAAACGAGCCCAGAGCAGATCGAGTCGTTCCGTCGAATGGCCCCGGAACGGCGGCTGGCGTTGGCGGAGCAACTCTACTGGGCGGCACGCGAATGGAAAGCAGCTTGGCTTCGTGCGCGGCACTCGGACTGGTCGGAGGAACAGGTTTCGCGGGAAGTGACGCGTCTCTTTCTCAATGCCCGAACCTGAGCTGTCCCTGCTGTTTGTGCGTCCGCTCAACCGGCTTGGCGTCCGCTACATCATCAGCGAATTAGTTCCTAACGCGTGCTCAAGGAACTCCGCTAAGCCTTCGAAATCTCGAGCATCCGCTCGATCGGCATCCGCGCGCGCTCGATGATGTGGCCAGGCAGTTCGACCCGCGGCGACAGGCGCTTCATGCAATCACGCACTTTCTCCAGCGTGTTCATCTTCATGTACTTGCACTCACTGCAACGGCACGGGTCCGTCGGCGCCCGCATAACGTCAAACACCGGCGCGCACAAAAATTCCTTCCCTGGACATTCCTTTTCCAGGCGATGGATGATGCCGGACTCGGTGACAACGACAAATTGGCGGGCGGGGTTCGTCCGGCAGTACGTAATCATCTTTTCCGTCGAGCACACCGCGTCAGCCAGTTCGCGCACCTCGCGCAGGCTCTCAGGATGGACCACTACTTTGGCCTCTGGAAACGCCCGGCGCAGCCGCAGCACCGCCTCGCGCCGGAACTCCACGTGCGCGTAACAGTTGCCCTGCCACAACGCCATCGGTCGCCCCGTTTGTTCCATCACCCACGCCCCCAGGTTCTCGTCCGGCACAAATAGAAGTTCCTTTTCCGGCGGCGCCGCTTGGACGATTTTGACCGCGTTGCCGCTGGTGCAAATCACATCGCTGAGCGCCTTGACCTCCGCACTGCAATTAATATAGGCGATCGTATAGAAATTCGGGTTGGTCTTCTGGAACTCGCGCAATTTGGCAGCCGGGCAACTTTGCTCCAGCGAACAGCCGGCGTCTCTGTCCGGCAGGATGACCACCCGCTGCGGGTTGAGAATCTTCGCCGTCTCGGCCATGAAATGCACGCCGCAAAACACAATGACATCCGCCTGAGTGGCCGCGGCTTGCTGGGAAAGGCCGAGCGAGTCTCCCACGAAATCAGCGATGTCCTGGATCTCCGGCACCTGGTAGTTGTGCGCGAGGATGACCGCGTTGAGCTGCTTCTTGAGCACGAGAATCTCGCGGGACAGCACATCGAAGTGCGCCCGCGGCATGCGTTGCCGGACCGGGAAACGATCCACGCCCGGGGGCAAAACTTCAGCCAGCTCACTCATCGCCCAACGCTAATGCGACGCAACCTCGACGTCAACCAGCACCGAGCCCGAAAACACAGGACGCTGATCGCTTCTTATGATTTATGATTTGATTTTGCTTAAAACTTTTGCCCAGTAGTGTGGTATCGTTGAACGATTCTCATGAATAGGGCAGCTCCGCGAGAGAACGTGTTTAGCGGGAGCGGTGAATGCGGAACGCGCCTCTGCCAACCGCAGCACGTCCGAACGTCCGAACCGCGCCGGAATCCTTCGTGCACCTACCCGCAAGGAAGCAAACGCGGGTCGGTGTCGCGGCTGCTGGCCCTGTGGCTTATAGCGGCGCTGACGGACGTTGCACGGGGAGATTTCGCTCCCGTCATTCTCACCAGCGCCAGCTTCAACCAGGACATGGTCGTCGAGAAATCCGCCCCGCCGCCTACTGTGGCCGGTGGTTACACCACGGCTTCTATGGATGCTGGGACGGGGAACTCGGCCACCAGTTGGTACGAGCAAGGTTATGATGCCGCCGCCCCGGCCACCGGCCTGCCCCGAGCCGGCTCGACGTTCACCCACCAGAACGCGCCGGACCATCAATTCACCATGGCGGCCAGCTATCGGTCCAACAACGCCGTCCTGCTGGATTCCACCCTCACCAGGGCCACCCTCACCTTGACCACGCCTCGGGCCTATGCCAAACTGTCCTTCCTCGAAAGCGGAGGCCATAACGGCGTCACTTTTGGCTACCTCGTGCATCACCTGGATGCCACAACCGAACGCGGCACAGGCAGCATACCGGACTGGTTCAATGGCTCGAGCCCGGCGTGGACCGCCAATGGCCGCGTGGATGTCGGGACCTTCGCTCTGAGCAATGTCAACGGCAACGACCCGCGCCTCTACTCGTTGGACGAGTCTCTGACGAACACGGCCAGTCCCGTCACAAGCATCGATTTTATCTACGTCAGCGGAGCCGGCGAAGGCGCCATTATGGCGGTCAGCGGCTCGACCGGCGCCAACTTCACCCCGATTGCGGTCGGCGGCTATAACGAGGACATCGTGGTCGAGGCCGGCGCCGGCACTCCGGGCGCTTTGTCCGGTGTCACCACTGCCACGATGGACACCGGTACCGTCAACACCGCCAATACTTGGTTTGAAGCCGGCTATTATGCCACCGATCCGGCGACGGGGTTTCCTGCGGCTGGTTCGACCATCACGAATGTCTCGGCCCCGGACCACCGCTACACGCTCGCGCCCAGCTACACCGCCAACAACGCCGTGCTCGTAACGTCGAACGCGCCGACCGCCGTTCTGACCCCGCAGAGTCCCGCGGCCTTTCCCGCCTTGTCCTTTCTCATCGCCGCGGGTAATGGGCCGGTCACCGTGGGCTGCTCGATTCACCATGCCAATGGTCTCGTGGAGAACAACTCCTTCGTCGTTCCCGACTGGTTCACGGAATCGCCGGTCGCCTTCGTCCCCAACGGCCGTGTCAATGTTGGCACGCGCAACATCGATACGCTCAACTCCGGCAATCCCCGCCTCTATGCGGCGGACGTGACGCTGGCCAACACCAACAGCCCTGTAACCAGTGTCGGGCTCACCTGGCAATCGGGCAGCAGCGGCGGCAACGCGGTTGTCTTTGCCCTCAGCGGCGGTTCGCCCACCCGCAGCTTGGCCGGGGACGACTTCAATGCGAACAGCGCTGCCGCCGCGGCCGTGCTCCAACAGTGGTATGACGCTGCCGGCTTATACGACACGACCGGTTGGTGGAACGCGGCCAATTGCCTCGAGGCGCTCGAGAACGTCATCTACGCCGACAACGCCCTCGAATACCTGAGCGTGCTCACCAATACGTTCAATCTCAACTCGGGCGGCAACTTCCTCAATAACTACTACGACGACGAGGGTTGGTGGGCCAACGCCTGGATCAGGGCTTTCGACCTGACGGGCAACACGAATTTCTTGAACATGGCCAAAACCATCTTCAGCGACTTGACTACCGGCTGGTCTCCCACCAATTGCGGTGGCGGGCTTTGGTGGAACAAAACGCAGAGCTACAAGAACGCCATCCCCAACGAGCTCTTTCTGCTCGCAGCGATCCGGTTGCACCAAAGAACACCGGGCGACGCAGGCGTGGACAGCTATTTCTATTGGGCAACCAATGAATGGACTTGGTTCAAGGCCAGCGGGATGATCAATGCGCAGAATCTTGTCAATGATGGTTTGACCACTTCCTGCGAAAATAACAACGAAACCACTTGGTCTTATAACCAGGGGGTGATCTTGGGCGGATTAACCGACCTCTATAAAGTCACGGGGAATGTCACTTACTTGGGCCAGGCCAACTCCATTGCCACTGCCGCGATCTCTAGCAGCACCCTGGTCGATGCGAACGGTATTTTGCGCGAGCCTTGCGAACCTAACTGCGGCGGCGACGGCCCCCAATTCAAGGGCATCTTCATCCGGTACCTGGCCTATCTTTATGATGTCACCCGCTTGACTTCGTATTACAATTTCCTTTACAAGAATGCCCACGCGGTTTGGTTCAACGATCGCGATGACTTCGGTCACCTCGGTTTGGAATGGGACGGGCCGTTTGATTCGGCGGATGGCTCGCGGCAGAGCTCGGCTCTCATGCCCGTAAGTGCCCTGGCCGAACCGATCACTGCCGCGCTGCCCTTCGCGAAAGGCTCCGGAGACCCCGCCTTTAGCCACTCGGTCGGGTTGGCGGCGGGCACGCTGGCGTGGTCCTGCAGTCCGGCCACTGCCCCGCGCGCCGATTTCATGCAATACGGGCCTTACGTCTCCTATTTGGCGACCGGCCAGCACGCGGCTCATTTCCAACTCCAGGTTAACACCCTCAGCAATTCTGCGGTGAGCCTGGTGCAACTGGACGTGCGCGAGAACAACGGCGGCGCCACCCTGGCAGGCGCCAGCGTCCCCTGGAGCGCTTTCTCGCAAGCCGACGTGCCCTGCGACTTCGTTCTGCTCTTTACTAATAGCGTGGCCGACGATCCGCTGGAGTTCCGGATTTTTTGGAACAATGCACCCGGTGCACCGACGCTGGTCGCCAGCGATGTGACGATTGACGGGTTGGTTAATTGGACCGCGGCTAATCTCACGCACGGCATCGGGCGGTTGGATGGACTCAATGGCTGGGAGGCGGATCCGATCCGCGACCACTCATCGGGCTTTCTGGTCGAGGGTCCCGGCGTGGCCCTTCCCGCCGGCAATTATTTCGCCCAGTTCGAATTGAAGGTGGACAACTTCAACTGGGACAATACCGTCGTGGCGACTATCTCGGTGGTGGACGTGGACATGGGCGCGGTAGTGGTCTCGCGAAACGTGTCCCGGAACCAGTTTTCGAGCGTGCTTTACCAACCGTTCCCCTTGAACTTTGCGGCCGTGGCCGGGCAGCACTATGATTTCCGGACTCTTTGGAATTACGCCGCCAACGCGCCGCGGCTGACCCAACGGAGCGTCCTGTTGCGGCCCGGGACGAACAGCTTCTTTACCTCGGTCGAAGTCACCAATGGTGCGACGCTGCTCAATTTCATTGGCACCCCCGGTCGCACTTACACCGTTCAGGCCGCCGGCAGCCTCCCCAATTCAGCGTGGTCTGCCATCGGCAGCGTCACTGTCCCCGCAGTCCTCGGCAGCGCCTCCTTCACCGATTTTTCTTCTTCGTCGAACCGGTTCTATCGGTTGAGTTATCCGTAAGATTCGTTTCCTTTCTCGGCCTGCTTGTGTATCTTGCCTGAATGGTCCTGGTCATCGATAACTACGATTCGTTTACCTACAACCTGGTGCAATACCTGGGGGAAATGCAGGTGCCGATGACCATCCATCGGAACGACCAGGTCTCCGTTGACCAAATCCGTGCGTTGCGCCCCGAGCGCATCCTCATCTCGCCCGGGCCGTGCTCACCCCGCGAGTCGGGCTTGTCCAATGACATCATCCGCACCTTTGGCCCGCAGACTCCCACGCTGGGCGTCTGCCTGGGGCACCAATGCATCGGTCATGTTTTCGGCGGCGAAGTGATTGTGAACTATCGCATGATGCACGGCAAAACCTCACCCATCAAACACAATGGGAAAGATCTTTTCGAAGGCATGCCCAACCCCTTTGCGGCCACGCGTTATCACTCGCTGGTCATCCGGCGCGAAACGCTGCCGGCTTGCCTGGAAATCACCGCCGAAACCGAGGAGGGGGAAATCATGGGCGTCAAACACAAGGAATGGCCGATCTGGGGCGTGCAGTTCCATCCGGAAAGCATTCTCACCGAGAGTGGCCGACAAATTCTAAAGAACTTCCTCAAGCTGAAGTAAGGCGCCCCTGACGGCCGTTGCTCCATGCCCTGTTGCGGGGGAGCGGAGAATTACGACGAATTGCTGCCCCAGCATAAATATCTTGACAAATGTTGAGCGGCTCGCACGGCGACGGCCAACGCCTGCCGCCTTCCGGCTTAAGCCGGCTTAAGCCGCGAAGGGCCAGGTCCGCCGGCGCCTGGACCAGACCAAAAACGCCGCCAGTCCGCTTGCCAGCGCCAGCAGGCTGTAGAGAATCTGTTCGCGGCCGGAGGTTACAAAAAGAAAGACCCAGCCCAGCAGCGCCACCAACGCGGGCCATGGATAGAGCCACATCCGGAAGGGCCGCTCGGTCTCCGGCTTCAACTTGCGCAAGCGAATCACCGCCCCAATTTGGCCGATGAACTGCACCAAGATTCGCATCGTCACCAGCGCATCAATCACCGTCTGCAATGAAAGGAAACTTGTGGCGATGGACAGCGCGCCAATGCATAAGAGCGAAACGTGTGGGAACTCTTTCTGGGCATGCAGCTTGCCGAACACTTTGAAGAAACAGCCGTCTTGCGCGGCCGCGTACGGGATGCGGGAGTAACCGAGCAAGAGCGCGAACACCGATGCGAAACTGGTCCAAAGGACCATCACGGTGAAAACCACCGCCACCTTCGACCCGTAGATCCTTTGGATGAACATCGAGGCGATCGGACAATCCTTGCCCGCAAAATCCCGCCACGGCACCACGCCAATGATGGACAAGTTCATCGCCACGTAGATGGCCGCTACCACCACCAGGCTAATCAGGATCGAGCGCGGAATAACTTTGCCCGGCTCTTTCACTTCGTCGCCCAGGTAGCAGATATCGTAATAGCCCAGGTAATCGTAAATGCCGATGCGGGCGGCCGCCCCGAGCCCGAAAACGAAACCCAAGGAGAAGTTGAAGGCGTGGGGTGGGAAATCAAACGCCAAGCGCGGGTTGAAGTGGCCCAGGCCCCCGAAAATGACGGCGCCCGTCGTGAGCAAAACGCCCAGCCAAAGGGTAATAGCAATTCGCCCGATCGAGGCGATCCGCCGATAGAGCAGCGCCAGCGCCGCGAGGCCGACCGCGGCGGTGATCAGGTGCAGACGGTGCTCCAAACTGGCGTCGCCTGCCCCTGGCATGAAGAAGCGCAAGTACTCTTTGAAGCCGATGAGGCCCGAGCCGATCTCAAGGGGACCGCTGAGAATAAACTGCCAGATGAAAAGAAAGGCCATCAGCCGCCCCCAAGTTTGGCGGCCGAATCCTTCTCGCAAATAGATATAGGTACCGCCAGAGCCCGGCATGGCGGCGCCCAACTCCGCCCAAACTAAGCCGTCGGGGAGAGCGATGAGCAAGCCGGCAATCCAACCCAGCATTGATTGTGGTCCGCCACCGTTGATTGCGCCGAGCAGAGCGGGGATGGTAATGAACGGCCCCACGCCCACCATATTCGACATGTTCAGGGCCGTCGCTTCGAGCAACCCCAGGCGCCGCGCCAGGCGCGGTTTGTCATGCGCAACGCTCGGTGTCGTGTTGCCGATCATGCACGGATCATAGGAGAACGCTCTTCAGGCTGAAAGGAAAGGTACGCGGTTGGTGGCGCGCTACCCGGCCGGGGCGGTCTGTGGTTCGGCGCGCTGCGATTTTTTTGGTCGGATCTACTCGGATCTAGTCGGATTTACCCGGATGTGGTCGGACCAGGCCGGACCCGGTCCGCCTTCGGCGATGCATCCACTCCCTGTGTCGCAGGCTTGATTCACCTTGATTCACTTTGATTTAGTTTGATTAGGTTTGATTTCCGCGGCCGGGAGATGGATGGACCGATGGACCATTGACCGCGGATCGCGCGGATGGCACGGATGGTCTCACCCTGAGGAGCCTGGAATTTTTTTGCCGTGACTTAGCGTGACTTAGCGCGACCGGAAGCGTGACCTGGCGTGACCGCACCGTGCGACCTAGCGTAACTTGCTGCAATGACCGGGCAGAGTCGTTCGGCCCAAGTGAGGAATTTTCTAGCCTTGAATAAGCTTGAATCTGGAACTTCTGGGCTGAGGATGGGTGCTTCGAACCTTGATTTACTTTGATTTAGCTTGATTCCCGGGCGAATCGAGGCTTGGCGATGGCGGTTTTCCTGGGGGTGGAAGAGAGGATTGGACATTCGTCATTGGGGGACCCCCTCATGGGGGTAAACAGCCGTCCCACCGTCCCAGAGGCCGTGAACATTGGCTCTTGTTGAGGTCCGAGCCGTCCCAAGAGGCGTCCCGAGGTGTCCCCGGGGCGTCCCATGGGGGGAAAGGCTAAAGGCTAAAGGCTAAATGAGGGCACAACGTCGCACCGACCTTGATTTGGCTTGATTCAGTTTGATTAGGCTTGATTGAACGTCAGGGCGGCTGCCGCGGGTCACAGACCGTTATGCTAACGCATACGATCAGCCGGCTTGGGCCGGGAGCGTGCCGACATCAGCGCGGGGAAGGTAGCGAGTAAAGACGGGCTTCAAATCTTCGGCCAGGTAGCCTCTGGCCTGCACGTCGCCGAGGCGCACGGTGCGCGGCTGCACTCCGTAGGAACGCAACTAGTGGGCCAGCCACAACTCCGTGATGGGTCGGCCCCGGTTGGCCTCGGTCCAAGGCCGGTCCTCCAAGTGGTTCAGAGCTTCGATCACCGTGCGGCTGAACAGTCGGTCGGAATGGGCGGAGGCAAAGAGGAGGGAAAGATCCAGGAAGAGCGCTGCCTGGGGGCTGTTTTCGGTGGCCGTGGTGGTGAGAGCGAGAGCGGCTTGGCGGGCGTGCTCGGGCCACGCCCCTCCCGCCAGGTCCGCCAAGGCCAGCAGCGGTTCCCAGATGTCTGCGGCGCGATCGTTCAAGCCGGCGGGCAGAGTCGGGTGGACGCTGGCGATGTCGGCGCGATGGTCCAGCACAAAGCGGGCGCAGCGGCGCCGGAGGTGGTTGGCGTCCAGGTTGCGCAAGCGTTCGCATTGCTCGCCGGGCGTCTTGCGCTGCATGCGCAACATGATGCAGCGGTCGGCCAGCGTCTCGGGCAGACGTCCGATGGCGGCCAGGACTTTGGGGCACCAGCAGGAGAAGCGGACGATGGGAGAGGGGCCGAGCCGGCAGGAGGCTGGGCCCCGGAACACCCTGAGGACGTAAGCGGTCTTGCGGGTGTAACCGGAATTGAGGATGCCGCGCAACTCGTCCTTGGCCGAGAGGAAGGTGTCGGCCTCATCAATCAGGAGGGTCGGGCGGGTCTGCTCGATCACGCGGAACAAGGCGGGGGGGCTGATGTTGGCGGCGATCACGGGCCGGTTGACCAACTCGCTAAGAACGGTCAGCAGGGTGGTCTTGCCGCAGCGTTTTTCGGGTCGACTCGATGCCGAGGTAAGCGCTGACATCGCGCAGCTCGAAGGCGTAGGTGTGGAGGACCCAGAGGGCCAGAGTCTCCTGCGCCCACCTCGGGAGTACAACAAAGCGGCGGATTTCCCGGCCCAGGTCGGCCAGCAGCGCAGCACCGTCCACCGGTTCGGGCCACGGCTGGGCCGGGGTCGGCTCGAACTGCGTTTGGGAGCCGGGCTCCGCTCGAGCGGCGCCGTCCGGGCCTGCGGTCGGTGGTGGCGCGTCTTCGGGTGTTGCTAGCGCTCGGGTTCCAGGCAGGTTGTGGGGAGTAGGCGCCGGCGGACGGTTAATGACAGGGGGCGCAGCCGCGGGCGCGTCATCGGTGCTCATGTTTGAGGACGGTTCGTTTTTCATATCAATTTATGGTCTATGTTCTGCATTTTCGGGTGCCAGTTTAGCAGGGCAGATAGGACAAAGGCTGTCCGAGTGGAAATAATAGTTTTGTGAAAATGGTTTAGGCGCGCTTATTATTGCGGGGCTCATGGGATCGTCCACAGGAGCAAACAGAGGAAACCGAGGGGGGTCAATTTAACCGCAAAGAACTCAAAGAGCCCAAGGAGAAGGGACAGGCAAGAAAATGAATGGGCAAAAAGATGAGGGAAGAGGGATTCACCACAGAGACACCGAGGGCACGGAGAAAGGGGAACAAGGGGATTTTTCTAACCGCAGAGGGTTTCAACAGGAGGGAACGGAGGTACCGGAGATTTGCTTTCCGGTCTCTGATGGTTTCCCCCCGAGGAGCCCGGGGGGAAAGGCTAAATGCTAAAAAAACGATTGGGGGACAAAATCATGGGGCCGGAAATGTGGCAGAAAGATGAGTTGGCAGGAATATGGGGAACATCTGGCCTGCGCTGGGTATGGACGTGGCCGGAAACGGCAAAGGTGCAGCAGCCTGTGGGACAGTTGCCCGGCTCCGAGGATACAAACCCGCCCGGCGCACAAACCTCCGAATCCAACTCCCCAATTGTGCAAGCGCCCCTTGCACAATTGTCCTGGTATCATCATCTCGCGCTCCTTGACAAGCTCGACCAGCAGGCCGAGCGCCTCTGGTATGCCGCCAAAGCCGTAGAGCATGGCTGGTCGCGAGACGTCTTGGCGCTTCAGATCGCCTCCGGCCTGCTCCATCGGCAGGGCAAAGCCCTCACCAACTTCAAAATCACCCTGCCACCGCCTCAATCCGACCTCGCCCAGCAAATCACCAAGGACCCCTACCTCTTCGACTTTCTCAGCCTGCGCGACGCGGCTAATGAGCGGGCGATCGAAAGCGCGCTGATGGCGCACATTGAGAGATTTCTGCTCGAACTCGGCGCCGGTTTTGCGCTCGTCGGCCGCCAGGTTCACATGGAGGTCGGCGACCAGGATTTCTACTTGGACTTGCTGTTCTATCACCTCCAACTGCGCTGCTTTGTAGTCGTGGACCTCAAAGCTCGGGCTTTCACGCGCGAAGCGGCTGGGAAAATGAACTTCTACCTCTCGGCGGTGGACGACCGGTTCCGGCGACCAGAGGACCAGCCCTCGATCGGGTTGATTCTCTGCCGGGCCAAGAACCGTATCATCGCCGAATACGCCCTGCGGGATATGCAAAAACCCATCGGCGTTTCGGATTACGTGACCCGGCTCGTCGAGTCCCTGCCGAAGGAACTGCAAGCATCGGTTCCTAGCGTGAGGGAGATCGAAAGCGGCCTGGCCGCCGTCGCCAAGCCGTTTCGACCACGGAACCCGAAGAAATCGTGAGCTCTTGTCCCTCTAGAACCTCGGCAAGAACGCCAGCAGCCCGCACCCGGGGACCAATCCCGCCGCGGCAAGTTTTGCCAAAACAATCTCGAGACCCTTGGCGCGACTGAGAAGCAACAAGCCCAGTGTTCTTTGGCGTCGCCCGGAGCTGAGAAAATCGGTGGTCAGCAGGAAGGCACCGCAGATCCTGAGCTCGGAGGCGAGGATTCCGGCTCCCGCAGGGTCGCCATCCTCGCTGAGCGTCAGGAAGCGGGAGGCAGGCGAAGAGCCCCAGCAGGGCCACAACAGAGGGGTCCAGTAGGTGACGCGGACGCCGGAAATTTTACCGCAAAGATCGCAAAGATCACAAAGATAGGATGCAGGGCGGGGATTTTTTAAACCGCTAATTTACGCTAATCATAATCAGGCGCTAATCGCTGGCGATGTGGGAAAGACAAAATCAGTGGTGACAAAATCAGGTGGGACCAGTGGGTCTCGCCTTGCGGATTACGACGGACAGCCCCCCTCGGTTCCGACGGTCTCCATCCATTATCGCTCATCCTTCGCCGACCGAACTTTGTCGCACGTGCGACAAAGTTTGGTACGATGCTGTCAAGGGTTTTCGGTGATCAAGCTGAAAGGTTAACCGCTAATAACCGGGCTTCCATCTCGAAGAAGACCAAGGCCCGCCTTTCCCGCGCTGCAGGCACTTCGCAACGATCCGAGCGCACGGGTTCGCGAGGCTGCTTCCGTGACGCTCCAAGCGCTGGCTGCGAGTGTCAATAGTTTTGGCCGACCCCTTTCAACGGCGCGGGAGGGGCAGACGAATGGGAACCTGGAGCGGGGCGGGGAAATGACAAAATCATGAGGGACAAAATCATAGGGCCGGAAATGTGGCAGAAATATGAACT
>Ga0209517_10002274_pt1 | contig 27383 bp, 22 predicted proteins | sample PeaSoiMetSII2010_FD_187695 | JGI IMG/M metagenome (GOLD analysis project Ga0209517, IMG submission 187695) | Peat soil microbial communities from Weissenstadt, Germany - SII-2010 (SPAdes) (version 2) | ecosystem: Environmental > Terrestrial > Soil > Wetlands > Peat | place: Germany...
CAGGCCGATGGGGATCGCCGTCTTGTTAAAAAACGGAGCGCTCACGGTAACCGTCACGCCTTGGACCGCTTTGGAAATCAGCGGGAACAACGTGCCCCAGAGGACGGCGAAAACCAGCGCCAGCAAAATCCAGTTGTTGAAGAGGAACCCGCTTTCCCTGGAAACCAGGGAGTCGAGCTTGTTCTCGCTCTTGAGATGATCGAGGCGCAGGAAAAGCAAGGTGACCGAGAAGAAGAGGATGATGCAGAGGAAAACCGAGAAGAAGGGGCCAATGCTGGACTGCGCGAAAGCATGGACCGAGGAGACAATTCCGCTGCGGGTAAGGAAAGTCCCGAAGATGCTCAGGAAGAAAGTAGTGATGACCAGTACCACATTCCACACCTTCAACATCCCGCGCTTTTCCTGGATCATCACCGAGTGCAGAAACGCGGTTCCCGAGAGCCAGGGCAGCAGTGAAGCGTTCTCGACCGGATCCCAGGCCCAATACCCGCCCCAGCCGAGGACGGCGTAGGCCCAGTTGCCGCCCAGAAGAATGCCGAGGCCCAGAAGCGCCCAGGGGACCATCGTCCAGCGCCGCGTGGTGCGAATCCAGTTGTCGCCCAGTTGCCGCGTGATGAGGGCTGCCATCGCGAAGGCGAAGGGAACCACCATGCCCACATATCCCAGGTAGAGCATGGGAGGATGAATCACCATGGAGTGGTATTGCAGAACGGGATTCAGCCCGTTCCCGTCGGGCGGCGTAAAGGGCTGCGTCCCTGCGGCCGTAGAAAGTGAAAGTTCTTGAAAGGGATTAGCAACGAACAGCACCAGCGACGAAAAGAAGACACCCGTCCCCATCAGCACCGCAACGACGTAAGGCATCAGTTGGCGGTTCTTGTGGCGGTTCAGCAGGATGGCCAATGTGCTGTAGATGGAAAGCAGCCACGTCCAAAAAAGCAGCGAGCCTTCCTGCCCCGCCCAGAGCGCTGCGACTTTGTAGAAGGTGAACAGGTCGCGGTTGGAGTGTTCAGCAACGTAGGCATTGTGAAAATCGTTGGTCAGGATCAGGTACTCGAGTGCGGCCACCGCCAGCGTCAGCATGACGCAGAATGAAAGGGCCGCCCGCTCCGCGCTCACCGTCAGGCGCGAACTCCTCAACTTGCCGCCCACGGCTCCGGCGACGACCGCGTAGGCGGCGAACGCCAACGCAGCGATGAGGCCAACGGTTCCGAGTTGGTTCATAAACACCCTATCGCAGAGTAGGGGCGGCTCGCGAGCCGCCCCTACTTCCCTTTGTTACAGACCCGCAACCTTGGCGTTGCCTGCCGGCGATACCGGCGCCGCCTGATACTTTGAGGCACACTTCGCCTGGACCTTCTCGGCTTGGAACTCACCGCTGGATAGATAATTTCCGTCAATAATAGCCTGTGCGCCGTCTTTGAACGTATCCGGCAGGGTGTCATTCCCCACGTAGACCACAGGAAGGGAGTTCGCATCTTGAGCGAGCCGGAAAGAAACCTTCCCTGCCCTGCGTTCGACGGAGCCGGGCTGGACCGTACCACCCACGCGCACCCGCTGGCGCGCCGCCCGCCCCTGCATCAATTCGTTTACGGTTACGTAGTAAGTCTTGCTTTCCTGGAAGCCCGAGACAGCCTCCCAGCCCACGACGGCGAGAATAATACCCACACCAATGCCAAATTTAAGTTTGCGGTTTATCATGGTCCAGTCTGACTTGCGCCCCTAAACGACGCTTAGGCCCTTCGGCCGTTCCCTAACCCCAGACTCAGATTCTGCACCCACCTTGGCCCTGAGTCAACGAGATTTATCGGTCGACGATCGGCACGGGAGGAAGTGGCCAAAGGCTAGCCCAGCGACCGGGCGGGGGGTGTAAATCAGTCAACTCGGACTTCCTGTCTCTTGACAAGGCCATAACTATAGGCTACAATGTTGGAGTGGACTCGGGTCGCTGGGCTTTTTGTACGGGCAGAACGCTTCGCCGGCGTCTTCCAGCCCATCGACCGCTCGGACAACGAGTCTACCGAAGGAGTGCTGGAGCGCGGCGGATTGGCTTGGCTTGCCAAACAATCCCGACCGCTGACCCTCAAAATTGCCGGAACAAAGCGAGAATGTATATGAAAACAAAGGAGGAGGTCAGGAAAGTCGAGAAGTTAAGGTGCCGAGGAGTTGAAGAGTTAAGCGGCGGAGGGCAAGAGCTGACACAAAGTCCCAGACAAGGTCCGAGAAATGCCGGTTGGCTTCTCAACTCCTCAACTTCTCGACTCTTCGACTCGCGAATTCTGGGAACAAAGCGAGAATGTCTATGAAAACAAAGAACAAGGTCAAAATGTCATGGCGTCGCAGGATCACAGTGGATTCCCACGTGAAGAGCTCCAAGACGCGCTGCGACAATCCGGCGATACCGTGTTAGAATCACGCTTCAGTAACAACGGCAGACCAAAAGGAGGAATTTGATGAAACGCTATGCCATGCTGGTCGGCGTGATGCTCCTGTTCACGTTGATTGCGGAGTCGCAGCAGAAGCCCAAAATCGCTGCTGAAGGCGGCACGCCGGATGACCGTGCCTCAGCCCGGGTGCTTTACTGGAACGCTCAAACCAAATCTGCCGCCGGACAAGTGGCTATCGATTACGGCCGGCCGGTTTGGAAGAAGGAATACAACGACACTGCCAAGTTCGATGCCATGACCCGCGGGAAAATCTGGCGGATGGGGAGCAACTACTGGACGATTTTGGACACCAACCTTCCCTTGTCCATCGGCGGGAAAAAGGTTCCGATTGGCCTTTATTACCTCGGCCTCCATCGCTCGGAGGAGGGCTCTGAGTGGAGCTTAGCCTTCATCGATCCGGCCAAGGCTCGAAAGATGCACCTCGACGCCTTCCAGGTTGAGCGCGCACCGGTCGAGTTCGAAGCCCACATGTCCAACGTCTCCAACGCCGAGAACCAGGCGGAGAAGCTCACCATCACTCTCTCCTATCCGAAGGAAGACATCAAGCATGTGACCATGCGGATCGGCTGGGGCAACCTGGTGCTCAGCACGCCGATTGAGGTAACGGTGCCGGAGTGACGCAGGCTTCAAGTGCTGGCTGCCTTTTCGATGGGCCGTCAATGGTGAGAGACAACTCACAGCTTCCCGGCTATAATGAGCAGTTTGTTTCTCCATGGATCCCGCGGTATGCTGCTGTCCGTCTTTCGCCAAAGTTGACGCAGCCGGGCGCCGGACAGCAGGCAGGTAGTCTGAAACAAATCTGGCCTGAGGCAACAATGCCGATTCAGAGCGTTTACACACTCTCAAAGGACGACCCTGAAGCGCGTAATTGGCTTGGCTTCCTGCACCGCCGCGGCTACCCCCAACTGAAGAACCTGGTCATCGAGCGAGTTTTTTGGCTGGAAGGATCGGTGAAGCTCGACCGCTTAATGCCTCTCTTAGTGAATCCACTTTATCAGTCTCCGGGAGACCGCTCACAACTCGATCCGGGGCTCGGGCCGATTATTGAAATCGCCTATCGCCCTGCTGTGACCGACCCGGAGACGCCTTCCATCTTAGCGGGAGCGAGAGCGCTCGGCGAAGCCGGCCTGGAATTTGCACGTCTCAGCAGGCGCTACCAGTTCTGGGGGGTGGACGAGACCGAAGCGCGTGGAATCGCCGCCCGGTACCTTTACAACCATGTTGTGGAGCGCATCCGCGAGTCGCATGAAATCCTCACCACGCTCCGCCCGACGGGTGAGCCCGATCCGGTCTCCACGATTTCTTTTCGTGGTTTGAGTGATGAGGAATTGACGGCTCTTTCGTTGGCCCGTTCCTGGTACGCGCCTCTCTCCCAGATGAAAGCCCTCCAGGCGCACGAACTCACCCAGGGCAGGCCGCACACGGATGCCGAGATCGAAATCCTGGTGCAATCGTGGAGCGATCACTGCTACCACACCACCTGGAAGAGTCTCGGCTTGCTGAAAAGGCTGAGTGAGGCGACGGCGCGCATCAATCATCCCCTGGTTGTTTCTTCTTTCAAAGACAACGCCGGGGGCATGGAGTTCTATGACGGCTGGGTAGTCACCATCAAGGGTGAAACGCACAACTTTCCCAGCTCGATCGCTCCGTTCGGCGGCATTGCGACGAAGCACGGCGGCGTGATTCGCGATACGCTGGGATTCGGCAAGGGTGCCTACCCCATTGGCGGCACCACCGTAATGGGAACTATGGACCCCAGGCTTTTGGAGGTTCCCCCCGGCGCGCTTCACCCGCAGTTGATCGTCTCGGAATCGATCCGGGCCACTTCCTATTACACGAACCCCATGGGCATTCCCATGATGCACCCGGTTTACCGCATCCATCCGGGCTACGCCAAGTGCTTCGCACTGGGGCATTCGGTGGGACTGATTCCCAAGAAATACGCGCTGAAAGACGCCCCGCGCCCCGGGGATGTGGCCCTGCTGATCGGCGGTGAGACGGGCCGCGACGGCATTCACGGGGCCACGGCCAGCTCGACCGGGATGACCGGCGAGACTCTGCAAAAGGAATCCGCCGCTGTCCAAATCGGGCATCCGATTACGGAGCGCAGGTTCACTTCGGCCATTCCAGTACTGCGCGATCAGGAGTGCATCCGCAGCATCACGGACCTTGGAGCCGGCGGCATCTCGTGCGCGGTGGGTGAGATGGGATCCGAGACGGGAGTACGCATCGACCTCGGTGCGGCTCCCTTGAAAGACAAGAGCTTGACCGCGTGGGAAATCCTGCTTTCCGAATCGCAGGAGCGCATGCTGGTGGCTGTCCCGCCAGAAAAACTCGAGGAGGCGCGCGCGATTCTCGAGAGATACGAGGTGGGTCATTCCCTCCTCGGCCACTTTACCGCGACGGGGCGCCTGGAGGCAATTTGGCGGGGCCAGAAGGTCGTGGACCTCGAAATGGCCTTCCTTTGGGAAGGCTGCCCCATCGACCCTTTAGAGGTGGCCAAGCCGGACCGCCTGCTCCTGCCCTTGAGCATCCCCGAGCCACGCACGGGAGCTGAGTGGTCTGCCGCAATTCATGGCGTGCTTGGACACTACCACTGCGCGGACCAAAGCGCTGCCGGCTGCCGCTTTGATACGACCGTGCAGGGGCGAACTGCCCTGGGACCCTATGGCGGCAAGAACCATTCGATGCCGACCAATGTCTATATCTCGGCGCCCTTGCGCGGCAAGCCTTACGGCCTGATCACCACTCTCGCCTTCAATCCTTTTTACGGTGAAAACGATCCGGCGGCGATGGCGCGCCTGATGACCATTGAGGCTATCACCAAGGCAGTGGCCGCGGGCGCGGACTACCGTGAGATGGTGCTTTGCGACAACTTCTACACGCCGCGCGTGCGTCCGGAGATAGCCTGGGATTTGCGCGCCATGGTCGAGACCATCGCCGACTTGTCGGCGGGGCTGGGAGTTCCATTCATTTCAGGCAAGGATTCCAGTTCCGGGACCTTCGTGACTGCCGGCCACCGCTTCGATGTGCCGCCTACGCTGGCGGTCGCGGCCATGGGGCGTCTGCCCGACGTCAGGAAGGCAGTGAGCAAGGAATTCAAGTACCCCGGAAATCGCCTTGTGCTCGTGGGGCGGTGGGATTCTTCGGCGCTGGGCGGCAGTGTGTACGCCGATAGCCACGGGCAGCGCGGAGACCGGCTTTTCGATGCGTGCGGTGCAAGTTCAATTCGGAAGGTATGGGACACGCTTCTGGAATTGCACAAAGGGGGCGGATACCTGTCAGCGTCGGCGATTGCCGAGGGCGGGATCCTGCTGCGCCTCTTTGAAGCGTCGTGGGGATCCGGCTACGGCGCTCGCATTTCGCTCGACGCTTTTTCTCACTCCTCAGGGACACGCCATGGCGTGCCCGTACAATCGCCCGTCAGAAGAGACGGCGCGATATTCGGAGAGTTCGTAGGATCGGTCCTCATCGAGGCGCCCTCCGGACTTGATCTCGACCAACAACTGGGAGGCGTGCCTTTCCTGGTGATCGGCGAGGTCTTGCCGGAACCACAATTGGTTCTCCAGGACGGCACGAACCTGGTATGGCAGAACTCCACCGCCGCGCTGGGCGAGGTCTGGAGCAAAGCGTTTCGGGAGGTCATCGAATGAGTGGGGGCGTCACTGCCATTCTCTACAGCCCGGGCACCAATTGCCACGAGGAGACCGCGGCGGCTATCGAATTCGCAGGCGGACGGACTCAGCTAGTACTGCTGCGGGATTTGCTGGACGGTCGCGCGCGGCTCAGCGACTACCAGGCGGCGGTCATCCCCGGCGGTTTCTCTTACGGCGACCACCTGGGAGCGGGCCGTATATTTGCCACCATGCTGGTAGCCTGTTTGCGGCAACAACTGGAGGAGTTCCTGGCGGCCCGCAAGCCCTTGCTGGGAATCTGCAATGGCTTCCAAGTTTTGACTGAGTCGGGGATTCTCCCCGGACGCACACCGGGGAACCGTGGCATGGCTCTTCTCGAGAACCAATCTGCACATTTCGAAGACCGGAAGATCCGGCTTCTCGTTTCAGGGGAGGGTTGCGCCTGGACTAAGGGCCTGGCGGGCGAGATTCTGGAGATGCCCACGGCCCACGGCGAAGGCCGCCCGCTGGTTTGCGATGGCTCCGGGGTGGCCACACGGGTGGTCTTCCGCTATACCGACGCGCAGGGACGGCCTACAATGGAGTATCCGAGTAACCCCAATGGGGCTCCGGAATCGGTCGCCGGCGTTACCGACGAAACCGGCTTGGTCTTGGGACTGATGCCGCATCCGGAACGCGTTTCGTTGCCCGCCCATTACTCACAGGACGGGCTGAAATTGTTCACGAACTTGGTGAAGTGGCTCAACCGGTAGGTGGCACGTGGTAGGTCGTAGGTGGGGAAGGACCAATGGGAAGTGATAGCGCGAACTTGACACGGGATGGGTATGCGGCTCCCTCCGCTTGCTTAGGCGAGCCCCATCTACCTGTTACGATATTCCACCTGCCGACTTTGGACGGCCAATGAAAATTCTTCTCGTCGACGACGAACCGGACATCTGCAAACTGATCAAAACCTTGGTCGAGCCCTTGGGAGTGGAGGTGCGCACGCTGTCGGACAGTCGGGAGGCCGCATTGATCCTGGAGCGCGACAAATTCGATGGGATCATGTTGGATGTCGCCATGCCTGGCTTGGACGGCTTCCAACTCGCCCGGCGAATTCGCTCCACACCGCCTAACCAGCAGGCCCCCATCATCATGCTAACTGGCATGGATGACGTCGAAACCATGCGCCGGGCGTTTGAAGCCGGAGTGACCTTCTTCCTGGGGAAGCCTGTCTCTCGCGAAAAGATCTATGCCATCTTCCGCACCGCGCGCGGCGCTATGCTGGCGGAACGGCGGAGGACTGGGCGCCTTCCGTATCGCACTGCCGTGAACGTTTCGTGGGAAGCTCAGCGGTTCAATTCCACGAGCATAAACATCAGCGAAGGAGGCATGGCGCTGGAAGGCTCAGGCCCTGCGGCGGTCGGCGATGTGCTGACTCTGGAATTCAGCATGCCCGAGGCTAAGCACTCCCTGAAAGTCACCGGCAAAATTCGAGGTAAAGATGCCTCGGGCCGGACCTCCATCGAGTTCATCGACCCCACAGAGGCCAGCCGCGAAATCATTCGAGAGTACATGTACGGCAAGATTACGGAGTAGAAGATTTGCAGGGGCGGCCCTTGTTGCCGCCCTTATGCGGCGTATGCTAGCCCAGGACACTCAGCCTGCCATCCCCGACCAGCGGAAATAAGCCTCGAGAAGACGTTGACCATCCAGGGCCGCGTAAACAGCGGCGATCCCAAGAAAAGTCCCATAAGGCCAGGGATAATTACGGAACCGCGGTGCCGCAAGAGTGATTGACACAGCGACGATCGACCCTGCAAACGATCCCAACAGGATGGTGAGCAATGTCAGCGGGGCGCCCAGAAAGACCCCCACCATGAGCATTAGCATCACGTCGCCAAACCCCAGATATTCCTTCGTCCGCCCACTTAAGATGAAAAAGGCCGTCCCGACGGCGTAGAACAGTCCGCCACCTACAAGCGCTCCGGCCAGAGCGCCCAGAACCGACAACACCGTTCCGGGAAGAAGCACGCCCATTCGCTCAGCCAGCCATCCCAGCGGCCTGCTGTCGACGTCGATGAACAGGCTCAGCACCACGCCCAGACCGATTCCGAAAAAGGTCACGGCGTGCGGGATGAGCCGCTCTCGCAGATCCGTGAAAATGACCACGATGAGGAGCATCACGAGGGCGGAGTATTTCACGAATTCGGGGCTAAGGCCAAAGCGGCGAAACGTGGCAACCAGCAGAATCGCGGTGAGCGCTTCAACCATGGCATATTGCGGGGAGATTCGGGCGTGGCAATCCCTGCACCGGCCTCTCAACAGAACGTAGCTTACCAGCGGGATGTTGTCGTACCAGCGTATGGTGTGCTTGCAGAGCGGGCAATGCGAGCGCGGCAGCAGGATCGATTGCTTGCGGGGAAGGCGAACAATGCACACATTCAGGAAGCTGCCAAAGAGCAATCCGAAGAGCGTGATTACAAAGTAGACCATGATTAACCGGCCGTTCTCCTCCAACACCTCGAATTACAGCTACCACCCCTTCTCCCCCCCCTTACAAAGGGGGGGAATTCGCGTCCCCCTCCTCTCTGAGGAGAGACTCGGCCAGCAGGCGCCGATAAAGCGCTTCGGTGCGCTGGACCATTATATCAATAGTGAACAGGCGCGCGCGCTCCCGGCCGCTCAATCCCCATTGCTGAAGGCGCGCGGGGTCGGACGCCGCGGCCAATATCGCCTCCGCCAGCGCCGCAGGCGACCCTGGCTCAATCAGCCATCCGGTGCGCCCGTCTTCGACCACCTCCGGAAGTCCGCCCACCCGGCTGGCCACGACGGGCAGGCCATACGACATCGCCATGAGAGCCGAGGATCCTAGTCCCTCGGACTTCGACGGCATGACGAACAGGTCCAATGCGGCGAAGAACCCGGCAGGGTCCTCGATCGTTCCGCAAAGACGCACGCGTTCTCCGAGGGCAGCGTATCTCCCGGCAATCTCAGGATCGTTTAGGGTCGGCCCATCCCCCGCCAGAAGGAGCCGCGTTTGCGGCAAACTTTCCTTCAAGATTTGCAGCGCTTGCAGGGCTACGTCCTGCCCTTTTTCGTGCGTGAAGGCCCCCAAGTGACCAATCAGGAATTCGTCCTCCGAGGCGCCCCAACGGGCGCGTGCTTTGGCTCGAGTCCCCTGCGATGGCAATTCCGGAGGCACTTCGATTCCGTCCGGAATCACCTCGATCATCGACTCGGGCAGGCCGCAACGTATGGCCCCTTGGCGGATGAAATCTGAAACTGCGATCACCGCGTCGCAGGTGTGCGCATACTTGAGGGAATACGTCCAGCGCTGCCCTTCACTGGGGAGAAAAGCCACACGGCGGCTGGCGACGCGGCGAACCCGCAACCCGACGGACGCCATCCAGGACACCGTCTGCCCGTGCCCGTCATGAGCATGAAGAACGTGGCACGGCGCGGCGCGCAACATTTGACGCAGTTGCAGAACTCCATACAAATGGAAGACGTCGTGCCCGGGAAGCGCGAAGGTGGGAAACCCTCCTTCTCGGGCGCACATCTCGAGCTCACTCTCCTCCCGACAAACCACGATCTGGCAGTAGCCCCGCTCGCGAAGCCCCCGCGCAAGGTTCAACAACTGCCGTTGACCGCCTCGCAGACTCTGGCCGATATCGACATGAGCGATTTTCAATGGTCGCGAGGAAGTCATACGTGATACCCGCTGAGGGTTCGGGCTGTCATCCTGAGTTCGGCCTGTCATCCTGAGCGAAGCGAAGGATCCTTGTAGTTGGTCTCAGGATAGAAGCAGCGAACCTACTGCAGAGATCCTTCGCTTCGCTCAGGATGACAGCAACTGAACTTGCGGGCGAGACGCCCGCACCACCTCAGCGCCCGCGTCCCAGCTTCTCGTATTTCCGCCGAACGTAGCGCGCCGCCATGGCCGCGATCAGGAACCCCTGATGCCCGTCCAGCACTCCCAGGCGAAGGAAGTAAGTGTGCAGGAAAACCCAGAGAGGATCAAATGAGCGCCGCAGGAAGTTGACCCTCTGACCTCGCTCGCGCATTTCCTGCGCCGCCAAGTCGGTGTACAACTCGATCCTCTGTAGATGCTCTTCCAGCGTATCGCAGGTGTAATGCAGGATCTCGCCCGGCATGGTCGCGACGCGCCCGTTCACCGCTACGGACTCATGAACGTACTTCCCTTCCCACTGGGCCTTGCGCCGGTCGAAAAGGCGGACCTTGTAGTCCGGATACCAGCCGCCATGCAGGATCCAGCGGCCGAGATAGCGGGCGCGGCGGGCAAAGCGATATGCGTCTGCCGTGGGCTGCAGGCGTTTCCAGGCGCCGATCTCGGCCTGGGCCAGCGAGTTAAGTTCCTCGTCCGCATCCAGGCTCAGAATCCAATCGTGCTGGGCCTGGCGAGTGGCAAAGTTCTTCTGGGTAGCGTAGCCGTGCCAGGGTTCCTTAATGACCCGCGCTCCCAACCCCGCCGCGATCGTGGCTGTTTCATCAGTCGGACCGGAGTCGACGAGCACGATTTCATCTGCACAGGCCAGCGAGCGGAGAGCGCGCGCAATGCTGCCGGCCTCGTCGCAGGCGACAATGGTCGCTGAAATATGAGGCATGGATGAATCAATCCCGGAGCCGTTATTCCCAGTGTTTCGCTTTCCGGAGGCTTCACGCACCCAGGTCATTTCGTGGTGAGCAGAGCGGCGAAGGCACCCTCGGAAACCAGCTCCGCGACTCGGGTAATATCCTTATGCAAGGGTCTGTCTTTGGTCACCGGCGGTGAGACGGCACGAAGCGCCGCCTTGGCTTCTTCCGCCAAGCGACCGGTTCGGAGCGGAGCCAGCAGGTCAATGGCCTGGCAAGCCGCCAGCAACTCGATGGCGAGAATGGCCGCCAGGTTAGAAAGCAGCGGGCGCAGCTTCAGCGCTGCCGCCATGCCCATGCTCACGTAATCCTCTTTGTTGCCGGAGGTAGGAATAGAGTCCGCCGAGGCGGGATGGGCCAGAATCTTGTTCTCCGAGGCTAGAGCCGCCGCCGTCACCTGCGCGAGCATAAATCCCGATTCCAGTCCCGCCGACTTCGTCAGGAAAGGGGGCAGCTCGGACGTCAGCGGATTCACCATGCGGTCGATTCGCCTTTCGGAAATGCCGCCAAGCTGTGTGAGCGCCAAAGCCATCAGGTCAAGCGCGGTGGCCAGGGGTTGGCCGTGAAAGTTGCCCCCTGAAATAACCTCTCCGGCCTCGGCGAAGACCAGCGGATTATCCGTAGCGCTGTTCATTTCCCTGGTAAAAACCTGGCTCGCGTAGTCGAGCGCGTCGCGCACCGCGCCATGCACCTGCGGCATGCAGCGCAGACTGTAGGCATCCTGGACCCGCGAGCACCCCTGGTGCGACTTGTTGATCTCGCTTCCTTGCGTAAGCCGCCAGATGTTTCCGGCCGTAACCATCTGGCCGGGATGCGGGCGCGCCTGGTGCAGCCGCTGATCGAAAGCCTTGCGAGAGCCCCGCAAGGCGTCCAGTGAGAGGGAGCCCGCCACGTCCGCGGTGTCCACGAGAATCTCAGCGAGACGCAGCGCGAGAAGCCCGACCGACAGCATCGCCTGGGTGCCGTTCACGAGCGAGAGGCCTTCCTTGGCTTCCAGCACTAAAGGCTCTATCCCGGCAGCCTTCAGAGCCTGCCGAGCCGGCCGGCGACGGCCTTGGTAAATCACCTCGCCTTCTCCCACCAACGTGAGCGCCACATGCGCCAAGGGAGCGAGGTCGCCGCTCGCTCCCACCGAGCCGCGCGCCGGCACAACCGGATGCACTCCGTGGTTGAGAAAATCGCCGAGCTGCTCCGCCACCGCCGGGCGCACGCCCGAGAGACCCATGGCCAGTGTGTTGGCTCGCAGCAAAAGCAGGCCGCGCGTCTCGGAAGCATCAAGGGGCTCGCCCACGCCGCACGCGTGGCTGCGCACCACGTTTAACTGCAGTTCTCGCGCCTGCGCCGGCTCAATATGCTCCGTGGAGAGGCTGCCCACGCCGGTCGTAACCCCATACACAACCTCTCTCCCGCGAATGATCGTTTCGATGAATCGGCGGGACTGCGTCATCGCCCCGCGCGCTTCCGGCGAGAGCCGGACCCGCCGGTTCTTCAGCACCACCTGGTAAAAGTCGCGGCGAGTTAAGCTGTGTCCCGTAAGCTGCAATGCGCCGGGCATCAAATCCTCACCATCACCGGAAGCCAAAATCAGAAAATGGAAATTGGAAAATTGAAATTAGAAACTCGAAATTGAACGACCATCCCGCCACATCGTGTCATTCTGAGCGAAGCGAAGAATCTCCGCAGTTGCTTTGTTACTGGGACTGCAAAGACTCTTCGCTTCGCTCAGAATGACAGCAGTCGTTCGCTGCTTGCCAGTCTTCAATTTCGGATTTCTGCTTTCTAACTTCTGCTTTCGGCTTTCCCCAAGAGCAATCCCCGGTACTTGTCGGGCAGCGTGCGCGGTCGGCCATCGCGGTCCGTGATCACGTGCACCGTCTCGCCTTCGGCGATGAGTTCGTCCGTGCGCTGTCTGTAAATCTCGTAACCGAAGATCAACACGCGCTTCCGCATTCCCGTCACGCGCGTGCGGATCACGATTTCGTCGTCGTAGCGCGCCGGCGCTTTATACCGGCAGCGCGCCTCGGCCACCATAATGTAGAGGCCGTCCTCTCGCTCCATATCGCGATAAGCGAAGCCGTGCTGCAGGCATAAGTCGGTGCGCCCGATCTCAAACCAAACCAGGTAATTCGCGTAGTAAACTACGCCCATCTGGTCCGTCTCCGCGTAGCGCACCCGGAGCGTCGATAGAGTCCATTCGGTCGGCAGCATTTCTTCAGTCATAGAGTTCGCTAAAGTGAAGGAGTCAGGGGAAACAGTCTACTCCAAATTGGGAATTCCAAACAGGCTTCTGCTCAACAAGCCTAAGGACATCGCTCGCACCCTTGACGTGATGCGGCGTCCCTGATTCTGCCCGTGGGGACTGCTCACAGCAAGCTTTCTCCAGACCCATCCACAGGGTTCCGCAGCACGTGGCCGAGATGGCCCAAGAAGCAGTGAAGCAGGTTGCCGGCCAACCTCCTTAATTCCACATTTCCAGTCAAGGTCAGAGCGGCCGGTGCGTCGCCGTGAACGGCCGACCCCGGCGATTGCCCCAGGCTGGCCGTAACGGCCGCCAACCGCCGGTCGTCGCTGGCGGCAAGGAAGAAGTCCGATGCAGCTTGCCAGTTGAAAATGAGGTCCGGATGCTTGGCAGGCCGACGTTCGAACTCCAACCTCCCGCGGTCGATGAATACGGTCCAGACCATATCCCAGTCTTCCAGAATCCACAGCGTCGCAACGCGAGCCGAGCGGATTTGCTGGCGGAGGCGCCTGTCGCGCCCCGTAAGAACAAAGGCGCGCTGAACAATACGGCGCGCGGCGCGCTTGGAAGGAGGAAGGAGGGGTTCGATGCTCTGGTCTGTCATGCTTCGGGCTTTGGAAACTGGAAAATGGAAACTGGAAAACAGTAGTTAGATGTTTCTCCTTCAGGAGACTTCGGTCGATTTTCCAGTTTCTATTTTCCAGTTTCTATTTTCGAATTTCGCTTCTCTTGCTCTGAACCGCCGTCAATTCCACGACGCGCACTTCCGCGTCACGGTCGCGCAAAACCTCCAGCACATTTCCCGTTGCGTCGGCCACAACGCTGGCCCCGCCGTAGGTCCGTCCCTTCCATGGGCCATGCGTCATCTCTCCCACCAGATCCGTGCCGATCGTCGGGCATTGCCACAATTTGGCCCGGCTGCAGACCAGGCGCTCGAGGTCCTTTTCATGCGCCGGCCACTCTTCAACTTTAGCGGCCCATCCGTACGGGACGAGCATCAAGTCAGGTTTCAAGCTAGCCACTTTTTGCGCGTACTCATCCACGAAAGTGTCCGCGCAGATTATAACGCCAATGCGGCCGAACTCCGTCTCCACTACACCGATGTCATCGCGGGTACCGGTCGAGTACGGCGGCTCCATCAACTCCGGCAGGACATTCAACTTACGGTGCTTCCACAGAAGCTTCCCAGTCTTATCCATCAGAATCGCTGAGTCGTAAAGCCGGCCGCCATCCTTTTCGTCGAGTCCGATCGCGATCATCAAGCTGTATTTGCGCGCCAGCGCGGCAAGGCGGTCGCTGTCGCCGCCCGGTATCGGCGTCGCCATAGTGTGCGCATCGGGGTTCTCCCAACCCAGGATCGACGATTCCGGAAATGTCGCGATCTGAGCGTGTTGGGCGTGCGTGGCCTCAAGCGCATACTCAATGCGCCGGAAGTTCCCTTCCCGATCTCCGTCGATGACCAGTATCTGGCAAACGGCGACACGCAGTTTAGCCGTTGCGACGGACGAAAGAAACAGCGCGGCGAATGAGGCGAGAAGGAGCTTCGGTAGCAACCCCCAAGCCATCACCCCACACAAATTCATCGCCTTTGCACTCCATGCCACCAAGACGTTACCTCCTGCCCACCCTGAATCCTATTTGCCTCCGGCTCTCCGTGCCGAAGCATCCAGCAAATCTTGTGAAGGAACTAACTCATCCACCAAGCCGAGCGTCAGGGCCTGGCTGGCCGGAACCCGTTCTGCGGTTAAGATGAGCTGGGTGGCCGCCGCCCTCCCGACCAACCGAGCCAGGCGCTGCGTTCCTCCCCAACCCGTGACGAGGCCAAGGGAGACACCTGGACATCCGAAAGAAGCATCGTAGGTTGCGACTCGAGCCTGGCACGCCAGAGCCAGGTCTAGGCCCCCTCCCAGACAATACCCCCGGATCGCCGCAACAACTGGGAGGGGAAAGTGCTCAATCTCATCAAACAGGATTTGTCCCGTCCGCGCGAATTCCCGCGCCACCGCACCGCTCAGGGATGCGACCTCCTCGACGCTGGCGCCAGTCGCAAACGAGCGTGGACTTGCGGCGATCACAACGCCCAGGAAAAGGCCGGAGGCCCGGACTTCGCTCAAGAGCTCCGCCAATTCCGCCAGCACCGCGCGTGAAATCCGGGGATATCCGGAGCCTTCAGAAAACGACAGCACCGCCACGGAATTGTGGCTGGTTAGGTCCATGTAGGATTCAGGATTCGGGATTCGGCAAGCAGGAAAACCCCCAACACACGTCGTTCTGAGCGATGCCAACCGTCTTGACAGCGTATAGGCACCGCAACTCCTGTGATCCCACACTTAGCTCAGAATGACGGGCGCCTGAATCCAGAATCCTGGATCCTGAATCCTATCTGACGTGTCCTCGGATGAAATCCACGATCTGGACTGTCGAGGCTCCCGGCTGAAAGACCTCGGCGACGCCGGCCTTCTTGAGTTCCGCAATATCTTCGTCCGGAACGATGCCGCCCACGACCAGCAGAACATCGTCAAGCCCTTCGCCACGCAGCAGTGCGCAGATTCGCGGCACAATGGTGCGGTGCGCCCCGGAAAGAATCGAGATCCCGATCGCGTCCACATCTTCCTGAAGGGCGGCGTTCACGATCATTTCCGGGGTTTGCCGGAGACCGGTGTAGATGACTTCCATGCCGGCGTCGCGCAACGCATGCGCCACAATTTTGGCTCCCCGGTCGTGGCCGTCCAGGCCGGGTTTGGCAACCAGAACGCGGATTCGTTTGTCGGTCATAGCATTCCAGGCCTCAGAAGACGCTTTTTAAATCAAGGGCCAAGCCCGGCAGCACCTCAGGCTCTTCTAACGTCTCGGGTTCGCAACGCACGAAGATCGCCCCATCGGTACGAAAAACCTGGACCTCGCGAGGTTTGGGATAGAAAACCCAAACGGCCTTGGCCCCCGCCGCAAGGTACTGCTTCACCTTCTGCGTCAAGTCTTCCGCCAGGTCAGTTGGAGAGACAACCTCAATCGCAAGCGCGGGCGCGCCCTGAATGCGCTTGTCCAGGTCTATTTCACGCATCCGGTCCGCCGGCACGAAGGAGACATCCGGAATTCGCACCGTCTCAGGGGTCAACTGATAACCGGTTTCCACAAAAACCCCGCCGAGGTTGCGAGGGTGGGCATAATCCCGTAACGCCGCCGCGATGTTGTCTCGGACCCAGTTATGCCTCGGCATCGGCTCCGTCATCGTGACTAGTCCTCCTTCGTTGAGCTCATAGAGGATGCCCTCGCTGACAGGAAGCTCATCGAACTGCGCCATCGTAAGCAAAGTTTCGGTTGCCATTTCGCCTTCTCCAAACCAGGGCGGCTGCATGGTTCGCGCCCACTACCGGAACGCCGGTTCTTCGTACGTGCCGAAGACACGGCGGAGCACGTCACACATTTCACCCAAAGTGGCATAGGCGCGCACCGCCTCGAGAATGTACGGCATCAAGTTGGCGTCAGTTGACGCGGCGCTGCCCAGAGCCTCGAGGGCGGCCTGTACGCGCAGATTATCGCGCCGTTTCCGCAATTCCTCCACTTTCTGCCGTTGAAGGCGGGCCACGTTCTCGTCGATCACCAGAAGAGTGATCGGCCGCTCATCCTCGGTGACGAACTCGTTCACGCCCACTATGACCGCTTCTTTACGTTCCACGGCCCGCTGATAGGCGTAAGCGGCATCGTGAATCTCCTTTTGTGGATAGCCCGTTTCAATCGCCGCCACCATGCCTCCCAGCGCGTCGATCTTGTCGAAATAGCGGTAACAGGCGCGCTCCGTCTCGCTCGTCAGTTTCTCTACAAAATAGGAGCCGGCGAGCGGGTCCGCGGTGTTGGTGATGCCGCTCTCGTGCGCAATGACTTGCTGCGTTCGGAGCGCAATCGTGACCGCTTCCTCCGTGGGCAGAGCCCACGCTTCGTCCAGGGAATTGGTGTGCAGCGACTGCGTTCCGCCCAACACGGCAGCGAGCGCCTGAAGGGTGGTGCGCACGACGTTGTTGTAAGGCTGCTGTGCGGTCAGCGAGCAACCTGCCGTCTGCGTATGAAAACGGCAGAGCCAGGAGCGCGGGTCCTGCGCGCCCAGGCGCTCGCGCATTACACGGGCCCAAACTCGCCTCGCAGCGCGATATTTGGCCACCTCCTCGAACAGGTCATTGTGGGCGTTGAAGAAGAAGCTTAGCCGCGGCGCAAAGTCGTCCACGCTCATTCCGCTGCGCATCACCCACTCGACGTACTCGAGGCCGTCGCGCAGCGTGAAGGCAAGTTCCTGCACGGCAGTCGACCCCGCTTCGCGAATGTGATAGCCGCTGATCGAGATCGGATTCCAGCGCGGCACTTCCTTCGCTCCATACACGATGGTGTCCACCACCAGCCGCATCGAGGGCTTAGGGGGGAAGATATACTCCTTTTGGGCAATATACTCCTTCAGAATATCGTTCTGGGTTGTCCCTGAGATCTTCTTAAGGTCCGCGCCGCCCTTTTCCGCCACCACGAGGTACATTGCCCAGATAATCGCGGCGGGGGAATTAATGGTCATGGAGGTGGTCACTTGCTCGAGCGGCAACCCCGCAAGCAAGGTCTCCATGTCCGCGAGCGACGAGACGGCCACGCCACATTTGCCGACTTCCCCTTCGGCCAGAGCATGGTCGCAGTCATAGCCCATTAGTGTTGGCAAGTCAAACGCGATGGAGAGTCCCGTTTGCCCCTGCTTCAGCAGATAATGCAGGCGTTGGTTGGTGTCCTCGGGGCTGCCGAACCCCGAGAATTGCCGCATGGTCCAGACCCTGCCGCGATACATGGTGCGATGGATGCCGCGCGCGAAAGGATACTCACCCGGGTCGCCGAGGTCTCGCGCGTAATCAAAATTCGCCAAATCCGAGGGCGTGTACAACCTTTCCACCGGCACGCCCGAAAGCGTGGTGAACACGTCTTTGCGTTCGGCCGAGCGCGCCAGGGATGGCGTGAGCACGGACGTTTCCCAGCGAGCTTCACCAGGGGAGCGTTTTCGCCCCGAATCCGCCTCGTGCTCTATGCTGGTCTTCTTTGTTCCGGCCATGAAACGCTTCCCCGCTCTCTATGCGTCCGTCGAAGCGGCCTGGAAGCCATGTTAGTTCAGCGATAAAAGTAAAGTCAAACTTGAGAAGGCGGGCTTGTCTGCGTAAATTTAAGTCCCACCCCCCCGGGAATCTGTCTAAGAGCCTCGTCAAGCTCGATTTCAATCGCCTCTCCATTGCTTGGTCCCGCTTCAATCACAAATCACAAATCGCCAATCACCAATTCCTCTAGCTCTGCGGGTTGGGAGGCGAAGTCTGCCGGGCAGGCTCTTCGGGGGTGCCGGGGATATTCGGCGCGCGCGTCACCTTGCCCTGAAGCGCGTCGCTCAACTCGATATGATAGTCAGCCAGAATGGTTCCGGTAGCCTGGCGAAATTGGGTCAGGGCCTTGGCGTAAGTCGAGCGCGCCTTCACTTCGTTGCCTTCCGCCGTAGCCAAGTCGCGTTGCGCCTGGATCACCAAGAAGACCGTGGATTCCCCCAGCTTGAACTTTCTTTGCTCCGCGTCCAGCGTCTTCTGGGCCAACACCACGGCCTTCACCGCCGCCGCAATTTGCGCCTTGGCCTGAATTACCCCGATTTCGGCGCTGCGCACATCCTGCTCAACCTGGTTCTTCTGCTTCAGGACTTGTTCCCTGAGCTGCCGTTGCTCCAGCAAGGCGCGCGCAACGTCCGCTTGCGCGGCGCGATTGCGAATGGGAAATTGCAGAGTGAAGCCGAAAGAATAGTCCGGATAATTACCGTGAAACAATTGAGAAAGCGATTGAGAGATCCCCTGGTAAGAAGCGACCAATGGCCGCGCGATTCCTCCCCCGCTGTTGGCCAGGCATTGGCTCCCACTTTCCGTGTACCCCACAGGGCATCCATAGCTGAGTCCTGAAAGTCCACTGGGATTGTAACTGGCGAAGAGATCAAGCGTGGGCAGCAAGGCGTTGCGATTGGCTTTAACCACGATATCCGCGTAGCGTGCGTTGAGGTCTGCCTGTTCAACCTCAGGGCGGTTGCGCACGGCCAAATCCAAGGCTTTTTCCAGGGGCGGAATATCATCCGGGCTCGGCTCCGGAAGCTTGTCCACGGTATCGACTTGGGCGCCCCTAAGTTCTGCGTCAACACTCCTTGCCAGCGCCGTTTTAATCAACTCGGCCTGCTGCTGCAAGCTGGTCTGGGCCACGATCAGATTTTGCTCATCGGTCGCCACCTCGGACTCCGCCCTCACCACCTCAATCGGCGCCAAGGTGCCCACCGCCACCTGCCGCTTGTTGTCAGAAAGCAGTCTCTGCGAGTAGGCCAGCGCTTGTTCCGCCACGGCGACATTCTCTTTGAAAGACAGGTAATCCCAGTAAAGATTCAGCACCTGGGCGACCGTGGTGATAACCTGCTGGCGAAATATGCTGCTGGATATCTTCAGGTCGTTTTGCGCGATGCGAATGAACTTGGCGTTGGCTCGATGGCCGAATCCGTTCAGTAGTTGCTGATCAAATCCCACCGTGAGTCCGGTAGGCACCACGGGGTTGAACAGGGTATTGAGCGATGTGGTGGACTGCCGATAGCCCTGAAGGGCGACAGCATAGCTGGTTCCCGTCAAGAAACCCTGACCGAAGTATGCCACTCCATTGGTGGTTTGGGTCGTGACCACGGGCAGGCCGCTGACCAGGACGTAGTTGAGCGGCGAGGTTCTGCGATCCCAGCCGAACTGGGCTCCTGCCACAGGGTCGCAGCAGCCGATCACTCCGACATTCGTAGCCCCGCCGGAGCCGGTGACTCCGCTGGCGCTGGTCGTGCTGCCGCTGCTGATCGCACTGACGCCGCTTCCTATAGCGCCCGAGAACAACGCCGAGGACTGGAAGGCGCCAGGCACGCCGCGGGTAGCGCCACCGCTTCTCGACCGTAAGAGGTCGGCCTGAGCGAAACCCAAGTTGTAGCGCGCGATGGAGATGTCGAGGTTGTTTTCGAGTGCCAGAGCAAGAACGTCCTCGATCGAAAGCCGCAGCTTATTGTCGCTGAGGAGCGAATGCAAACGCTCCGAGTTGCTCATCTTGGGCGCCGGAATATAGGGCGGCCCATAGGGACGCCAGAAATTAGGAAACCACTGGGTGTTCCCAATCTCCACCGTTGCCGGACTGCCGGCTTCAGAAACCTGAGCCTGCACGCCTTGCGCGAAGAGAAGCGTGCCCGGCAATAAAACGAGAACTGACACACGTGCGCACTTTAGCTTCATTGAGAGTTCTTCCCCCTCTACAGATTTGAACAGCATCTAAATGCCAGAGTATAGCGCCTCATGGGTGAGCGCGTCCCACATCTTTAGTTCAAGTGCGGGGATCGTGCGAAGTACTTCTGCAACCCTGCAGGAACAACCTGCTGTGCCTCAGTCCAGTTGGTCGAAAGCGTTGACATCAAGTGCCCTTGCGTGAACCACAGCACTGTCTGGCCGCATTATCCTATTTTGATTCGAACTCTGGCGCTTCAGACCGGCATCTGCCGACCCTTCGCTTCGCTCAGGGCAGGCTCTGAAGGCCAGCGCTACCTTCAAATTGGGACACGGCTCGATCGTCGTTTTGCTTGACGGACGATCGTTTCGCGGGCACTATCATTAAAGTGGCACTAGGGGCCTGTAGCTCAGTTGGGAGAGCACATGGTTTGCAACCATGGGGTCGGGAGTTCGAACCTCCCCAGGTCCACCAATCATTGCAACAACTTACACGCTACTTCTGGTTTTTCGTCTACAGCGGTGTAGATGATTTTGTACGGGAGGATTTCTACGCCACAGCCCAGCTCTCCGAGAGTACTTCGGCCTGTTCCAATACGGTTTGCGTAGCTTTTTCTTGCTTGTCAGGGGGGTAACCGTACTTGCGGAGAATACGCTTCACCAAAACCTTGATGTGCGCACGAACATTTTCCCGCACGTTCCAATCAATCGTGGTGTTTTGCCTCACGGTTTTAACCAACTCGCGCGCAATCGTGCGCAGGGTTTCGTCACCCATGACCTTCACCGCGCTGTCATTTACTTCAAGCGCGTCATAAAAAGCTACCTCGTCATCGGTCAGTCCGAGTTGCACGCCTCGGGCGGCATCCTCCCGCATTTGTTTGGCGACGGCGATCAATTCCTCGATCACTTTGGCTGTTTCGACCGCCCGGTTTTGGTACTTGCGAATCGAGGCTTCGAGCATTTCCGAGAATCGCCGTGACTGAATTACGTTTCGTTTTAGGCGTGTCCTGATCTCGTTGCTGAGAAGTTTTCGCAACATCTCCACGGCCAGATTCTTCTGCGGCAGCCCGCTCACATCAGCAAGGAATTCATCCGACAGAATCGAGATGTCGGGTTTCTGCAGGCCTGCCGCTTCGAAGATGTCGATTACGCCTTTGGGCGCCACAGCGCTCGATACGATCTGTCGAATGGCATGGTCCAGGTCCAACTCCGACCGCTGCTGCTGGCCCGCCCCCTTAGCCAGGACCGCGCGAACGGCCTGGAAGAATGCGATGTCGTCGCGGATGTTCATGGCCTTGGGGTGGGGCACAGCCAGCGCAAATGCGCTGGAAAGGTCCTTCACGGCCTTGAACAGTCGTTCTTTCCCGTTCTCCTGCCGCAAAATGTGTTCCTGCGCTGCGGGCAAAAGGCTGAGCCGCTGCGCTGGGGTTCCCATTGTCCAATGTGACCAGTCGAAGCCATCGAATAGCACGCAACAGGCTTCATACCTGTCCAGTAGGGCCTCGACGGCCTCTTCCACCGGCACCGCCGCCTGCCCATGGCCGCCGCTTTCGGTGTAGGTGGCGAGGGCCTGCTTCAGTTCCTGCGCGATGCCTAGGTAATCCACCACCCGCCCGCCGGGTTTGTCTTTGAAAACTCGATTCACCCTCGCGATGGCCTGCATCAGGCCGTGATCGCGCATGTACTTGTCGAGGTACATCGTGTGGAGCGATGGCACATCAAATCCCGTCAACCACATGTCACGGACAATCACCATCCTGAACGGGTCGTTCGCATTCTTGAAGCGCACGGCAAGCTTTTCGCGGCGGCTCTTCTCGCGGATATGCGGCTGCCAATCAAGCGGATCAGCGGCGGAGCCGGTCATCACGATCTTGAGCGAGCCCTCGGCATCGTCAGCGCCGTGCCATTCCGGCCTTAGTTTAACGATGGCGTTGTAAAGCTCAACGCAGATGCGCCGGCTCATGCAGACGATCATGGCCTTCCCGTCCATCACCTCCAACCGGGCCTCGAAGTGGCTTACCAAGTCCTTGGCGATAAGCTTCAGCCGTTTCTCCGCGCCAACCACCGCCTCAAGAGCCGCCCATTTGGATTTCAACTTCTCCCGCCGTTCGACTTCTTCGCCTTCTGTCACCTCCTCAAACTGCGGGTCGATTCTCGGCCTTTCGTTTTGATCGAGTTCCAGGTTCGCGAGTCGGCCCTCGTAATAGATGGGAACCGTGGCCTTGTCCTCCACGGCCCGTTGGATGTCGTAAACGCTGATGTAATCGCCAAAAACCGAGCGTGTGTTGGCGTCTGCTTTCTCGATGGGGGTGCCGGTAAAGCCAATAAACGATGCGTTGGGCAACGCGTCGCGCATATGCTTGGCAAAGCCGTCAATGAAGTCGTATTGGCTGCGGTGGGCTTCGTCCGCGATCACCACGATGTTGTGCCGCTCTGAAAGATGATCTTCGGCCTCCATGGGCATGAACTTCTGAATGGTGGTGAAGACAATCCCGGCTGACGAAACATTGAGCAACAATTTTAGGTGCTCGCGGTCCTCTGCCTGCTGAGGCGGTTGACGTAGGAGTTCGCTGCATCGCGAGAAAGTCCCAAAGAGTTGATCGTCCAGGTCGTTCCGGTCCGTAATCACGACAATGGTCGGATTCCGCATTTCCGGTTCGAGCACCAGCCGTCCGGCGTAGAACACCATGGTCAAGCTTTTGCCCGAGCCCTGCGTGTGCCACACCACCCCCGCCCGCCTGTCACCATTCGGGCGAGTGGCCTTAATAGTGGTCTGGACGGCTTTCTTCACGGCGTGAAACTGGTGGTAGGCGGCAATCTTCTTCACCGGGTCGCCTTTACCCATGTCCTCGAAGACGATGAAGTAGCGGAGAAAATCGAGAAGGCGGCGCTCTTGAAATACTCCTTGAACCAGAACCTGCAATTGAGGCATGGAAGCCGGCGCCAGTTCCTCGCCTTCAACGGTTCGCCACGGCATGAACCGCTCAAGGTTAGCCGACAGAGAACCCACGCGCGCTTCCAGGCCATCGGAAATTACCAAAAGCTCGTTGTAGGTGAAGAGCGAGGGAATCTGGGCCTTATACGTCTGAAGCTGGTTGAAGGCGTTCGAGATTGTGGCGTTCTCGTCCGTCGAGCTTTTCAGCTCGATGACGGCGATGGGCAAGCCGTTCAGAAAGATCACCACGTCGGGGCGGCGTGTGTGCTGTCCCTCGGCCACCGTGAACTGATTCACTGCCAGCCAATCATTATTTTCCGGGTTATCAAAATCCACCAGCCATGCCTGCGCGCCTGCAATGGAGCCATCCGGCCGCGGATATTCCACATTGACCCCATCGACGAGCATGGAGTGCAGATCACGGTTGCGAGTGATGAGCGAGGGGGAGTCAATCCGCGTGAGCTTTCGGTATGCGTCGTCGAGCGCTTCCGGCGGCAAACAGGGATTAAGTCTTGCCAGTGCCTCGCGCAAGCGGCCTTCCAGGATGACGTCGCGGTAATCGGGGTCGTGTCTCTCAGCCCCAAGCTCGCCGCAGGCAATCTCCGGGCCCGCCCGGGTCTGAAAGCCGAGCCCCTGAAACCATTCCAGAGCCGCTTCCTCGACCACAGACTCAGTGAATGCATTCATGTTAACTCTGTGCCTCAGTGCCTCAGTGGTTCAATCACACTACCATCCGCTTGATTCCCTGGCGCAGTACGGGGACGTTGAAGTTCAGAATAAGGCCCGTATGAATTCCCGCCAGGCGCAGGTACGTCAGGATCTGGGCTTCGTGGATGGGCAAAAGCCGGTCAACGGTCTTTAGCTCCACGATCACCCGGCCTTCCACCACCACGTCCAGCCTGTAGCCGCAGTCCAGGTGTACTCCCTTGTAAACCACCGGCAAGGGCTGCTGGCGCGTAAAGGCGATTCCCCCCAGCCGCAACTCGTGGCACAAGCATTCCTCGTAGGCGGATTCCAGAAGGCCCGGCCCGAGCACCCGATGCACCTCAATCGCCGCGCCGATGATCTTCTCAGTCAGTGGGTCGTTTTCGATCATTTCGTTTCCTTGAATTCACCACTGAGGCACTGAGACACTGAGCTGGTTTCTGTTCTCTGTGCCTCTGTGTCTCTGTGGTTCTTATCTCGCCGGAAATCAGCTTGGGCAGAAGCGCGTCGCGGATGCAGGTGAGCGTTCTCGATTCGACGAGACGCAGCGGAATGGAATCAATAAGGGGCCCGACTATTTCGTCCGCAACCCTGACTAGCGCGGCACTCGGCATTATTACTTTCGCTCCCGAGAGGTGGTGCCGCTGAATGTGCCCCATGGTTGTTGCCTTGGCCGCAGCGATGCGCCGAAACTCTGGAAGATGCTGTCTGATCCACAGGTAATAGAACCATTTCGGAAATTGGGCCGAGCTCACCTTGAAAAGATGCTGGTTAAGGGCTCCGCGGCCCCCTGCCCATATAATGCACTCGAGCGACCCTGACCAAGAGAACAACACGTCACCGTCAAGCACGACATAGTCTGAACCCAGGTCAGCACTGGCGCGATCTGCACCTTCTGTGTTTCCGGCTCTGAGTTCGGCAATCTTGATGACCGGCAGCGAGCGCTCGTCCTTCGGCGGAAACTTCTGGAGCGCAAGCCCATTCAGAAACCGTGCGATCTCATCTAGGCCCTTGATTTCCCACCCGCGTGGGATTTCTCCCAATTCTGATCCCTCGAATGAATCGGGGAATAGGTCGGCGAGGGGCTTGGGGAGGCCGGGGTCGCGGCCTTCGGCTTTGGCGCGAACGGGGTCGAAGTCCGCAAACCACGACTTGAAGAATGCCCGCGCAATCCCCTCCAACGTTTCGTTCATCTGCCGGTTCAGCTCGATCTTGTCGTCCAGCGTGCCGAGGGTGTGTGCAATGGCCTCTTGTTCATCTCCACTCGGTAATGTAATCTGCATCCGCCGCTGATCGCTTAGGCTCACGTATTCAGCCATATCGGTCTGGCCTGCTACGCCCTTGAATTGAACGAAGAATTCGCGCCCTTGCATCCAGTAGTAAAGAAACCGTGGCCCGACGACCGCTCGGTCCAGCGAGCGCCAAAAACAAAGCTGCGGCGAATAAACGAACCTCGGCGTGTCAGGTCGTACAAAGGCAAAGCGTCCGACCGTCCCCTTTGAAGTGAAGACTACGTCGCCGGGTTCGCTTACTTTGTTCCCAACGCGACCCAGATTCTCCGGTGGAAAGCGGTCTGCGCCGGCGAAGTTGAATCCTCCATCAATGTTCCCCGCGCGAGCGAAAGGTAGCCCCTCTGTGGACAGCTCTTCATTCTTCGCGCGATATCCGTCACCAACGAGGAGCTGACCCCTTGCGATCAGGTCGCTTACCTCGCGCAGATGCCACTCACCCGCCATACCCGAGCTCCTTTATGTTGGCGGCGATGGTGGCGTCGAGCTTCTTTGCGTCTTCCATCTGCTGGCGCAGCGTTGCGGTGAGCCGCCGCATCTTCGCTTCGAACGGTTCTGCATCCTCCTCGGCGGCCTCGGCACCTACATATCGCCCGGGGGTGAGCACGTGGCCGTGCTTGCGGATGTCATCAAGCTTCGCAGCCTTGCAGAACGCCGGCACGTCAGCTTAATTTCCGGCCTTCAGGTCACCGCGCCAGGCGTGGTACGTCCCCGCTATCTTCGCTACATCGTCATCGGTGAGTTCTCGGTGAACTCGGTCTACCAATGTTCCCATCTTGCGCGCGTCAATGAAGAGGGTTTCGCCCCGCCGCTCGCGATACCGTCCATTCCTCTTGTGCCTCGCCAGGAACCAGAGGCAGACGGGAATCTGCGTGGAATAAAAGAGTTGGCCGGGCAAGGCCACCATGCAGTCCACCAAATCCGCCTCAACGATATTTTTGCGTATATCGCCCTCGCCAGATTGATTCGACGACATGGACCCGTTCGCAAGCACAAAGCCGGCGAGTCCCGTCGGCGCAAGGTGCGAAATGAAATGCTGCACCCAGGCGAAATTGGCGTTGCCCGCCGGTGGCACTCCGTACACCCAGCGCTTATCTTCCTTCAGCAATTCGCCGCGCCAGTCGCTGTCATTGAACGGCGGATTGGCCAGGACGTAATCAGCTTTGAGGTCAGGATAGCGGTCATTGTGGAATGTGTCTCCATGGGCAATCTGCGCGTCGATACCGCGGATGGCGAGGTTCATGTTCGCTAGCCGCCACGTGGTGTAGTTGGATTCCTGTCCGTAGATGGCGATGTCGCCAATCCTACCGCTGTGAGCCTCGATGAACTTCTCGCTGCTCACGAACATCCCGCCCGAACCGCAGCAAGGGTCGTACACGCGGCCTTTGTAGGGCGCGAGCATCTCCACCAGCACTCGCACCACCCAAGACGGAGTGTAGAATTGTCCACCCTTTTTGCCTTCAGCGCTCGCAAACTGCGAAAGGAAATATTCATAGACGCGGCCCAAAACGTCCTTCGCCCGGTCGGCGGGACTGCCCAGGCCGATATCGCTTACCAGCTTGATAAGCTGGCCCAGCCTCTGCTTATCGAGGCCAGGCCGACCGAAGTCCTTGGGCAAAACACCTTTCAGTCTCGGGTTATCGCGCTCAATGGCGCTCATGGCATCATCCACGAGCTTACCAATGGTTGGTTGAGGCGCGTTGTCCCGTAAAAATGACCAGCGAGCCTCCTTCGGCACCCAGAAAATGCTGGCGGCCCGGTATTCGTCCACGTCCTCCGGTTCCGCGCCCTCGGCCTTCTGCTTTTCGAGTTCAGCGTGTTTTGCCTCAAAGGCATCCGAGATGTACTTAAGGAAAATCAGCCCCAGCACCACATGCTTGTACTCGGCTGCGTCCATGTTGTTGCGCAACGCGTCCGCCGCCGCCCAAAGCTTCGATTCAAATCCAAGAGGCGTTCCGTTCGGCAAGGCAGTTCACCTATCCATTCTTGGCCAGGTGCCGCGAGAAAATGCCAGCAGGGGCCACGATCCAGGTCCCGCAGCCAGAGGCGAAGTATACATCCTAATAATCATCTCCGCTAGAAGTTGGCTGGGGATTCCAGCGGTTTCGGAACGTAAAGCAGCAGAAGTTGATTTGGGCGAGGATTCTGTAAGCTCCCGGAGGTTCCAGTACTTGTAGGGGGCAGAGGGCTATTTTCAGGGAATGGAATTCCCAGCGGCCAGGGG
>Ga0209517_10002275_pt1 | contig 27378 bp, 23 predicted proteins | sample PeaSoiMetSII2010_FD_187695 | JGI IMG/M metagenome (GOLD analysis project Ga0209517, IMG submission 187695) | Peat soil microbial communities from Weissenstadt, Germany - SII-2010 (SPAdes) (version 2) | ecosystem: Environmental > Terrestrial > Soil > Wetlands > Peat | place: Germany...
TCGGCTCGGCTACTGCGTCACGTTGCAACAACAAGTCGTGCAGCAACCAGCGGCCTAACTCGGTCACTTTGTGCAGCCAGGGCCGCCATTTTCATAGCAGCGAAGGATCTCTGCAGTTGTACGTGAGTGGTTGAGTCGTAAGAAACTGCGGAAATCCTTCGCTGCGCTCAGGATGACAGGCGGCTGAAAACTAACACGGCGGGATAAGGCGGCAAAGGGAGCTCGAGCATGAAATACGGCGTCAACACAATGGTCTGGACGACGCGCGTTAACGAAACCCACGAAGCGTTGCTCGCCTGCATCAAGGCGTGGGGTTTTGACGGAGCGGAGCTATTCCTCTCGCCGCAGGAACCGGCGGACATACCCGCTGTGCGACGAATGTTGGAAGCGAATCACCTGGAATGCACGACGTGCAGCGTCCTGCCCCGCGAATGCCATCTGGTGAGTTCCCAGGCTGATGTGCGGGCCCGGGGAGTTGCGTTTCTAAAGACCTGCGTGGAGCGCACGGCGGAGCTTGGCGCGCGCCTCATTTGCGGTCCGATGTATGCTGGATTGGGCGTGATGACCGGCCGCCGCCGCACTGCGGAGGAATGGAACTGGGCCGTCGAGGGATTGCAAGCGGTTGCCCGGCACGCCGAAACGCGCGAGGTGACGATTTGTTTGGAGCCGCTCAACCGCTTCGAGACTTACTTCCTCAACACGCTCGAGGATGCGGCCAGCCTGGTTCGCGACATCGGCGCTCCGAACGTCAAGATCCACTTCGATACCTTCCACTCCAACATCGAAGAGAAGCATCCGGCGGAAGCGCTGCGCTCGATCGCCACGGAGCTGGGGCATGTTCACATCTCCGAAAACGACCGGGGGATTCCCGGCAGCGGCCATGTCGATTGGCAAGGCGTGCTGAGGGTGTTGAAGGCAATCCGCTACAACGGCTGGATGACCATTGAGTCTTTCGCGCAGCCGGAGCCCGACCTGGCCGCGGCAGCAGCCATCTGGCGCGACGTGGCTCCTTCCGGCGACGAGTTGGCGCAGCAGGGATTGCGCTTCATTCGACGCTTGGCCGGGGGGCTGGGGATTAAGTAAAGGTGTCAGGTGCCCGGTGCGGGCGAACGTCCGTTGTCAGTTGTCCCCTGCGGCCGCACCCGTCTGTCATTCTGAGCGCAGCGAAGAATCTCAGCAGTTGCGTCGGTTACTCGAAACGCAGGGATTCTTCGGTGCTCTGAAAACGTGTAGGGGTAGGGCTTGCCCTACCCTCGTCGGGTCCAGCAGAAATGCGGGGACGGCAAGCCGTCCCCCTACGAGCAGGTAGGGGAGGGGACTCGTCTTCATGGTTTCCGGGCGCTCGTCAGCCGACGGGCATGAGCGACGGCTCTGAAAATCGTTGCAACAGACAACTGACGACGGACCACGGACAACTGACGACTGATTTTGGAGGCCCCATGAATGCTCACCTTCCTGACAGCTCCCGCCTCGAGAGAGTAGGACCGCGGCTCCTGCTTTTCAGAGCGCTGCTCCTGACGGTTGTAGCAGCCTTCTACTTCGTTCCCCGCGCAGGCGCGCAAGGCTCCGACGAGATTGCCTTCCGCAAGCAAACCATCGACTTGGGCCCCAGCGAGACCGTGGCCATCGTCGACATGAACCGCGACGGCAAGTTGGACATCGTCTCCGGCGAGAACTGGTTCGAGCAGGCGCCGCCTGCCGCCCCCGGCGAAGGGCCGCGTTGGATCAAGCACAAATTTCGCAGCTTGCCTTATTCGGACTTCTACCTTGAGGACCTCAGCGACCTAGCGATCGATGTGAACGGCGACGGCTACCCTGATATTGTGAGCTGCTCGTATTGGACTGATCCGCTCACGTGGTGGGAAAACCCCGGAGCGACGGGCGGGCCCTGGAAGAAGCACGTCATCGAGTCGCGCTCTCCCGTCGAATTCGCTTTTCTGGCGGATATCCTCAACACCGGCAAGCCGCAACAACTCTTGCCGCAGTTTGGCGATGAGAAGTTTCCGCTGACGTGGTACGAGCTTTCCGGCAAAGGTGGCGATGAGGCCTGGATTCCGCACATCGTTAGCCCGAAGAGCTACGGCCACGGCATTGGCGCGGGCGACGTGAACGGCGACGGACGAACCGATATCATCACGCCCAAAGGTTGGTTCGAAGCGCCGCCCGACCCCCGCACCGGTCAATGGATCTTCCATCCTGAGTTGGACCTCGGCGCTACCGGATTCATTTACACTCTGGACGTGAACGGCGACGGCTTGCCGGACATTGTCACTTCACTCGGCCATGGTTACGGAATCTTCTGGTACGAGCAGAAGAAAGACTCAGCCGGCTATCGCACCTGGGTCAAACACGTGATTGACGATAGCTGGTCGCAAGCTCACGCCGTGACCCTTGTCGACCTCAAGGGCGACGGCCACATCGGCATTGTCGCCGGCAAGCGCTACTTTGCTCACAACGGCCACGATCCCGGCAGCCGCGAGCCGCTGGGAATCTACTGGTACGAGCCCATCAAGGTGGGAACCGAAATCCAGTGGCGGCGCCACGTCATCGACTACGGCGGCCGCACAGGCGGCGGCATGCAGATCCCCGTCGTCGATATCGACGGCGACGGAGATTTGGATATTGTTGTGGCAGGGAAGTCAGGGCTGTTCCTGTTTGAAAATCTGACCATCAATCACTGACCCCCGTGGATTGCCAGCCCTCCCCAACGGGGTCTGCGCCGCAGGCGCTCTGGAGTGCGGCAGCTTGCTGCCGCTTTTAATCAGGCCAGCTTGCTGGCCGGGATTGAGAACCTCACCGCAGCGGCGCGAGCAAGCTCGCACCGGGGAAAGCGGCAGCAAGCTGCCGCACTCCAAAGCCGGGCGTCCGCCCGGCAAGCGGGCCTCGCTTGAGCCGACCGAGTTAACATACGGGAGGGCGGTTCCCGGTGCTGCGCAAATCGGCGAGGAAGTTCACTTGGAGCGGGCCGTCACGATGACAGTCTTCTCGCTGGCCAGCCAAGCCGCATAACCCATGGCTTGCTTTATGTCAGCCGGCTCGAGTTCCGGGTAGGCGGCGACGACTTCAGCCGAGGTCTTCCCGTTGGCCGGGAGTCTGAGGATCAGGTGAACGGGGATGCGTAGGCCACGAATGCAGGGCTTGCCGTCGCACTGCTGCGGGTCGATCGTAATTCGGTCAAACATTACCGTGGCCATACATCTATTTTATCACGGCGCGTTTGACCGGGTAGCGCAGAGGTGGGCGCCTTTTGCCCTCCTCTGCGTCTTTTTACATTGGATAATCTTAAACTTATTAATGCTCCTACGCGTATATGGCACTTGGAACATCCGCAGAGGAACGCAAACTGCGCGTACCTCTGCGCTACCTGATTTCGGGCTGGGCGTTCGGAATCAAAAATTGGAACTGTTCGGGAATGCCACTTCGGTTACTCCCAGCATTCAGGACGACACCCGGTGCAGCAATTATGGGTGTCGCAGCTGGAGGAGGACCGAGTTCTCGAAGGGTTTCGTCCAAAGTATGATGGGGCTCAGACCCGACCTGGATCAGCAATGTATTAGGCGACAAGTCCGCTTCGGGAGCACTTATTTCGGCATCAATTTTCGATTGTCCAAGTCCATCGCGCAACGCTCGGGCCGCGCCCCTAGCCTGTTGCGATAGCTTGGGCGCAGAATAACGTCGCAGAGGACGACCCCCACAAAAAACAGAACTGCCCAAGACTCCAAGAATGAATGGAAGTTTTCGACCGTTTCCAGCGAGTCGGACCAAGGCAGGTTCATGCCGGACCTTTTGAAGATATTACTTTCCCTGGTTATTTTTGCGCTTTGCGGCTGGCGCAAGGCGAAGCTTTGCGGCCTTCCGAAACTTGAAATCCGGGGATGCGCAGAGCTTGGTTATGGTGCGAGCCTGCCGCAGCAACCCCTCACCCGTCGTGCTCTGGCTGATGAAAACGCCGGAGCACGACACCCTCTCCCCAAGGGAGAGGGCTATCGTTCAACGTGTTGCGCGTCGGCTTATCACGCCGCTTTCGGCTGTTCCTCGCGGCTTAGCCAGCGCTCGCGGAGGTGCAAGACGCGCTCGGCGATGTGTTCGGCGCTGAGGCCGAATTCCTGCATCAGTTCCCACGGTTTACCGGAGAGTCCGAAGCGATCTTGGACGCCCACCATATCGAACAGCAGCGGGTGCCGGTAATTCTTGCGGTGTTCGAGGATGGCGCCCGCGACGATGTTGCCGAAGCCGCCCACCTGGTGTTCTTCGGCGGTGACGATCAGTTGCGTTTGCTCCGCGGCCTGGACGAGCGCGGCCACGTCGAGCGGCTTGACGGTGTGCATGTTTATGACACGCGTTTCCAGCCTGTATTCCTCCTTCAGCAGCCAGGCCGCGCGCATGGCCTCGGGCACCATGGGGCCGCAGGCGATGATGGAAACCTCCTCGTGCTCGCTCGTGTACTGGGTGGAAAGGGAAGTTTCGAAGGCATCGAGGAAGCGGGCGGTTTCGCCCCGATAACGGATGATATTGGCCACACCGTAGCGGTAGGGGGTCCAGGAAGTGGTCACCACCGGCGTAGCCTCGCGCGCGTAGCGAATGTACGCCGGGCCGTTCAGGTCGAGCAGGCTGAAGAGCGTGGCGCGCTCAGTCTCCAGCGCATCGCAGGGAGCGAGCACGTGCATGTTCGGCAGCACGCACATCAGCGAGAATTCCTCGAGCGCCTGGTGCGTCGCCCCATCCCCTCCCACGGAGATGCCGCCGTGCGCTCCGGCGATTTTCACATTCAGGTTCGAATAGCAGATGGTAGTGCGGATCTGGTCCCAGCAGCGGCCCGAAGCGAACACGCCGTAGGTCCCGGTCACCGGCACGAACCCTTCTTTCGCGAGGCCAGCGGCCACTGCCATCATGTTCTGTTCGGCGATCCCTACGCTGAAGACGCGAGGCTTGCGCTCGGGGTGCTTAGCCTCGAAATCGGTGATTCGGATGGACCCGGAAATATCCGCATGTACTGTCACCACGCGTTCGTCGTCGCCGCACTTCTCGAGGCCGCGACCGAAGCCCATGCGAGTGGGCTCCATATCCACATTCATGGTTGACCCGGCGTTCCACCAATAGTCGCGGCGAAAGGCCGGAAGCCTGCCTCTTGCCTTGAGAGAGATCTCCGCGCCGTAATCGGCGGCTTTCTCGAGCAAGGCTTCAACCCGCTCGGCGGGAACCGAGGGGGTCGCGAGGTCCACCATGGCCTTTTCGAACTGGTCGCGGTTCGGCGCCACGCCGTGCCAGCCCGCTTGGTTCTCCATGAATGACACGCCCTTGCCTTTTACCGTGTGGGCAATGATGAGGGTCGGCTGTCCCGAGCCCGCTCGGGCGCTCTCGAATGCCGCTAGTATCTGCTCCATATCGTGCCCGTCGATTTCCAGCACGTTCCAGTTGAAGGCTTTGTACTTTTCCGCCAGGGGGTCGATGTTCATCACGTCGCGCACCCGGCCGTCGATCTGGAGATCATTCTTGTCAATAATACCGCAGAGATTATCCAGTTTGTAATGGCCGGCAGCCATCGCCGCTTCCCAGATGCTGCCTTCCTGCTGCTCGCCGTCTCCCATGATGCAGTAAACGCGATAGGGCTTTCCCAACAGCCTTCCCGCCAGGGCGTTGCCCACCGCGACTCCCAGGCCCTGTCCCAGAGAACCGCTGGAGACTTCCACCCCGGGGAGTTCAAGCCAATTGGGGTGGCCCTCGAACCCGGAGCCTAGCTGGCGCAGCAGAACGGTGTCATCCAGAGGGAAGTAGCCCGCTTTGCCAAGGGCAACATAAAGCGCCGGCGCTTTATGACCGGTCGACCAGAAAACCCGGTCGCGTTTCGGCCAGGCAGGATCGCTCGGGTCGTGATTCAACACCCGCAGGTAGAGCGCTGCGGCTATATCCATGATCGAAAGGGTGCCGCCCGGGTGACCGGAACCTGCGGCAAAAATGTCGATGATATCGAGGGCTCGCATCTCGGCGGCTGCCGCCCGTAACTCGTCCAGCTTCAGGTGCGGACCACGCTGCTCACAATTGGTGCTCATATTACGTCCCTCCCTTCCACTTGGTACTGATCCCAGCGCGTAGAGCTGGCCTTTAGGCCAGCATTGCCGACCCTTCGCTTTGCTCAGGGCAGGCTCTGAAGGTCGGCGCTACGTTCAAAATCAGCTCTTGCCCTTTTCACGCCAAACGAGCATAAACGCCCAAAAGTGCGAGGATTGGCGCGGTGGTCACGGCGAAGAAGTTCAGACCGATGATGCCCCGAGACCGGCAGCCCGAGCCGCAGCAATGCCATAACCCCTTTTGTTTTAATGCAGTAAAGCATCGCCTGGAAGGACATACGCGCGCTTCCCGAGGTCTCCTGTGAACCGCACGTCCAGAGTAATCCTCGCTCTCGTCTTCCTCAATAAGCACAAAGCGAACCGAGGCAAGCGGCGAAAATGAAAGGGTTAAATGCTAAGCACAAGGCGGCGGGAGCCGCGGCGAAATGGCGCTCTCGGCCAATGTGTCAAACGGCAGGGAGAGTTGCGGGTGCCTGGCTGCCGGAGGCGTTTCGCCCCGATTTCCGTCCAGACCGTAGCGAGTCCGGAGTTCAGTCAGCAGTTTAGTCATTTTTTCTTTGTACTCCCCGTTCAGATACGCCGAGTGCGCGTAGAGTTTCCGGTAGCGCTTGGCAAGGCGCGGGAACTCCTCTTCGAGGAAGGGCATGAATTGTTTCATGGCGGAGGAGGTCAGGAAGAGAATATTCCCGTAGAGGAACCTCGAGCCGGCCCGGCGCGCGGCTTGCGCCAAATCGCCAAGCGATTTCTCGGAGTCGTTCAATCCGGGCAGGATGGGCATGGCATTAACGCCCACGCGGATTCCGGCCTCACATAACTGCTTCACCGCTTCCAATCGCTTTGACGGCGGCGGCGCCTTGGGTTCAAGCAGGCGCGCCAGGCGCTCGTCGGTAGTGGTTACGGTCATGTGGACGCTGAAGCGGTGCCGGGCGGAAACTCCCAGCAACAGGTCGAGGTCGCGCAGAATCAGCACGGACTTCGTGGTGATCGAGAAGTCCAAACCTTCGAATTCCAGGAAGACTTCGAGCATCCTGCGCGTTACCTCAAACTGCTTTTCGGCCGGCTGGTAAGGGTCGGTCGCGGTACCGAGGGCAATCGGCAAGCCCCTGTCTTTGGCTTGGCGAAGTTCGGCCCGCAACCGTTCCGGGGCCTCCTCTTTGGCGTAGATCTTCCGCTCGAAATCCAGGCCGTCCCACATCTCCATGAACTCGTGGGTGTAGCGCGCGTAGCAATACTTGCAACCGAACTCGCATCCGCGATAGGGGTTGAGGGTCCAGGCAAAGGGCATGCGGCCGCTCGATTCGCGATTAAGCGCGGAGCGGCAGGGAAGCGCGAAGTATTCGACTTCAGCGCGCTCGCGCACCCGAGGGCTTTCGGCAGCCATGCGAGCGATGCCCACCAATCGCACTGGCGAGTCGGGCGGAGCGGGAACTACCGGCACAGAAGCCATTTGACACCTCGAAACTTAGGATAGAGATAGTTTCGCTTTTTATTCGCCTTTTGTCAAGGGGTAGGTTGCCGCTGATGCGGCTTGGCGTGGGGTGATGGGCTTATTCTAGCGCCTATGGAGGAAAAGGGAATGGGACCATAGGCGTTAAAATACGGGGGAAGCGGTTGATGCTGAATGCCCGAAGGGCATTAAGATCATTAGCCGTAGGTGAAACCTACGGACCAGGTACCAGCCCCCACAACTCGCTAGCGACCCCGAAGGGGTCAATGGTTCCGCGGTTCAACCCCTTCGGGGTTGGTTAACACTTGATGGGCGCGCCTTCCGTAGGTTTCACCTACGGCTAATAATATTGGGTCCCTTCGGGACCCGGCGAGCGCCCTAACATCTATGGGGATGGGCCCGGCGCGCGTTTGCCGCATCCCCTCCTGGTACAGGGGACGAACACATAACTGAGGACGGACGGGATCACGGACAGCAGGAGCCCGGCCTTACCACGGGTCTATCTTGGTCTAACCTCAAGCGCCTTGCGGCATTCCTCGAGCGCATGGTTTACGTGCTCGATCGCCTTCGCACGGTGCCCGTGGAACTCTTCGGGCGCTGCCTCGAGTTCATGCTTCGCTTCCTCGAGATGGTGGATGGCTGCCTCGATCCGCGGATGATGTTGGGGGGCCGGGCTCGCTGCTGGCGGGACCGGAGACGGCGTGGCTGCGGCGGCTGCGGCGGGCTGTGGGGACCGCGGCTGCGCGTGAAAAACCAGTGGTAAAGAAGCTGCAACTACTACTGCCAGTCCTACTGCCCATACGGTCAGTCTTTTCGTCATAGTTCCTCCATACATTGAGATTTTGAAATGCTGAGCTGTCATCGCGCCAGGAAGAATCCCGGGGCGACTTGTCGGTAGGACAAATTTACTCATAATTCAAAACTCTTTGTCAAGGACATCGCTGAAAGCCTCGTGCTACACTCGGAAAAGCCAATGTCGACAGTCGATTGATCCGACTTTCGAATTTCGACTTTCGAATTTCGCAGTTCCGCTTCCGGGGAGGGTTCATGAAAGTCGCTGCGGTGCAGATGGACGTCAAGATTCTGGAGAAAGAAAGGAACTTGGAGAACATCCTTGACTGCCTGAAATCTACAGCTCAGGCTGGCGCGGGGATCGTGGTTTTCCCGGAGTGCGCGCTCACGGGCTACTGTTTCACTAGCCTGGAGGAGGCTGCCCCGGTCGCCGAACCGGTGCCTGGCCCTGCCTCGGAAGCGCTGGCGGCAGCGGCGCAGAAGCTTGATTGCACCGCCGTGGTCGGCATGCTGGAACGCGACGGCGATCGTATCTACAACGCTGCGGTGGTTGTAACGCCTCAGGGAATTGCCGGGACTTTTCGCAAACTGCACCTTCCTTACCTCGGGATCGACCGGTTCGTCGCGCCGGGCGACAAGCCCTTCCCGGTTTTCGAGACGGCGCATGGGAAGATCGGCATTAATATCTGCTTTGATTGCAGCTTCCCGGAAGCGGGCAGGATATTGAAACTCAAGGGAGTTCAACTTCTGGCGATTGCGACGAATTGGCCCATAGGCTCGGATAGCTGGCAGCATACGCCTAAGGTCCGCGCTGCCGAGAACCATTTTAACGTGGTGGCGGCTAACCGTGTGGGCGAAGAGCGTGGGTTTCGCTTCGTAGGCCATTCGCAGATCGTGGACTTTACCGGCAAGACGCTGGCCGAAGCGGGTGAAACCGAAGAGACAATCCTGCTTGCGGACCTTGACTTGGCGGGGGCGGACCGCAATCGGGTGGTCCGCGTGCCGGGACAATGGGAATTTGACCGCATGGCCGCGCGCCGCCCTGAAATGTATGGCCCTCTCGCGGAGCTTGATCGAGAGCCGTAGGGACGGCTTTATGCCGCCGAAAAACGCTTGAACGCTGTCATTCTGAGCGAAGCGAAGAATCTCGGCAGTTGTAGTTTCAACGAACTACGGAGATCCTTCGTCGCCTGCGGCTCCTCAGGATGACAGCCACTAGAGTTTGCCCCCTGCCCGTTAAGGTCGCCACATGGCGAGGCTAACCCGCCGCTACGATTGAATCCGCGGGCTGCAGGTGGCATAATAGTTGAGGGGCTAACGACTAATGCCAACGAACGGATCTTCGGGTTTTGAGGGTTTGATCTTCGCCAAACTGGACCAGGCGGTGAACTGGGCTCGCAAGTCGTCGATCTGGCCAATGAGTTTTGGTCTCGCCTGCTGCGCCATCGAGATGATGTCCACCGCGGCGTCCCGGTTCGATATCGCCCGTTTTGGCGCGGAGGTCTTCCGCGGCTCACCAAGGCAATCGGATTTGATGATTGTGGCCGGCCGGGTCTCCCAGAAAATGGTCCCGGTAATTAAGAAGCTCTACGACCAGATGCCGGAACCCAAATGGGTGATCTCAATGGGTGCCTGCGCAACGTCGGGCGGAGTCTTCAACAACTACGCGATCGTCCAGGGCGTGAACCAGTTCATTCCCGTGGATGTCTACGTTCCTGGATGTCCGCCCCGGCCTGAAATGCTCCTGCAATCTATCGTCTTGCTGCAAAAGAAGATCATGCAGCAGCGGGGGACTTTCAAAGCGGCCGTCCTGCACACAAAGTAGCGGCAACTCCGTGCCGCTTTCCCCACCCCAGTTGAGGTAGCCCGGAAGGGCGGCTGAAGAGTCTGTGTGTGAACCTCGTTGAGTCTGTCGTTCCGGGGAATTTCCATGGGCCTTTGATCCACCCGAGGCAATGAAAATCGGTGTCGTCCCCGCGAAAGCGGGGACCCATCGTCAGTACAATGGATTCCCGCTTTCGCGGGAATGACGTGACCCTCGAGTAGGGGCGGTTCGCGAACCGCCCCTACCAGAAAACATTCAGAGCGAGATTCCTCGCTTCGCTCGGAATGACAGCCTAAATGAGGTTTTCAGACAGACTCTGAAGCCGCGCCTCCCCAAGGGTGTTCGAGAAATGCCTGGGCTAGCGGCGTAAATACGCGGAAATGAAGATTACCGCGACCGCTAGGCCCACGGCGATGGCCAGCCAGGCCTGCCGCCGCGCCCGCACCCAATCGAATAGCTTGAAGGGAAGGGTCAGGGCCAGCGCAATGACGAAGACGATACAGGCGAGAACGATCTTTACAGTCAACAGTTCCCAGGACTTGCCCCAGGCGACTTCCCAGTAGGACTCCCGAATGTTGTACAGCCCTGAAAGCAGTAGTACCGCCATTGAAGGCCAGAGTACCCACCTGAATCGGGCTAGTACCTGTTTGATTAACAGGTCGCGCTGTGCAGGCTCCAAGTTACCGAGTTTGGGCGTCAGGACGAACAGCAGAAACGCCATCCCGCCCACGCCCATGACAGCCGCGGTTACGTGAACCCATTGCAGGAATGTGGGCATCGGCTTGTTCCAGAATGCAAGTCATCGGGATTCTAGGCACATCGGAGTTGCGGAGTCAAGAAGTTGCGGAGTAGAGAAGTCAGCGAGTTGGAGAGTCGAGAAGTCGTGAAGGCGGAGACTCGACGGAACCCTGAGGGCACCGTTGCCTTTCCGCACTCTCGAAAATCACGTCATTCCCGCGAAAGCGGGAATCCATTATGTTCCGGACCGACAATGGACCTCTGCTTCCGCTGGGGTGACGCACCTGATTGTCACCGCATTGGGCGGGTCCGAGACCCGTGGCAACTCCTCAGCTCCTCGACTTCTCAACTTCCTGCCGAATAAATCTTGTCGAGAGTCTCCGCAAGCTGGAAGTCCTTTTGCGTGATTCCCCCCTCGCTGTGCGTGGAGAGGTTGATGCTTACCTGGTTGTAGTTGATGGTGATGTCCGGATGATGGTTGGCCTGCTCGGCTGCTTCAGCGATTTTGTTCACAAATGCTATGGCGGGCATAAACGATTTGAGAGTGAACTTCCTGTGAATTTCGTTGCCCGCAAGCGACCATTCCGGCAGGCTCTTCAGTTTCTCCTGGATCTCTGCTTTGCTCAATGCTGCCATAGTTGCTCCTTTTGCGGTCCCTAGAGGCCCGAGTAGCGCTGACCTTCAGGTCAGCACGTGGCTGGCGCAGAGCGAAGCTCCGCGGTCCGGAGCCATTGCGACCTTCCAAACCGCAGAGCTCCGCTCTGCGCCAGCCAGCGCCGCGCTTCGTCACGCCGAACTGCCGCTTGCCCCGCCGGGATCTTCAACCGGAGCCAATCCAATGAACGATGTTTGTGCGCCGATTGCGCCAGGGGTTTCGTGGTTTGAGCTGCGCGAATAACTGCCGTCGGGCTGCAAGCAGCGCGCTTTGGCCTGGTCGGAGAGGTAGATGTCGAGGATATCCTTCAAGCGCCGGAGCAGTCTGGGCGATTCCACGGGAAAGATGATTTCCACTCGGTGGCTCAGATTGCGGTGCATCAGGTCGGCGCTGCCCAAATAGATTTCCTCAGCTCCACCGTTTTGAAAGTAGTAAACCCGGCTGTGCTCGAGGAACCGTCCCACAATGCTGATCACGCGGATATTGTCACTCACGCCCGGCACTCCGGGACGAAGGGAACAGATGCCCCGCGCCAGCATGTCGACCTTCACTCCTGCCTGTGAAGCCTGGTAAAGCAGGTGGATCATGTCAAGGTCTTCGATCGCATTCACTTTGAAAATCAACCGCGCCGGCCGCCCCGCCTTCTGGTGCTCGATTTCCCGGCGAATCATTTCAGTCAGCTTCTCGCGCATATTGACGGGAGAGACAAGCAGTTTCTGCGGTTCCTGGCGCGCCGCATAGCCTGTCAGGGCGTTGAAGAAATAAGTAGCATCGGCGGCGATATGTTCGTTGCAGGTAAGCAGGGCCAGGTCAGTATAAAGCCGCGCGGTGATGGGGTTGTAGTTGCCGGTGCCCAAGTGCACGTAGCGGCGAATCACATCGCCCTCGCGGCGCACCACCAGCGCGATCTTGCTATGCACCTTCATGCCGGCGATCCCGTAGACCACGTGCACTCCGGCATCTTCAAGAGTCCTTGCCCATTCGATGTTGCTCTCCTCATCGAAGCGCGCCTTCAATTCTATGAGCACAGCCACTTGTTTGCCGTGCTCCACCGCGTCCAGCAGCGCGGCCACGATCGGTGAGTTTCTTCCCACACGATAAAGGGTCATCTTGATGGCGAGCACGTTCGGGTCCCGCGCCGCCTGGCGAACAAACTCCACCACCGGCTGAAATGAGTCGTAGGGGTGGTGCAGCAGGAATTCCTCCTGACGGATCAAGCTGAAGAGGTCCCCTTGGCAATCCGCGCCCAAACTGGCGGGAGTCATCGGCACAAAGGGCTTGTCCTTCAGGTCCGGCCGGTCGAGGGAATAGAATTCCATAAACCGATCCATCCCGAGCGGCTCGTTGACGCGGTACACGTCCTGAGGGTTGACTCCGATCTGGCTGGTCAGGATCTCGAGTATTTTGTCCGGCATCTTCTGCGCGACTTCCAGCCGTACCACCTCGAGGAAGCGCCGCTCCCGCATCGCCTCTTCGATAGTTTCCAGCAGGTCGTCACTCTCCAGTTCCTGAATCGCCACTTCCGCATCGCGCGTCACACGAAAAGGCGACGACTCCACTATTTCCATCCCCGGGAACAGCAGGCCAAGGTTTGCCGCGATCAATTGCTCGAGCCAGGCGAACTTGAACGGCTTGGGCGCCGCAGCGGCCGTCTCGGAATCGCCCGGAGTTGCAGTTATCTGAACCAGTTGAGGCAGGATGTCCGGAACTTTCACGCGGGCGAAGTGCTCCTCTCCCTTTGGGTCGCGGACGACCACGGCGAGGTTCAGGCTGCGATTCGAGATGTGAGGAAAAGGCCGCCCGGGATCGAAGGCCAGTGGCGTTAAGACGGGAAACACGTGCTGAGAAAAGAAGGCGTCCAAAGCGGCGCGCTCGTCATCCGCCAGGCAGCACAGATCAACGAGTGAAATAGCCTGTTGCTCCAAAGAAGGTTGAACGTCCTGCCGCCACAATTCGTGGGCTTGCTTTGTAATCTGGCGGACCTTTTCCCTGATCAGTTCAAGCTGTGCCGACGGCGGCCGGCCGTCCAGCCCCACCTCTGCCGTGCCGCTGGCGACTTGCTTCATCAGTGCCGCCACCCGAACCATAAAGAATTCGTCCAGGTTCGACCCCAGGATAGCAAGGAACTTCACGCGCTCGAGCAGCGGGTTCGTTGCGTCCGCAGCCTCTTCCAAAACCCGGCTCTGGAATTCCAGCAAGCTCAGCTCGCGATTGATATAGAGCTCGGGATTATTCAGGCCGGCGCCTGCGTTGGGCGGAGCCGTCGTCGGTGCGACGAACGACTGCTTCGCGGTCTTCGCCGCGGCGCGATGAGAATGAGTCTTGGAAGCCATGAGCAGTTCTATGATAACTGATTTCGTACGTCAGGACAAACACGAGTAGGGTATCGAAGACCCGGCGTCGTCTGCCGATACCTGCGCCGGGCGCGCGAATGTGGGCCTCGCCTATGGCCACTTCCAGAGGCCCGGAGGGCCGACAGAAAGTAGCCCATGGCGTAAGCCGTGGGATCGAAGAGCGGCCCCGGCGTTGTCTCAGCCCCGGAGGGGCGGCAGATACTGCGCCACCTTCTCTGTCGCCCCTCCGGGGCTGCGGACATGAACGCGGCACGGCGTCCCACGGCTTACGCCGTGGGCTACTTTCTGGCGCCGCTCCGCGGCTCTCGTAGCCCTCACATCTTTCGGTTAACGCTGATGTGTGGCCGCCCGGGCAACCACAACGGTTGCCCCTACGGAATCGTTGTATCAGGTACAATGGTTGAGGGCGGAAGGAAGGATGACTGAGGATGATTCACGAGATTCTTCCCGTGGGCATGCTGGCTTGTAACTGTTCCATCGTGGGCGATGAGAAGACGGGCGAGGCCGTGGTCATTGATCCCGGAGATGAGACCGACCGCATTCAGGAAGTGCTGGCCAAGCACAGTCTGCGGACGAAGTACATCGTCGTCACGCATGCGCACATTGACCACGTGGGCGGCCTCGAGCAATTGAAACGCGCCACCGGAGCGGCGGTGTTAATGCACGCCGCCGATCTGCCGCTTTACAAAAACGTAGCCGTGCAGGCGGAGTGGTTGGGTCTACTCCCACCGGGCGTGGTGAATGTGGATCAATTCCTGAAAGAAGGCGATGCCCTGCGCTTTGGTACTTATGTCTTGGAAGTTCTGCACACGCCGGGGCATTCCCCAGGCAGCCTTTCGCTCCACCTTGCCGGTCCGCAGACAAAGATCTTCAGCGGCGACACGCTGTTCCAGCAGAGCATTGGCCGAACTGATCTTTGGGGCGGATCCTTCGAACAGATAATAAAATCCATTCACAACCGGCTGCTGATTTTCCCCGATGAAACGCCGGTCTTTCCCGGACATGGCTCCTCCACTACGATTGGCGAAGAGCGTGAAATGAATCCGTTTCTGCAAGGGGCAAGAGGCAATTTTGGATTTTAGATTTTGGATTTTGGATTCACGCTACTTACACTCCAATCAGTTCGCGCTGCTTGTGGGTTATTCAATTTGCAAACCTTAAAGTCGTTCTGGGGCAGGTGAGCAGCGGGCGGCTGCAGGGGCTCGCCTGGAGCCAGCCAGCGATTGGCAAAAGCCGGCGAGGGGTGGGCAGGGCCAATCCCGAATGCGAGTTCGCAATCCAGAATCCAAAATCGAAAATCCAAAATCCAAAATGCTCTGCCCCGGCTTGGTCTGTTCCCAAATTGGCCCACTTGGCTCTTTACACTAGCTCATGAATGGCCTAATCTGGTCTGGTAACGCCACAAAGGGGTTCAGGCTGCCGTGCTGGTGACACTCGATTCCAGTTTGCCCAAGCCGCTCTACCTGCAGATCCGCGAGCAGTTGCGAGCTCGGATCGTTTCCGGTGCGCTCAAGGCAGGAGACCGGCTGGAACCGAGCCGCGAGTTGGCGAAGCGTCTCGACGTGCATCGCACGACGGTCGGGAACGCATACGCTGAACTGGAGGCTGAAGGGCTGATCCAGGGAACGGTCGGCCGGGGAACGTTCGTCACGAGCATGGCTGAAACGCTCCGCTCCACGACCCGTCCCAGCCGTCAGGCGGGGAACGACGTGTTCTGGGAAAGTTACTTTTCCGAAGACCTCCGTGACGATTCACTGGGGCGGTTGATGGCCAGCACTTATGAAGCAGGGGTCATCTCCTTTGCTGCCGCCCACGGCGCGGACGAGATGACGCCCCACGACCTCGTGCGGCGCGCTACTGATACCGTGCTGCGACGTGAGGGCGCGAGAGTGCTTCAGTACGGTTCGAGTGATGGCTACCCGCCGCTCAAGAACTACTTGCGGGCGCGCTTGCGGCGCGACGGGATTCCGGTAGAACTGGACGAACTGGTGATCACCAACGGTTGCCAGCAGTCCATTGACCTGTTGCGGCGCACGCTTGTGGCGCCAGGCGACGCGGTGGTCTCCGAGAACCCCACTTACACGGGACTTTGGAACGTTTTCGAGTCGCCCGGCGCGCGCTTGATTGGCGCTCCGGTTACGGCGGAAGGGATCGACCTGGATTTTCTGGCCGCGGTGCTCGAGCAGACCAAGGTAAGACTGATTCTCTGCAGCCCGAATTTCCAGAACCCCACGGGAAATACCATGCCGCTCGAGTCCCGCAAGCGCTTGCTGGAGCTTGCGGCGCGATTCCAGGTTCCCGTCGTGGAGGATGATATTTACGGGGCGCTGCGCTTCAGCGGGAGGCAGTTGCCCCCATTGAAGGCTCTCGACACGAACGGCCTGGTGATTCACCTCGACAGTTTTTCAAAAGTGGGGTTTCCAGGCTTGCGGGTGGGATGGATCGCGGGTTCGCGCCGGGTCATCGAGCGCCTGCGCTGGGCAAAGCAACGCGCCGACCTTCACACCAACCTGCTGGGGCAGGCGGTGCTCGAGGAACTGGGGAGGCGCGGCTGGCTCGATAAGTGGATTCGGCGCATTTGCAAAGTCTACGAGCATAAGCTCGAAGTCTTGCGGCGCGCCGCGGCGCGACACTTCCCCGAGGCTGTCCGTGTGGTTTATCCTGAAGGCGGGATGTCCGTCTGGGCGGAGTTGCCCGCACACCTCGACACGGCGGAGATTCTGGTGAAAGCGCGCGAGCGGGGCGTGATTTTCGCGCCTTCGAAGTATTTCTATTTCCAGAATCCGAAGCACAATGCGCTGCGTTTGTGCTTCACCGGCCCGACCGACGCGCAAATCGAAAAGGGCATCGGCATTTTGGGTGACCTGTTCAAAGCGGAAATTCGCAAGGCAAAAACCGGCGGAAAGCGCTCGACGGAAGGGGCAGGGGTGGCGTTGGTGTGAAGGGAAGTCGAAAAGTCGAGGAGTCAAGGAGTCGAGGAGTCAGGAAGTTGAAAGGCAGATACGGCTTCTTAACTCCTCGACTCTTCGACTCCTCAACTTCTTGACTCTGAAGGAGGTCAGCGATGTGGGAATACGATCAAACGATGAAATTGAAAGTAGGCTTGGCGGAGATGCTCAAGGGTGGCGTCATCATGGACGTTACCAACACTGAGCAGGCCAAGATCGCCGAGGAGGCAGGCGCGGTGGCTGTGATGGCGCTCGAGCGTGTGCCGGCGGATATTCGCAAGGAAGGCGGCGTGGCGCGCATGGCGTCAATCAAGATCGTCAAGGAGATCATGGAAGGCGTGACGATTCCAGTGATGGCCAAGGCGCGCATCGGACATTTTGCGGAGGCGCAGGTCCTCGAAGCGGTGGGCGTGGATTACGTCGATGAAAGCGAAGTGCTGACGCCCGCCGACGAGGAACATCACATCAATAAATGGCCGTACAAGGTGCCTTTCGTCTGCGGCGCGCGCAATCTTGGCGAGGCGCTGCGGCGCATCGGCGAAGGCGCGGCCATGATCCGCACCAAGGGCGAGGCGGGCTCCGGCAACATCGTCGAGGCGGTGCGCCACCTGCGCGCCATCACCAGCGAGATCCGGCTACTCACCACGCTACGGGAAGAAGAGCTGATGGCCAAGTCGAAAGAACTCGGCGCGCCCTACGACCTGGTGAAGTGGGTGAGCGAGCACGGCAAGCTCCCCGTGCCCAATTTCAGCGCGGGTGGAATCGCTACTCCCGCCGATGCTTCGCTCGTGATGCAACTCGGGGCCGAAGCGGTCTTCGTCGGCTCGGGCATCTTCAAGTCGTCCGACCCGGATAAACGCGCCAGAGCGATTGTCCGCGCCACCACGCACTACAATGAGCCTCAGGTCGTAGCCGAGTGCTCCGCAGAAGTCGGCGAAGCCATGCGCGGGCTGGATGTGCAGAAACTCGATCCCAAGGAATTGCTGCAGACGCGAGGCTGGTAGAAGGGTGGTTGACACTGCCGCTGCGCGAAGCGCCTTGGAGTGCGGCAGCGAAGCTGCCGCCGCTGCTGCCTTGGCGAATGGGATGAGGTACGTCGTTATCATCGAAAAGGGCGCGAGCAGTTTCGGTGCGTACGTGCCGGACTTACCCGGTTGCGCGGCTGTGGGGGAAACGCGAGAGGAAGCCCTTCGACTTATCCGCAAGGCCGTTGATCTACATGTCTCGAGCATGAGAGAGCACGGAGATCCCCTGCCGGAGCCAACCTCGTCCACTGAGTACGTCCAGGTTTGAAGATGCTCTGGGAGTCCTGGTTGACCCCCTCACCCGGCCCGCCCCGGCTGATGAAGACACCGGTGCGGTCCACCCTCTCCCCCAAGGGGGCGAGGGTAGCTCCATCGAGGGGCGAGTGCTTGAGCAACTGACGACTGACCACTGACAACTGACGACTGACCATGAACAACGGCCACAAACCCATTGGAGTTCTCGCCATTCAAGGCGATTTTGGCATGCATGCCAAGATGCTGGAGCGGATTGGCGCGCCTTACAAGCTGGTGAAGCATGCATCCCAGCTTGCTGAGGTAAGCGGATTGATCATGCCGGGTGGCGAGAGCACCACGATGCTGAAGTTTTTCTCGAAGGAAGGCATGGGCGAGGCGATCAAGGAATTTGTGGGGGCGGGTCGACCCGTGTTCGGAACGTGCGCGGGCGCGATTCTGCTCGCGAAAGAAGTTCTGAATCCCGCGCAGGAGCGATTGGGCCTCCTGGACATCACCATCGAGCGCAACGCGTACGGCCGGCAGGTTGACAGCTCGGTGCGTCAAGGCGATTGCCCCGCACTCTCCGAGCGCCCGGTGGAAATGGTCTTTATCCGGGCCCCGATCATCCGCCGGGTCGGTGAGGCCGTGCGAGTGCTAGGGCGCTGTGACGGCCTGCCGGTGCTGGTTGAGCAGGGGAACGTCCTCGCCGCCACCTTTCATCCCGAACTGACTGAGGACGAATCGGTCCATCGGTACTTCATCGAGAAATTGAGCCATTGACTCATTTGGCCATTTGGCCATTCATCCAGCGGGTCGATGATTCATGGTGCGAGATCGTTTGCTTAGCAACTGGCTGTGCCATGGGCTCTGTCAATGGCTCGATGACTCAAGGGCTCAATGACCCAATGAACAAGTGATCCAATCTCACGATGGTCAAAGTTCTCTTCATTTGTTACGGCAATTCCTGCCGCAGCCAGATGGCGGAGGCGCTGGCCAACCAGCTCGGCGACGGGAAAGTCCTGGCTTCGAGCGCGGGTACGCATCCGCTGGGTATGATAAGCTCCGACACGCGTGCCGTCTTGGGTGAAAAGGGGATCACGCTCGAGGGCCACTGGTCGAAGGGCCTCGAGGATGTGCCCGTTTCCGATATGGACGTGGTGGTGGAAATGGGGTACGGAGTGAAATGCAAGCTTCCGCCGGATTTCAAAGGGCGATTGGTCAAGTGGCAAATCCCCGACCCTTTCTTGCTGGGTCGCGAGCATTTTCGTGACGTGCGCGACCTGATCGAAAGTGAGGTTCGAAGGTTGTTGGCGGAGCTCGAGGTTCAAGACTCGAAACTCGAAAACCGAAATTTGAAGCCGGAAAATGGAAATTCAGAATTCGAGGGAGGTTAAAGTGCGAGAGAGTCCTGACAATTACGATGCTGAGCTGCTGCTGCGGCTTTATGAGTTGCGCCGGGAAGAGAAGTTGCGCAGAGCACGAGAGTGGTTGATCGGAAAGTTTCATGCTGATTCGGTCGAGGAATTCGACAAGCAGTATCCGATGGGTTCCGAGGAGAACGCTCTTTTCCGCATGGCGGTGAGTTATTGGGATATGGCGGCTTCTTTCGTCAACCACGGCCTGATCAAGGAAGATCTGTTCTTCGAGAACACCGGGGAACTGTGGCTGACGTGGGAGAAAGTCCGGCAACTGGCGCCTGGGTTTCGAGAGGCCCGCAAGAATCCTGTTGTCTGGAAAAACCTCGAGACGCTCGCCCGCAAGTATGAACAGTGGATGGCTACCCGCGCCCCAGAGGCTTTGGAGGTGCAGCGCAAGAGGCTAAAGAAGTAGGTGTCAGGTGCCGGTTTATTTGTGATTTGCGATTGGTGATTTGTGATTGGCCGGTTCCACGCCCCGGCTGAGTTCGCGCAATCCCCGGTGAGTTGATCAGCGCGGCAACGCCGCAACCAAATGCAGATCCTTCGCTTCGCTGAGGATGACATGTCATTCTGAGCGAAGCGAAGAATCTGCTTTTCTTCGCGCGCCGCGAAGACACTCGCCCGTGGCAGTACAGGTTTGAGCCCTGCCCTCGCGGAAACGACATTTACAGGACGATATCCGGGGCCGCAGCGCGATTTATACCGCAAATCACAAATCGCAGATCACAAATCACAAATCGAAAACTACCTACCCCAGCCGGCGTTTGCATTCCTCGAGGATAGCCGCGGTCCGGCTGGCGCCAACGCGGGTGACGCCCAGAGCGCGGACTTCGAGCAGCTTATCCAGATCGCGGATGCCGCCCGCCGCCTTCACTTGCACGTGCGCCGGCGAATGCGCCCGCATGAGTTTTAGATCCTCGATCGTGGCGCCCCCGCTGCCGTAGCCCGTCGAGGTTTTCACCCAATCCGTCCCCAACTCGCCACAGATTTCACAAAGGCGAATTTTGTGCCCGTCTTTGAGGTAGCAGTTTTCAAAGATCACTTTGGTTTTTCGGCCATGGGCATGAGTCAGGTCAATGACAGATTTGAGTTCCTGGCGGACATAGGCCCAATCGCCGCTCAGAACCTTGCTGATGTTAACCACCATGTCCAGTTCTTCGCCGCCGTCCTCGAGGGCCTGCCTGGCTTCCGCAAGCTTGATCGCCGTGGTATGCCCGCCGTGCGGAAAGCCTATCGTAGTACTGGGCTTCACAGTGCTGCCGCGCAGTATCTCCGCGCATCGCTTCAAATAATAGGGCATAATGCAGACGCTGGCGCAGTTGTAATCCACCCCCTCCCGGCATCCCCGCTCGAGTTCCGCGTCGGTCATGACCGGATTCAGCAAGGAGTGGTCAATCATTTTGGAAATGTCTTCGTAGGTGTAATCCATTGCACTCTCCCGACTCGAAATCGCAAACTGCGGGACTTGCCGCAGTTGAATCAAATTATCACAGTATCCCAAGACGTTCATGCGCATTTAACAAGTAGCCGATAATCTCAGAGTGCAGATTCAGAAAGTGAGGACTCTATGATTCCCACATCGACGCCCTCGCGGGTCGCCTATTTTTCAATGGAAGTAGCCCTTGATCCAGCCATGCCCACCTACAGCGGTGGTCTCGGTATGCTGGCGGGTGACACGTTGCGCTCTGCCGCCGATTTGGGCGTGCGCATGGTGGCATTAAGTCTCCTGCACCGCAAGGGTTATTTCGCGCAGCGACTGGACCAGCAGGGAAACCAGAGTGAATCTCCTGCCACCTGGAATCCGGAAGAAAAACTCGAGCTGATGAAGCCTGTAGTTTCCGTCCGCATCGAGGGACGCGAAGTCAAGGTGCGCGCCTGGCGATATCTGGTGGAGGGGATTGGGGGCGATGTCCTCCCGGTTTATTTGCTCGATACGAATCTGCCGGAGAACTCCGAATGGGACCGGACCCTGACCGATCATCTCTACGGAGGCGACCTTCACTATCGTCTTTGCCAGGAAGCGGTGTTGGGGATGGGAGGCGTGGCTATTCTTCCCAAACTCGGCCATCACCACATCTCCAGTTACCATCTGAACGAGGGACACGCAGCCCTACTCGTGCTTGCCTTGGTGGGCCAGCATATGACGGGCCGGAATATCCGCGAGGCAAAGCCGGATGACCTGCTCGCGGTTCGGAATAAATGCGTGTTCACGACTCACACGCCGGTGCCTGCCGGCCACGATCAGTTCCCCATCGAAATGGTGCGCCAGGTGTTGGGCGAAGACCACGCCGTGGCCCTCCAATCATTGAACGCTTGCCTGGACGGCCATCTGAACATGACTTACCTGGCTCTGGCGGGTTCGCGCTATGTGAACGGCGTGGCCATGCAGCACGGCGAAGTTTCGCGCCACATGTTTCCAAGTTATTCGGTCCGGGCCATCACCAATGGCGTTCACGGGCTTACCTGGACCTCGCCACCTTTCCGCGACCTTTACGACCGCCACATGCCGGAATGGCGCCGGGACAATCTTTATCTTCGCTATGCCATCGGCATACCTCTCGAGGAGATTCTCTCTGCGCACGCCTTGGCCAAGCACGCTCTGCTCGAGGAAGTTCAAAAACGTACCGGCGTACAGCTCGATGAAAAAGTCATGACCCTCGGTTTTGCGCGGCGGGCGGCAACCTACAAGCGGGCGGACATGCTTTTCCGCAACCCTGAACAATTGAAGGCGATCGCGCGAACTGTCGGCCCGTTGCAAGTCATCTACGGCGGAAAGGCCCATCCGAACGATGATGGGGGGAAAGACCTCATCCGACGGATTTTCCGGGCGGCCGACGTCCTTAAGGATGCGATTAAGGTTGTTTATGTTCCGAATTACGACTGGACGTGGGCGCCCTTGCTTTCGAGCGGCGTCGATCTTTGGTTGAATACTCCCAAACGGCCGCAGGAGGCCTCGGGCACAAGCGGGATGAAAGCCGCGCTCAACGGCGTTCCGAGCTTCAGCATCCTGGACGGCTGGTGGGTGGAAGGTTGTCTCGAGGGCTTTACCGGCTGGTCGATCGGATATGGCGCCGAGACCGCCGACAACGACGATACCGAAGCCTCTTCGTTGTATGCCAAGTTGGAGATGATTATTCTTCCCATGTTCTATGGACGGCCCAAGGCCTATGCCGCGGTTATGCGCTCCGCCATTGCCGTCAATGGCTCGTTCTTCAACACGCAGCGAATGGTGTCCCAATATATCTCCAACGCCTATTTCCAAAACGGCGAATTCTGACGAAAAGGAGTCAGAAGTCAGGAGTGACGGGTGGGTTGGCGCAGACTCCGCAGTTTGGAGTCTGAGATGTCCCGAAGGGACTCCTATGGGTGGGCAGGTCAAACAGTGGGGTTGCCGCAAAACGAAGCTCTGAGTAATTGCGAAAAGCGAGCGTCCTCCCCGCGCCGTTCGCTGAGCTCCGCCCTGCGGGGGCCGCGGCCAATCGAGCTCGATGCCTGGTGAATGCAGAGCTACGCTCTGACGTGCTGGGGTCGCGTCTCAGAAGTTCATTGAACCCGAATTCCGAGGTTGCGAGGCCTTGCGGGAAGAAACCCCTCACCCGGCTCGCTACTCTCGTCACCCTCTCCCCAAGGGAGAGGGCTGAATTCCATCATCGTCGACCGCCCTCTTCCTTGGGGAAAGGCCCGCAGCCGGCGTAGTCATCAGTCCGTCAGCTGACGGAGACGGGTGAGGGGTTACTTCCGAGGAATCCAAAAACCCGATCCGTTCTCGAGATTATCAAGGCAGGCAATTCAGTTTCAACGAGTCGGCATAGGAGTGCCAGATTCAACTTCGGAATTCGGGTTGAATAGGTCAGCCCACGGAGCGGGTGTAGGCGGGTAGCCGACGGCGTAAGAACCTGTGAAAGAATCGACGCCTGTCATCCTGAGCGAAGCGAAGGATCCCGGCAGTTTCTTGTGCTTCAGCGTTTCACGTACAACTGCAGAGATCCTTCGCTTCACTCAGGATGAAGGGCTCACAATTTCTTCACACTTTCTAAGCCGTGGCTCGCAAGGGCCCACGCTCACCCCCTTCCCCTCTCCCGCCCATGGGGAGAGGTGTGTCCGTTAAACGACGGACGGGGTGAGGGCCCGTCCATGCCAGGGCTGAGAATGTGTAAAGGAATCCGCAATATGTCATCCTGAGCGCCGCGAAGGATCTCTGCAGTTGTTCGCAAGTCACTGAAACAAGTGGAACTGCCGGGATCCTTCGCTTCGCTCAGGATGACAGGAGCCGATTCTTTCACGGGTTCTGAGCCCCTGGGCTACTTTACGGCGCCCCTGGCGGGGCTGCTGACGCGTGGCCGAATCGGCTCGACCTGTCTCGCGAATTATTGAGCCACGACACGAAGCCACCTTCTTCGGCGTAGCCTCTCTTCTGGCGACGCCACCTCCCCTGTCCCTTCGGGAGATCGAAGGCTCCAAACTACGGAGTCGGCGCCAACCCAGGGTATACTGACACTTGGCACCCGACACCTGACACCCGGAGTGTTCATGGACACACCCAAGAACTATCTGATGGATATGGATGGCGTTCTCGTCACCGGCACCAACATTGTCCCCGGCGCTGAGAAGTTCATGGCTCGGTTGCGGGAGCGCCATGCGAAGTACCTGGTGTTGACGAATAACCCGCGCTACACTCCCGGCGACCTCGCCCACCGCCTGCAGTGGATCGGGCTGGAAATACCTTCCGAACACATCTTCACTTCGGCGCTGGCCACGGCCCGGTTTCTGCACTCGCAGCGCCCCGGCGGCACCGCCTTTGTGATTGGGGAAAGCGGGCTCACCGATGCCATTCACGAGGTTGGATACGTGATCACCGACCACAACCCTGAATATGTCGTCCTCGGCGAGTCCGATAGCATCGACTTTGAGCAGATTACCAAGGCCATCCGTCTGATCAGCGGTGGGGCGCACTTTATTGCCACCAACCCTGATCCGGCAGGCCCGGCGGAGGACGGCATGGTGCCCGCCTGCGGCGCCATGGCAGCCCTGACGGAGCGCGCCAGCGGAGTCAGCCCGTTTTTCGTCGGTAAACCGAACCCGCTCATGATGCGGCTGGCGTTGAATTATTTGGGCACTCACTCCGAGAATACGGTCATGATCGGCGACCGCATGGACACCGATATTGTGACGGGAATCGAATCCGGAATGGAGACCGTTTTGGTCCTAACCGGTGTCACCCGCAAGGAAGATGTCCGCCGCTTTCCCTATCAGCCCACGAGGATTGTGGGAAATATCGGAGAGATCGAACCTTGAGAAATCAGAAATTAGAAGTTCGAAGTGCCTGGTAGATTGCCGAAGCACCCTTCTAGCTGTCATCCTGAGGAGCCAGAGGCGACGAAGGATCTCCGTAGTTCGTTGAAACTACCACTGCCGCGATTCTTCGTTACGCTCAGAATGACAGCGTCCGACGGCAGACTGCTAGTGCCTATAGCCTTGCGTCGCTACCTGCCCACCTGCCTATCTGCCTGCTGCCCGCTTCCACGGTGGCTCCGCGGGGAGCAGCTTCTCGAACTCCTCGATGAGCGAGCCTTCGTAGCCGCCGGCGTAAGTCTGATTGAAGAAACGCTCGATGCCCTCGTGATGGAATCTCTCCCAGGACTGCTCTTCGTGCCCTGGGTTGATGGGAAAGAACAGGGTGCCGTTGGCGCGCGCGGCAACCAAGTCTCCGGGGGAATCGCCAATCATTAACACGCAATCCTTTGCGTACTTGCCTCCCGAGGCGATCTTCAGATGCTCTATCTTGCTTCCCATTTCCTGCCCGGCGAGGACAGCCGCGTATTTTGCGATGTCGTGCTCCTGCCACTCGCGTTCCAACGCTTCGCCTGACGCGACGGACACGCAGATGATGTCAGCTCGCGGCGCAAGCCTCTCAACGCAAAGGCGGAACGAGGGGAAGGGAGGAACCCCTTTGACCTGATCGGCGATGGAGCGGTCAACGGCTTTGCTCCACTCCAAAGCTTGCTTCAGGACCGGATCCCCAGTTCTCGAAACCTCTGCTTCAAGCGCAGGATTGCCCAGTGCTGCGCCGGAATCGATCCAGGCCTGGAGACTTGTGAGATCCGGAATTGCTGCTCCGCTCCGCATGGCCTCCGGCCAATCGCGCAGCAACTCAAGGGTCTTAGTCAGGGCAGGGAAGCGGTTGGCGCCCCGCCACTTTGAATAGAGGCTGACGAACTCAGCCGCGGCGCTCGCATATTCCGAGACGGCTTGGAGCTTCCAGTGCTCAATGATGTTGGGGATGAAGCACTCCTTCTGCTTGATCTCCATGGTGTCGAACACGCAGCCATCTGAATCGATGCCCACCAAAAACGAATGCCGGGGTTTGAAGGCGTAAAGTTTTTCTTTGGGCGATGGTTCCATTATTCGTCGAGCAGGTTTTCAAGTGGAAAAAAGAACAGGGCTCTCGAGGGCCATTTGCCGGCTAATCCCGAACGTGCCATGTTATCGTGGAATCGACATGAATGCCATTGGGATCGGCGCGCCTTGCCATCCGGTGCCCGAATGGATTTGGAATTCTGTGGGAACCAAGCCGGGTTGCGGCGGACGCTAGGGGCTTGGCATCAATTTGTTGGGAGCCGTGGTTGGCGGTGTGCTGGAGAACCTGGTAATGGTTGGCGGCACAACAATTTTAGGAGTTCTGGCCCTCATAATCTACGGATTGTCAGCGGGCGCACTTGCACTTTTCGCCAGGGGGGACAACATGATCGGGCAAACGTCATGAACGGCGGGGCAGTCTTCAGTCGGTCTCAACATTATATGCTCGAAGGGAGAAGACAGTGAAGGCATAGGCTCTCGAACGAAGTCAAGCCTTCTTTCGAGATAATAGGCGGAATGTGAGGAGTAAGGCCAAAACGTGGCGATACCGGGATACGGCGGTTGTTCTCCGTGCCCCAAATGCTACACTGCTGCCCTCAGGCACGAGTCGGCTCTGAAGTGCGCTATCGCGACACTTCACCACCGAAGGGTGCCTCGACGCCGAAAAACCAAAAAGGTTTTGCGCGGGACGATCTGCTGCTTCGAAGCAGGACGCCACCCGGAAACCCCACCTTATCCGGTCGACATTCCAATTGAGGCTGAGAAAGGAGGCCAGGGACGCTAATCCGAGATCGGGCCCGCACCTATTTGCGAGTGTTGGTCTCAATTTTCTCTAACAACTTCATCAATTTGTTCGTTTTGCGAATGTAAATCGTAGGTACATAGATTGCCACTAGTGCCATCACTACAACGCTCGCGAAGAGCACAGTAAGGGAAATGTTCATGTTAACCTCTCATACGATTGAAATAGAATCCTACGGGACACATTTATACATCGACTTGAAAGCCGGTGCAACAACGAAACTGGCGTCTCTTATCGTTGCGTTGGTCAAGGCGACGATTTTGTAAGATACTGATTGCTTGAGTTGCATGACAATGGTACTAGAGTACCACTTTGCAAACGTCTCAATCTCTGCCTGGGAAAGGCATTCAGGAGGAGGCTTCTCGCGATGGCCAGGTCTCCTTTTCGGCCGCGTAGTACTATAGTGCTCTTGTTAGGGTGGCCGCATTTGCGATAAAAACGTGCTGATAGTTCTTGAGGTGGCGGAGCAGAGGATTGAGCAAACGATTCGTATGGAACCCTCTGCGCTTCCATCCTGAGTGGCGGAAAGGGGTCATCGGGCTCTCAACTCCGAAGCGAGTGCCGGCACCTGGGCGAAGTGGTCCGGCGAGTGGGTCGGTATATCCTGCTGAGTTACTAACTAAATTAGGGATTGACGGACGACCGTACTTAACTTAGACTGCCATCACGTGCAAGTGGGTCTGTGAACGTTAATTTTGCCGAATTGGCCTAATAA
>Ga0209517_10002276_pt1 | contig 27376 bp, 25 predicted proteins | sample PeaSoiMetSII2010_FD_187695 | JGI IMG/M metagenome (GOLD analysis project Ga0209517, IMG submission 187695) | Peat soil microbial communities from Weissenstadt, Germany - SII-2010 (SPAdes) (version 2) | ecosystem: Environmental > Terrestrial > Soil > Wetlands > Peat | place: Germany...
TCAGCATCCCGAGGGAAGTTGTTCTATCGACTGGCTCAACAGGCTGTCCAGGTGGATCCGGCCCCGTTTGCAATTTTGATCAAAACACAACCTGTTGGGCCTGGTGGCGTCAAGTAAATATCCCTAAAGTCTTTTATCGTGCCATTGGCGAAGCGCACGAAGCCGTGAGCCAAATTGCTCGCGTCATAGTAGATTCCCGTGACGTCCCCTGCAGTGTTGATACTGACGCTGGCGGTTCCCTGAAGAGGACCCGTGCCTGCTCCCGGAGCATCGAAGGTCTGAGCTTGTGCCGATGGGGCGGCCACGGCGGTGAGCCCCAGCAGAATTGCTAGCGCCAGCGCGCAAGCGCCTGCAGCTCGCCCGCGTATTCCAGGAATCCAGATCCGAGGTCGCGTTTGGATCTTCATAAACCCCCTAACTAATCCATTGAGAGAAACAGGCCCGACTCGGCTGCCGATGCGGGAGGGAATTTCGTCGACGGTCGAGGACAGCAGAATTGTCCCCCCGTGCAGGTTCATGGTCAAGATGAAAGGTTTTGCAGAGGGCTGAAGCAGCCGCTGGCGGAGGGTCCCTGGTAGCCCCGGCAGGAATCGAACCTGCATAGTCAGTTTAGGAAACTGAAGTCCTATCCGTTGAACGACGGGGCCCGCTAGAAATCAGGTTAGCAGGTTCGAAAACGGGTTGCCAAACCCACATCCGCCCCCGACGAAATGGACGATCTCCAACCGGTCTCCATCGTGCAGTCGGGTCTCGGGCCATTGCTCACGAGAGACGATCTCGCGGTTCAGTTCAATCGCTACGCGGTCGGCCTTCATGCCGAGTTGTTCGACGAGCGCGCCCAGAGTTTCGGCGGGAAAAACCTGGCTCTCGCCATTAATGGTTAGGTTCATCGAATCAATTCTCGCATTTTTCGAGCAAATTTCCTGTAGAGACGCGGCTTGCCGCGTCTTTCTTTTTGTCCGCCGTAGCGCTGGTGCAATTTGTCCGCCCCAGCGCTGATGCAAGCGGAGACGGGGCAAGCCCCGTCTCTACAGCAACCGGTTGCTAGCTGGCGGCCTTAAGCTGGAACTTGCGAGTCGCAGTTCGTCCGTCAAAACTCGCTTGCACGACCACGGAAGAATCATCGAGGGACTTCTCATCCACCCGAACGCTCATTTCGGCGTGGCCCTTGGCGTCGGTGAGAACCTGCGCGTAGTAGGGCGCAGCGTCTGGGCGGGCGAAGCGGAGGGTCAGGCGGGCGCCCTCCACCGTGGCGCCGCCGTCGGTGACCCGAATCTGCATGGTCAGAGCGCCGCTGGAATGCACGGAACTGGCATTGATCCACTCCAGGTCGAGCTCCTTCACTGCCGCCAGTGCTTCCTGCGTTTCCCGCTTGTCGAGGATGGAATCGAGCTTGCCATCGCGGATTGCGTCAACCGATTCGCGATGCAGCTCCCGTAGCCGCTTCTCCATGTCTTGATCGTTGGTCTGAAAACCTTTGCCCGCCCCCGGTCCATAGGGGATCGCGCGTTTCCCAATGCAGCGCCCCCGCACGAAGACTTGCGTCTGCAGCAACTGTTCGCCTTCCCGCGCCTCGCTTTGCACGTGGTAGACGGTGTCTTCGTGCCGAATGTCGGTATTAAAACCAAAGATCATGCGTTTCAGGCTCTCCTCGGCCCTGCCGTATCGCTCTAAGACGTCCTCTGAAGACAGTTCTACCGGATGAAACTTGCACTACAACGCACGGTAGTGGGCTGTTTTAAATTTTAAGTGGTTCGCCGCAAGATGAGTGCAGGTTTCTTGCGGATGTCCGCCCAATACTCTTCCCGAGCATCCTCATCTATTTCGACGACGAGCGCACTCTTCCCGTAGAGCCGATCTAGTCCATCACGACGCGGACCTGAAATCCAGTATTCGTCCCAAGTTCCAGTCTCGCGGTAGTTGGCTTTGAACCCTTGAATACGATGAAACGATTGGCCTTTGTAGTAGAGCGTGCGTCCGGTTCTGTTGAACGTAACGCGGCCTATCCGAGCGGGACCGTTTAGACCCTCGGCTTTCGATTCGATGTACATGATGCGAGTCCGTTTAATCATCACGCCGCCGGCCCTGCTGTTTCCTGCTCCAAATAATCCGACCAATTCCGCGAAACTACTTAGCTTGACACTTCCGCCAGCCAAAACTAATCTAGAACGTTTACTGTTGTGCTTGCCGCAGATTATATATAGCTCCTCCTATGCCGGACAATTACTTCGCTCGCTACCTGCCCCTCCTGATGCATTTCGGCATCGCCACGGCCCTGGCGGGTGCGATTGTGGTCCTTTCCCAGTTGGTAGGCCAGCATAAGCCCAGTCGAGCGAAGGTGTCGCCCTATGAGTGCGGGGTTCAGCCCATCGGCGACGCGCAGGGACGATTCTCCGTCAAGTTCTACCTGGTGGCCATGCTTTTTATTTTGTTCGACGTTGAAGCCGTCTTTCTTTACCCCTGGGCGGTCATTCTGCGCGAGCTGAAGATGTTTGGTTTCTGGGAAATGATGGTGTATATCGGGATCGTGCTGGTCGGCCTCTTCTATGTGTGGAAGAAAGGCGTGCTCGACTGGGGACTGACGGCCGCCAAGCGGAGCGATTTCTGATGCCGCTGGCCCCCCCGATCACCGATATCGAGCAATTGAAGGCGCATCCCGCCTTGGCCCGCCTGGTGGAGTGGAATGCCTCGGTGGTAGAGGCGGTGAAGTTCGATCGCGACGAACTGACGATCTGGATCGCGAAGGAATCGATCCGCGAGGTCTGCGCGATTTTGCGCGATTCTGGCGATTGCCCATTCAACTATATGGCCGACCTCACCTGCGTGGATTGGCATCCCTCGGAGCCGCGGTTTGAGGTCGTCTATCATCTGCTTTCGATTCCGACCAAGGAGCGGGTTCGCTTGAAAGTCCGCCTTGACGGGTCGAGCCCGGCCATTGAATCGGTCACATCGGTCTGGCCCTCGGCGAATTTTTATGAGCGCGAAGTATTCGATCTGTTTGGCGTGCGCTTTACGGGACATCCCAACCTTATACGGATCATGATGCCCGATGACTGGGAAGGCCATCCGCTGCGGAAGGACTACCCGGTGGAAGGTTACCGATAGCGCATGACGCAATTTCCCCCAACTGTCGCTGAGCACGGCCGGGAAACTACCTCGGGTGACCGCACTGTCGTTCTGAACATGGGGCCGCAACACCCCTCGACGCACGGGGTGCTGCGCCTGGTGCTGGAAATCGACGGTGAGACGATTGTGCGGCTTAAGCCGGAGGTCGGCTACCTGCACACCGGCATCGAGAAAACCTGCGAAGCCAAGTTCTACCAACAGGTCGTGCCGCTAACCGATCGCATCGACTACCTCTGCCCCTTGACCAACAATCTCGCCTACTGCCTGGCAGTGGAGAAGTTGTTGGGGTTGGAGATTCCTCCGAAAGCGCAGTGGATGCGGGTTCTGATGAATGAGCTGACCCGCATCAATTCGCACCTGGTCTGGCTGGGAACGCACGCCATGGACCTGGGCGCGATGACCGTCTTCCTTTATTGCTTCCGCGAGCGCGAAGATGTTCTGCGCTTCTTTGAGATGGTCAGCGGGCAGCGGATGATGACGTCGTATTTCCGCATTGGCGGCTTGGCGCTGGAGCCGCCGTTGGGATTCTTCGAGAAAGTCAAGAAGTTCGCCGACCGCTTCCTCGGGAACGTGGATGAATATGAAGGGCTGCTGACCGGGAATCCGATTTTCGTGATGCGTACCAAGGGCGTCGCCCGCCTGGGCGCGGACGATGCCATTGCTCTGGGCGCGTGCGGTCCGACGTTGCGCGCCAGCGGGGTCGACATTGACCTTCGCCGCGATGCTCCCTACACGAGCTACGAAAATTTCAAGTTCAAGGTGCCGGTCCGCACCGAAGGCGACGTGTTCGCGCGATACATCTGCCGCGTCGAGGAGTTGCGCGAATCGATTGGCATCGTGCAACAGGCGCTGGCGGGAATGCCGGAAGGACCGATAAAGGCGGATGCGCCCAAGGTTGTGCTGCCTGACCGCGAGAAGATGAAGACCCAGATGGAAGCCCTCATCTACCATTTCAAGATCATCACCGAGGGCTTCACGGTTCCGGCGGGCGAGGTTTATCAGGCGATCGAATCGCCGCGCGGCGAGATGGGATACTACATCGTCAGCGACGGAACCGCGAAACCGTATCGCGTGCACATGCGCGGGCCATCCTACGCAAACCTGCAAACGCTGGCAAAAATGTGCGAGGGCCAGCTGATTGCCGACGTCGTCGCCGCCATTGGAAGCATTGATGTGGTGCTGGGCGATATTGACCGGTAGAACATTTGTAATTGGTGATTTGTAATTTGTAATTTTAAACGCCTATGACGCCGGACGAGTTACGCGCGCGGACCAAGTTGTTTGCGCTGCGAGTCGTGAGGCTGTATCGGTCATTGCCACGTTCGGCGGATGCGCAAGTGATGGGTAAGCAGCTTTTGCGGTGCGGGACTTCGGTTGCCGCGAACTACCATGCGTCTTGCCGTGCGAGGTCAAGGGCAGAGTTTGCCGCAAGAATTGGCATCGTAGCCGAAGAAGCAGACGAGAGCGGGTTTTGGTTGGAGATGCTGGCAGAAGCAGAGATTGTTCGGATGGCGCTACTGAAAGAACTATTGCAAGAGTCGAAGGAGCTGACGGCTATTTTTACGGCGACTCAACAGTCGACTCGAAAGCGAAGTTGAGACGGTAAAATTACAAATTGCAAATTGCAAATTACAAATTCATGAAGTTTTCAGACGAATTCGAATCTCGCTTCACCGAGATGCTGACGCACTATCCGACGCGGCGCTCGGCGCTGGTGCCTACACTGCTCTACGCGCAGGATGAGATCGGCAGTCTGAGCGATGATGTGATCGCGGAACTGGCCGGGCGACTGGACCTCACCGAACTCGAAGTCCGCAACGTGATCAGTTACTACTCCATGCTGACCACCAAACCGCGCGGCAAGTACAACGTGCAGGTGTGCACCAACATCGCTTGCATGCTGCGCGGCGGGGAAGAAATTCTCCACCACTGCAAGAAGAAGCTCGGCATCGGACACAAGGGCACGACCGAAGACGGCTTGTTCTCGCTGGAAGAAGTGGAATGCATCGGCGCCTGCAGCTGGGCTCCGGCGGTGCAGGTGAACTACGATTTTCATGAAAACCTGACCATCGAGAAGATGGACCAGGTTTTGGACGAGTATAAGAAGAAGGGAACGCAGTAGAACAATTGAATCATTGAAAGATTGAGTCATTGAATCATTCGAGGCGCTTCTCAATGATTCAATGACTCAATGACAAAATCGCTCAATGGCATCTCTCGTTTCCCATCCCGACGAGGTACGCGTAATCTCGAAGCGCTTTGGCCAGGGCGCGGCGAATATCGATCGCTATCTCGAACTGGACGGCTACAAGGCCGTGCAGAAGGCGCTGGCCATGCAGCCGGACGCCATCATCGCCGAGGTGAAGAACTCCGGCTTGCGCGGACGAGGCGGCGCCGGATTCAGCACCGGGATGAAGTGGTCGTTTGTTCCGAAGCAATCGGCGAAACCGAAATATGTGCTCTGCAACGGCGATGAGAGCGAGCCCGGCACCTGCAAAGACCGGCTGATTTTCGAGCACGATCCGCACACCGTGATTGAGGGCGCGATGATCGCCGCGCTCGCCGTCGGCTCGCACACGGCGTACATCTACATCCGCGGCGAGTATCGCTACCTGTCGGTGATCATGCAGAAGGCGATCAAAGATGCCTACGCCAAGGGTTTCCTCGGCAAGAACATTTTCAGCAGCGGATACGATCTTGACGTCTACTGGCACGGTGGCGCGGGCGCTTACGAAGTTGGCGAAGAATCCGCCCTGATGGAATCGCTCGAAGGCAAGCGCGGAATTCCCCGCATCCGGCCTCCCTTCCCCGCCGTGGTTGGGCTGTGGGGCGGGCCGACAGTCATTAATAATGCGGAGACGCTCGCGGCCGTGCCGCACATCATTTTGGGCGGCGCGGATTGGTACGCGAAACTTGGTACGCCGAAAAACGGCGGAACGCGGCTGTTCTGCCTGGCTGGAAATCTCAACAAGCCGGGCGTCTATGAGCTTCCGATGGGCTATAACCTCAAGAAGATGATCTATGAAGTCGGCGGGGGCATTCCGAACGGGCGCAGTTTGAAAGCCGTGGTCCCGGGCGGATCGTCAACCCCGGTGCTGCTGCCCGGGGAGATCGACATCGCCATGGACTTCGACTCGGTGGCTAAGGCCGGATCGATGCTGGGATCCGGCGGCGTGGTGGTGCTCGACGACACGACCTGCATCGTGAAGTTTGCCCTGCGCACCATCAAGTTCTATCAGCATGAGAGCTGCGGCTGGTGCATCCCGTGCCGCGAAGGCACCGACTGGCTCAAGAAGACGCTGACGCGCTTCCACGCCGGCGCGGGGTTAAAGAAAGATATCGACAACATCTATTACCTCGCGGAGAACATGCTGGGGAAAACATTCTGTCCGCTGGGAGACGCGGCAGCTATGCCTACCATGGCATTTGTGAAAAAGTTTCGAAAAGAATTTGAAGATCACCTGGAAGGAAAGCCCTGTCCGTTTGAAAAGGCGGGCGCTGCGGAACTGGTGCCAGCGTAGAGAAACCCTAATGCCTGATGTAACACTCACAGTCGACGGAAAGAAGATCACGGCTCCTGCGGGCTCGCTGTTGATCGAGGCTTGCAAGAACGTGGGCATTGAAATTCCTTCGTTCTGTTACTACCCCGGACTTTCTTTGCAGGGCGCTTGCCGCATGTGCGTCGTGAAGATCGAGAAGATGCCCAAGCTTCAGACCGCCTGCACCACGACCGTGACCGAGGGCATGATCGTTGCGACTGACAGCGACGAGGTGCGCCAGGCGCGGAAGGCAATGCTGGAGTTGGTGCTCGGCAACCATCCTCTGGATTGCCCGGTGTGCGACGCCGGCGGCGAATGCGAACTGCAGGACATGACGTTTTCCTACGGCGCCTCCGAGTCCAAATTCGCGGAGGCCAAGAACCACAAGGAAGAGCAGCAGTGGTCTCCGGTGGTGTACTTCGACCGTCCGCGCTGCATTCTGTGCTACCGCTGCGTACGCGTCTGCGGCGAAGGCATGGACGTTTGGGCGCTGGGCGTGCAGAACCGCGGCGTAAGTTCGATCATCGCACCCAACCAGGAAGACCATCTCGACTGCGAAGAGTGCGGCATGTGCATCGACATTTGCCCGGTCGGCGCACTTACTTCCGGCGCCTATCGCTACAAGACGCGTCCCTGGGAAATGAACCACGTGGGCACGATCTGCACGCACTGCGGAGACGGATGCAAGACCACACTGGGCGTTCGCCGTTGCGACACGGGCATGGAAATCGTCCGCGGCGACAACCGTGACAAGAGCGGGATCAACAACGATTTTCTCTGCATCAAGGGCCGCTACGCTTTCGACTTTGCGCATCACAAAAATCGCCTCACCGAGCCGCTGATTCGCAAGAACGGCAAGCTGACGCCGGCGACATGGGAAGAAGCTTTTGCACTGATCGGCAAGCGGTTTCGAGAAGTTCGCGATCACGATGGCGGGAGCGCGATCGGCGTCGTCGGGTCGAATCGCACGACCAACGAAGAAAATTATCTACTCTCGAAATTTGCCCGCGTTGTGCTCCAGACCCATAACGTCGACCATCATCGGACAGCCGACTACCCTGCCCTCGCGGCGGCTCTGCGCGGCAAGCCTGGAAAGACTGCTTCCATGCGCGACGTGTTGACCGCACCGGCGATTCTGCTTATCGGCAACGACCCCACGAATCGGCATCCACTGCTCGGGTGGCAGATACGGACGAACGTCCGATTGCGGCGCGCGAAACTTTACGTCATCAACTCCGCGCCCATCAAGTTGCGACGCCAGGCAGCTGGATTTGGCTTGCTTCCAGCCGGCGCTGACGCGAAAGCGGTCGCCTTCCTCGGCGGCGATGATTCCCTGCTCGATTCGCTGGTCGACTCCAAGGCCAGCGACGGTACAAGCCGCGATGCCTGGATCGCCCTGCGCGACAAGATCCGCGCCGAGCAGAATATGGTCATTGCCTTCGGCTCCGAGCTGCGCGGGCATGACATCGAAAAGTTGGTAAGTTTTGCTTCGACCTTGACGGGAGCGAAGCTGATCTGCCTCGGCGATTACGCGAATTCGCGCGGGGCCAGCGAAATGGGGCTTTATCCCGATCTTCTGCCGGGATACGAACCCGTCACCGGCGCCGCGAGATTCCCACAAGAATGGGGCAAGTTGCCGTCCGAGAAAGGCCTGAGCCTTCCGGAGATGGTGGAAGCGGCGAAGGCCGGCAAACTCAAAGCGCTTTACGTCGTGGGCTCCAATCCCGTGGGCCGTTTGGGCATTGATCCTTTTGCGTTCTCGAAGAGTTTTGTGGTGGTTCAGGATATGTTCCTGACCGAAACCGCCGCCCTTGCCGACGTGGTTCTGCCTGCGGCCAACGCGTACGAAAAAACGGGAACTTATACCAATACCTGCGGCGATCTGCAGCTGGTGAAGAAGGCGGGCGAAGTCACAAACACCAGACCCGACTTCGAAATGATCGTTCGCATCGCAGACGCCATGGGTTCCGACGTGAGCGGTCTGGTGCCCTTCGGAAGCGGGACGCACTCCGACATGGGCCAGACCCGCGGCGCGCAATCGGGCGAAGCGGATCGTCATGCGGTCTGGCTCGAATCCCACAACATGGAGCCGAAAATGACGCCGTTCGACCCCATGGCGATTCTGGATGAAATCCAGCGCGTGGTTGCGGGGTATGACATTTCGCGGGTCAATCTGCTGGCGGGTAATGATCAGCATCTCGAAATCGCCGAAAGCGGTGCGAGCGCGATCCAGAACTCGGAACTGATTGCGCCGGCCAAGGACGATTTGTTCAGCTCAGGCACGCTCGGACGATATTCAAAGACTTTAAATTCGGTTTATGAAAACAAATCCGCGGACTCGGAAGTTGCGGCGGATTAAGAACCTAAGATCAACACCACGCGGACAGGAGTGTCCGCGCCACGCGCAATGAGCATAACGACGTTCATTATCATCTCGATCATTAAGTCGCTGGCCGTAATCGGCGTTCTGCTGACGGCGGTGGCTTACAGCGTCTGGTTGGAGCGCAAGGTGTCGGCGCGCATCCAGAACCGCTGGGGGCCCACGCGGGTCGGGCCTTTCGGCCTGCTGCAACCGCTGGCCGATGGCGTGAAGTTTATTTTCAAAGAAGACTTGACCCAGCCGCATGTCTACAAGCCGCTTTACATTGCGGCGCCGATGATCTCGCTGGTCTTTGCCATTACGTCGATTTCGGTGATCCCGTTCGGCAACTGGGTCGAAGTCGGCCCCTGGGGCACATATCTGCAGATCACCGACTTGAACATCGGACTGCTGGTGGTTCTCGGGATTACGTCGATGGGCGTGTACGGCGTGGCGCTTGCCGGATGGTCCTCGAACAACAAGTACTCGCTGCTCGGCGGACTGCGCGCCAGCGCCCAGATGATCAGCTATGAAGTCTCGCTCGGCCTGTCGCTGGTGGGAGTGCTGATCGTCGCGGGAAGTCTCAGCCTCCGCGACATTGTGGAGGCACAGCGACACTTACACTGGAACATTTTTCTCCAGCCGGTCGCATTCTTCATATACTTGATTTCCGCCTACGCGGAGACGAACCGCACGCCGTTTGATTTGCCGGAAGCCGAGTCGGAACTGGTGGCCGGATATCACACCGAATACAGCGCCATGAAGTTCGCCATGTTTTTCATGGCCGAGTACGCGAACATGGTGACGGTGGCTTGCCTGGCGACGCTGATGTTTTTCGGCGGCTGGCTGGGCCCGGTATTTGGACCGCCTTTGCTGCAAATGACTTTGCCGGTGGTTTGGTTCTGCCTGAAAGTTTTCTTTTTCATGTTTCTGTACGTCTGGGTGCGCTGGACCTTGCCCCGCTTTCGCTATGACCAACTGATGGCGTTCGGGTGGAAGGTACTGCTTCCCTTGGCGGTTGCGAACATTGTGGTTACCGCGCTGATTGTGGCGTGGAGAGCTTGAAAGCAGTTGCCAGTTGCCAGTCGTCAGTTGCCAGTTTTTGATCTTGGGGTTACTGAGAGCTGATGGCTGAGAGCTACCAAACAATGCTTCATCTAATTTTATTTCTATTTTTCGGAACGATCTGCGTGGCGGGGGCTATCAACCTGCTGGCGCAGAGCCATCCCATCAACAGCGCGTTGTCGCTGATCGTGGTGATGGGCTCGCTCGCCGCCGAGTATCTTCTGTTGGGCGCAGAATTTTTGGCCGCGGTGCAGGTAATCGTCTACGCCGGCGCGATCATGGTGTTGTTTGTGATTACGATCATGCTGCTGAATGCCGGCGCGGAAGAGCGCACCCCGGGCAGCCGCGTTGCGATTTTGCTCGGCATTCCCGGAGTCCTGATTGGGGCCGTGCTCGTGGCTTGGACGCTCGTCGGACGGTCGTCCACCACGCAGTCCGTGTCGATCGGCGCGTTATGGGGATCTCCCAAGGACATTGCCCGGCTTCTCTTTCATGATTTTCTGCTGCCGTTTGAAGTTACGTCAGTGCTGATCCTGATCGCCATCATGGGCGCGGTCGTGCTTGCCAGCCGTCCCGAAGGCTCGGCCCGCGGCGCGAGAAAGGACGGATGATGGAGATTCCTCTTTCTTACTATCTGCTGCTGAGCGGAATCCTCTTCGTCTGTGGAGTGTTGGGGTTCCTGATCAAGCGCAACATCATTACCATCTTCATGTCGATCGAGCTGATGCTGAACGGCGTGAATCTTTCGTTCGTGGCTTTCGCCGCGCACTGGCATGCGCTCAGCGGACAGGTCTTCGTTTTCTTCGTGATGGTAGTGGCCGCTGCTGAAGCCGCTGTCGGCCTCGCGATCATCATTGCCGTCTATCGCACGCGTGAAACTTTGAATGTGGATCGGGTGAACCTGCTCAAGCTATGACGCCGCAGACTCTCAGTCCGTTACTCTGCACGATTCCGCTTCTCCCGCTTGCCGGGGCGGCGATCAATGGTTTTTTTGGCCGCCAATCGTCAAAGAAGGCGATCACGGCGGTTGCGCTGTTCTTTTGTGGCGCGGCGTTTTTCATTGCAGTCTTGATAGCGGTCAATTTCTCATCCGCCTCCGCGCCCTATTCTTTCCGCCTCGCCCACTGGCTCCGCTCGGGGAGCTTTCGCGTCGATTTCGAGTTCTATCTCGATCAGCTTTCGCTGGTAATGCTGATGGTGGTCACGGGCGTCGGCTTCCTCATTCACATCTACTCGGTTGGCTACATGTGGGACGACGACGGCTACTACCGCTTCATGTCGTACATGAACCTGTTCATGTTCTTCATGCTGACGCTCGTGCTGGCGAAGAACTACCTGGTCATGTTCATTGGCTGGGAAGGCGTGGGCCTGGCGTCGTATCTGCTGATCGGCTACTGGTTCACCAAAGATTCGGCGGCGGCGGCGGGCAAGAAAGCGTTCATCGTCAATCGGATCGGCGACTTTGGATTTCTGATTGCGCTCTTCTTGATGATCAAGCACTTCGGATCGCTCGACTTTACGCACGTCTTTACGGCGGTGCAGTCGTTGCCTGCGGAAACTGCCGGCGCCGGGCTGCTCACGGCGATCGGACTCTTGCTCATGGTCGGCGCAGCCGGCAAGTCAGCGCAAATTCCTCTTTATGTGTGGCTGCCGGACGCCATGGAAGGACCCACTCCTGTTTCAGCCTTGATCCACGCGGCGACCATGGTGACGGCGGGCGTTTATATGGTGGCGCGGTCGTCCGCAATCTTCGAGCGTGCACCGATGGCGATGACGGTGGTCGCCATCGTGGGAACGCTCACTGCTCTGTTTGCCGCGACCATCGGGATTGCCCAGACCGACATCAAGAAGGTGCTGGCCTACTCCACCGTCTCGCAGCTCGGCTATATGTTCATGGCGTGCGGCGTGGGCGCGTTTTCTGCCGGCATCTTCCACCTGATGACGCACGCATTCTTCAAGGGGCTGTTATTCCTCGCGGCCGGTTCGGTCATTCACGGCATTGGCGGCGAGCAGGACATGCGGAAAATGGGCGGCCTGCGCCAGTACATGCCCTGGACGTTTGCGACCATGGGAATTGCCACGCTCGCCATCGCGGGCATTCCGCCGCTGGCCGGCTTCTGGTCGAAAGACGAAATTCTTTGGAAAGCCTACGGAGCAAGCCCGGTGTATTGGCTGATTGGCGTGATTACCGCTTTTATCACGTCCTTCTATATGTTCCGGCTGATGTACATGACATTCGGCGGCGAGTACCGGGGCGCTGTCGCGCAGGACGCGCACGGCCACGATGCTCATGATCATGGACATGGCCACGGGCACGGCGAGCCGCATGAGAGCCCCTGGGTGATGCTGGGTCCGTTGGTGGTCCTTGCCTTGCTATCGCTCGTTGGTGGAGCCGTGGGCGGATACCAGAATCGGTTCGAACATTTCCTGGCTCCCGCTTTTCACGGAGCGGCTGTGGAAGTTGCCCAAGAAACCTCCGGCTCGCCCACTGACAGCACGATCGAGCATCTGCTCATGGGCGTTTCCATCGGCGTGGCCGGGCTCGGATGGCTGCTGGCCTATCTGTTATACAGCCGGCGTCCGCAACTGCCGGCGCGCATCGCCGCCAGCCTCGGTGCGTTCTACCAGGCGGTCGCCAATAAGTACTATGTCGATGAACTTTATGCCGTCCTTTTCATCAAGCCGCTGGTGGACGGCTCGACGGAAATTCTCTGGCACGGCGTCGACCAGGGAGTGATTGACGCCACGGTGAATAACTCCGCGACGGCCGCGCGCCACGTATCGGACAACGTCCGCCACATGCAGTCGGGCAATCTGCGCTCGTATGCGGGCTGGGTGGCCGCCGGTGCGGCGGTTGTGATCGCCTACATGGTCTGGATGGGAGTGCGATGAATATGGGTTCGGTGAATATGGAGAGCCTCGGTCCCATCATTCTTTCGCTGGTGACGTTCATTCCGGCCGCAGGCGGGCTGCTGATTCTGCTGATTCCCCGCCGCGATCGCGATATCAAGCTCTTTGCGCTCGTCATCTCCATCCTGGCGTTTGTGGCCTCGCTGCATTTGCCGGTCCACCTCCATCGTGAAATCGGCTCCTTCAAGTTCGAGATCGATAAAGTCTGGATCACGACCCCCAACATTCATTACCACATGGGCATTGACGGAATTTCCGTCTGGCTGGTGGTGCTGACGACTTTCCTCACGCCGCTGTGCGTGCTGATTTCGTGGACTTCGATTCATGAGCGGGTCAAGGAATTTTTCATCCTGCTGCTGATCCTGGAAACGGCCCTGATCGGCGTTTTCACCTCGCTCGATTTGTTCTTGTTCTACTTCTTCTGGGAAGCGACGTTGATCCCGATGGCGCTGCTAATCGGCATGTATGGCCACGGCCGGCGGGTCTACGCCGCGGTGAAGTACTTCCTGTTTACCATCATCGGCTCGATGTTCATGCTGGCGGCAATTCTGTGGCTCTACGCCAAGACCGGCAGTTTCGATTTCGCCGTGATTCAGAACGCGATTCGAAGCGGAAGCGTGCCCGGTTTCGAACACGCCTCGCTGTGGCTCTTCCTCGGCTTCTTCATCGCCTTTGCGGTAAAGGTCCCGCTCTTCCCTCTTCACACCTGGCTGCCCGACGCGCACGTGGAGGCGCCCACCGCCGGATCGGTGCTGCTGGCGGGCGTTCTGCTGAAGATGGGCACCTACGGCCTATTGCGCTTCGATGTCGGCCTGTTCCCAGAGCAGGCGCACCGCAACGCCCCCTGGATCATGGTGCTGGCGCTGATCGGCATTATCTACGGCGCTCTGGTTTCGCTGGTACAGCCGAATATGAAGAAGCTGATCGCCTACTCCTCGGTCAGTCACCTCGGCTTCGTCGTCCTCGGAATCTTCAGTTTCACCGCAGCCGGACTGAACGGGGCCGTCTTCGTCATGCTGGCGCACGGGGTCGCTACGGGCGGGCTTTTCATGCTGGCGGGCATCCTCTACGAGCGCCGCCACACTTACGAGATTGCCGACTTTGGCGGACTCGCGACACCCATGCCCAAGTACGCCACCTTCTTTCTGGTCACCGTGCTGGCTTCGGCCGGATTGCCTTTGCTGAATGGTTTCATCGGCGAGTTCCTCGTGCTCAGCGGAGCTTTCCAGGCGCGCCCGATCTATGGAATCCTCGCCGCGACGGGTGTGATCTGGAGCGCGTGTTATTTGCTGTGGATGTATCAGCGCGTCTTTTTCGGCAAGGTGACGCACGAAATCAATAGCAAGTTGCCCGACCTTAACCTGCGGGAGAAGGCTGCACTTTGGCCGATTGCGGTTGCCGCGCTGGTGATGGGCGTTGCGCCCCTGGTGTGGCTCAGCGCGATTGATCCGGCGGTGCAACGATACGCGGTCGCCCCCTTCACACAGTTGGCCAGCAAGCTGGTGGGCCAATGACAATGACAATGATTGGGACAACGATAATGACGCCGGTATTTTCGCACTCATTACCGGGCCTGCTGGCACAGGTGCAGACTTCCCTGCCGCAAAGTGCCGACTACATGCGTATTCTGCCGGAGCTGGTGCTCTCGATCTTCGGCATGTTGATCATGATCGTCGATCCGCTGCTCGACGAAGAAAACAGCCACCAGTCGCTCGGCACGATCGCACTGGTCGGCGCTCTTGCCGCGCTGGTGTCGACGTTCTGGATGACGCGGTATCCCGGAACCGCTTTCTGGAACATGGTTCGGGTGGAGGGCTTCAGCGTCTTCTTTCACGTCCTCGTGATCGCCATTGCGGCGGTGGTGATCCTCAGTTCTTTCGAGTATTTGAAGGTGCAGCGCATCCGCGCCGGGGAGTACTACGGGCTCATCCTGTTTGGCACGGCGGGCATGTGCCTGATGTCGTCCGCCATCGAACTCGTTCTTATTTTCATTGCCCTGGAAATCTCGTCGATCTCGACCTACGTGCTGGCGGGCTTCCGGCGGCGCGACGCGGCGAGCAGCGAATCGTCGCTGAAGTACTTTCTGCTGGGATCGTTCGCCACCGCATTCTTTCTCTACGGCGTTGCGCTCATGTTCGGCGCGACCGGATCCACCAACATCGACGTCATCAGCCAGGCGCTGCGTGCCGGAAACGTACCCGTTCTGGCGTACGTTGCGACGGCGCTCATGTTCGTGGGCTTGGGCTTCAAGGTTGCCTCCGCGCCTTTCCATGTATGGACTCCCGACGTCTACGAAGGAGCTCCGGCACCGATCATTGGACTGATGTCGACCGGCCCCAAGGCCGCGGCATTCGCAGTGTTGCTGCGCGTCCTGTTCGAAGCAAACGCACCCGGACGCTTCTGGTTGATCTGGGTCTCGGCCGCGCTTTCCATGACGCTGGGAAATCTGGGAGCTCTGGTTCAGAACAACGTCAAGCGCCTGCTGGCGTATTCTTCGATCGCCCACGCCGGATACTTGCTCGCGGCGTTTGCGGCCCAGCCCGACCTGGGTGCATCCGCGGCCATGTTCTACACCGCCGCCTATGCCGCCATGAACGTGGGAGCGTTTGCCGTCGTCAGCCACGTTGCGAACGCGGGCGAAAAGTATGTCGCGATTGAAGATTACGCCGGTCTGGGCAGGCGGTCTCCGGCCCTGGCCGCGACCTTGACATTTTTCCTGATGTCGTTGATCGGCATTCCAATCACGGGCGGCTTCTTCGCGAAGTTCTACGTGCTGACGGCCGCGCTGCATTCGAATCTGGTCGGCCTGGCGATCATTCTGGTGCTCAATAGCGCCATAGGCGCCTATTATTACCTGCGGATTATCGTAATGATGTACATGCGGGAGCCACGGGGCGAGGTCCCGGCGGCTCCGGTGCCCGCTGCGGCAAGGCTCGCCATTGCAGTTTGCGTGCTGGCTACGCTTTATCTCGGAGTGCTGCCGGGCCGCGTGCTCGATTATGGCGCTCGGTCCGCCGGGCAACTTGTGCATGCCACAGCGCCCACAGCTCCGGCGAGTGCTCTGGCGGCAGAAAAGTAAATCGTGCAGCTGGCGTCAACGTCGATGGAATGGTGACCCGGTCTAAACCTCGTTCGTAGACTGGGTTTTGACCCGGCCAGTGAGCGCCGGCTGTGGAAAGAACATCTCCCGTGGCGATTGACAATCGCTGCCCAAGTCGGCATTATTAGCTACACAAGTTTGCCGGGAAGTTCATCCCAGGTAGGCCCGGAGGGTTTATGGTTAAGTTTTTCCGCAAGGTTTGCAAGGACGAACAAGGGCAAGACATCGCTGAATACGCGGTTATGCTCGCTGTCATCCTGGTACTGGTGATCGGCACCGTGCGCCTGATCGGGACCAATGCCAACACCGCGTTCTCCACTGTGGCCAGTTCTTTACAGTAACCTCGGTTCCACAAGTTTTGGAAGAAATTGGCATTTCTAACGTTATGCCCCGCGTCCCTATGACACGATTTACCAGCTTCCGCCCTTTTAGCCGCTTTAGGTTTTCATTCGCGGCGGAGGTGCAGAATCGGAGCCGGTCAGCAGTGCCCTAGAGACAGCTCAAAGATTCCGCCAAAGCCGCGATAGAATCGCGGCTTTTGTTTTTGGCGGCAAATAGAAAGGTCATCGCCATGATAGTAAATATGTCCGACAGCGCCACCGAAGAACAGATCGACCACATCATTCAACGCATCCGCGAAGCCGGATTCCAGCCCCACGTCACGCGCGGCACCGAGCGCACCATCGTTGCGGCGGTCGGCAGCGGTGGGCGCCGCCATGAAATCGAGGCCCTTTCGGTGGCGCCCGGTGTGGACAACGTGGTCGCGATCGCCCAACCCTTTAAGCTGGTCAGCCGTCAAGCGCGGCCGCAACCTTCGGTGGTCGACGTCAGCGGCGTAAAGATCGGCGGGCCCGAAGTGGTCGTCATTGCCGGTCCCTGTTCGGTGGAGTCGCGCGAGCAATTGCTGGAGACCGCGCAAGGAGTGAAGCGCGCGGGCGCTACCATGCTGCGCGGCGGAGCCTATAAACCGCGCACCTCGCCCTATGAGTTCCAGGGCCTGGGAATTGAAGCGCTGAAGATTTTGCGCGAGGCTCGTGAACTCACGGGCCTTCCGGTTGTAACCGAGGTCATGAGTACCGAAGACGTGGACTTGATCTGCGAGTATGCCGATATGCTGCAGGTCGGCGCGCGCAACATGCAGAACTTTGCGCTGCTGCGAAGGCTGGCTACCGTCAAAAAGCCTATTTTGCTCAAGCGCGGCCCTTCCGCCACGGTGAAGGAGTGGCTGCTGGCGGCCGAATACCTGCTTTCTGGCGGGAACGATCAGGTCGCGCTTTGCGAGCGCGGAATTAAGACCTTCGAAACCGCTACGCGCAACACGTTTGACCTTGCCGCCGTCGCTCTCGCCAAAGAACTCTCGCACCTGCCGGTGGTCGCCGACCCGTCGCATGGCACCGGCAAGCAGAGCCTGATTGCGGCAGTTTCACGCGCTGCCGTCGCCGTTGGAGCAGACGGCCTCATCATCGAGGTGCATCCCTGTCCGGAACGAGCGCTTTCCGACGGGCCACAGTCTCTCGACATCCCACAGTTCGAGCGTGTGATGCGCGGATTGAGCGCCCCACTGCGTCCCGTGCTGGTTCGTTCTTAGGCCGCAGATGTCAATTCCCAAAGCCCGGCGCGAGGTTCGGGCATGGCCTGAAGGCTCTACTTGACGTCTCCGCACGCCGGCCCGAGGTATCTGGAGCTGAAGGTGAAGTTCATGTTCATCGTTTTACCGCTGGCATTCGTGACCGCTTCCATCTTTCCCTTGACGTTATCGGAACCGATCGCCTCCACGAGGAGAGTTCCATCGGTCGACCCCTGCTGCCCACGTTCGCAGTGAATCTTCATTTCGAGCTTGCTGCTCGTGGAATTCAGGACGGTGCGGGTGCATTCTTTGCGGTCGTCACTGAACGCCATTTGCTTTTCGAGTTTCTCTTTGGTGATGCATTCCTTATGGACGTCGGTGCTAGCCCCACCCTTCATCATGGCTTCCATGCGGGCGCGCTGCTCCGGAGGCATCTTGGCGAGAGCGTCGGGAGGAATCGCGGGCATGGCGGGCATGCCGGTTATGGAATGAGTCACGGTCATTTCCCAGAGACCTTCTTTGACGTTGAGCGGCGTGATCTTGTCGGCCGCGAACAGGGTTAGCGAGAAAACGACGATCGCGACAAGAACAAAGTTAGTTCGCATTAGGGCTCCCCAGTGTTGTGTGATCTGGTTGCGTAGAACAGCATTACATACGGCAGATTGCGGGGCAAATCAATTCGAAAGCAGAGGTGCCCCGTTCCCCGCTTCTTGCGGTTCTGCAAGGGGCGGGTATGAGCGCCATTCTCGCTCTGCAACGCCAAGCTTTGCCAGCGCCGTACGGAATATGTTACAAGCATCGAAATGACGAAGAGTGAAATGCCATCTCGCGACTACGTTTTTTGGGAAGTGGATGTGCAAGCTGATTTCATGCTGCCGGGTGGCAAGCTCTACGTTCCCGGAGCCGAGAAACTTTTGCCCAATATCCGCAAGCTGACGGATGCGGCGCGGCGCGGCGAAGTGTTTCTGGTGTCGCATGGAGACTTTCATCCGGCGAATGACCCTGAGTTCAAGCACTTTCCGCCACACTGCTTGAAGGGAACGGCTGGGGCCGAACTGGTTCCGGAAGCGCTGTCGGACAATTTTGTTCGGGTGGAAAACGATGCCAACGCGAAGTTGCCGGAAGATCTTTTCGACTACCAGCAAATTGTCCTGGAGAAGCAGACGCTCGATATCTTTGAGTCTCTCCACGCGGACGCATTGGTACAACGTTTAGGCGACGCTGCGGAATTTGTTGTGTTTGGAGTGGTGACAGAATACTGCGTCAGTTGCGCGGTTAAGGGTTTGCTGAAACGAAAGCGGCGCGTGGCGGTGGTCCGCGACGCGATTGAAACTCTGGCCCCGGAAGTTGGGAACCGAACGCTGGCCGAATTGCAGAGTCTGGGAGCGAAGCTGGTTACAACCGGCGAAATCCTCCGCAGATTATCAGCGCAACCACGCGACTGATCCGCATTTCATCACAGAAGCATGCCGGCAATCGACGCCGACATCAGATTGGCCATAGTGCCGGCCAGCATGGCGCGAATGCCCAGCTTTGCCAGTTCTCCTCGTTTATTGGGAGCGAGCGCTCCGATACCGCCTAACTGAATTCCAATCGAGCTGAGATTGGCGAAACCGCAGAGGGCGAAGGTCGCGATGGTAAACGACCGCGGGTCGAGCATGGCCTTCTGCGGCCCAAGCATCGAAAATGCTACCAGCTCGTTCAACACCATGCGCGTGCCGAGAAGATTGCCGATGGCGGCGCAGTCGTGCCATGGAATTCCGATGACCCATGCGACGGGCGCAAACAATACTCCGAATATCTGCTGCAGGCTGGAGGGAAACCATGTGATTCCCAGCCAGTTATGAACGCCGCCGAGGATGCCGTTCGCCAGGGCGATCAGCGCGAGGAATGAAATCAGCATGGCGGCGATGTTGAGCGCGAGGCCTAAGCCGTCGGTGGTGCCGCGCGCAATCGCGCCCAGCAGATTTTCACTTTTCTCGGCGCCCACTTCTTCCTCGCTCATCACGACCCGGCCGGCGGTCTTCGGAACCTCCGTTTCAGGCACAAGCATTTTCGACATCAGGATGGTACCGGGCGCAGTCATGATGACCGCGCTCAGAAGATGTTTGGGCTCAATGCCGAAGGCAATATAGGCAGCCATGATGCCGCCGGACACGTGGGCCATGCCGCTGGTCATCACGGTCATCAGTTCGGAACGAGTTAGGTCGGGAAGAAATGGGCGGATGGTGAGCGGAGCTTCCGTCTGGCCCATGAAAATACTCGCCGCCACGTTTAGAGACTCGGCGCCGCTGGCGCCCATGAAACGCGTCATCACTTTAGCGGCCAGCTTGATGATGAATTGCATGATGCCGTAGTGATAGAGCACGGCGAAAAAGGCGGCGATAAAAATCACCGTTGGCAGGACCTGGAATGCGAAAAAAAATCCCATCGGCGAGCCTTTTGCACCGAGCGCACCGAAAACAAATGAAGATCCCTCGAAGGCATAGCTCAGCAAGCGATTGACGGCATCTCCCGCCTTCTGGAAAAGCAGGCGTCCAATTTCAATCTTCAGGACGAAGATGGCAAACACAACTTGCAGGCCCAGGCCCCAAACCACCGTTTTCTTGTTGATCGCGCGGCGGTTGGTGGAGAAGGCGTAGGCGAGGGCCAACATGGTGAGCAGACCGAGAATGCCAGTAAAACGTCCCATCTTTATCCCCTTGATGAATCAGTGTTCCCCTTTATAAATCGCGCGATGAACCAAGGACGGTTTGTGCGCGGGCGCGGCGTCGGCGATTTGATAACTCTCTTGCAGCAGCGTTTTTGCGCGCGCGGCCTGCTGGTCGGAGTGGCAGTGAATGGTGCAGAGCGACTCGCCAACGGAAACTTTGTCGCCGAGCTTCTTATGAACCTCGACACCGACAGAAGGATCGACGGAATCTTCTTTGCGTTCGCGGCCGCCGCCGAGGATGACGCAGGCGGTGCCGACCTGCTCGCAGGCGATGGCAGTCACATATCCGGCTCGGGGACTGGGCACGTCAACGCGGTGATCGGTGCCGGGCAGACGGGTCGGATCGTCGATCGTGCCGATGTCGCCTCCCTGCAACTCGACCATCTGGCGGAACCGCTCGAAGGCTTGGCCTGACGCGATGATCTGCGCGGAGAGTTGCTTACCATGCGAGACCGTCTTGGACACGCCCCCGAGAAAGAACATCCAGGCTGCGAGTTCAAGGCAGAGCTGGCGCAGATCCTCCGGGCCGCCGCCGTGGAGTACCTCGATGCACTCCCGCACTTCGAGCGCGTTGCCAACCATGCGGCCGAGCGGCTGGTTCATATCGGTAATGAGCGCAACCATCCGCTTGCCCATGCGCTCGCCAGTTTCGACCATCAGTTCGGCGAGCGAAACGGCGTCTTCCTCTTTTTTCATGAACGCGCCGGAGCCGGTCTTCACGTCGAGCACGAGCGCGTCGGTGCCCTCCGCCAGCTTCTTGCTCATGATCGAGGCGCAGATCAGATACGGACTCTCGACCGTGCCGGTAACGTCGCGCAATGCATACAACTTGCGATCCGCTGGGGCGATTTTCTCGGTCTGTCCAATCATGGAGCACCCGCAGGCCTTTAGAACGCGGTGGAACTCGGGCACGGCGAGATTGACGCGAAATCCGGGAATGGATTCGAGTTTGTCGAGCGTGCCGCCGGTGTGGCCCAATCCGCGGCCGCTAATCATGGGGACGTAGAGGCCTCCGGCAGCGACCAGGGGGGCCAGCACGAGCGAGGTCTTGTCGCCGACGCCGCCGGTGGAGTGCTTGTCCACTTTCTTTGTTGGCAGGAAGCTGAGGTCGAGGACTTCGCCGGAATGCAGCATGGCATGGGTAAGCGCGGCGGTCTCCTCGCGCGTCATTCCGCGCAATACGACAGCCATGAGCCACGCGGCCATCTGGTAATCGGGAATGCCGCCGACATCCTTAGTACAGCCAGCGACGAGGTATTCGATTTCAGGGGCGGATAATGCTCCGCCATCGCGCTTTTTGCGGATGAGATCGATGACGCGGAACGGCGATTCGGAAACGCTCGGCTGGCTCACTTGAGGCGGAAACCCTCCGGCAGAAGATCGGTGATGAGGCTTTGCTTCGGGCCTTTTGCGCCTTGGTAGAAGATGATGGCGCGCGGGCCGAATTCATAGATGACCTGACGGCAGGCGCCGCAGGGCGAGCATGGAACTCCGTGATCGTTAGTAACGGCAACGGCGTAAATCTCGAGTCCGGGACCGGCCTTGGCGATGGCGGAAAAGATCGCGGTACGCTCGGCGCAGTTGGTCATTCCGTAGGAAGAGTTCTCGACGTTGCATCCCACGAAGACTTGGCCTTTCGAAGTGAGAATGGCTGCGCCCACCCTGAAGTTGGAGAAGGGCGCGTAGGCGTTCTTCATCACTTTGCGCGCCGAACGAAGCAGGCGGTCGCGCATGGCAGCCGACACGTTTGTTGGTCGCATATCCAAATCGATTTTACTGAAGAACAAGAGTGGGCCATTGTAACGCCGGGGCGTCTTCGCGCAGTAGAGATTTCGTGATCAGGCTCGCGATTCGTATCGGAACATCGCCCTCACTAAGGTGCCGGTGGCTTGCCCGGCGGCGTCGGTGCTTTCAGCAGGTCCACAAACATCTTGTAGAACCTGTCCGTATCCAAGTCAAACTGCACCTCCACCGACTGCACATCGCGTTTGGGCTTATCTCGATCTGTCCAGGTGAGCGTGTCTCCGTAGCCGGGGCCGCGATCCAGGTTTACATCCATGTAGCGGTTTTCTTTCTTGGTAATCAGCGATGGGTCAAGCCACGCTGCCGAGGCGAGTTCGTCCCACAGATAGTTGTAGGAGCCTCGCAGGTGCGCGTACTTGCCGATGTATTGCGCGGATGGCGTGTTGCTGGCCTTGATCTTGTCGATCAGTTCATTGGTCATTCGTGTCTTCACGGAAATATCGACGGTGGTGCAGACAATCTTTTTCCAGGGCGCGCGCAGCACAATGTGTGCCGCTTCCGGATCGAACCAAAGGTTGAATTCGTGGCGAGGCGCGTCGGCGAACTCGGGATCGTCGGTCTGCGGATTCAGGCTGGCGCCCATGAACACCAGCTCTTTGGCCAGGCTGGGAAATTCCGGATCGATGGAGATGGCAAGCGCCAGATTGGTCATGGGCCCACCCTCGTAGATCGTGACTTCATGCGGATACCTACGAACCATGCGCAGCAGGAAATGGGCAGCGTCTTCGTCGGCGGCTTTGGTTGTGGGCTTCCCTTCCGGCATCGCTCCCAGTTCGCGGGGCGCGTGATACACGCTCGGAGTCCACGCCCCCAGCCAATCGACGGAGCCATAGCGGCGCTCCGACTCCTCCGTCTCTTCTTGGGTTCTAACCAGCGGATACTCGGCTCCGGGCACGACGGGGATGTCGGTTCGTCCGATGAGTTCGAGCATGCGCAAGGTGTGTGCGACCTCTTCGGTCAGCCACGCATCGCCGGTCACCACGGTGATGCCCAACACTTCCGTCCGCGGAGACTGGATGAGCAGCAGGATTGCCTGCTGGTCGGTGCCGGCGGGTCCGGCCGCGTCCTGATCGATGATCACCTTGCGCTTGTCTTTATCGTCTTTATTCTGATTCTGGCTTTGGGACGCAAGACAGGTCAGCAGAATTACACTTGCGACCGCGGCCCACCTTAGGAATCGACTTGGTTTCATTCCCGCACCTCAATCCCTTGATGTAGGATCGCATGGACAACGTGGCCGATCGATCTCTGCACCGGAAAGTTAAGGGCAGACCGAGCGGCGGCTGGTGATTCCAGCTTGCTCAGTCTGCCCGAAAGCTAACCCACAACACACGACGCCCCTAGAACTTGAGCTTTAGAGCGAACTGAACCAGGCGCGGGTTATTGACGGTGCTGCTGATCACCCCGAAACTGGAGGTCGTTCCTATGTCCTGTTCTCCAGTGCCGCTGATCCCGGGCATCCAGTACTGCGGATGGTTGAATAGATTGAAGAACTCGGCTCGGAACTGCAGACCCATGCCCTCGCGGAAGGACAACGGAAGGTCTTTGACAATGGAGAAATCCGTGTTTACAAAGCGAGGACCGTACACCGGCGCGCGGACGCCAGTGCCGAGTTCCCCAGCCGGAGCCGACGCGAAAGCGCAAGGATTGAACCAATGCTGAAGCGTGTGCACTTGTGTAGGACAGCCCGTACTTCCGCCCTCGTTCCCGCCTTTGTTGGGGTCCCCGACTTGGTCCGGACGTGAAACGGTCAAACCGTTGTAGGAAAAGTTCACGCCTGATGGGTTGGTGCTATCAACCACGAACAGCGGGAACCCTGATGTGGCCCTTTCGATCAGATTCACCGACCAATGTCCAAGAGCTGCGTCCACTGGGCTGCTCCAGCCGCTGCCCCAATACTTGCCCTTGCCGAAGGGAAGGTCGTAGAGGACGCTGGCGGTGAAACTGTTGTTGAGGTTCAGTTGCGAAAGACCCCAATCCAGCTTACTTGTTCCAGGCAGTGGCCAATACAACGCGCCGGGGTTGGTGCCCAAGCCATCGGGCAAGCCGGAGTCAAAATTGCGGGACCAGGTGTAGCCGAACAGGGCGTAGAGTCCGTGCCGCGCGCTCTTGGTCTCAGCCTTGATCTGGAGCGAGTCATAGCGGGCCTGGCCGATACTGTTGTTACTGGAGATGGACTGGCCAAAGGGGGCGTAAGGGTAGGGGAAGTTGGCGGCGGGGTAGGGGGCACCAAGATTACACCCGAGCGTGTAACCTGAGGTACCGCCGTGGTCGGGGCAAGCGCCGGGATCCTCGATGTTTTCGTCCACCTGGCTGACGAGAATGTGAGCGCTGCGAGTACCGGCGTAGCCCATGGTCAGCACGACGTTCCCCGGCAACTGCCGCTCGACGTTGAGGTTGAACTGCTGGATTATACCCTGTTTGAAATTGCGGTTCATGGACTGAATGGTGCCGCTGTAATCGGTCGGGTTCACGGGCGAATTATAGATAGCGCCGGTGCCGTTCCCAACCGGCAGGCTAGAAGCCGGGCAGCCGGTTGTTGGCGGCGTGCACTGAAGAAGGAAGCCAAACGACAGGCCGCAATTGGTGGCGCCGAAGGCGCAAACACCCGAAAAGGGAGTTACATTCGGATAGAAGGCGGGGTCGGTTTCCGCATAGTACGGTGGGTTCTGCCACAGCCCCTGTCCGCCCTGATCCCAGGAAGAATCATGATAGATAGCATAACCGGCGCGAACAACAGTCTTGCCGCTGCCGAAAGGCTTCCATGCCAGGCCGATGCGAGGCTCCAATGCGGTCTTATCGAACTGGATGCCAACGCGACCGTCGGTAGTAACGCAGGTCGTGCAGCCGGCAATGCCGGGGCTGCCAGAGGGAACGTACCATGTCAGGTTCTGAACGTCGAAATTCGCCTGCCGATTGGCGACCTCGGTTTCGGGCGTCACCAGGGCCCAGGCAAGGCCGAGGTTCAACGTCAGATTGCTGGTGACGCGCCAATCATCCTGAACGAAGGGGCGAATTAGTTTAAAGCGGCGGCCGACGGTAGCACCAAGGAAGGTCTGATCGTGGGCCGCAAAAACGCCCATTGCACCAATGAGTAGGTCGCCGATGTTGTCGTTAGTCCCCAAACCGAAGTTCACGACATAGCCATCCTGAAATGCGTTGTTTCGTATATTCATTTCGTTGGCGCGAAATGTCACGCCCACCCGAATATCGTGTTTGCCGCGAATCAGATCGATGGTGTCGCCGACGGAGTAGACGTTAGTTCCGCCCTGATAAGGCGCGTATCCGCGATCGCCGATGGAAAAGTACTGGCTCATCTGAAAGGAGGTTAGCCCGCAGCCTTCGCAGTCGTTGGTCGCCTGGTTCAGGCTCGCGGGATAGCCGGTGATGCCATCGCACTTGCTGCCTAAATTGGCGCCGGGAATACCCAAGGTTGCGGCTTCACAGGTTCCGGTGCCAAAAGAGAGGATGTGGTTGAAAATCCGATTGAAGCCTGCGGTGAACTGGTTGATGGTGGTGGCGGAGAAGACGTGCGTTTCGGAGAACGCGGCGTTGCGCCCGTGGTTCGAAATGTACTGGTTGCTGCCAAAAGCGTTTTGTTCCGACCAGGTCGGTGAGCCGCCCGGTACGAAGTTGGTTGCCTGATCGTAGCTGAAACGCCCAAACGCTGAATCCTTGCTGGAAAAATTATGGTCGAGGCGGATGTCCCATGTTCCCTCGTTGAGTTTGCGAACAGGTTGGTTGGCGTAGTTAAAACCGGAGTTGCCCGTGATGGTGGCAAACGGAGCATAAAGCGCAGCCACCGCGGCACCTTGCGGGTCAATAAGGGCTGCGGGGATAACGTTGCAGGCTGTACCTGTGGTCTGGCCTCCCGTGCCATTTACGGGCTCGGGCGTTACTCCATCTGGCATGCACTGAAAGCCCTTGCCGGAATAGGGGTTGACAAGGTTGGGGTAGCCGGATTGTGCCGATCCTCGGAGGGTGACACCTGTCGGATCCATGTTGAAGTTGTAGTCGCCGTTCCCGTCAGGCAGGGCCATGGCCCGGGTCGGAAGGAAACCGGTAAAAGGCACGCCTTTACGCTGCATCTTGGCTTGATAATCAAGAAAGAAGAAAGTCTTGTCCTTTTGGATAGGACCGCCAAGAGAGCCGCCGAACTGGTTCAGATTGAATTTTCCTACGGCGTTAATGAACGGAGTCGATGCGTCGAGTGCGGTGTTACGAAAGAACTCGAACAGCGTACCGTGCCACTGGTTCGAGCCTGACTTCGTGGTCACCAATACGGTCGGACCTGCGCGCTCTCCGTATTCCGCAGAGTAGTTGTAGGTCAGCACCTTGAATTCCTGGATGTCGTCGATGGAAGAGAAAATTCCAATGCCGCCTTCGTCGAGTTGATTGTTGTCGTTGCCATCGAGCAGCCAATCCGTGCTCTGTTCGCGCGATCCGCCAACAGAAAGAGAAAAGGCGCCGCGGGTGGCGGCTTCGCTGCTGGCAGCAACGGTGAAGAAGCTGGCCGGGTTGGTCGATTGAGTTGTTCCGGGCGTCAGCGTTGCAAGCTGAACGAAATTACGTCCGTTCAAAGGAAGGTCGGCGACTTCTTCGGAGGTGATGACTTGGCCGAGGGTGGGATTGGTGGTTTCGACGGCAACTTCTGTGGCGCTGACTTCCACCGTCGAGGAAACCGATGCCGGGTTGAGCGAGAAATCGATCTCGCGCTGTTCGTCGACCTGCAGACGAACGTCTCTCTGCTCGGTGGTCTGGAAGCCCTGCGACTCCACTCGGATGGTGTAGAACGCCACCGGCAGCAGCGGTGCAAGGTAGTGGCCGGATCCGTCGGTCTTCACCTCGCGCGTGAGACCGGTGCCCTGCGAGGTGATTTTCACCGCTGCCCCGGCGATCACGGAGCCGGTTTTGTCGGCAACCGTTCCGGAAAGAACGCCGTTCGCCTGGCTATACAGAAGTGGACAGAGGAAAAACACGGAACCCAAAACCACTACGACCAGCGCTATTCTTTTCAGCATCGTTTCCCCTTTGGCGGCCGCTCTTCTCTTCGCCCACTTCTCTTCGCCCACTGACGGAGCGGCGATAGCTCGCGCGTGAGACGCGGAGCGCCCCTTGCTTAACTTATTGCGAAGGGTCATCTAAATAGATTGGATTTACAAAGTCAAGAGGTTTTGTGCCGCTCCGCGAATGC
>Ga0209517_10002278_pt1 | contig 27356 bp, 20 predicted proteins | sample PeaSoiMetSII2010_FD_187695 | JGI IMG/M metagenome (GOLD analysis project Ga0209517, IMG submission 187695) | Peat soil microbial communities from Weissenstadt, Germany - SII-2010 (SPAdes) (version 2) | ecosystem: Environmental > Terrestrial > Soil > Wetlands > Peat | place: Germany...
GTCGCCCAAAACGCGTGTATCTCCTGTCACATGCCGCACAACGCGCCAGGGCCTACGCGCTTGACGCGAGCCCCGAATGAACTGGATTGCGTGAACTGCCACAGCGGAGGCGCCAACGTCTCGCCCGCCGCCCCCAACGTGTTCGCCGAATACACTAAGGCGGGAAACGTTGGTCATCCTTTTCCGCAGGGCACGAACAACCACGATGCGGCCGAGGATCTGATCGGACAAAACGTTGTCCTCAACAACAATCGCCACGCCACCTGCGTTGACTGCCATAACGCCCACTCGTCGTTTGCGGTCGGTTCGTTCACGACTCTGCTGCCCCCGTCGATTCGCGTGTCGCAAACCGGGATTGCCGGCGTCAGCGCCGACGGGACGACCATCATGAATCCGGCGGTGAACCAGTACGAGAACTGCCTGCGTTGCCACGGGAATAGCAGCGGAAAAGTCGTGAATCCTGTTTTCGGATACTTGCCGGTGCGAGCGGTTGCGCCGGCCGATGCCCTCAACTTAATCCCGCAGTTCGCCTCGGCCGCGACCTCGGCGCACCCGGTCATGTATCCCAGCAGCGCCTCGGCATTACCTCAACCGACGCTGCGGACTAATATGTTGTACTTCGACGGCACCACCAACGGACGCAGCATGGGGTCGCAGATTTTCTGCACCGACTGCCATAACTCCGACGACAACCGCGAGTTCGGGCTCACCGGGCCGAATGGTCCCCACGGATCGAAGTGGCCCCACATCCTCGAGCGAGCGTATCCCTTCGCGGAGGCTCCCGCTCCCGGCCAGCCAATCCCGAGCCAATACTTGTACCCCAATCCAATCCTGGATCCGGGACCCACCGGGACCTACGCTCTCTGTGCCAAGTGCCACAACTTGAACAATCTGTCCCTAAGTTGGGCCGGCCACACTAATCACGTTGTCACTGACGGTTTCTCCTGCTCCGTCTGTCACACCCCGCATGGCATGGGATCGACGTCCGCGACCATTTCCGGCGAGCGCCTGGTTAATTTCGATGTCAACGTCGTCGCGCCAAACGGGACAACTCCAATCACGTATTCCTACAACGGTGGCAGCGACTCCTGCACCCTCACGTGTCACGGAACAGCCCACAACGCAGCCATGGCCACGGTCAAGCGTGGAGGGAAAAGACTCAGGTAGTCGAAATCCGTCCTGCGGAAGGCAGGCAATGTAAAGCCGGCTTGTAGGTCAATTTGCGAAACTCTAACCACAAAGGACACGAAGTCACCCAAAGGAAGTCCCCGCACTTGGAATCCTTGGCGCCACTTCGTATCCTTGGTGGTTCATTGGTTTCTGGACGTCGAAATCCGCTGGATACGGCGGGAGTGCGGATCGCCGTGCTGCTTGGACTTTTTACCGTCGCCGCCCTGTATCAAGCCAGTCATCTAAGTGCGTTGACTGATCCCGACATCTGGTGGCACCTGCGTACGGGGACGTGGATGCTGCAGAACCACGCGATTCCCCATGACGGTCTATTCTCGCAATCCGCGTCCCTGCCTTGGGTTGACCCTAACTGGGGTTTTGACCTTCTGGTGGCAACCTCATTCAAAGTCTTCGGGCTGCGCGGTTTGCCGGTCTTGCTGATGGCGCTGCAGGCAGCAATCGCGGCCGCTCTCTTTCTGCTGGCGGGCGGCAGGCAGAAGAATTTCTGGCAGGCTGCCCTTCTTGCCGCCGTGGCTCAGTATTGTATTTCCGGCCTCAAGCCAAGTCCGGCCCTCGTCTCCATTTTGTTCTTTGCCCTGGAACTAACTCTGCTGCTCGACGCCAGCCGCTCCCGCCAGATACGAACACTGTTCTGGATGCCGCTTCTTTTCATGGTCTGGGTCAACCTTGACCGCCAGTTTGTTTACGGACTGCTGGCACTCCTGCTGTTCTATGGCGCGATGGTCGCAGATCACCTGGGGCGGAAATTTGGAAGTCCTGTTATTGACAATCCTTGGTTTGACAACCATGGTCCCCATCTTCCCCTCGGAGCAACTACAGCAGTTCTCGGCGTGTGCATGCTCGCCACACTGGTTTCGCCCTACACTTACCACCTTCACGAACTCCTATGGCAGGGCGCCACCAACACCGCAGCCGACCACTACCTCCCTGAGTTCCACAGTATGCGCTTTCGCCAGCCTCAGGATTATCTGCTGATGTTGCTGGTGATGGCCTCTTGTCTCGCGCTTGGCCGCCGCCGCTCGCGCGACTTTTTCCAGATATCCCTGTTAGTCGTTTGCGCGGCGATCTCCTTCCGATTACAGCGCGACACATGGCTGGTTACTCTTGTTGCCGCCGGTATCATCGGGAGAGCGTCCCCCACACACGCACAGCAAGAGCAGCCGGCCTGGCACTGGGAAAGGCTGCTGACGACCGCACTGGTTCTAGTCACGCTGGCCGCCGGTACACTGCGCCTTCCAACACGAAACGGAGTGCTGATGGCCAAGGTGGAAACAACCTTCCCGACGCGCGCCAGCGACTACATACGCCAGAACCGTCTTCCTCAGCCTCTATTCAACAGCTATTACTGGGGTGGTTTTCTGACCTGGTACTTGCCCGAATATCCCGTGGTCATTGACGGCCGCATGGACCTCTACGGTGAGGCCAATAACCTGCCCTACTTCAAACTGACCGAAGCAGAGATTCCTCTGGAGTCTCACCCGGGTTTCGCGCAGGCGCAGACCTTCCTGCTGGAAACGAAATCACCGATTGCAGAGGCGCTGGCCACGCTTCCTGGTTTTCGGGTAGCCTACCGCGATGATCTGGCCTGCGTGCTGGTGAGGAGAGATTAGGCGGCCCTGGAACCTGGAGCGCGAGGTGTCCTGCAAGGATCCTATGAACGAAGACAACACCGGCATTTCCACTGCGGTCGAGAATCCTGCCGTAGCGGCGCAGGTCTCCTGGTGGCGGATCGCCGATTTCGGCGTGCTCGGCCTGTGGATCGTGACGGTCGGATTCACGATTCAGTATCACGAAAAATGGGCGGACGAGGCGCAGGCCTGGCTGTTAGCCCGCGACCTTGATCTCCGCACGCTGTGGTTCCACGAACTGCGTTATGAGGGCACTCCAGGCCTTTGGCACACGATTCTGTGGGTGGCACAACGCGTTTTTCACGCACCCTACGGCTCGATCGGCTACATCGGGATGGCATTCGCGACGGGCGGGGTGGCCCTCGTCCTATTCAAAGCTCCCTTTCCCAGGCCGCTTCGATGGCTGCTGGTGTTTAGCTACGTTTTGGTTTACCAGTACGCCGTGATCGCCCGCCCTTACACGCTCATACCGCTGCTGGCATTTGCGGCCGCCATCCTGTTCAAGGACATCCGGCATCCCGAACGAATGACCGTTGTACTGGTTCTGCTGGCTAACGTCAGTCTTCACGGAACCATAATTGCGGGCTGCCTCGGGCTGGCCTACCTGATCGAAGGGATCCAAGCCTGGGCCACGCTGGAAGAGCCTGTGCGGCGACGGTACGTGATGTCTCTCGTCGCCATGGCGCTCACGTTTCTGTTCCTGTTCGTAATCCTGAAGCCGACCCCGGACATAGAAGTATTCGCGGTCAAGAAGGACCCTGCGAAGTACCACATTGTTGAGCCACCAAAGCTGGCCCGCGTAGAGTCAATCCTTTCGGGCGCGTTTCTTGATTATTCCTTGCCTTCTGGCGTCTTCTTGCTGCTGGCTGCGGCCTGGTGTTACATGCGCCGGAGACTGCTGACCTTCGCCCTTCCGACTGTGTTGCTCATTCTCCTATACACCATGGTGCATGGCGCTGGGCATCATCACGGCACGCTCTTTGTCGCGGCGATCATGGGACTCTGGATTGCCTGGCCCACGGAAGAAGAACAGACAAGCTTTACCATCGGTGAGCGCCGGGCCACGCAGGGCCTGATTGCGCTCCTCGTATGCCTGTTCGGCGTTAACATCTGGGATGCTGCTGTGGCCATTCGAAATGACTACCTCTACCCCTATAGTGGTGCGGAGGACGCAGCCAACTACCTGAAGTCGGTAAATGCCATCGGCAAGCCCATCTTTGGCTATATGTATGGAGTAGCCGGAGTGCAGGCCTATTTCGACCACAACATCCTCTCCAACATGTCAACCACGTACTACCACCACGGTGAGCCGCTGGAGGGGCGGATCCTCGACTGGGAACAAATCAATGCCGTAAGGCCGGAGTATCTGATCATCCACTCCCTGGATCCGGACGTTGATTACCGCATCGTGAACACGCTATTGAACTCACAGGGCTACAAGCTGGCACATCTCTCTGACGGTTATCTGTTCTATAAGCGATCTGTCTACGAACGTCAGGCGTATCTGATATACAGGCGATTGGTTCCCTGACGAGTCCGATGTCCGAATGGGACGCGACCCTAGCGTCGCACGAAAATCGTCGCGAGCTCATCTTCGTAGGTCCTCTGGTAACCAGGGTCGAGATTCAATGAATAGACCAGGCCGTCGGTCTTGCGCAGAAAGATCAGGTTCGATTCGTTCAGGGATGGGTCGGTTTTGTAGGCGAGGTCGCCACTCTGGGTCCGGTAGAAGCGCTCGTCCATTTCGTCGCCGTAGAGATCATTGCGTCCATCAATGGCGACGGGATATTGCGGCATGTACCACATCAGAAATCCGCCCCAGTCGAAGGTGTTATACAGCGGTCCGGGTTGAGGATTTCGGCGGAGGAAGTTGACCGCCTTCACCGGGAATGTGCCGGTGATCGCCCGATCGAGACCGCGACTGGTGAACTCGGTTTCACGGGCAAAAAGCACCATCGCCAGGGCAGCCATGGCAAATACGCCAACCAGTTCGAACGGCGTCTCCTGCACCTCGCGATCAGGTTCCTCACCCGGCGCATCAGCTAGGCACGCCGCCGCCGGGATGCAGAGAAACCAGGCATCGCGCATCGTACGAAACGCCACCACGCTGCCAATCACCAGCAGGGCAAGTTTGAACAGATCGATCCTTTTTTGCCATCCGACCATGTAGAACGCTGCGCTCGCCAGCAATAACTCCACATAGTTACTGTAGGCGCGAAAACTCAACGCTTGCAGTTCGACGATCATGGAGTAGGAGACTTTCGCGCGCGAATAGTTGGCGATAACTCCATACAAATGGTAGGAATTCGGCCCGGCCAGAGTAGCCGTCACGCACGCTCCGAAGACCGCCGCCAGAGCCCCGGCAGGCAGGATGGGCGGCGCCAGAATGGCGATTTCCATCCCCAGGCGAGCGCCCACGCGCTGCACGAGGTTGACGCCGAGTAACAGGCCGACGAGGAATAACCCATAGATGAACTGGATATGAAGGTTGGCCCAGCAGAGAAAGATCGCGGGTAACCAATAGAGCGTCCCCACCTGCCCACTGCGCTGCGCCTTCAGAATCAGCGCGAGCGTTACGGTGAACAGCACGATGGATAGGAAACCCGGCCGGGGCATCATGTCGAAAAGAAACGCGCTGCACGTAACCGCCGCCAGCAGCCAACCGATCCAAAACCGGCCGGAAAGCCGCCGCGCCATCCAGTACACGCCCAACGCAACCGCGACTGTGAGCAGCGTCCCAAACACCCCGACACCCAACAATCCGAACCAGGCAAAGGCGCGCGAGAGCATCACTTCATAGCCCCAGCTGTAAGCTACCCACGGACGGCCGGCGGCGGTTCGGGACAGGATGCCAGTGTGCGGAACCGCTAAGTGCTGGACGATCCAGTCGCCAACTTTGAGATGCCACCAGATGTCAAGGTCGAGAACCGAGAATTTAAGCTGAAAGGATCTCCATGCCACGCCCGCCAGCAACATGACCAGGGCAAACCGCTGAAGCACCCGCAAGCGCAACAGTCCGCGCAACTCCTGGGCCGTGCTCATGGCTTTCGATTCCCCTGGACCTTTGATGGCGTTGTTTGATTGCCTTGTTCCGCGGCGCATAGCACGACGCGAGGTGACCGGAATCTTACGATAGGAACGCGCCAGACGCTACTGCGGCAAAGGCTTTGCCGGGGTCCCGGGTTTGATTCCGGCGTGTTGCTTGACCTGCGCGATCAGCTCCAACACTTTTCCCTTGCCTTGATAGTTCGGATTCGTATCCAGCAACTTCTGCCAGGTGGCCAGGGCGCCGGCGCTGTCCATCTTCCCTTGCCATTGGACAATGCCCAAATTGAAGAGCGTGTTCCCGTTGTTCGGTTCGTAGCCGAGCGCTTTCTTGAATTCTGCGATCGCCGTATCGGCGTTGCCCGTATACCAGTACGCCGTGGCCATATCCGTGCGGAGATTGGCGTTGGCAGGTTGCACCTTCACGGCGCGCTCGTAATATTCAATCGCGGTGGGATACTGCTGGGCGTCATAGTAGAGGTTGCCGATGTTGGCGAGCAAGTCCCCGTTGTTTGGGTCTGATTTGAGCCGCTCGATCAGTGGCGCCGCTTGCACATCGGCCATCTCCTTCAGTCGAGCGGGAGACGGCATTGCGGACGCGGGGTTTGCTCCCATCTCCGCCGGCCCAGCTGCATTGGCAGTCTCGGCGGTTCCGCTTACGGCGGCCGGCTGCGATCCAGGTTGCGAGCCGGGTTGCGAGCCATGGATCAACCAACCACCCGCGATGCCGACGAGCAAGCAGATGACCGCCAGGGTATAGGCCTGCATGCTCGTCCACTCGGTTGAACTAGTCTGACTTGTCTGGTTCTGACTTGTTTGGTTCATTGCTTCATCCTCTTCCAATCTCAAAGCCAATTGCAGCCCCGGCTATTGGGCTTTTGTGTCGGTCAACGCGCCTGTCCCTGCCGGTTCGCCCTTGGCGCCGTTCGTACCCGATCGCTTGGCTTCCTCAATCAGTTTCTGGACGTTGGCTTTCCGGCTGGCGCTCAGCTGGGGGTTCGATTTCAGGAGTTCGTGCCAAGCCGTCAGCGCTCCCGCGGCATCCTGCTTTCCCTGCCATTTCATGATGCCAATGTTGAACAGCGAATTCGCATCCTTCGGGTCGTAGCGCAGCCCCTGATTGAGCTGTTCGATCGCTTGATCGACATCGCCGTCATAATACAGGCAGGAAGCGTATTCGGAGCGAGCTGCGACGTTCTTCGGATCAATTTTCAAGGCCTTGTCGAAGTACTCGCCGGCTTCCTTGAATTGGTGCGTCGCTTTGTAGATGGCCCCTACCTGGATCAGGAGCGCGCTGTTGTTCGGATCGCTCTTCAGCTTTTCGAGCAGCGGCTCTGCCTTCTTCTCGGCCATGTGCTTCATCTGCTCTAGAGTTGGCATTCCGCCCGCATGTCCGGCCATTCCTCCCGCCGTGCTGGTGGAGTGCTGCGTGTCCGAGATTGCGGGCGCAGGGGACGCCGACCCCCGGAACAGGTATCCGATCGCTAACCCTACCACCAGGCAGACGGCCGCCATCGTGTAAACCTGCTTGGTCTGCCAAGTCACAGCAGATCGCTGATCGAGTGCTTCGTTCGGCATGTTTCCAGGACTCCCGGAACTCAAGTTGCGCAGGCCGAGGTGAAGGTGCCATCTCGAGAACTGATTGCGCCGCCATTCGTTACCTGTAAGACTAAGGGCCCAGAGCACTTGCGGCAGCACCCGTCATCACAGCAGATTGTGATACAAGTCACACGCAAGCCGCTCTGGCCAAGCTGCTCTCTCGCAGAGTGGTGCTGCGGAGTGTCTAGAGCGTGTTTCATAAATCGGTTTTGGAGAGGGCACGGCTTCAGCCGTGCCGTTTAGGGCCAAGGAAAATGCGGGCTTTAGCCCCTGAGGGCCGCGCCTCCCGACCTGAAAAGGGTTTATGAAACACACTAGCCAGTCTTCCGAACCTTGAGACTCACGACAAGAATATCCGACCGAACCGCCATCATAATTGGAGCTGGCCCAGCTGGCTTGACCGCCGCCTATGAGGTGCTAACGCGAGCGGGAATTCGGCCCGTGGTGTTGGAGCGTTCGAACTACATGAGACTTGCGCGTAGTGCGTCGGGAAACCGTTGAAGTAGAGATGGCTCTTGGCCTGTCTTGCTACCCGTGTCCTCCGCCGAGCTCGCGCACGATGCTGCCGACAAATGCCTTGGCGTCGCCAAACAGCATCAGGGTGTTATCGAGATAATAGAGCGGGTTATCGATGCCCGCAAAGCCCGGATTCATGCTGCGCTTGATGACCATCACGGTATGAGCTTTGTCCACGTCGAGGATCGGCATCCCGTAGATGGGGCTCGTAGTATCGGAGCGGGCAGCAGGGTTGGTAACGTCGTTGGCGCCAATGACCAGGGCAACATCGGTCTGCGGGAAGTCGCCGTTGATTTCGTCCATCTCAATCAGGCGGTCATAGGGGATATCGGCTTCGGCCAGCAGCACATTCATGTGGCCCGGCATGCGTCCGGCAACGGGGTGAATGGCGAAGCGCACGTCCACTCCACGCTTACTCAGACCGTCGTAAAGTTCGCGCACTTTGTGTTGCGCCTGGGCAACGGCCATGCCGTATCCGGGAACTACGATGACACGGTTCGCGGCCGAAAGGATGGCTGCGGCTTCTTCCGGAGTCGCGCTGCGAACGGGTTTAGCTTCTTCTCCCGCAGCGTGCGAGGTTTGCACCTGGCCAAAGGCTCCGAACAAAACGTTGGTGAAGGAGCGGTTCATGGCCTTCGACATGATGATGGAGAGGATGAGGCCCGACGATCCGTCGAGCGCTCCGGCGATGATCAGCAGCTTGCTGTTGAGCACGAAGCCCATGGCCGCCGCCGACAGTCCGGCATAACCGTTCAATAACGAAATGACGGTCGGCATGTCCGCGCCGCCGATGGGAATGATCAACAACACACCGAACGCCAGCGCGATCAGGATCATGAACGGAAACAGTGAATGAGCTCCCGGATTCCGCACCAGAGATACGGCGATCGCCAGCGCGCAGGCGAGCAGCGCAAAGTTGACCAGATTCTGGCCTTTATACGTCAGCGGCCGTTGCGGCAGAATTTCCTGCAGCTTGCCGGCAGCCATCAAGCTCCCGGTTACGGTCAGGCCGCCAAGAATGACTTCCAGCGACAACACCGCCATCATGAATGGCGGGAGCTCGGATGGTGTGCGCAGGTAATATTCGGCCGAACCGACCAGGGTTACGCAAAGCGCGCCAAAGGCGTGGCTGAGCGCGGTTCGCTGCGGAACTGCCGTCATCGCCACTCGCCCGAGCGGTATGCCGATGATGGTGCCGAGCACCAGCCCAATGGCGATCAGCCGGTAGTCCACAATGCCGCGGTGCAGCAGCGTGCCGCAGATCGCCAGCAGCATGCCAATTTCGCCCGCCCAGATGCCGTGGCGGGCCGTGGTCGGAGAACTCATCCACTTCAGCGAGAAAATAAACAGCACGCTCGCGATGAGATAGACGAGCTCGATGACGATTTGCGACCCTGCCAGTTCGGGCGCCATTATTTGGCCACCGGTTTGGCCGCGGGACGGCTGGTTTTGAACATCTTCAACATGCGGTCGGTGATGAAGAAGCCCCCGACGATATTGCTGGTGGCGGCGATCACGGCGATGAATCCGAAGACGGCGGAGAGCGTGCTCTTGTGCTCGCCCACCAGCACGATCGCACCCACCACCGCGATCGCATCCAGGGCGTTGGTGAGCGACATCAACGGAGTGTGCAGCAGCGGCGAGACCCGCCGGATGACTTCAAATCCGATGAATCCGGCGAGCACAAAAATAAAAAGCGCGTTGATCAGGTTCGAACTACTGTTCATCTTTCCTCCACAGAAATCGAGTAGCCGCCGCGTCCCTCAGGGGCTGAAGCCCGCGTGTTCATTGGCTCTGGGCGGCACGGCTAAAGCCGTGCCCTTCCCAAAACCAAGCGAGCCAGAGTTGTTCAGCAGTCTAAGACGGAGCAAGCCCCGTCTCTACGAAACCTGAGTTTCTCCGCAACCCTGCTGAAGCCACGCCCCTTTCCCAAACGATAATCAGCCTTGCTTGACCAGCGCGGGCAACTTAAAGAACTCGCGCACCCGAGCCTGCACAATCTCACCACCGTGGGTGAGCAGAGTCTCGCGAACAATTTCATCTTCCAGGTTCAGATTCAACTTCTGATCCTTGATCAGGTGAGTGATGAACGCAGTGATGTTGCGGGCGTACATCATGCTGGCGTGATAAGGCACGCCCGTAGCCACGTTGATCGCTCCGATGATGGTCACGCCGTGCTTGACCACGGTCTTGCCGGTTTCGGTGATCTCGCAGTTGCCGCCACGTTCGGAAGCCAGGTCGAGGATTACCGAACCCGGCGCCATTCCCTTCACCATGTCTTCGGTCACCAGCACCGGCGATTTTTTTCCCGGAATCACTGCCGCGGTGATCACCACATCGCTTTCCTGCACCGCTTTTCCGAGCAACTCGCGCTGACGGCGGTAGAAGTCTTCATCCTGCGCGCGAGCATATCCGCGAGCGTCCTGTGCGTCTTTGGCCTCGATGGGAAGCTCGACGAAACGCCCGCCGAGACTTTGCACCTGCTCCTTCGCCGCCGGCCTTAAATCGTACGCGGAAGTCACCGCTCCCAGGCGGCGTGAGGTAGCTATCGCCTGCAGTCCGGCAACGCCGCAGCCGATCACGAACACGCGTGCAGGTGTGATAGTTCCCGCCGCGGTAGTGAGCATAGGAAAGAAGCGCGGGTGGTGGTTGGCTGCCATCAGAACCGACTTGTATCCGCAAACGGTTCCCATGGAGGAAAGCGCGTCCATACTTTGGGCACGGGTTGTCCGGGGCATCAACTCCACCGAGAATGCGGTGACGCCAGCGTGTGCGATTTCCTGCACCACGTCCGCCGAACCGAACGGACGCAGAAATCCAACCAGGATCTGATCGCGGCGATAGAGCGGAACGTCCTGCTTGCCGGTTACGTCGTTGGACCCGTAGCAAAGAATCTGCACGACAATGTCTGCGGCGGCAAACACGGCGGCGCGATCGGCAACGATCTTCGCGCCTTTGTCGGCATATTGGGAATCAGGATAGCCGGCGTCGATTCCGGCGCCGGATTGTACTTGGACTTCGAATCCCGCTTTGGTCAGCGTCGGGAGGACGGACGGCACGAGCGCGACCCGCCGCTCCTCCGGATAAATTTCTTTCGGCACACCGATGATCACAAGGCCCTGCCTGTCTGGCGATTCTGTATCGCGATTCCTAAGATTCGGAGCCGCCCGGCTCGCATCAAATCACGTTCTCGCGGCCAACATCCCACGAACTGAGGATTCTAGTTGAGCGGGTGGGCGCGCGCAACAAGGGGTCGGGCGTCAGTCTTAGGTGTTACGTGTCAGGACTTTATTTTCCTGAGACCTGAGACCTACCACCTGAGACCTAGCCGCAGCCCGTCGTCATCAATGGAAGCGGCGATGTCAGCGCAGTTCTGCACGATCCAATCGGCGCCCGCATCTTCGAGGTCGCGTCGGGCCATCGTCGTCAAAAATGCAATCACCCGGGCGCCCGCAGCCTTTCCGGCGCGAATTCCGGCCGGCACATCTTCCACCACGATGCAATCGGAGGCGGCAAACCCAAGTTTCGCCGCCGCCTTCAGGTAGGGCTCGGGATCGGGCTTGCCGATCTTGACGTCGCTCGACGTAGTCATTGTGTTGGGAATGGGCAGGCCCGCGGCCCGCAAACGCACCTCGGCCAGCGGGCGCGTACATGACGTCGCAATGGTCCAGCGTTCCGGAGGCAGAATGTTCAGCAGTTCCCGCGCTCCCGGCAGCAGGATTACACCATCGAGGTCCGCGATTTCCCGGCGTTCGACTTCGCGATCTTCACGGTCAATATCAATATCGACGCCGGGTAAAAGCTCGCGGATGGTGGTTCGACTGGGCCGCCCGTGCGCCATGCGAACCACCGTCTCTGGATCGAGGCCACGTTCAACCGCCCAGCGATGCCACACCCGCGACACCGCGGGAGTGGAATCGATCAACACACCGTCCAAATCAAACAACAGGGCACTGCAGCGGATTGCGATCATCTCTTCTAATTTACATTGCCCCGCGGAAATAGATCAGCGCGGTTCGCCAGTAGATTCAAAACTGACTCCGCCCACAGCCGTCCCCGACGCCAGCAGGTTGCGAATCTTTTCGCGGTTCGGCCCGGCGCGCTGGATGGCTTCCGCGAGGCTGCCGAGCGCCTGTTCGATTGGTGTACCTTCCGGCAGGCGGAAGATCCAGGGAATGTTGGTCGTGGTGAGAGCACGGTCGGAAGAAATGGCGACCACGGGAATAAACGACTTCACCGCGATTTGTTCCGCCAGGTGACTGGAAGGGCGGTCGAGTGCGATCAAGGCCAGAGCATGATCTTGATAGACCGCCTTGACCAGTTCGTTGGAAGCCTTTCCCCAGGAAAGCTGCGAGGGAATCGCAATCAGAGATATGGTAGCTCCTGATTTAGCTCGGCCTTTGCCGTTGATCGTACTTAGTAAGTGCGCCATCTCGGCGGAGTGGACAATTTCATCGGCGCGCGGCCCGAAGACGCCGATTTGCAGGTTGCCCGTTTCTTCGTCGGCCAGCGACGGTCCCGCGTACTGCACTCCGTCCTCGCCTACGCGGGCATACGGCTTCTCCATGGTGATGCGGCGGTACTCGACGCTTCCATTGTGCACGCGGGCAAGAAAGAGCGGAGCGATGTTCTTGCAGTTCGGATCGAAGACCATGTCGCCGGTCACACCCTTATGGTTCTCGATGCCGGTCAGTGCGTCGCGAATTCGGCCCTTGTTCAATCCCGCGCGGCAGATCGCGTCCAGCAGAATCTGCATCGCATCGTAAGCCAGAGCGGCGAAGTGATCCGGCTTCTCGTGAAAGCGCGCCTCGTAGCGGGCATTGAAGTCGAGCCATCGGGGGTCGGTGCGGGTGGGATCGTAGGGAAACACCGCCTCGAAGCCTTCCGCGCCGGGTCCGGCCAGCTTGACCAGTTCATCGCCACTAGTTCCGGAAATTGTGCGGTGGCTGCCGAAGACCCTCTGCTTCATTCCCAGTTCGCGCATCTGCCGCAAGATGGTTGCGGCGGGGCCAACGTCGGTCCAGAGCACGATCGCGTCCACGCGCGAATCTTCGATCACCTGAAGCTGGCGCCAGAAGTCGGTGTCGCCGGGCATGAATTTCTGCTCGATCACTACGGGGTGGCCGAGCCGCCGCGAAGCGTCGCGGAATTTGAGCACTCCGAAGCGGCCGTAGCGATCGTTCACGCGCAGGATCGCGACCCGCTTCAGTCCCAGTTCGGTGTAGATGTGGCGCGCCAGCGTATAGCCCTGCACGCGGTCATCCTGCAGGTCGGTGAAGTACCAGGGGATGATGGTCTCGGGGATCGTGGGATCGGTGGACGCGCTGTTCACTAACGGAGTTTCGGCCTTCAGCATCAGGCGAAGTGCGATGTGCGTGGACTCCGAACTAATGGAGCCGAGCATTGCCCAAACCTTGTCGTCATAGATCATCCTGACAGCTTCGCTAGAGGCAGCGCCCCAAATGGCGGAATCTTTTGCAACGCCCGCCGCGGCCGCGCTGCCCTTCTGCCAGTTGTTATAGTCGTTATGGGTGACAAGGCGGAAAGGCTTGCCGCAGTAACCGCCGGTAGCGTTCGCTTCGTCAATCGCCATGTTTGCCCCATTCAACATGCGATTACCGATCACTTGGTCGGGGTGGTCGTAGAGGGGCGCCAGAACGCCAATACGAACTTCGTTCAGGTCCTTGAGGTCAGGGTCGGGGATATCACGAGCGGCGCCGTTGTACTCGATCAAGTCCTGATAGAACTCGAAGTACGGGGTAGTGTACTTAGAAAACGGTCGTAAGTCGTCGGGAGCGCCGGTGTAGGGTTTCAGGGAGCGGATCGCAGGCCGGCCTGGAGGATTGCTTCCGCAGGCGCATGGCGACGTTACCTGGGCCCACGCCGTAGACACCAGCACAACCGCGACGACGGCAACGAGATAGACGACAACACGGCGCATACGCGCTACTCCTTACTCATTCCTTCTTATTCGGCGGAAGACTCGCGGCGAAACATGGCAATCGCTTCGATTTCGACGAGTAAGTCCGGTCGGCAGAGAATCGCCTGGATTCCCGTCGAAGCCGGCAGAGGATTGAGACCTTGCTCTTGGTAGAATGCGGTGCGCTCCTCATTGAAGGCCTTGTAATCGCGTTCAATGTCGCGGAGATAGCACGTGGTGCGCACGATGTCATGCCAGGTCGCGCCTTCGGAAGCGAGCAGGGCGGTGATGTTGTCGAACGTGCGGCGCGTCTGGGCGCCAAGGTCGCCTACGTGGACCGTCTTGCCCTCGTCGTCAATGCTGGCGGTGCCCGAAATCAGCAGGATGACAAGTCCATTCAGATCGATCCTCATCCCGCGAGAAAACGCGCTGCCATAAGCGTAGGCCTCGTTCAACACTTTGTGGTTGGTGATGGCCCGTTTTGTAACCGAACCGGTCGTAACTTCCGCGAGCAGCTCTGCGACGTTCATAAGTAAGACTCCTTAAGGCTTCACTTCTTTGGTATTGACTTCCCTCGCACTCGGGCCGTCTAGCTTGTTAGTGGCGAGCTGGGCGTCCCCGCCCGGCCGGACAGGCGAGACACCTGTCCCTATACGTTCCAGACCATGTTGCCGAATGCCGTGGCTCAAGCCCCTGGCGGTTGCTACCCACAGGTCGTCTCCCTGGAAGTCGACCCCGAGGATGTAGTTATGCGCGGGCGCGCTTTCGACTGCTACCTGCTTGACGATGCCTGCGGCGTCGCGAACCAGCATCTCGGGCTTGTGCGTGTCGAGCGCAGGCCGATAGACAGCCCAGTTTGCGCCGTCGTAGTAAGCCAGTCCCTTATCGGTGGAGAACCAGGCGCGATTGCCATCCACGGCCTTAATCTGGTTGAGGAAGTTACTCGGCAAGCCGCTGTCCTTTTGCAGGAAGTTATGCCAGTATCGGCCATCGTAGCGGCTGGCGCCGAAGTAAGTCGCCACCCAGAGGATCTTGTCGACGTAGCTGACCGATGTCGTGATCTCGTGGATGAGTCCCTGGTCCTTCATCAACACCAACTCGGTTTCCCCGTCGGGATCGTTGTAGTCTTTCCAGCGTTCGGTCTTGACGTCGTATTCGAGCACGCCGCCGCCCCAGACCGCGTAGTAAACCTTGTCTTCCGCGGGACTGACGGCATAAGTCCAGATCTCATACATCGGAGTGTTGCGCTCGTTGAAAAGCGCCCATTGGCCGGTGCGCGTATTCAGCCGGCTGGCCCCGGCGGCGGTTGCGGTCCAGACAAATTCGCCCTGCACGCCGACTCCGTACACGATGTCGTTGCTCAAGCCTGAGTTCAGCTGCGTGAAGTTATCGATGCGGCCAGCGGAGACCCGGCTCAGCCCGCCCATCGTGCCCACCCACAGGTCGCTGCTGCGTTTGTCGAGCGCGAGCGAGAGCACGGCGCGGTGAGCCAGACCCTCGACTGGGCGAAATACTTTCCATGTGCCTTTTTCGTACAGGCCAAGCCCATTCTCGGTGCCCGCCCAGATGCGAGTCCCGTCCACCAAGACGCAGAAGACGTGGTTGTCGGGCAGGCCGTTGGCGGTGGTGAAAGTCTCCCAGCGAAAGCGGGGCATGCCAAGATCCTGGGCAGCCGCAAGGGAAGCCGCGAGTGAAACCACGAGGATCGCGGCCAGCGTTGCAACGAATGCTCTCGGCTTCATCTTCATAACGTTTTCACATACTCGACAAGATCGTTCAATTCGTCTTTCGTAAGATCGTTGCTCACGCCGTGTGTATCTTTCGGATTGAACACGGTCCAGATTTCTTCGAGCGAGCGCGCCGACCCATCATGCAGATAGGGCGCGGAGTAAACGACATTGCGGAGGTGAGGCACGTCGAGGATAGGCGACCGATCCGTGGACTTACCGGTACCAACGTCAAGTTGCTTCTGGTTCGTGAACTTAGGGCCGCTGTGGCAATAGGTGCACTGGTTAGCCTGAGGAATGGGCTTGCCGTTCTTATAGGTCGTCCTCTCGAAGATCGCCTTGCCCCGCTCCTGCGCCGGGGTTCGCTCTCCATTGGCAAGGCGATAACGATTCGGGCGATAGGGGAGCGAGTAAACAAAAGTTACCAGGTCGGTAAGTTCGTGATCGGTGAAACTCTGCGAACGGAAGAAAAACTTCTCAGTGCGGGGGCCGCATTCGGTCGGCATGTCGGGATTGCCGCCGTTCCACTTGAAGGGCTCGGTGCCGGAAAGATCTTCGAGCGAGCGATTGTCGACAATGTCTTTGCCGAAGCCGTCGGGCTCCAGGTCCCACTGCAGGCCGTCGATGGTCGAATCCAAATGGCAATTGGAGCAGCCGAACTGCCCCTGAAAGGCGTAGTCGGCCGTGAAAAACAGACGTTCTCCGCGGCGGAGTGCATTGATGGTTTTCGGGCCGCCAAGGTCGATGGTGGAAACGACTCGGTTGGCGGCAGTGTCGATGACGGCGATGTTGTCATCCAGCCGGTTCGCCACATAGAGCCGCTTGCCATCCTTCGACAGTAAAACGCCGCGGGGATTGTGCCCGACAGGAATTCTTGCCATCACATAGTTGGCCGAGGCCGAGAGATCGTTGACGAAGGGCTCGCTCCGGGAGTGCACGAAGTTGAGCAGCCGCGCGACATCGATGACGGTTACGCTCTCCGATGCGGCGGTGGTTACAAATATCTTCGACTTATCCGGCGTGATAACTACGCCCCAAGGCAGCGAGTAATAGCGGTCGAGTTCGTCGATTGGGACTTGGACCGTTCCGTCTAGGTCGTCGCCGAACAGCGTGAGCGAATTGCCGAACACCCAGCCGTGCTCGACATGCGCGAGCGGAACCAGATTCTTGGGACGAAGCTGTGCAGCCACGCCGAGCTTTCCGTCCGCTGACAGCGCAACGTGGAACACTCCCGCCACGTTGTGCAACGGCTTACGCTCGACCACCGTCTGCCGCTCGGTGTCGATGACGGTGATCTCTGAATTCGGTGGGGTTCGAAACGCTCCTGGATTCGGATAAATGTGCGTGCCGTAAATGAACCTGCCGTCGGGCGAGAGCGCCAGATAGCTTGCCCCGCGGCCCGCGAGAAGGCGCTTCGTTTCCTGCCCTGTCTTCACGTCGATCACGGAAATGTCGCTGCTTAGCCGGTTGGCGACGTAGAGCGTCTCGCCCGTCCGGTCGATGACGATGCCAGCGGGTTCGAATCCGGTGGGCAGCGTCCGCGTCACTTTCAGCGTGGCCGCGTCGACGACCGACACCGTATCGTCCGTGGAGTTGGTCACGTAGATCTGCGTGCCGTCCGGCGATAACGTAATGCCACGCGGCGCACGGCCAAGAGGTACGACCGTCACAACCTTGCCTGATCCGACATCCACAACGCGTAGCTCGTCGCTGGCCTGGCAGATAACGTAGAGCTGGCGTCCGTCCGGCGAGAGTAGCATTTCCAACGGGGACAGGTAGCGCTCGCCGATTTCAGACTTAGACCGCGCTGATGCAGGCTGGGCCGTGGACGCAAGCATCATTAGTGCGAGAGTTACAGCCACAGTCACCGCTAACAAGGGAGCGATACTCGCAATCAACCTGGCCTTGCCGCGCAATGTAGCCACCAGTCGCATCTACGGCTCCTCCACCGTGAGCACGCGATCCACGGCCAGATTTTCCAGAACCTGCTCCTGCCCGCTGGGCCAGTGGATGGTAAGTTTGTCGGCCTTCGTCGCACTGCCCAAACCAAAATGGACGCGACCGTCGTCTTGCGAGAGATAGCCCGATCCGGCAATGCGTTCGGCGATCTGCTTTCGTCCCCCGGACTGCAACTCCAGATGCGCGCCAATTCCGTCGCGATTACTCCTCTTTCCCTTCAGTCTCACCGTCAGCCAATGATTGCTGTTCTGGGTGACGTTGTGCAGCAGCGTGCCGGGCGCACCCAGATTCACGACGAATGCGTCGATTTTTCCGTCGTTGTCGTAGTCGGCAAAGCAGGCGCCGCGCGAAACCGTCTTTACGTCGAGCGCCGGACCGGCGTCGCGCGAAACATCGGCAAACTTTCCATGGCCCAGCCCGCGAAACAACGACTGCTCCTGCGGAACCAAGTGGATCAACCCGCCGTGAAAGACCAGAATGTCCAGCCAGCCGTCATTATCGAAGTCGTAAACGCCCGAACCCCAACTGGTGTATTGCGCCGTGGCCTGCGAAATTCCCGAACTCGGCCCAATATCTTCGAAGCCGTTCTTTCCCGTGTTACGCATCAGGCGGTTGTACTTCGAGTCGGTCACCCAAAGATCCATGCGCCCGTCGCCGTCAATGTCGGCGAACACCGGGCCCATGGCCGAAGTGTTCTCCCCGTTCTGCCCGTAGGCGACGCCGAGATCGGCCGCGATCTCCTCAAACGTCCCGTCGTGCTTATTGTGAAAAAGGAAGTTTTCCGTCTTATCGTTGGCCACGTAAATGTCGGGATACCCATCGCCGTCAAAATCCGCAGCCGTAACTCCCATCGTCCGGCCCTTATAAGCACCGATTCCAGACTTATCGGTCACGTCGGTAAATGTTCCATTGCAGTTATTGTGATAAAGACGGTTTGTATCTGCCGCGTAATCGAGTGGGCCGGGATAGTTATCGGCGGGGTAGTAGTTGCGATATTTGGGATCGAACTTCACATAGCGGCCGACGAATAAGTCGACGCAGCCATCGCGATCGTAATCAAGCCACGCGGAACCGATCGACCAGCCGTCGACCTTGATTCCGGCCTTCTCGGTCACATCTGTGAACGTGCCGTTGCCGTTGTTGTGATACAGGATCGCTCGTCCATAGCCGGTAACAAACAGATCGACGAAGCCGTCGTTGTCGAAATCGGCGGCAATAGCGGCCATTCCATAAATGTTGGCGGCAACGCCAGCTTGCTCGGTGACGTCGGTGAACGTGCCGTCGCCGTTGTTTCTGTAGAGATGATTGTGCGGGGCAACGGCCGGAGGCTGTTTCAGCGGGTAAGGATGCATTCCCTCTTCGAGCGGCTTTCCGCTGACCACGTAGAGGTCGGGCAACCCGTCGTTGTTGTAGTCGAACCAGACGCACCCAGCGCCGGTGCTTTCGAGCAATGAGCCCAGTTGCTGCGCGCCGAAACTGTGCGTGAATTGAATGCCCGACTTCGCGGTCGCGTCTTCAAAACGAATTGGAGCCGGAGGGCTCGCCGGTGGCGATTGCGCAAGCAGACCGGAAGACAGTAGGAGGAAGATGAAGAGTCGAGTTACCATCTAATGTCCTCCTGAAGAAACATGCGTACCCGTCATGTCTGCCGGGGTCGTGGACTTCAGCAGAATCATCGGCACTGCGTTCTCGGGCGCCGTTTCGGGACCCGCGTGGCATCCGACGCAGGCCCGTTGTTCGCCGCGGCGCATCCAGAACCAGCCAGCTTGCCGCTTTAAGGTTTTGCCGGAACTGTCGAGCAGTTCGATCTGCAACGGCTGATCGGCGGGGACTTGAAGAAAGAACGATCCGTCGCGCTCCACCGGCGCCGCCCCCAGCAGCTTTGCGGTCCCCGCGCTATCTCGTGCGTAGAGGCGAACCGAGTGCAGTGATCCGGCAGCGAACCTGTACTTCGAGGTGTAGGCATTCAGGCAAAGCAGATTGGCATAGGTCCAGTCATGCAAGCCCGAGGGATGCCGCTTCGGAACGGTGCGGCCCGTAGCCAGCGTGGGCTGGATTACATCCGAATTCGAATTCAAATCGGAATCTGCCGCTGCTGAACGCAGGGCGCCAGCGCCCGGTCTCCACCACATCAACTGAAATGGAGTCTTCCCATTCCGCCACGCCAGCAGCCAATCGCCCGACGAAGTCTCGGCGATCTCTCCGGCGTATTCTCCAGCCGGCGCCGCGATGCGAACTTCCTCCGCCCGCGCCGACGTAAACCGTGCCAAGCCATGCGAGGATGCGAAGACGATGTCGCCGGAAGTGGTCTGCTTGCCGGAGTAACGCGCTGGGCCATGATCGCAGCGATAGGATTCCACTCCACTGCCATCGGAATAGACGGCATAGAGTTCCGGCGCGCCATGGGTTCCAAGCGGATACGTCGCTTCAAACAAAATGCGGCCGTCGCGCAGAACGTCGGTGGGCAGGAAGTTTCCTGGGCCATAGGTTAGTTGGAGGGTCTTGCCCGACGCCCGGTCGGCGGCCTCAATAACGAAACGGCCGGCGCTTTTCTTTGCATATACAACGCGATCTTCCGGCAGGTAGAAGGGACGAACGCAGTCGTCGGCGCAGGACGTGACGCGGCGCGCCGCGGCGCCGGCGCCATGCGTGGTTGCGTCCAAGGCAACTTCCCAGATCTGCCAGTGATCGTCGGCCTTCAGCTTGCCGGCAAACAACGCACTCTTGCCATCGAATGAAACCGAGGGATCGGCGGAAGCCGCGAAACGTGGGAGCAGCGGACGGCGGCCGTTTGCGTCTTGAAGAAATATGTTTGCGCCGGAACTGAATCGGTCGGCGCCGCGCACCCATGCCAGCGGCTCGTACCGCTTGGCAACGGTGAAAAGGAATGCGGGGGAATCCGGGCCCGACGAGAGCACGGAAAACGTGGGCCCGAATCCCATGATTCCGGGCATAATGATTCCCGCCATAACGATTCCGGCCATGATGACAAGCGAGGGCAGGCGCAACGCGATGGACCGCATCCGCACTAGTCTGCCGCTCCCATCGCGACCAGTTGCGGAGCCGTCAGCCGGCCAGCGTCGCGAATCGCCAGATAGGGCTGCAGGTCGTCCATCATGTCGCGGAAATTGCGGAAGGTGAGCGACTGCTCTCCATCGCTCATGGCCTGATCGGGCGACGGATGCACTTCGACCAACAGCCCATCCGCGCCCACGACCGCCGCGGCCCGCGCCAACACCGGAACCAGGCAACGCACTCCCGCGGCATGACTGGGATCGACAATGACGGGCAGTCGCGAAACGGTCTTCAACACCGGCACGGCGGCGATGTCCAAGGTATTGCGCGTCGCCGTCTCAAACGTGCGGATACCGCGCTCGCAGAGAACAATCTGCGAATTGCCATTCATCGCGATGATTTGCGCGGATTGCAGCAGCTCTTCGAGCGTGGCCGTCATCCCCCGCTTCAGCAGCACCGGCCGCCCACATCCGCCCAGTCGTTCGAGCAGCGCGTAGTTCTGCATGCTGTGCGTGCCCACCTGCATAAGATCGGCGTACTCGGCGACCAAGTCGACATCTTCCTCGCTCATGGCTTCGGTGACGATCGCCAAGCCGGTCTCTTCCCGCGCTTTGCGCAGAATCTTCAGACCGTCGAGGCCCAGACCTTGAAAGGCATACGGTGAAGAGCGCGGTTTGTAAGCGCCTCCGCGCAGAACGCGCGCGCCCGCTTCGGCCACGGCTTCTGCCGTCCGCAGCAATTGCCGCTCGGACTCGACCGCACAGGGTCCCGCCATGACAACGAAATCGCCGCCCCCGATCTCGACCTCGCCGGCGCGGACGACGCTGGGCACGCCATCGCGGGTGCTGGCTACAAGATCGAAACGCGAGAACTGGCCATTCCACTTAGGGTTCATCAATTGCACGGAAAAATCATACGCAGCTCAGAGCGATCAATCACTACTGCGAAACTACTAAGCTCTAAGAAATCAACAGTTTGTGATGTATGTCACAACTTACTGTGATGGCGCGGGACTTCGGGTGGGGAGAACTTGCGTACAAAATAAAGGCCCTCGCGAAGAGGGCCTGTTGATTCGGGTCTGAGATTGGTGAGCGCGGCAGGATTCGAACCTGCGACCCACGCCTTAAAAGGGCGTTGCTCTACCACCTGAGCTACGCGCCCCACCCTGTTCAATCTAACATATTTTCCGGCGCGGGTTTGCCCAGCAGGCGCTTGCCGCGGGCTGCAGTCTGGGGATGAAATCGCACGCTAGCGCGACTCGACGCGGCTTCCATCCTCGATCCCGTGCGTGGTGACGTTGCCCTCGCAAGAGGATACACTTTGCATTCATGCCACGTCCACGTTGGTTCTGGAAAAAACTTGGGTTCGCTGTTGGCACGGTTCTGTTTTGCATAATTCTGACGCCGACGCTTGCTCGCACGGGGAAAAAGCAGTTGCCCGCCGTGCGCTGGACGGCGGGCGCTCCCGGTTGCACGTTCGAACGCGGCGATGACGGACGCTATCGCTGGACCATGACCGGAAATGACCTCAAGGTAAACCTGCTGGTGGATTCGCAGGAATTGACCAAGAGCCGCCGCCGTTTCTATCGCCTCCTCGGCATGTACCTGAGCGTGACTTACACCGGTCAGGGCAAATTTGAGTTTCCGGCGGACGTGCGCATCGACTTTGTTCGTCATCACGACGTTCTTGAGGCCTACGAAGATCCCACGGAACTCTCCAATAAACTGCAGAACGACGTGGATACGCTGGTCTTCGATACCGAGCGCCAGATCAAGAAGAATCCACAAATTGCCGAAGAAAAAACGGCGCTCTTGCGAGAGCGCGAAAAGTTAGCAGCCGAGTTCATCGAGTTTCTGAGCACGCAGAGCCTCGATCCCACCACCGTGACGCTGACGCCGGGCAATCCCGAAGCCCACGGCTGGGTCTTCTTCGCGACCAGCAACAAGTGGATCGGCCCGTGGAAGGAACGCGAGGATTTTATTGTCGGCGTCTGGATGAAAGACAAGGTCTGGCAATTCCCCGTTTCGCTGCCACCCGCCGAAGGCGACCTGATTCTGCGGAAACCACCCGAATAGAGCACACGTAGGGACAGCCGCCCTCGGCTGTCCAGCCAAGCGAACCGGGGCCCCCGCCAAGCCCGGTGTTGGCTTGGTGGGGTGGAGAAGCTCGGCTGCGTCTTTGCGCGCCAGGTTGGGTGGAACGAGAGCGCCCCAGAAAATTGTGTTACAGTTTCGTGCTCCTAGTTAATGACCATGGGAATCGCTCCAAAACCAGCGCCGGAAGCCAAGAGGCCCCCAGTTGTTTTCTACTGTCCGGTATGCGCCACGGAAGTCAATGATCCTCTGACCTGTGGCGATTGCTCGGCCGTCATCTGCCGCCGCTGCGGCACGCCGCTGGAATCTTCCGATGAATTAGGGATGGGATAATTCAATTGCTCATGCAGACCCCTCCCGCTTCCCTGCCGCCCGAAACCGAAACCTCCCCGCAAAAACCGACTCTCGTCCGCGGGCTTGGTTTGCTCGACTCCGTGTTGCTGCTGGTGAGCGGCATCATCGGCTCTTCGATTTTTCTCACCGCCAAAGATATTGCGGGGCCCTTGCCCAACCCGAAGTTGTTTTTCCTGGTGTGGGTACTCGGGGGAGTGATTTCGCTGTGCGCTTGCGTCGCCTTCGCCGAACTCGGCTCCATGTATCCCGACTCCGGCGGACAATACATCTACCTGCGCGAAGCTTACGGCGACTTGGTTGCGTTTCTTTACGGCTGGATGCTCTTCGCCGTCGCCAACGGCGGCACCATCGCAGCCCTCTGCGTTGCCTCAGCGGCTTACATGGGCAACATCGTTCCCTGGATGTCGCAGCAGCACGTGATGGCGAACATCAACCTGCCGTACCCGGCGCTGGCGCACGGTCACTTCGTCTGGGCTCTGTTCACAATCGTTTTCACGCGGGCACATGCGGTCGGGCTGGTGCTGATCGTCATCCTCACTTGTGTCAACGTTTTCGGACTGCGCTGGGGCGCGCTTCTCCAGAATGTCTCCACCTTAACGAAGTTCACCGCCATGGCCGCCTTCGTGATCCTGGGATTCGCCATCGGCAAGGGACATTGGTCGAACTTCAGCGCGCAGGCCCCGGGCGGGTTAAGCATGGGACTCGGCCCCGGACAATTGATCTCCGCGCTCGGCGTGGGCTTGATCGCCGTGTTCTGGGCTTACGACGGCTGGGTCTACATCACGTGGGTGGCCGGCGAAGTGAAAAACCCTCGGCGCAATGTGCCGCTGGCCATGGTTTTGGGAGTGCTCGCGGTGGGCGCGATTTATCTCGCCATGAACCTGACCTACGTTTACGCCCTGCCGCTGAATGAAGTGGCCAAATACGAAACCATCGCCCACGCCGCCGCGACCCAACTTTTCTCACCCGCAGCGGCCGTGTGGCTGTCGGCCACGATCGCGATTTCATGTTTCAGCGCGGCCGCCACCTGCACGCTTTCCGGCGCGCGCGTCTACCTCGCCATGGCGCAAGACGGTGTCTTCTTCAAACGCATGGCCGTCATCCATCCCAAGTGGCGCACGCCCGCCTTCAGCCTGATCGGCCAGGGCATCTGGGCCGCGGCGCTGGCCATGAGCGGACGCTACGATCAGCTTTACACCTACGTCATCTTCGGCATGGTGCTCTCCTACACGCTGACGGTCATCGGCCTGTTCGTCCTGCGTTGGAAACGACCTGATATTCCCCGCCCGTATCGCTGCACCGGATACCCGTGGCTGCCCGCGATCTACGTTGTGGTTGGAGTTGCGTGGACGCTGAACACGATCATCACCCGTCCTGCCGAGGCCTTCTGGGGCGCGACGATCGTGCTGGTCGGCGTACCGGGATACTGGTATTGGAAGTGGAAGAGCCGCGGCAAACTCGCCGCCTGAGATTCGACTTGCCCATCGTCGAATGCAAGTCTTCTAAAGTGACCAAAACGCCGGTGACCGCCGACACAGACAGCCCCGAAACATCCCGACTATGGTTGCGCCAGCACCAGCTCGAATGTGTGGTGCCTGCGCCAACCCAGAGCAGACAACACGCCGCCGCGATCAGAGGTACACCAGCCGCGAAGCGGCGGAATAGGATAGCCCGGCACGGCAGTGCCGGGAAAGCTCGTTAGGACGGCCCGAGTCCCGAAGGGACGGCACCGATGGCGCACAAATTCCCGAACATTCTCATCCACCTCGTTTTCAGCACGAAAAATCGCCGCGACCTCATCCCGGACGAACTGCGCATTTTGTTATGGAAATATCTCGCGGGTATCGGTCGCAATCACAAGATCCCCGTTCTCGTCGTAGGTGGAACCGCCAATCACGTCCACGCTTTGGTCGCATTGCCCACGGATGTGACTGTCGCGAAGGTTGTCCAGGTTCTCAAAGCGAACTCGTCCCGCTGGATGGGGGAACACGGCATCGATTTCGCATGGCAGGAGGGCTATGGAGCGTTCAGTGTAAGCGCCTCACATCTCCCAGTGGTACGCGACTACATTGAGCGCCAGCAGCAACACCATGCCAAGCGTTCGTACGAAGATGAGTTCCTCGCGTTGCTTAGGAAGACCGGCGTGGGATTCGAACCGGAACAGGTGTTTGGCTAGGGTGCCGTCCCTGGCGGGACTCGCGTCTTCTGCCCTCATGTTCCCGGCACTGCCGTGCCGGGCTATCCTGTTCCGCCGCTTCGCGGCTGGGTTGCAGTGAATCAGAGCCTCTCCGCGAACTCATTCAGTCTTGTGTTGACTGCTAGCCCTCGCGACAAACAGACTCCACTCTGCCCTTCTCCGCGCAAGTGCTCCCGAGTAGAAACTGGAAAGAGCGTAGAGTGCAGCTGAAACAGCCAATCCAAGAATCAGAGGTACCAGCATATAGGCAGGACTACCGGCGACGTCGAAGTCACCATGCACCGGATATCTTCCGCTCTGTATTTCTGGAACCTCATAAAGTCACAGGACAAGACCAACCCGGAGAGAACTAGAGTCAGGACTGCGAGATTCCTCATTGCAGCGACTCTCGTAACGTTTTGTTCCCAGAGATATTCAAATCTGGGCACGGCTCGTTCCACCACCTGCCAAGAAGTTTCAGTAGTCTTATCGTTGTTCGGGAGCTTGTTGGCCAACGCAATTGCAGCTAACGAATGGGATGGGTCGGATTTGGATTGATCGGAGGGGACTCGACTAGCCGAGGAGAAGAATCCGAGTCTCCAAACCAAACGCAGCGATCTCACGAGTGAGAACATAAAGATCAGCGTCAGGTAGACTACGAAAATTCTGTCCCTTCCGGACATTTGCTTATATAGCGAGATTGGATCCCAGCAGTTCATCGAGTTCCTAGTTAGATTAGACACCGAGTGATCGCAAATTGGGCCGCAAACAAAACAGGCACCGAGAATCCTTCTCCGTGCCTCGGTGACTTCGTGGTGAAAAGAATCCCTACACCGGCACCGCCGTCTTCCTCTTGGGATTGAAGAACGGTAACGTCACCACCGTCGCCGTGGTCTTCATCCGGTGTGCTTCGATGGTCAACTCCATTTGCAGCTTCGTGCCGGGCTTGGAATACTCGGTGCCCACGCTGGCCAGCGCGATCAACTTCTTCAGCAGCGGAGAGAACGCTGTCGTCGTGGCCTTGCCCACATGCTTGTCGCCGACATACACGGGCACCGCAACGCGCGACGCCTGGCTGGGCGCGGCCGGAGAGAGTCCGAACTTGTCGAACTGCTCTTCCACTTCCACCCAATCTACTTCGAGGCCAACCAACTGCCGCGCCACGCCCTGCTTGTGATCTCGCGCCAGCGCGCGCTTGCCGATGAAGTTTTCTTTATCGAGATGCACCATCTTGCCGAAGCCCAACTCATACGGCGAGTACTTCTGCGATGGAATCAGCGCTTTCTTCGAGCTGATGTAATCGACCTCGATCAGCAGCAGTCCCGCCTCTACGCGCGCCACATCGAGCGCCAGCATTCCGGCGGCATGAATATCGAACTGCTTGCCTTTGTCCATCAGCGCGTCCCAGACCGTAACCGCATCATTCCACGGGATCCAAACTTCGTAGCCGAGGTCGCCCGTGTATCCGGTGCGCGAAATATCGACGGGCACACCGGCAATCTTGCCGGAAGTCTTTCTAAAATACTTCAGATTCGTAATGTCGGCTTCGGCCACCGTCTTCAAAAGTTTCGCCGAGGCCGGCCCCTGCAGCGCCAGCGCCGCCGTTTGCTCGGAGATGTCCTCGATGTGAACGTCCATGTTGAGGCCGTTCTGGCTGAACCAGCGCAGGCTGGGATCGGCGGCCGTCCAGCGATACTTGTTCTCTTCCAGGCGGGTGATTGTGCCATCGTCGATGACCTTGCCGTCTTCATCGCACCAGTTGGCGTAGATCACCTGACCCACGGCAACTTTGTGGATGTCGCGCGTGATCACGCGGTTCACCAGTTTGGTCGCGTCTTTGCCGGTGACCAGATACTTGTAGAGGGGCGAAATATCGATCAGCGCGCACGCGTTGCGGATCGCGTTGTACTCGTGCTCGTGGTGCACTTCGTAGACACTGACCGTGTAGTATCCCGACCACTCGCGGTAATTCAGACTGTGGCAGAGTGCGAACGTTCTCTCGTGAAATGCGGTTCCAATGGGCAAGGCGGCCTCGCGTGGATTCCCCCGTGAAACCCTGTGTCCTCTGTCGTAGAGATTCTTCTTAACCACCGAGGACACAGGGTTTCACAGGGGAAATCTCCAAGAACCTCT
>Ga0209517_10002279_pt1 | contig 27330 bp, 24 predicted proteins | sample PeaSoiMetSII2010_FD_187695 | JGI IMG/M metagenome (GOLD analysis project Ga0209517, IMG submission 187695) | Peat soil microbial communities from Weissenstadt, Germany - SII-2010 (SPAdes) (version 2) | ecosystem: Environmental > Terrestrial > Soil > Wetlands > Peat | place: Germany...
AGAATCCCGCCGTAGCCGCCAATGGCGCCACCTTTTTAGTCGCCTGGGAAGACCAGCGCACTTCCGGACCAGGCAGCGCCAGCATCTTTGGCGCGCGCGTCACCGCCGCCGGCGCAATCTCCGACCCCAATGGGATCGCCATTAGTCCGGTGGGCGCTTCCGCGCCGGCTGTGGCCGCAAACGGGACCGGTTACCTCGTCGTTTGGGTCGATGGGCGTAACGTCGCCACCACCGGGCTGGACATCTATGGGGCTCGCGTTGATAACGCTGGCAATGTGCTCGATGCTGGCGGATTCCCCATCAGCGTCGCCCCCAACGATCAACTTGCCCCTGCTGCGACCCCCAACGGAGCCGACTCCTTTGTCGTCTGGCAAGATGGCCGCGACCCGGCCACCGCGCCGGACATTTACGGCGCGCGTGTCACCAGCGCGGGCGCGGTTCTGGACTCGAGCGGCATTCCGATTGCCACTGCCACCGGTGCCCAGGCCAGCCCGGCCGTCGCGTTCAACGGCCTCAACTTCCTCGTCGTTTGGACCGACCAACGTGGCGGCGGTGACTTTGACATCTACGGAAGTCGCGTCAGCGCCGCGGGTGTCGTCCTTGACTCGGACGGAATCCCCATCTGCACGGTCGCTGGCGGAGAGTATTTCCCCAAGGTCGCCGCCAACGGGAGCGACTTCCTCGCCGTCTGGGAGGATGATCGCAACGCCGGCTCGGGTTTTGTGGACATTTACGGTGCCCGTATCAGTGCCGCCGGCTCGGTCCTGGATCGCGGCGGTTTCCCGATCGGTACGGGGTCGGCTGACCGGCATACTCCGGCTGTCGCGGCTGGCCTCACCGATTATTTGGTTGTATGGCTGGATCAGCGAAACCTGGGAACCACCGGCCTGGACATCTACGGCGCACGCGTAACTACCGCCGGCGGAGTGACTGATCCCAACGGCTTCGCTATCGACACCGCCCCCAACGACCAAACCACGCCTGTATTGGCTTTCAACGGGTCGCAGTTCCTAGTGGCCTGGACGGACGCCAGAAACATGGCCACCACCGACCTCGACGTTTACGCCGCGCTCGTCTCCACGGCTGCCACGGTCTCTCCGCCCGCTGGGTTCGTCGTCAGTACCGGCGCCTCCGATGAAGAGGCACCCGCCACGGCCTCTAATGGCAGCAACCATTTGGTTGTGTGGCAGGATTCCCGCAACAGTCCTACCACCGGAGCCGACCTCTACGGCGTGCGCGTGAGCACCACCGGCGTGGTCCTTGACCCCAATGCCATTGCCATCAGCACCGCTCCGGCCGACCAAGTGTCGCCCAACGTCGCGACTGACGGGACCAACTACCTGGTCGTCTGGGAGGATTACCGCAACGCCGGGACCACGGGTGTGGACATTTACGGCACGCGGGTCACCGGGGACGGGGCCGTGCAGGATCCCACTGGCATCCCCATCAGCACCGCCACGTCTGACCAACTCGCCCCAGCGGTGGCGGGCGGCACCAGCGGCTACCTTGTCGCTTGGCAGGACGGGCGCAATCTGGCTACCAGCGGTTCTGACATTTACGGGTCGCGCGTGACCAGCGCGGGCGCCGTGCTTGATGGCGGGGGTCTTGCCATCTGCACTGCCAACGCCGCGCAATACTCGGCCGCCGTCGCCTTCGATGGTAAAAAGTACCTGGTGGTTTGGTCCGACGAGCGCAACTTGGGCGTAACCGGGGTCGATGTTTATGGCACTCGGGTGTCCACCTCTGGCACGGTCCTGGATTCGCCGAATCTTCCGATCATCCAGGCCGCCGGCGATGACATCTTTCCCGCCGTCGCTTCGGCCGCCGGCGCCTTCCTCGTCGTTTGGGAGGATGGACGAAACTCAGCCACGACAGGCGATGAGATTTATGGCACGCGAATCACGGACACGGGAGTTGTGAGCGATCCCGGCGGCCTGGCCATCGATGTCACGCCAGGCTATGAGGCCACTCCTGCCGTGGCTGCCAGCGGCACTAATTATCTCGTAGTCTGGCAAGACGGTCGCAACGCAGCCACCAACGGCGCCGATATCTACGGTGCCAGGGTCACCACCGGAGGGGCCGTGTTGGATCCTGCCGGTGTGGCGATTAACACCGGCCCCTTTGACCAAAAGGTGCCGAAGCTGGCCTCGGGCAGCTCCGGCGTCTTCCTGGTCGTGTGCCAAAGCCTCGAGAGCGGCTCCAGCCGGGCCATCGGCAATTTGGTTTATCTGGATGATTTCCCCATCATCACACAAATCGCGGTCACCGCCGGCACCGCCACTTTGACTTGGCTCTCTATCCCTGGCCGCACCTATCGCGTTCAGTTCAAGTCCGATCTCAATTCGCCCGACTGGAGCAATCTGGTCCCGGACATCGTCGCCGCAGGCGCCGTCACGACCCAAATGGATACCACCATCGGCACGGCGCCGGCCCGTTTCTACCGCGTCCTGTTGTTGCCTTAAGTCCCCCTACTGGAGTAACGGACTACTGACCGTCACCCGCACTCCGCCTCGCGGGGTGTCGAACCCCGCGAGGCGTGTGGAGTGCGGTGGCAAAGCTTGCCCCGTGAGAGTCAATTCCCTCTCATGGGGCGAGCGACGACACCGCTTTGCGCGGAGCGGAGCGACGGGGAAGCCCTGCGTCCCCCGTGAAGCTCTCAAAATCCGCTCGCTTTTCTCACCGTCCGTCTTTCAGCCGCCCCTGACCGCTTCGGGCCTGCAGCCAGCCCGAACAGTCAGGAAAGCGCGGCAGGTGCGAACAAAACTTCGTGCAAAGCACGCTTTGCCATGGCACTTGTACGTCTTCCGACATGAACATCCTTCTGTCCCGCACCAAAATGACGGGGGTTTTCGCAGCCCTGGTGGTATTTGCCGGCACGGCCCGCCCCCAAGAATCAACGTGGACCAATTCCGACTGGCAGGATTCCATCTGGGCCAATCGCGGTTGTCTCACGGACCAGCGCGGCCAATGGTTCCGCAATGCGAAATTCGGTGCGTTCATCCATTTTGGCCTCTACTCCGAATTGGGTGGCTATTGGCATGGGCAAGGCCCGTACGACCCGGCCGAGCAAATCATGGGGCTGGGCCAAAGAAAACAAGTGATCCCAGGGGAGCAGTACAAAAAAGAAGTCGGCGGTGCCTTTAACCCCGCCAAATTCGACGCCCATAAGTGGGTGAGTTTAATCAAGAAGGCTGGCCAGAAATACCTCATCGTGACCGCCAAGCACCACGACGGCTTCAGCATGTTCCGCACCGCCACCACTCCTTACAACCTGGCCGACGCCACTCCCTTCGCCCGCGACGTCATCAAAGAACTGGCCGACGAATGTAAAAAACAAGGCATTGTCTTCTGCCCTTATTATTCGATTGGCGATTGGGCCGCAGCCGATGTCATGAACCCGAAATTCACAAATTACACCGAGTATATGCACGCCCAATTGCGCGAACTCTTAAGCAACTACGGTGAAATCAAAATGCTCTGGTTCGATAATTGGTGGTATGTCAACAATCAATGGCGCAACGACCTGCAGCACGCCAAAGAACTTTACGCTTTTGTCCGGTCGGTTAGTCCCAATACCCTGGTCAATGATCGCTGTGGCCGAGGCGCTGCTTCAACCGATGGCGATTACACCACCCCGGAGAACCAGTTGCAGGGCTCGCGCCAAAACCGCTACTTCGAGGTCGTGATGACCGACACCGATGACGACAACTGGGGCTGGGTCAAAACGGCCACCAACTATCGCCGCCCCGCGGATTTGATTCGGAACCTGATCGATTGCGCCAGCAAGGGTGGCAATTTCGTTTTGAACGTGGGTCCCACGGCGGACGGGGAGTTCCCTTCGCAGCATCTGGCCATTATCGACGCGCTGGGCAAATGGACATCCGCTAACGGGGAAGCCATTTACGGCACCGTGCCCGTCCCGGAATTCTCGGCGGAAGAAACGAACCAGTTCCAATGTTACGCCACCATGAATTCCAAAAGCATCTTCCTGCATGTGACCCATTGGCCATCCGCCGCGGGCGAGGGGATCGTGCGAATTGCCCGCACCGGTCTGACCAAGTTGGAGCTGCTCGACGCTTCCCTTGGCAAAGCCCACTACACGAGCGCCATCGAAAAGAACTCCACCCTAATCAGGATCAAACAACCGGCCAGAACCGATCCCTATGCCACGGTGTTCCGATTGAACTTTGGCAATTGATTTCCTCACCCCTCTGCGATTGCCTCGCGAAACGCTTATGCCGATGACAACGTCCGCTCCGGCTGTCATGACCAGCACCCGGCTGGACTTCATCGACAATCTGCGTTGGGTGATGATCGTCCTGGTGGTAAGCATGCACGCGGCGGTCACCTACAGCCACCTGGGCAGTTGGTATTTCATGGAAGACCCCAAGCCGGGCCTCCTGGCTACGGTGATTTTCGCCACCTACCAGACCTTCCTCCAGGCATTCTTCATGGGGTTGTTGTTCTTGATCGCCGGCTACTTTGTGCCGGGAGCGTTCGACCGGAAGGGTTTTGGGCAGTTCCTGCGCGACCGGGCCGTGCGACTGGGCATCCCCTCCCTTCTGTTCATGCTCCTCATCCATCCCGCGACGGTGTACTGGCTGCTGCGCGACTTTGCCGACCACTCCCGGCCCTCCCTTGGTCGAGCCTATTGGCCCTACCTGAGCAGCGGGAGGTTCCTCGACGGATCCGGGCCGATGTGGTTCGCCGTGGCCTTGCTCCTGTTCAGCCTCGTGTACGGCATCGCCCGCATCGCCCGTCGCAAGTCGCCGACGACCGAACCCGATGCCGCCTTGCCCGCCCGTAGGCAACTCATCGGTTTGGCAATCGTCATGGGACTAGGCACGTTCCTGGTTCGGATTGTCCAACCCATGGGAACGAGCATCCTTAACATGCAGCTTTGCTACTTTTGCCAATACGTCCTGTTGTTCGCCGTGGGCATCCTCGCCCAGCGGCGCAATTGGCTGCTGCGGATTCCCTACCGCCTCGGGATGCGCTGGTTGGGCCTCGGTCTGACCCTCGGAAGCCTGGGGTGGATCGCGCTGGTTTTGGCAATCGTCAAGACACGGACGGAGTCCAGGCTGGCGGGTGGGTTTACGTGGCAAAGCGCCGCACTTAGCTTTTGGGAATCGTTCTTTTGCCTTGCCCTGTGCCTGGGATTGGTCGTCCTGTTCCGCGAAAAGTTCAACCACCGCGGCATGGTCGCCCGGTGGCTGAGCGACAACTCGTTTGCCGTATATCTCTTTCACACGCCCCTGCTGATTGCCGTAACACTAAGCATGCGGGGCCTTGTGGCTCCGAAACCGGTGAAATTCCTCATCGCCACCCTTTTGGGAGTTGCGGTCACCTATTTGGCCAGCAGCTTCATCTTCCGACGCATTCCGCTTCTGAAACGCGTGCTTTGAGAAGGCAGAGGCCCCCGATCGATCCATGTCCGAGACCCTTGCTCGCTTTGTGGTTCGCCTTTTCCCTCTCCCCAAAGACCATTGGCGTTATTAGCGACGATTACGGGAACGCAACGTTGACGCGACGTCCCCGCCCCTAACTACCAGGCCCACCGCGAACCGCGTTCGATTGCCGGCGTAGTCAGATGTTTTGCCAAACGCCGGTCAGCAGGATAGGGTAGGACAGGATGAATGAACTCGGCAAACTGCTGGTAATCGCCGGCTTGGCCATGGCTGTGCTCGGGGTCTTGTTATGGTCTGGAGCCGGCAAAGGCTGGCTGGGCAGGTTGCCGGGAGATATCCACTACAGCCGGGGCAACGTCAGTTTCTACTTCCCCATCCTAACCTGCCTCTTGGTAAGTCTCTTCCTCACGCTGATTCTCTGGCTCTTCAGGAAATAAACCGTGCGCCACCCGGACCCTACTCGTGACGGCTCGGTCACACCTCACCACGGTTGGCGTCCAACGTTATTAGCGAAGATTACGGTTAAAAAAGGCCCCCTATCTCTGCGATCTTTGCCGCCCATGGCTGAATCCCCGACGTCAAATCCCACGCCGGTGATTTCTCGCAGATATGGCTTGACATTGCTGGACCTGTTGCCGCCCCCCGTGGCCGTCCACGTCCGGGGAAATCCTGGCATTTCCTGATGATCGGCGCCAAGGGGAGGGAGGTTTTTAACCACGGAGCGAGACGTCCCCGCCCTGCCGGGGGTGCGCAGGTCAAGGTTTGCCGCCGAAGCTCACGTAATCATCGACATCGAGCAGGTCGAACCAGGTGACGATGTCCTCGCGTTTGGGAGCGGCTTTGGCCTGGAGTTCGTTAAAGTAGGAACGGGATTCCGCATCCGCAGGGGCTCGCTTTTCTGCGTGCTCCGACCAGGCGGCAATTTCATGGTCGGTGTGCTTATGCTTGGCGTTCTTTTGAACCCAGGCGAGGATTTCGCCGTCACTCTTGCCGGCCGCCAGTTGCTTCTTGAGGGCGTCGGCGCCAATGCCGGCGAACTCGAGGAAGCGCTGGTCCATGGGGCAGTTATAATGGTACTCACCCTCTTTGCCGGCGGTCAAAGCCCGGCCTTTGTCGAGCATGCGGGGAAGGATGGCATAGCCGCCCAAGCGGACGCGGGGACTGCGAGGGGGACGTTGCGTGAGGTCAGTTGCATTATTCGTAGCCATAAAACTATTCCGTTTGATTTCGTTCGATTTTGAATATTGGATTCCGCCGCGGACCAGCCCTTGCTGGCCGCGGATTCATGCCTAAATTGCACGCAGATTGGCTGAATGCAACCGGGAAAATCGAGGGGGGCCATGAAGCGACGCAAGTGCATTGGGGGCATGAACCTCGGTGGGAAATTCACTCAAGCCAGGGGCCTTGGTGGAGAAGAGGCAATTTAAGGAAGATCTAGAGCAGCCCAAGTTGATTGGAGGGCTGTTTGGTACCCGCAGGGCGTTGGGAGAAATCCTGGAGCTGCTCGAGGTCGGCGATGATGGCAGCCCGCTCGAAGGGGTGGGTCCGCGCACAGAATTGGGTTTCAAGCCAGGCGAGAAAATCGTCGGAGCTCTCGTAGAAAAACCTGTCCAAATGGCCAATGACATCTAGCCGTCGGCTATCGAAGGGGATGGCCGCGGAGGCAGACAGCCTGCCTTGGGCCCAGCCGACTGGGAGAGCAGCCATCGAGGCGAGCGGGTTCAGGGCCAGCCAGAGCAGGCGGCAGAGGGAGTGGTGCAGCGCACGGGCGCTGCTGGGGAGGGGGCCAAAACGATGCCAATCGGGTTCTGGAATTTCCACCGAGCCTAGTTCCAGGCCTTGGTCGCTGCCCCGCCAGACGATAAACGAGGTTTTGCCGGGCCAGACTCCGGCGCGGTTGAATTTGGGTTTAAGCGCGCGCAAGAGCTTTGATTCCCGGCGCAAAGCCGCCGATTCGTTGGCGCAGAATTGGAATTCGATGCGGGCGACCTCGCGCACGAGGCGCAAATGGCGGCGCGGCAGGCGGTCGGGATTGGCCAGGCGATAGTGACCGAGGCGCTGCTTTAGATCCTTGGCCTTGCCCACGTAGAGCACCCGGTCGTTGGCATCCTTCATCAAATATACCCCCGGCCTACGAGGCGCGCGGCGGAAGAACTTCCGCCCGAGCCGCTCGTCCAGCGGCTTGGGGTCGGGGAAAAGGAGCGTTTGGGCCATGCCGAGCTCTATTAAATACAGGTATGGTTTGAAGCCAAGCAGGACTTCGAGTATCTCAGGGGAGTGAACCGAGTTCGGTTGCTGGCTTTTATCGGCTTCATTGTGTTGGCGGGGTTGATCTTGACGGCGCGCCCTTGGGGGACCGATCCACACGCACCGCGCTTCGTGCCCAAAGCGCCAGCGTCCCTTCCCGCCTACGCGTGGGACGACTATAGTTGGGGCGCGGATGTACCGTTTGAAGGGGGCAAGCTCTGGGTGTGGACCGCTCTGGGCACCAATTGGCACGCCTATTTATTTGATCTGGAGCGCCGGGAAGTGATGGGCCAACTGCTGAACAGCGGGGTTCCGGAGCTCGTCAGTCGCGACGGCTCCCGGCTGCTCTGCCGGGGTTATGACTCCCCTGCGATGTCGATTCGGCGCGAGCTAATCGACTTTCTGCGTAAGATTTTCGGAGCGAAAACGCTCGCGGGGGTCAATCGGATCGAGACGTTTTGGATTCTGGACCGGTCGAACAATCGTGCTACCAGAGTTGGGGCCGTCTCCCAATTTCCTGGCGCGGGCAGCGGTTGGCATCGCTCGCCGAGCGCACGCTATGGTTATACGGTGCCCTCGACGGCTGCTGGGTCTTCCTTTGTTCTGTGCGACCTGGATACACGCCGGCTCACGACGGTGCCGGTCGCTGGTGAATTGCGCGGTTGGTGGGACGATCAAACCATCCTGATACAGGATCGCACACCGAACCAGTTTGTGCTTTACGACCTCCAAACCCGTAAAACGCGTGCGCTCTTCAGCCCGGCCCAAATCGAGAACTTTCTGGCCAGCACGGATTTGAAGAACGACGCGGCGGGCCTCAGTGTCTTTCCCAATTGGAATGGGAGCGGCTATGACTTTTACTTCTGTGAGCATGACAGATACCACGGGCTGGCGTCCTCGAACGGGTTTCTGCTCAAGATGGACCGGGGCGGACCGGGGCTGAGGCTCGTGGATCGCAAGTTCGATTTTCGCTGGTTGGGCCGCCTGGACGAGACGGGAACGCATTACCTATATCCAGGCGAATCGCTGGGGCCGGGCAAAGGGGGAGACGGCGGCGTCTTCTTGCACGACCTGGCCAGCGGGAGCAACTTCCCGGTCGTCCTTCCGGACAACAAGGGGCAATATTCGATTCCCAGATTTTACCGGGACGAAGTAATCTACTTTCGAAACCGCCTGCTGCGCCGCATTAAAGTGGATGGCAGCGGCGATGAGCCGCTGCTTCCGGCAGGTGGCAAATGAGCTTGGGTTGGGGCGTCGCTACGACTGAAGTTGGTTCAGGGAAAAGGAAAAAGGATCCGGCCTGGGGGCCTGGGCGTTCGGCGCGATTCGCCTTGACACCAAACGCCCGACTTGATGTACTTTCGCCTGCCGTTCACCTCGCACGATCATTTCGCCGAGGGCACTGATCGAAAAGTCAAAGATGCGTTGAACGAAATGGGTGGCCATTTGAAAGGCCTTGGTGGCGATGGCCCAGACGGCGGCGGCGGCCGTTCCTTCGAGGCGGCTGATAATGACAGCCTGGCTGGCGTTGAGGAGTTGGTTGCGCACGGCGATCAAGAACAGGTCGTTACCAAAGGTGAACATCTCCTTGAAGATCTTCCGGTTGGGCCGGCCCCACCGGTCTGTGACCCGCAGCCGCCCGCCTGCAACGAGCCATAGATTCACTTACCGGGGCGGCTTCTCCTGTCATCCTTCCAGGGCTTCGAGGCATGGGGGTACGATCGAACGTCCCCTCATTCAGCGGAAAATGGGATCGTTGATCTGCGCGAGGCCGGAGACGCGGAAGGTTTGGGTTTTAAGCGCGCGAGATTCGTTGAAGGCGGCGAGGAGCATGCCCAGGCCATGCCGGCAGAGCTCGCCTGCGAGCGAGACATGCCGCGTGCGTTTGCCATAATACGCGTCCGCGGCGGTTTGCAGCCAGTCCGGCTGCAGGACCCCTTGCCGGCGCATTTTGGCGGCACGCAGCAGCCAGAGGCGATATAACGCCTTGCGCCAGTTCGCCCACAGGGGCGCAGCGAGGGGTGACAAACCGGCTGCCGCGCTCAAGGCACACAATGGCACTAATCGCGTCTCCGCCCGGCGGATCGCGGTCAGGCGGGGCTCCAGCGAGAGAGAGAGCTCATGGACGCGATATTTGTGCAAGGGCTGATTGTCCCAGAGCAGGTCAAATCCGGTCGCCGCGTGCAAAATCCAGAGGAACCAATCCTGGGCATATTTCCAGTCGCGCAGGAAGAGGTGGAGTACTAAGCGCGTGAGGCTGCTGCGGGCCATCACCGACGTGGTCCCGATGACGTTGTGCTGGAGCAAGACAGCGAGGGCGCGCGGGCCGGGAAGCCGCAGGGGAAGGTCGAGTCGGGACTCCGGCCGGTCCGTGGGTTGGCCGGAGGAATCGATGAATTGCGGCGGCCCGTGGACGATGACGGCATTCCGGTTCGACTCCATCCACTCGACCCGCCGGGCGAGGAAATCGGGCAGCAAGACGTCGTCAGCTCCCGGGTTGCACCAGTAATCCCCTTTCATCAGGCCCAACAGGGCGGAAGTGGCAGCATTGACGCCGCGATTCGGGGTCCAGCCAAACGTGCGGAACCGGGAATCGTTGCGAAAAGGCGCAAGTGCCGTGTTGGTTTCGTCGGCGGAGCCATCGTCCAGGATCAACACCTCGAAGTTGGCGTAGCTTTGGGCCTGGAACGACGAGCAGAGCTCGGGCAGGTAGCGGGCCGCGTCGAACGACGGGACGAGGATGCTGACCAATGGCGCGCCCGGGCTCACCTGCGCGCTCCGATATAGAGGCCTTGAGGGTGATTGTCCCAGCGGACGGTGCGGAAGCCGACCTTTTCGATGAGGTCCTTGAACTCACTGACTTGGCGCTTGTTCTCCGGGTCCCCATGCACCTCGGCGACAACTGTTTGAAAGCGGCCGAATTGGCGCGGGTCGGTTTTTTGCAGGATCTCCCATTCCGCGCCTTCGCAGTCCATCTTGAGCAGGTCAAAGTCGCCCTGGATGCCGGCCATCCATCCCTGCAAAGCGAGCACCGGAACGGCGGTGGCTTCAGGGGACTGGGCGTTGGCATAGATGGAGGTGCCGCCAGGGCTGCTTTTTTTGAGCAAAATGCGGATGGTGCGGGCCTCGCCGCCGAGGGCGGACGGGAGGGTTTTGGCGGTGGGGCAGTCGTTCATCGCCAAGTTGAAGTTCAGCAGGCGGAAGGAATCCGGCTCGGGCTCGAAGCAAAAGGCCTCGCGCACGCCGACTTTGCGGTGCATCCAAATGGTGAAGGAACCGAGGTTAGCGCCGACGTCGAGCAGGCGGATGTTCTTGTTCTTTAGGAGCGGCAAGACGCCGCTATAGGCTTCATCCACGAGCACCTCGCGCAGCACGAATAGGTCGGCCTTTGAGGTGGTCGTGGGCCGGGCGAGCAGGGCGTAGTGGTGGCCGCCGCCATTGATGCGGTGCAGGAAGTAGGGCACTTTGATCAGCCCCAGGCGGAACAGGATGAGGAGCCAAGGGTTCTCGAAGTGCCGCCGGATTTGCAGCACCGATTTAACATGATCGAATTGGACCCGTAGCAAGGACATCGCGGGGGAAGGGTTCCGTGTTCGGGGCGAATTGTCGAGCCGAAAGGAAAGGGCCACGATGGTGCATAACAAGCCTGTTGTCACCCTGGCCGTGCTGGCCGATGCGGACCCGAATTGGCGCCCCGCTCATTACGAAAAGGCGCTGCTGGGCACCCGCGTGCGATTTGACTTTTCAGTCTGCAAGCTGCTAGATTTAGTGGCGGAACTCCTTGCCGGGGTCTCGTCCGTGGCAGCGCGGCAGCCTTCGCCGAATAGACCTTGACTTTTTGACGAGACGCTGCCACAGGTAGATCAGAACACTGATTTATGATTGGCTCGGTAGGCGCTGTGCGTCAGGCCCAAATGGCCGCAGTGCTCTTCGACCTTTCGTTTCGTCAGGAGAGTGGGAAATCCATGAGATTTAGGAGAGGCAAATCCACCGTTGTTCCGCCAGGGACTGCGGGGCTGGGCGGCTGTGCATCGGCGCTCGCGGTGCTTGTGCTGGCCCTGGCGATGGACCGGCAATCTCACGCCGCGGTCGTGGTCAACACGAACGATGCCGGAGCGGGTTCGCTTCGACAGGCGATCCTCGACGCGAATGCAAACGGCGGTGGCAACATCACCTTCTCCACGAACGTGACCGGCACTATCGTTTTGCTCTCGCCCTTGCCCAGCCTGGCCGCCAACCTCATGATCACTGGGCCGGGCACGAACCTCCTCACCATCAGTGGAAACAACCAGGTGGCGATCTTCTCGATGAACCCCGGAACGACCAACACGCTTTCGGGCCTCACCATCGCCAACGGCTTTGCGGAGGGTTCCGATACCAACATCTTTGCGACCCTCGCTTACGCTTCGGGCATCTCCAATGCCGGCACGTTGACCTTGTCGAGTTGCCTGCTGCGGAACTGCACGAATAACCTGAGTTACGGCCAAGGCGTTTACAACGCCGGCGACCTGGAGATGGATGCGTGCGGAATCTGCGATTGCTCCTACCTGAGCGTCCCCTATTTTGAGAACCTGACCTATGGTGGCGCGATCTACAACGGAGGCACGCTGCGCATGAGCAATTGCAGCATCTCCCGATGCAGCGGGTTTTCCGAGGGAGCAGCCGGCGCCGGGATCTGGAATCAAGGCAGTTTGACGCTGACGGCTTCGGTCATCGAAGCCTGCAAATCCGAGGGGGAATCGGATGGGGGCGCAATCTACAGTCCGGGTCCAGCGACGCTCACTGATTGTATTCTATCAAACTGTCTTGGATGGGATGGGGCCGGGATTAAGAGTTGGGGCGAGCTCATCCTGACGAATACCTGGGTAGTGGGTAACGAGGCTTTGGATGCCGGGGGCGGAATCTCGTTGGCGGGCGGCACGGCGGTGTTGGTAGGTTGCACGATTTCCGGCAACACGGCACTTTACGGCGGGGGAATTGCGAACCTGGGGATTCTCGATTTTTACAACTGCACTATCGCGCAGAACGGACTGCTCGAATTGTCCGGCCAGGGCGCAGGCATCCACGGAGGGACAAACTACCTGGACCATTGTACGATGGCGTCCAACCTTGGCCCGGAGATTGCCGGCACTGGCTTCTTTGGATGTCAGAACAGCATTTTGGACGATTGCCCGGGCACAATGTATTCCGACGGCTACAATCTGCTCGTGAGCACCAACGGCTGCGCCATCTTAGGGAACGCGGTTGGGAATATTTACGGAGTGGACCCGCTGCTGGGGCCGTTGCAAAACAACGGCGGCCCCACGCCGACCATGGCGCTGCTGGCCGGCAGCCCGGCGATTGACCAGGGCTCGGCCGGCGGGTTGACTACGGACCAACGCGGACTGCCTCGTCCGTTTGTGATCCCGTACCTTACCCAGGCAGCCGACGGCAGCGACATTGGCGCCTTTGAGGTTGAGGGCGGCCCGCCATTTTTTGCGACTCAACCCCCGACGCCGCAGGTGGTGCAGCAGGGCGCCAACGTGTCTTTCGCCGTTACGGTCCTGGGGGATAGCCCGCTGAGTTGCCAATGGCAATTCGACGGGACCAATTTGAGCGACGGCGCCCAGATTAGCGGCGCCACCACCACCAATCTGATGATTACCGGCGTGCCCACCAGCGTGTCGGGCATTTACCGGGTCGTGGTCAGCAATGCTCTGGGCAGCCTGATCAGCTCGGAGGCGCTCCTGACCGTCCTGCCGCAATTGGTGCTGAACGGCAGCTTCGAGACGGGCGATTTCTCGGATTGGACGCCCGGGGGAAACGTCACGAATTGCGAGGTCACCAACGCGGCGGATGACGTGCATTCGGGCCAATACGGGGCCAGGCTGAACGCGAGTTACACGTTGGGCTACCTGTCGCAGAACCTGCCGACCCTGGCGGGACAAGCCTATTTGCTTTCGTTTTGGTTGTCCGTCGCCGAGGGCGGCCAGACGAACGAATTTCTGGTGGCGTGGAACGGAACCACGCTATTCGACCAGCTTAATCTGCCCACCAACGGCTGGACCAATCTGGAGTTCATGGTCCAGGCGAGCGGGAGCAATAGCGTTTTGGAGTTTGGCTTCCAGGATGATGGGGCTGCGTTTGGCTTGGATGACATCACGGTGAGTGCGGCTCCGCAGCTCGTTCTCAACGGCGGGTTCGAGACGGGCGATTTTTCGCATTGGGCGCTGTCGGGTCTCGCGGCGGGGACTGCTGTCATCACGAATGCTGATGACGTACATTCGGGCACCTATGGAGCGCAGCTTCAAGCGAGCGGCGGATGGGGCAGCATTTCCTCAAAAATCTCCACTGCCCCCAGCCAGTCGTACTTGCTTTCCTTCTGGCTGTCCAATTTTGAGGGCGGGCTGCCCAACCAATTCACCGCAACGTGGGACGGCGCCACTCTCGTCAATGAGGTCGATCTTCCATCTAGCGGCTGGACCAACCTGCAGTTCCTGGTGACGGCTACCGGAAGCAGCAGCGCGCTTGAGTTTGACTTTCGGGACGACCCGGCCGCCCTGGGATTGGACGACATAAGCCTGACGCCGATTCCGACCATTCAAGGGATCGCCCAAGCGGGCAACACCATCACGCTAACCTGGAGCACAGTGCAGGGAGGTTTATACCAGGTGCAATCCACCACGAATTTGGCGGAGGCCAATTGGATCAGCCTGGGCAACCCGGTCGCGGCAGCTAGCGGCAGCGCCAGCGCGTCGGATACGGCCGGCGCAGACGCCCAGCGGTTTTACCGAGTGGTGCTACTGCCGTGACGAACTGCAGCACGCCGGCCATTATTGGACGCGCGTGGAGTGGTCCTGCAACCAGAACACGTCCGGGCTGAAGGGAACGTGCGTTATCGTAATTGACGCTGGGTTGATGGTGTGGCCGTCCAGCCAGCGGTGAATTTCGGAATGACCGTCGGCGAAGGCGAACCCGCAGGCCCGGTTATGATAGCTGGCGGGAAAGTCCACGAGTTCTTCCGAACTGTTTGGGCCGCCGTTATAGCCGTCCATCTCGACCACGAAGTAACCGTCGTTGATGCTGTCCTGCCGTTCGTCGAGGAGGACAAAGGTGGAGGACGGTCCCGGTTGAAGCATGGCGGAGAGCTTGCGAAAGACAATGAAGTTTGCGCCCAGCCCCCAGTATCCGCGATAGCTGTTGGGGGGAGCCGGCCAGTCTCCGTTGCCTCCCACCCAGTTGCTCATGGACATGCTGCGGGGTCGTGGCACGCGCTGGCCCTGCGGGTTGAGGCCGTAGGAGGTATCGGCCGGGCAATGCCAGATGCCCAACGCTTTGCCGCAATAAGGCCACAGCAGGCTCTTCTCGACCGTGTCCGCGTAATCCCAGTTGCCCCGAGTGCTGGGAATGAGGTCGTCCAAATCCCACGGGCTTCCCGCCGGGCCGGACCATACGTAATTAGTGTCGGCAGGCTGCGAGCCGTAGGAAAAGAGGAGCGTATCGTTATTGTCCTCGGTGTACATGCGCCAGGCGGTGATGAGTTGCTTGGAATTGTTCATGCAGCCGATGCCCTGAGACTTTTGCTTAGCCTTGGCCAAGGCCGGGAGCAGCATAGCGGCCAAGATCGCAATGATGGCGATGACCACCAAGAGTTCGATGAGCGTGAAGGCGCCAGGCGGGGGCAGCGGTCGGGGGTCTTGGTCGTGGAAGTAGAGTGCGGGTTGGGAGGGAATGAGGTTCAGTTTTTTCATTTGTTCCTGGCCGGCCACAGGCGGCTTCTCCGCCCCAGACCGACCTTGGTCACTTGTGTGAGGTGGTTCGGGCTCGGATCCAATACAGGTCCTGGTTGCGCGAAGAGACGGTGTCGTGGGGAATAAATGTTTGGCCTATCGGGATGTTCACTTGCGTCCTGCCATCCAGCCACTTATGTGATTCGACGTGGTTGTCGGCGAAGGCGAGAACGCCCATCCCGTTGTGGGAGTAGGAGGGGCAGTGAATAAACTCATCCTCGAACATATCAACGCCAAAAGCGGGGGTGCAAATGCTAGCGGGGTTCACATCGATGAACACGAAGCGATTGGCCGGCCCGTCGATGGACAAGGCCGAAGTCTTTGAGTAAAGGTGGTAGTTGTTCGTGTCCGCCAGGTTCACTGGAGAGCAGGTGTTTTCGGGGGTCAACCCGATGTAGCAGTTCATCGCGTAGCTGCGCAGCTCCGGTGCCTTCTGTCTCGTTTCGCCGACGTCCCAGGTGGTACGGTCTCCGGGGCATTTGTAGGGTGTGACGGACTGGATGAGGGGAGCGAAGAGGGCGTACTTGGGATCCAGTTCGTACTGGGAGTTGGTGAGCGTCTCGGGATCTCCGTGGTTGCCGCCGTAAACCCACAGATGAGGTTGAGAGGAAACAACACTCTGGTCGCCGCCATTGAGGGCAAAGTAGTCTCGATAATCACCGGAGTAAATCGCCCAAGTGAGCACGAGTTGCTTCTGGTTGTTAACGCATTGGGCGCGGAAGGCCTGGGCTTTGGCCTTGGCGAGGGCTGGCAGAAGCATCGCCGCGAGAATGGCAATGATGGCCACCACCACGAGCAGTTCGATGAGAGTGAAGGCACACCAGGCGCTGCGTCGAACACCCATCCTTTTCATGCTTGCGATTTTCATCAGCGTTCCTGCCATCCGAGTGGGATTCCGAACACACGTTCAGGAGCCCGGGCCAGGGGGCCAATCCGGAGCATCCTGCAGATGATTGACAATACCAAAACTGGCCGCGAAAGCAATAACAAAATGAGGCCCAATGACCCGATGGACCGAGGAAGAATGGCGAAAGCCAACTGAGGAGAGAATGCCAAAGCCCGAATTACGAATGGCAACCCCACTTCTTGTCGCTGGTCATGTTTGACCCTCTCGCAGTTCGTGGAGTTGGCGGGTGATGCTTCGCCAGTGAGTGCCGCGCCAGAACAACTTGCCGCAGCGGCGACAGACGAAGTATTCGTCGAGCCAACGATAGGTCTTGGGCGGAATGAGCTGGCGCAGAGCTTCCTTGTCGCCGGAATCGAGTTCGCCGCTGCAGGCCGTGCAACGAGGTGGGCGGATCTCGAGGCAGAACTCCCGAAATACGAGCGCTAGTTGTTGCTGGATGCGCAAGGTCGGAGGCAGCCAGAAGACGGGCACGGCTCCCCGGCACACGAGGCGGCGCTCCAGGAGGCCGCTGTCAGTAGTCAGGACGACGGCGCCGAGGTGTTGGGCCTGCCGCAGTAAGTCACCATCGTCGATGCCCGCCGTCCACCAAGCCTCGTGGCCAGCAGCGCGCAGCCAGCGGGCCAAGCCGCCGAGCCCCGCATCGCAGTAGAAGCGGGAGAGGGGGGCGGGCCTCGGCGCGGCAGTCGCGCCACTAAGTCCTGGTAAACTCGGGTGAGAGCGCCGGCCAGCGGAAGGCGTTGGGCGGCGCTTAAGCGGTGGGCTTTGGCGATGAGCCAAGCGACGCCCTGGTCTGGGCGGCGCGCGCCCAGGCGTTGCAGCAGGGCGCGGTACTGGGCCTCATAGCCCTTGCGGATGCGGCTCATGCAATGATGCTACAGGTCAGGGCAGCAACGTCACGCGGAAGAATTGGATGTGGTTGGATCGGGGCACGGCCAAGAGAGCTGGTTGCTGGCCGTGCTGAGCACTCGTCATTTCAAAACGCGAGGCCGACCAAGATTACGCTGCCTGGAGCAGTTGCAAGACTTCTTCGTCGGTGGTTTGCGAGAACTCGTCGTAGTAGGCGCCGACCGCCTCGAATTCCGCGTCCACGTACAGCACTTGCACGTCGTCGGCGATGCGACGCAGGCGCTCGGCGGCGCTGAGAGAGGCTACCGGGGCAGCGACGATGATCCGGTGGGCGCCTTGTTTTCGCACAGACAAAACGGCCGCTTCCGTAGTGGCGCCGGTGGCCAAGCCGTCGTCCACCAAGAGCACGTCTTTGCCCTCGAGCGGGGGAAGGCCGGCGCGATGGAACTTGCCTTGATAGCTTTTGAGCCGCCGCTTCTCTTCGTCAACCACCTCGTCCAATTCGAGGCGAATCAACGGGCTGCGAGTCAGGATCCGGTCATCGAGCACAACGACGTCAGGTTCGGCGAGGGCGCCGACGGCGAATTCGCGGTGCAAAGGGTGCCCGATTTTGCGGACGATGAGAACGTCCAGAGGGACCTGCAAAGCGCGGGCGACTTCGGCTGCGACGACGACGCCGCCCCTGGGCAAACCCAGGACCACGTCAGCCCGGATTTCGTGGTCGTGCAGAAAAAGTCCCAAGCGGCGGCCTGCCTCCTGGCGCGAGGCGAATCTCATCTCAATTAGATCGCCCCGTTGGCGGGGAAAAGCAATGGGGAAAGCGAGGAAGCGCCGGCTCACGCCGGCGACCACCTGAAGAGTTACGGGGGTTCAGGCTTGCTCAGGCAGTAACGGTGGTTCCGACCGCTTCTCCGAGCACGACGCGGCGAAGATTGTGCGGCTGGAACAAGTCGAAGACGACGATGGGCATGCGGTTATCCATGCAGAGCGAGAAAGCAGTCGAGTCCATCACCTTAAGTTGATTCTGCAAGGCTTCGAAGTAGGTAATGTGAGCGTAACGTTTCGCGTCCGGGTTCTTTTTCGGATCGCTGTCGTAGATGCCGTCCACCTTGGTGGCCTTGAGGACAACCTCGGCGCCGATTTCATTGGCGCGCAGAGCAGCGGCAGTGTCGGTGGAGAAGAAGGGGTTGCCGGTGCCGCCGCCGAAGATGACCACGCGGCCCTTTTCAAGGTGCCGAACGGCGCGGCGGCGGATAAAGGGCTCGGCCACTTGGGCCATGGTGATAGCGCTTTGGACGCGTGTGGCCACGCCCAGCTTTTCCAGGGCATCCTGCAGAGCCAAGGCGTTGATGATGGTTCCCAGCATGCCCATGTAATCACCGGTAGCCCGTTCAATGCCCCGCTCGCTGCCGCTTTGGCCGCGGAAGATATTGCCGCCGCCGACCACGACCACGACTTGAACGCCCAGGTCGCGCACTTCGCGGATTTGCTGGGCCATATCCTGAACGGCTTCGGGGCAGATGCCAACCCCGGTTGGTCCACCCAGGGCTTCCCCGCTGAGCTTAAGCAGAATTCGGCGGTATTTAGAGTGTGCAGGCTCGTTCATCTTATGCCGTCGGGTCGCGTTCGGAATCTGTTGGCGTGGTTTCTAACATTCAAGGCGAGGAAGGTCAAGTGGGGTGACGTGGGATGGTTGGTGTGACCCGGTGGAACCGCGCAAGCTAGGGACGAACTCCGAAAGCCTTCGCGAGCGGGTGACAAATGACGAAACGCCCAGGACGTGCTGGGACTGCGTACGCTGGATCGGGAAGGCGTCGAACCTTGAAGCTCGAAACCCGGAAGGAGGCTGTGGGGGCGGTGGCGTTTGCTTCAAGGCAGAGCTACAGGTTTTCCGTTTCGGCCTGACGCGCATGAAGCTCCACAATCCAGGCAGCTTCGCCCGAAGCTGTTTGATCTGTGGCGAACTTAGCCAATGAATCAGAGAATCCAGGCGCACCGACACGAAGCAGAAATCGAGTTGCTGTCCCACTTCGGGACAAGCCTGGCATCGTTAATCCGGCGTTGGGTTTGGGTTCGCCACCACCTCAGGGAGGCCGCCAAGGCCGCCGGCCAAGCCATCGGATAATCGCTACTTGAGCAGCCGTCGCATCCACTGCTTGGTTGGCGAGTTTGGAAGTGGCCTGCTTTATTGTCTTGGCATATCCGCTGCTGACTGATTAGGTCCATGAGACGGCTGCTTTTCTTCCTCACCCTGGGTTGCGCATGCTTGTCAGCCGAAGGTGATGCTCCCGAATGGTTCACCAACGCCCAGGTGGCGCAGGAGAAAGCCAGGAGCGAGAACAAATTCGTGTTGTTGGATTTCACGGGATCGGATTGGTGCCCGTGGTGCATCAAGCTGAAGCGAGAGATCTTCGATCAGCCTGAATTCGGTGACTTCGCCCGGGCCAATCTCGTGCTGGTGGAAGTGGATTTTCCTCGCCACAAGCAACAGGACCCGGCTCAGCGCTCGGCCAACCACCTCCTGGCCAAGGCCTATCGCATCACGGGTTATCCCACGGTCATCGTTCTGGACCCGCAAGGCCAAGTCGTGGGCAGGACTGGCTATTTGGCCGGGGGACCGGGCATATTCGATGCCAAACTGGAGGAGATTCTCAAAAGCGCTCGTCCAAGTTTTGCATACCCGCCGTCAAACCAGCCCGCCGGGGACGCACCAAGCCAATCCGAACCATCCCACAAGCCGGTAACGCTTGCGCCGATACCAGCGACTGTTCCCATCCATTACGATTCGCTGGCCTTGAAGGGCATTTCCGGGACCAGAGACCGGCGCATCGTGTTGATCAACAACGCAGACTTAATGGTCGGCGATACCGCCAAAGTCAAAGTCCAGGATCAGGAAATCGTCGTTTGCTGTAAAGAGATTCGCGAGGCTTCGGTGCTCATAACGGCGGACGGCAAACCGCTGGAGTTGAGGCTGGGACAAAAGTGAGCCGGTCAGGGACACCCGAACCTAAAGCTCACAGTATATCGGAGAGATGCAAAGGTGGCTCAGGCTGCGCGCGCCAGCTCCAGCCAGAACCGGCTGCCGTTCCCCACTTCGGACTCGACCCCCACTTTTCCGCCCATTCGCTGGGCGGCCTTGCGGACGATAGCCAAGCCGACGCCAGTGCCCTCATATTTGGTGGTGCGAGGGCCCCGCTGGAACAAGTCGAATATCTTCGCCTGTGCATCCCCCTCGATGCCAACGCCATTGTCTTCGACCCAGAGACGCACCTTGTCACCCCTGGCCTCGCTATAGACCCGGACGTGCGGCATTACGCCGCGCTCGACGAACTTGACCGCGTTTCCCAGCAGGTTGGTCAGACACTGCGTCAGCGAGGCTTCGTCTCCGCGAACCGCCGGGAGGGGCCCCTCGACCCGCACGTCGGCGGCGGGCTCTTGCAGTTCCGGCTGCTCGCGAATGATTCCGCGCAACAGCTCTTCCAGCTCCACCGGCCCAAGTTTCACCCGATCCCGTGAGAGGCGGCTGAAGGCGAGCACATCCTGGATTAGCCGGTCCAGCCGCCGGGCCGCGCTAGCGACTTTCTCCAGGTAATCCTTCGACGTAGCGGTGATCTCGGCGCCGCAATCCTCCATGGCAAAATTGGTGAAGTTCAGGATTGCCCGCAGCGGCCCGCGCAGGTCGTGGGACAAACTGTAGCAGAAGGTCTCCAGCTCGGCGTTGGCCTCGCGCAACTCGGCGGTGCGCTGTGCCACCGTGGCCTCGAGCCTTTCCGCGTGCTCGCTTAATTGAGTCTGAGCCCGCGCCAGCGCCTCGTGGGTCTCGCGCAGTTCAGTGATGTCGGTGTTCGTGCCGAACCACTGGGCAATCTGCCCACGGCTGTCCCGAATAGGGAAGGCGCGGGAGAGAAACCAGCGGTAGGTTCCATCCTTGCCGCGCAGCGGGAAGGTGTCCTCCCAAGGCTCACCGGTCTCCAATGCGCTCTTAAAGTGTTCGGTCACGCGCTGGACGTGCTCCGGGTGATGGACAGCCTGCCAGCCCCACTCTCTCGTTTGGTCCAGCGTCGTGCCGGTGTAATCGAACCAGCGGCGGTTGTACCACGAGACACCGCCGTTGGCATCAGTCATCCACGCCAACTGCGGCAGGTTCTCCGCCAGTGCTCGGAACCGTTCCTCGCTCTCGCGCAATTGGCGCTCCGCCGCGACGCGCTCGGAAACATCGGTGTTGGATTCCAAGACTTCGACGATCTGTCCCTGAGTATCGATTTCGGCCAGCCAGTTGCTCTGCACGGTGACCCAGTGTCCCTGGCGAGTGAAGTGCCGCAACTCGCCGGACCAGACGCCATCGCGCCGAAGCTTGGCGATGATAATCTCCAGGTCCTCCGGGAACTCGGTGCGCAGCAGCGCATGCGATTGCCGCCCAATGGCCTCCTCCTTCGCCCATCCGTAGAGCCCCTGCGCCCCCTGGCTCCAAAAAGTAATCGTTCCGTCCAACAGCCTCACCAGCGTGGCGGCGGGCGCCAAATCAATGAGCCGCGCTTGCTTGCGCAACAACTCGGCCGGGATAGGGGCGTCCGCTTGTGCGCCGCTTCCTTCCACCGCTCCCGCGTCTCCCGAAGCCTTGCGTGGATCAGCCTTCAGACGCCTGCTCCTGTTTGCGAGCGCACCCAACGCGACCTCGTTTGACCCAACCTACCAAAATCATTCTATAATAACTTCGCCGAGCATTGGCTGGCGTCAACCCCTAACGAGGCGAACGAGGAGCAGCCTCCGATCAATTGGGCTAGGAGCTCGGAAGAAAGCGCGCGCCCTCCTGGCGGTCTCCGTGCAGAGCACCGCCCGCCCTACTTGGTCTGAGGAGCAGCCTCGCTCGGCTTTTCTGGTGCCGGTGCAGAGGCCGCAGAGGCGGTTGGGGCGGGACCATGCGCCGGGGCGGCTAGTGGCGTTGGCTCTGGTGCCGCTGCGACTGGACCCTGGCTCGGGGCGGGAGTTGCCGCATTGCGGCCTTCGCGCTCCTTCACCAGCGTGGCTCCCTTGCCCAGGCGCTTGCGCAAGTAGGTCAGCTTAGCTCGCCGGACCGAGCCTTTGCGTTCTACCTCCACCTTTTCCACTCGCGGCGAGTGCAGAGGAAACACGCGCTCGACGCCCTCGCCGTAGCTGATGCGCCGCACTGTGAACATTTCGTTCAACCCATGCCCCCGGCGGCCGATCACGACCCCGGAAAAAATCTGGATACGCTCTTTGTCGCCCTCGACGACTTTGGTGTGTACGCGGACAGTATCGCCGACCGCGAAGTGCGCGGCCTCTTTGCGAAACTGTTCCGATTCGATTTTATCAAGCAATGCCTGGTTCATAAAATTCACTAGTTGCCTTACAGCAGGTCCGGCCGCCGCTCTTTGGTGCGCGACACGGCCTGCTCTGCCCGCCACCGGGCGATTTCAGCATGGTTGCCCGAGAGCAACACCTCGGGCACCTTCAGGCCCCGGAATTCGGCCGGCCGCGTGTATTGCGGGTACTCGAGCAACCCGCCACTGAATGATTCTTCCCGGGCGCTGGCCTCATCGCCTAGGGCCCCGGGCAGCAGCCGGGTCACTGCATCCACGATCACCATCGCCGGCAGCGCGCCGTTGGTCAGCACATAATCCCCGATGGATATTTCGTCATCGGCCAGTTCCTGACGCACGCGCTCGTCAAACCCTTCATAATGTCCCGACACCAGGAGCAAGTGTTCGAGGACCGCGAACTCAGCGGCAATCGCCTGAGTAAAGTGTCGCCCAGCAGGGGAGAGCAACACGACCCGCGCGTTTCCCTCGGCCAAACTCTCGACGGCTTCAAAGAGCGGTTCCGGCTTCAAAAGCATCCCCGGTCCCCCGCCGAAGGGCCGGTCATCCACAGTCTTGTGCCGGTCGTGCGCATAATCGCGCAGGTTGTGCAGGCGCAAATCCAGCAACCCGCCAACCCGAGCCCGTTTGACGATGCTTTCATCGAGCGGCCCCGCGAACATCGCCGGGAATAGCGTCAGCACGTCGATTCTCATCGTTCTGCGAGTTGCGAGCCCGCCGAACCGGCCGAGCCTTCTTCAAGCGCCAACGCCTAATGGCCCGCCGGTTGCTCTTCGACAATTTCCAAGGTGCATCGCAACCCCTTCTTGGCGCTGCCAGCCAGCAGGAGTGAGCGGATCGCATTTATGGTCATACCCTGCCGGCCAATGACCTTGCCCACATCTTGGGGATGCAGCCGCAACTCATAAACGGTCGTCCCCTCCCGCTCAACCGGTGTAACCGTAACGGCATCCGGGTGTTGCACCAATCCGCGCACGATGTATTCGAGAAAGGATTGCATAACCGCAACGCGCCTTCACACTCAAGCCGCCGTGGCCACCGCTGCGGCGGCCTTGATGGCTTTCTTGATGAAGCTGGCCACAGTCTCGCTCGGTTGCGCGCCTTTGCTGAGCCAATACTTGGCTCGCTCAAGGTCCAACGTATAATTATCACCCTTGCGCCGCGGTTGGTAAGTCCCCAATTCCTCGATGAACTTGCCATCGCGCGGGCTTCGGCTGTCGGCCACGACAATGCGGAATACCGGCTTGTTCTTCGCACCGACGCGCTTCATACGAATTTTAACTGCCATAAATCTCTGCTAATCGTCCGTGCAGCCGCCGGTCTTTACCGCCGCTGGCTGCCATTGGTTTCGGCCCAAAAAGAGACGAAATCCTAGTCGCCTCGCCTTTGTTTTGCAAGCTCTGTTTTGTCTTTTTTTCAACCTCACCCCTCGCGAAGGTAATGGTACATCCTTGAATTGAATAATGTACATCTTGTGTAATCCGAGGGGTGCTTCCTGATCGTATCAGCACCGGCTATCCAATTCGCGCCGCCAACTTATCCACCGGGGCGGATTTGGCGAACCCTATTCCGCCAGCTTGCTTTTAGCTTGATCCAGCAAAAAATAGGCCTGCTCCAGATCATCGAACGACTTATGGACCCAGCGGCTGCCCCAGTAGAAGTTGCAACTGGTCTCCGCCGTGAGCAGATGATCGTAAGCATGAGTAATGAGCTGCCCAGCCGCGTCTTTAGCGGGTCCCTCTTTGCTTCGTTCAAAGGCCTCCCGCACCTCCCAGTAATAGCGGCTGGCCCGGCCCACCTCATCCCAGCCTTTCTTTTGCAAGAGCGAACCGGTCCACTGCGTAAAGTCACCGCCCCAATGATGCTCGGTGTTCCAAGCCCCGCGCTGCACTTCCACTTCTTCGCTCGGAGGGTATCGGCGTAAAAACTCGGTGATGTGGATTGGCGCAAAACCCAAAGTCCCGGCCCGGTAGCGATCGAGCAGTGGCCGGTAAAAAAAGCCCCAGAAGCCGCTTTCCACGTGCGTCGTCCGGAACCAGCCGCCGTTCTCGCCGTCAGTCCACGTCGTCACCAGGGCAGGAAAATCGCAGTGCTTGGTCCGCTCTTTAACCTCGTACTGGAACCAGCCGGGGTCCAAGCCGGAGAGTTGCGCGTTGGACAAGTCGCGGTCGCGCGGGACGACGATGATCTCGGCGCCGTCGTAGCGGGCCAAGTAGGGCCGATAGCGCTGTTCTTCCCAACGCATCGGGCGCTTGGGCTTAAGGAAAATCGAATCCACCAGCACGTATCGGTAGCCGTGCCGCTTCAACATGGGAATCATCTCCATGCAAAACCCCATCTCCGGCGGCCAAAACCCCGGCGGTCGGTCGCGGCCCAGAAGGTGGCGCGCCAAGCCCTGCCACCAGCCGGTCTGGGCCTCCCAGTCGGCGGGCGGCGTCAACGGGTAAACCGGGTGATAGAGTCCGCTGCCCACAAACTCGATCCCGGATTGTCGGAACCGCCGGAGAAAATTCTCGATATCGACCGCGTCGGCAAAGGTCTGCCGCACGCCCGGATCTTCGAGTTGCTTGAGCAAGGTGCCCGAAAAGCTCAGATGCAGCCGTGCCACGTCCTCGTAGCCCTCCAACATCCGGGTGGGGCGGTCGTAGCACCAGAGGATTTGCTTGGCATCCCAGCTCTGGCCGGAGGTGTGCAACGCCAACAGGTTGCCCAAAGGTTGGTGCAGGTGAAGACCTAGCGCATGATAAACTTCTGCCATGAAAAATTCCTCGATCCAAAGCCTTAAAACTGCAAGTCTAAAGATCGCCAGTTGGGCAAAATCGAACAAGTTTTCGCCAAAAGCGGCTTAGACCTTTCCTCGTGATTGTGATGAATTGGAGTGGATGAAACCTGTTCATTCAAACGCGAAAACATTGTGCTGCTGGGTGGGTTTGCTGCTCTTCCTTTGTTGTGCGCCCTCCCACGCGGCTGACGTGAGCCAACTTGCGCCGGCGATCCAACCCCCCCTCGCCCCCGGATGCGCGGTCAATTCCGGCGATAACGCCTGGCTCCTGGCCAGTTCCGCGTTGGTGCTGATGATGACCGCGCCGGGCCTGATCTTGTTTTACGGCGGCCTGGTGCGGACCAAGAACGTGCTGTCCACGATGATGCACAGCCTGATCCTCATGGCGCTAGTCTCAGCACTGTGGATGGGGTTTGGCTACAGCATGGCCTTTGCGCCGGGCAACGCTTTTGTCGGGAATCCGCTCACCCACCTCTTTTTAAAGGGCGTCGGCGCCGTGCCGGAAGCTGACTACGCCGGGACGATTCCGGCCCAGACGTTTATGCTGTTTCAGATGATGTTCGCCATCATCACCCCGGCCCTCATCAGCGGCGCTGTGGCTGAGCGCGTGAAGTTCAGCGCGTACGTCGCCTTCATGCTGCTATGGTCGGTAGTAGTTTATTTTCCCCTGTGCCATATGATCTGGGGCAAGGGTGGATTCTTTAACTGGTCGCTGGGCGGAAAGATCCCCGTGCTCGACTTCGCGGGTGGAACCGTCGTCCATATCAGCTCGGGGGTGTCCGCGCTGGTGTTCGCGCTGATGATTGGCAAACGCCGCGGGTTCCCGCATGAGCCGATGATGCCGCACAACGTGGTGCTTTCGCTCATCGGCGCGGGCCTATTATGGGTCGGTTGGTTCGGCTTCAATGGCGGCAGCGCCCTGAACGCCGGGAGCCTGGCGACCAGTGCGTTTGCGGCCACGCATTTCTCTGCGGCGGCCGCCGCCTTGAGCTGGGCGGCGATAGAATGGAGGCTAAAAGGCAAACCCAGCGTGTTGGGCGTGGCCTCCGGCATGGTCGCCGGATTGGCCACCATCACCCCCGCCTCCGGGTTCGTCAGCATCCCGGCGGCCTTTGCCATCGGTCTGATCGCAGGCGTCGTCTGCTACACGGCCGTCACCAAAATCAAGGCCCTCTGCGGCTATGATGATTCGCTGGACGTCTTTGGCGTTCACGGCGTCGGCAGCTTCACCGGAATGTTGTTGCTGGGCTTTTTGGCCAACCCGGGCGTGAATCCGGCCATTGCGGCGACCTTCAAGGCCAACGATGCAAGCGTATCCTTGGCGGGTGGTTCGCACCAGTTTCTCAATCAGCTTATCGGCGCCGCTGCCGCGGCCGCACTGGCAGCCATCGGGACATTCTTGATCGTAAAATTCGTGGGCGCTACCATCGGACTGCGCGTGGACCAGGAGGACGAAAGTCTCGGCCTGGACCTCTCGCAGCACGGCGAACGCGCCTACAATGAATAGTCAGGGTTTTACTGAAGACCAGAAGCAAGCGTTGATGGACCTGCTGGTGCTGGGCATGTATGCCGACCACAACCTCGCCTCGGCGGAGGATGCTTGCCTCCAACAGCGCCTGGCCAGGTTCTCGTTTCCGTCCGATTACGAGCGACAGCGCCTGCTGGATGCCTCGTTTACGCGCGCCAGCCGCCACACGGGGTCTGCCGATGCCATTCGCGCTTATGCCACGCAACTTGCCCAGCACTTTTCGACCGGCGATTTGCGACGCAGTGTGTACGACACGCTCGACGAAATGCTGACCAGCGACGGCCGAGTGACGAGTGAGGAAAGCCAGTTGCTCGGCGTTTTAAGGGACGCCTTTCGCTTATGAGCAAGCACGGCTTTTAATCGATTACTCCGCAAGATCAGAGGTCTGAGCAAACAATCAGCTTTTCGCGCGTTTTAAGAAAATTTCTTGCGGGTCCGCTATTGGACGTGGAAGCGGATGGGAAGCTGATATTTGTCCAAGGTTGCCGGTTGCATGCGGTTGAG
>Ga0209517_10002280_pt1 | contig 27329 bp, 22 predicted proteins | sample PeaSoiMetSII2010_FD_187695 | JGI IMG/M metagenome (GOLD analysis project Ga0209517, IMG submission 187695) | Peat soil microbial communities from Weissenstadt, Germany - SII-2010 (SPAdes) (version 2) | ecosystem: Environmental > Terrestrial > Soil > Wetlands > Peat | place: Germany...
GTCGTCGCTGTTCTCAAACAGCGCGGTCGCGTTGGTGAGCGACAGCGCCAGTGTGCTGGTGCTGTTCTCATTCGTCGCCGCCGCCGAGGCCGTCACAACCGGCACATCCGCAACCGGGTTCACCGTGCCGGCTGATGCCTTGCCGGTCTCGGCAAAGCCGTGGGTGTCGGTGAACGACACGCTCACCGTTAGCGCCTTGCCCTCGTCAGTCTCGGTCGGAGTGTAGGAGTTGAGACCGAGGCCCGACGCCTTCGTCAAGCCGTCGACCGTCCAGGTGTAGGTGATGTTGCTCGAGGCCGGTGCATCCAGGTCCGTCACCGACGCGGTGACGAGAGTGCCCTCGACGGCGTGGCCGCTGGTCAGACCGGTAAGCAAGATCGAAGGGTTCTCGGTGGGATCCTCCGCCACCGTGCCAAAATTGAAGGTCTTGCTCCCGCTGGCGTTGCTTACAATCAACTCAAGCAGCTTGCCCTCATCGCCCTCACCTGGCGTGAACGCTGCAGCCGTGCTGACCGTGGTAAAGGTCTTGCCGTTGTCATCGGAAACCTGCCAGTTGTAAGTGGTAGCGCCGCTGCTAGTTGCGTGGATCGGCGTGCCTTCCTGCGCAGTCGACTGGTCGACGGTTACCTGGAGCGGAATAAAAAAGTTGAACGGGGTTGATGCGGAGGTCGTGTTTGGAGAGTTGCCTGACGTATGATCGGCAGTCGCAAAGACCGGGAACGCGAACAATCCGTTCGGCAGATGAAACCCGAACGTCCCATCGTTGGGGATGATCGTATCGTTCTGGGTGAATAACGACTTGGGATTGGCCGAGAACTTCGACGTGAACAAATCGTCGATTTGGTTTTTCCAATCGGGAGGCAGCGGCTCATTGGAGTAGGTGACGGTGCCCTGACTGATATTGATTTGCAGGTCCTTGAGCTCCGCAAGCGGGGTGAGCGTCGAAGGTTCGTACATCCAGGCGGAGCCGCGATGGCCGTCCGGTTCGACCAGGACCAGGAAATTCCCGGAAGGGGCTAAAAGCGCAAGATCAAGCGGAGGGGCGCCTGGGTCCAAGGGAGGGAGCGGGATATGGATATCAATATGGGTCAGGATCGCGGTGCCGCGGATGCCCATGGTCGCGACCGGCGTGGCGACCTTCATGTCGCCGTGTTTCGCGGTCTCACCGGCGACAAATGAAATGGTGCCAGCTACCAGGCTGAGCAGCGACGAATTGTCCGACCCGTTCGGGTCGTAGACCATCTCGTTGAGCACCATTCGCGCGTCCGCCGACATGGCGAACACTGTGCCGTCGATAAAGGAAATGATGAGCTTCGAATCCGATCCAGACTGAACAACGTCGCCTTTTTCGACATTGTCGCCGGCGTTCAGGGTTATCACGACGCCATTGCGCATGGCGGTCACGGTGCCGACGAGCTTGGTTACATGACCGATGACCTTGCCGGCGCTGGCGCTGCCGTCCGCCTGCGCGTATTGAACATGGCCTGAAAGCGCGTTGACAAGATCACCCGTAAGGTGCGCGCCGTCGGGCGAGGACAGCGCCGCGCGCTTCTCGCCCTTGAAGTAGTCGTGAAGGACCAGCTCGCGATCGTCCTTCGAAATGATCAGATCGACGCCGGACCGCTTGTAGTCTCCGAGGAAAAGCAAATGCGCGTCGGGGACGACGATCGCATCGGAAGGAGCATGGGTGGCGTGAATCGTCTCGGCGTGGCCGTTCGCATGAAGGCCCAAGCCGTCAGCGGAAATCTTGCCGTCGAATTTGCCGGAGTAATTCAAGGGCCACCGCAATGGTTAATAAATATATAATTTCGATAGTCTAGACTTCCTTATCACTGGATTGCCGATCGCGGAACCATCTTCTGCTTGTGGAAGACAGGCGCAAACTGAGGCAGCCGTGACGTCTGTTCTGCAGAATCTTCGAAAGGTGAAGTATTCGACAGGCAGTTTTCAGCTCTTCGACCGTCTTGGTGCGGATAAATCGGACCGCGCAACGTATTATTTGGTACAGACTTCAGCATGAATACTTTCCTTAGCTGTTTCAGGCATATCTTGGGCGAATACTGGGCCAATTTCGATGCCGGGAATGTGATCTAGATAACAAAGCACGCAATTTTCGACGAATTAGCCATATCCCGCACAAAGTTGCCGTCGCTACAACCCATGACAGATCCCTTGTGGACACCTCGCGCTTTCGCAGGTGCGATCCGTAAAATTTTCGGCAAAATGGCGAGGCGGAGTTCAGCCTGTTTTGCTGTTTCCTGCCGGCAGCGGGCCGGCTTTAAGCAGAACAAAAGGCCCTTAAGCCCATCATCCCCAGACGAAACGATCCGGTCACGAGCGGGCTTGCGAGCCACGCCGAAGTCCAGACAGGGGGTGTCGGATGGGTATCTTCAATCATTCGCGGGCGCGGCGTATCGTCGTGTTCGCCTTCCTTGTGGTCTGGTTCGGACCCGCAGCAGATCTCGCCGCCGGCACGTTGATTTCGCCGGGCGTATTGGACCTGATCCGGAAATCCGCCGAGCCCTTCGGGCTGTTTGCGTCACGACTTTCCAGCGGCGGCTTGCGGGAAAAATGGATGGGCGTCGAGCGCAAGCTTGACGACGAGAGGGTGCAACTGGCGCTTTGCGACGGCGACCGCGCGCGCTGCGTATCTCCGGCCGCCCTGCAATTTCTTGCCATTGTGGACAGTGCAAGGGCTCGTGAGGGCCGCGCCCGGCTCGGCGAGATCAACCGCGCGATCAATCTGGCGATCCGGCCGATGAGCGATATGGCCCAATATGGCCAGATCGACGTCTGGAGCTCGCCGCTCGTCACCTTCACCACCGGCGCCGGGGATTGCGAAGATTATGCGATCGCCAAATTCGTCGCGCTGCGCATGGCGGGCATTTCCCCCGACGATCTTCGGATCGTCATATTGCGCGACACCATTCGCGGCGAGGACCACGCGGTCGCGATGGCGCGGCTGGATGATCACTGGCTCACGCTGGACAATCGCCGCATGGCAATGATCGAGGACACCGATGTCAGGAACCATCGCCCGCTGTTCGTCATCGATGATCGCGGCGTCATGCGCTATGACGATCCGCCCCAGCCTGCGAGCGTGGCACACCAGGATTCTGAGCCGGCAATGGCGGCAGGTCTCGCCGTGCCGGCCGGCCTGACCTCGTCATCGAACTAACCGCTGCGGATTCGGCTGCAATGCGCAGCCGACGATGCGAGGTTGTCGATTTGCAAATCCCTGATTCCGGCGTTCGCAAGCTGGAGGCCGCGCACAAGGCGCGGCCGGACAGAACCCGCTCAGGATCCCTTGTCGAGGCATTCACTGATATGTGCTGCGCGGTCCCTGCGCGGCACCTTGGCCTCGTCCGCCTTCTTTGAGCATTGGAGCAGCTTGAGCTGCTCCGCGCGGCGCTTTTCGGCGGCCGCACGATACTCCGGCGCAACGGAATTCGGATCAACGAGCTTTTGCGCCGGGCTCGCGCCGGACCACGACACAAACATCAGGACCATGCCGAACCGCAAGGGCAATCCGGCCAACGATTTCCGCACAAAAGGGGTAGCCTGAGAAGTTCTCATCATTGCTCTAAACATCATTGTTTCAAACGATCGATAAGTGGCCTCCGGATCGGCCGTCTCGACAATAAGATCATGGTATCACAGCCACCGCCGGCAGAAAACCATGACCGATAACGCGAATTTCGGGCCATAATTTCATTTTCGCCGTTTCATTCGAACGGCTACTATGGGTGTGTCACGGTTTGATTTTTCTTGCCGCCGGAGATCGGGATGCGAGCATTTGCGCTGGCTATCATTGCAATCCAGATCGGTCTTGCGCAGCCCGTTTGTGCCGAAGACCAGCGGGAATCCGACCGGTCGATCACAGATATTCTTCCCCTGTTTGCCAAAAATCACTGTGAGGGGACCAAGGACCCCGCCGGTCAGTTGTTCTGCGGCGATCCTGAACTTAACGCCGCCGGCGTCAAACTGGACGGTGGGATCGCCGAACGGCTGAACAGAATTCCGAACCGCCGTCTTGCGATCGAGGAAAACGCGGAATGGATCAGAAACCGCAATTCAAGCTGCGGCATCTTTGGAAGGCAAAGCGTCAAGGTCCAGGACATCCAGGCCGTCAGAGACTGCCTTTTGAAGGAGACCGAGGAAAGAATCGAAATACTGGCCGATCCGAATTTCGACTGCCTCGCCATCAATACGACCGCCGGCCTGCTGATTTGCGGCGACCCGTCGCTGGCGCTGGCGAAGGCGGAACTCAATGACCTCGTCATGAGGTTGATCGGCAAATTGAAGGAAAGCGAGGCCCCTGAGGCGTTTGCCGAATTCGAACGATGGAGCAGGGAACGCGACCGGAAATGCGATCTTGAAGACAAGGATAACGTGCCGCTGCAAGAGCTATCGTCGTCGGAGGGTTGCCTGTCCGATTATTTCACCCGGAAAATTGCCGAGGTCACCGCGGCCAAAGGAGACCCGAAAAAAGTCTTTGGACGCCAGCGCTCTTCGCCGCTGCCGAATGCCGATGCGGTCGATTTTTGTGTCGCACAAATCCATTCGGCCAACACCTGCGGTGATTTCCTCGCGGTGAACCGCATCTTTCAAATCAACCGCGAGGAGGCCGAGAAGCGCGCCGACGTGACCGCCGAGATTGAAATGGTGGTTCTCTCCCCCTTTACGGCATGCAGTCCGATCGCGTCGAGTTGCACCGGCGCGTGCTGGGACTTGCGATCGGGCAAGCCGAAGCCGACGCCCGGGAGCAGGGAAGAGTTTCAGGTAGGCTACCGCTTGCGAATCGAAAAATCGTTCGCGTTTCAGAAGACCGATAGCGGCTGGCGCTGCGATTCAACCGCGCTGCAGCCAGTAGAGGTCGGGGTTGCCATCAGCGGCCCCTAATTCGCGGCCGATCGGATCGCGGAGCGGGCTGAAGGTTATGCCCGCTGCCTCAATGATCCCTTCCCTGAGCTAATCAGCGCCGAATTTTGGCAGCGCGGCCTGCCCCTACTGCGAAATAAGCGCGCCCGGAACGACAAGCGGGAACTCATCATCCGCTAATACGCGCGCTTATTTCGCCTGGCGGAAGAACGGCGGCGGAAAATTTTTATCTTTCTCTTCCCGGCGCGTCCCTTGATTGACGCCATCCTTTTTCGCGGCATACGATTGCGACAGATCCGCTAGAGATCAATGGGAGGAACAGATGATACGCTGGCCCTATACCGATTCTGCGCGCCGTTTTTTTCCTGGCACCGCCGTCAACCTTGCGAAGGCGAGGCATCTCACACACGCTTCAGTCGCAGTGGGACTGGGTTTGGCGGTCTCCTGCGGCGGCGCGTTCGCCCAGAAGGCGGACAAAGGATCGGCCGATCACATCAAGGCCGTGACATCGGCGGTCGACGCCAACTTCATCAAGGCCAATACGCCGACATCGAAGGACTGGCCGACCACCGGTCTCGATTACGCCGAAACCCGTTTCAGCAAGCTCAACCAGATCAACACCGACAACGTCAAGAATCTCGGTTTGAAGTGGACCTACAGCCTCGAATCGATCCGTGGCGTCGAGGCGACGCCGGTGGTCGTGGACGGCATCATGTATGTGACGGCATCATGGAGCGTGGTCCACGCCATCGATGCCCGGACCGGAAAACGGATCTGGAGCTACGATCCCGGCGTCAATCGCGAGATCGGCTACAAGGGCTGCTGTGACGTCGTCAATCGCGGTGTGGCGCTTTACAAAGGCAAGGTCTATGTCGGCGCCTATGACGGACGTCTTGTCGCGATCGATGCCGTCACCGGCAAGAAAATCTGGGAGAAAGACACCGTCATCGATTACTCGCACTCCTACACCATCACCGGCGCGCCGCGGGTCGTCAAAGGCAAGGTGCTGATCGGCAACGGCGGCGCCGAATATGGTGCGCGGGGCTACATCACCGCCTACGACGCCGAAACCGGCGACCAGGCCTGGCGCTGGTTCGTGGTACCCGGCGATCCCAACAAGCCGTTCGAAGACGAATCGATGGCCAAGGCGGCCATGACCTGGGACCCGGTCGGCAAATGGTGGGTCAATGGCGGCGGCGGCACGCCGTGGGATTCGATCACCTACGATCCCGATCTGAACCTGATCTATGTCGGCACCGGCAACGGCGCGCCCTGGAACCGAAATCTGCGCAGTCCCGCCGGCGGCGACAATCTCTATCTCGCTTCGCTGGTCGCGCTGAACGCCGATACCGGAAAATATGTCTGGCACTATCAGGAGACGCCCGGCGACAACTGGGATTACACCTCGACCCAGCCGATGATCCTGGCCGATATCAAGATCGACGGAAAGCCGCGCAAGGTCATCCTGCATGCGCCGAAGAACGGCTTCTTCTTTGTCATCGATCGCACCAACGGCAAGTTCATTTCAGCCAAGAACTTCGTCGACGTGAATTGGGCAACCGGCTACGACGCCGACGGCCGGCCGATCGAAGTCTCGGCATCGCGTTCGCCGGACCAGTCGTTCGACAGCATCCCCGGGCCTTTTGGTGCGCATAATTGGCACCCGATGTCCTACAATCCTCAGACCGGCCTCGTCTATCTGCCGGCGCAGGGCGTGCCGCTGAACCTGACCGGCGAGAAGGCGCTGGCGCAGAACGCGCCGGCCCCCTTCAAGTACGGCGCCACTACCGGCTGGAATATCGGGTTCACGCTCAACGCCACACCGCCGAAGAACCCGGCATTTGGCCGCCTGATTGCGTGGGATCCCGTGAAGCAAAAGGAAGCCTGGCGCGCGGAGTATGTGGCGCCGTGGAACGGCGGCACGCTGACCACCGCGGGCAACCTGGTCTTCCAGGGCACGGCTGACGGGCGTTTCATCGCCTACAATGCCACCACGGGCGAGAAGCTCTGGGAAACGCCAACCGGTACCGGCGCGGTTGCCGCGGCCGCGACCTATCTGGTCGACGGTATGCAATATGTGTCGATTGCGGTCGGCTGGGGCGGCGTGTTCGGGATCACGCAACGCGTCACGGACAAGGAAGGACCGGGCACGGTTTACACCTTCGCCATCGGTGGCAAGGCGCCGTTGCCGGAGTTTACCAAATACCAGATCAGCAACCTGCTCTCGGGCGTGACATACGATCCCAAGGACGTTCCGGAGGGAACCGCGATCTATGTCGAAGCCTGCGCGACCTGTCATGGCGTGCCGGGCGTCGACAAGGGCGGCAACGTCAAGAACCTCGGCTACACCTCGACCGAAAACATCGTGAACCTGAAGTCAATCGTCTTCAAGGGTCCCCATATGAATAAGGGGATGCCGGACTTCACCGGCAAGCTCACCGATGCGGACGTGGTGAAAATCCAGGCCTTCATTCAGGGCACGGCGGACGCGGTACGCCCCAAATAACTCGATGGAAGCGATGAGATAAGGGATGCGCGCGGCCTGACCGGCTGGCGCGCATCCTGCAATTTGCGGCGGCCGATTCACCGCGCCGAAACAGTTTGGGTCCATGGTTGGCTTGCGGCTGCAACCCAGGATCGTCCCGGCAAATGACTCCCGATCAATCGGCCCTGCAAGTGCGAGGGTTAACAAAACGTTTTGACCGCCTCGCGGTCGATGCGCTCGATCTCACCGTCCGCACCGGGGAATTCTATGCCCTGCTGGGGCCGAACGGCGCCGGCAAGACCACTACCTTGCGGATGGTCGCCGGCCTGTTGCGGCCCGATGCGGGTTCTGTCTCCATCCTCGGCATCGATGCGCTCAACGACCCCGTCGCCGCCAAGCAGATCACGGCGTGGGTATCGGACGAGCCGATGATCTACGACAAGCTGACGCCGCTGGAGTATCTTGAATTCATCGCCGGCCTCTGGGGCACCGACCCGTCGATTGCCGAGCCCTGTGCGCGCGAGCTGCTCGTCTCGCTTGGCCTGGAAGCAAACCTGCACGAACGCTGCGAGGGGTTTTCCAAGGGCATGCGCCAGAAGGTCGCCCTGGCGGGGGCCCTGGTACACGATCCCCGCCTGATCATCCTGGACGAACCGCTCACCGGCCTTGACGCGGTGTCCGCGCGGCACGTCAAGGGATTGCTCGGAGAGCGCGTGCGCGCCGGCTGCACGGTCATCATGACCACACATATTCTTGAAGTGGCCGAACGCATGGCCGACCGCATCGGCGTCATCGCGGCGGGACGGCTCGTCGCCGAGGGCACGCTCGCCGAACTGCGACAACAGAACGGCCAGAACGACACCAGCCTCGAAGACATGTTCATCGCGCTGGTCGACACAGAAGCCGCCGCCGCATGACCTCGGCCGCACTGACCTGGTTTGCCCGCCACGAAATCCGGCTGGCGTGGCGCGAATGGCTCGCGATGATGACGGCCGGCCGGCGCGGGCGAAAGCGCGCGGCGATCATCGGCCTCCTGGTCTTTGCCGCGCTGATGCATCTGCCGGCCTATGCCGTGATCGGGCGGTATGCCGACCTGCAAGCGCCGCTCGACAAATCCGGGCTCATTGTCATCACCGCGACGATCTTGCTGGCATGGGCGCTGATGCTGTCGCAGGCGATCGAGTCCGTGACACGGGTGTTTTATGCCCGTGCCGATCTCGATCTGATCATGTCCTCGCCGGTGGCGCTCACCAATGTTTTTTCGGTGCGCCTTGCCGCCATCGCGCTGTCGGTCACCGCGATGGCGCTGCTGTTTTCGACGCCGTTCGTCGATGTCCTTGTGCTCGGCGGCGGCATCCGATGGTTTGCAGCCTTTGGCGTGGTCGTTGCGATTGGGCTAACCGCCGCGGCGGTAGCGATCGCGGTGACCATCATGCTGTTCCGCACGATCGGACCGAGCCGAACCCGGCTCGTCGCCCAAATCCTTGCCGCGATCATCGGCGCCGGTTTTGTCATCGCGCTTCAGGTCGCAGCGATCCTGTCTTATGGCACGATGTCGCGGTTTGCGATTCTGACCTCGGATGCGGCCGCGGCCTATGCGCCCGACGCCGATAGTATCATCTGGTGGCCCGCGCGCGCGGCCCTCGGCGACAGCGAAGCGCTGCTGCTCTTGCTGGCTTTCGGCCTGATGCTGCTCGGCGCCGTGATGGCTGGCTTCTCGGCGAGGTTTGCCGACACGGCGGTTCGCGCGTCGGCGAATGCCGCGCCGGCCCATCGCGGCTCCCGTACACGGGCGTTTCGCAGGGGCACGCGGCAACAGGCACTGCGGTGGAAGGAATTCATGCTGCTGCGGCGCGATCCCTGGCTCGTATCCCAGAGCCTGATGCAACTCCTTTACCTGGTGCCGCCCGCGCTGCTGCTGTGGCGAAGCTTTAGTGACAGTTCGGTCGCGATCGTGCTGATCACGCCTGTGGTCGTGATGGCGGCTGGCCAGCTCGCCGGCGGCCTCGGGTGGCTCACAATATCGGGCGAGGACGCCCCCGATCTCGTAGCGACCGCGCCGTTGCGCCCCTCGCGCGTGATCCGCGCCAAGATCGAAGTGGTGCTGCTCACCATCGGCGTGTTGTTTGCGCCATTGGTGATGGCGTTGGTGTTTGCCTCGCCGCTGCAGGCGGCGGTCACCGCGATCGGCGTCACCGTCGCAGCGGCCTCCGCGACCGCGATCCAGCTCTGGTTTCGCGTGCAGGCCCGCCGCAGCCAGTTTCGCCGCCGCCAGACCTCGTCGCGGCTGGCGACATTCGCCGAAGCCTTTTCCTCGATCGGATGGGCCGCGACCGCGGCGCTGGCACTGGCGATGCCCACTGCCGCGCTCATCAGCGGGCTGATGACGGCGGGCATTCTGGCTGCGACCTGGAAGCTGAGCCCGCGGCGAGAGTAGGCGGCGGTCCTCGGCTTGCGCTGAACCTAGCCACCTTGAATGTAAGGTGATTTTGCCTTACATTTCGCCTGTGGAGGCCGCCATGAGCACACTTACTGTAACCGCCAAGGGGCAAGTCACCTTGCGCAAGGACCTGCTGGACCATCTGGGAGTACATCCCGGCGAGAAAATCAGCGTGGACAAGCTTCCCGACGGACGGGTCGAAGTGAGAGCTGCCCGGCCGACTGGAAAGATATCGGATGTTTTCGGTTCCTTGAAAGCGAAGCGAAAAGGTCGGACCCTCTCGATTGAGGACATGAATGAGATCATCGCCAGAGGATGGGCCGGCAAGCGATGAAGATTACCGCCGACACCAACGTGCTGGTACGGGCGTTGACCGAGGACCACGCCGAGCAGAGCAAAGCTGCCCAGTCGGCGCTCCGCAAAGCAGATATCGTTGCGCTGACGATTCCCACGCTCTGCGAATTGGTCTGGGTCCTGCAAGGCTACAAAATTCGGCCAGTCGACATCGCTGAAACAATTCGCGGCCTGCTAAACAGCTCAAACATTGCCGTGAACCGATCTACGGCCGAAGCCGGGCTCGCCATGCTGGACGCGGGCGGAGACTTTGCCGACGGCGTTATAGCTTACGAGGGAAACTGGCTCGGCGCGGATACCTTTGTTTCCTTCGATAAGAAGGCTGTGAGACTGATGGAGACCCAGGGCAAGTCGGCGCGGCTGTTGTCTTAGGACACGTGGCGCTGGCTACACCTTGATCAGCTCCATCACCGCGGCCGCAAACGCCTCCGGCTCTTCCTGCGGAAGATTGTGGCCCGCGCGCGGGATGACAAGATGGGTGCGGCGGCCGGTGAATTTCGTAGCCGACGCGGTGCCGTCGGTTGCGGGGGCAACGCCGTCCGCGGCGCCGTCAAGCGTGATCGTGGGGACGGTGATCGCGGGCAGCGCCGCCAGGCGACGTTGCAAATCGGCATATTGTGCGGCGCCCTCGGCAAGACCGAAGCGATGGCGGTAGCTGTGGATCACGGTATCGACATAATCGGGATGGTCGTGAGCCAGCGCGGTGCGCTCGAAGGTCGCGTCGTCGAAATGCCAGTTCGGCGACCATTGCCGCCATAATATCCTGGCGATTTCACGCCGGTTGGCGGCAAGGCCCGCCCGTCCGCGCTCGAGCTGAAAATAATACTGATACCAGAGCGCGACCTCGCGCTCCGGCTTCAACGGAACCATCGCTCGTGCGATGTCCTGGATCAGATAGCTGTTCACGCACACGAGGCCCGTGCAGCGATCCGGCCACAACGCCGCCGCCACGCAGGCTGCGCGCCCGCCCCAATCATAGCCCGCAAGCACCGCGCGCCGGATGCCAAGGGCATCCATCAACGCGAGCAAGTCGGCGCCGATCGCCGCCTGTTCGCCCGAGCGCGGCGTCGCCTTGTCGAGGAATCGCGTTGGGCCGTAACCGCGCAAATAGGGGACGATGGCGCGACACCCCTTGGCCGCCAACAGGGGGGCTACGTCCACATAGGAGTGAATGTCGTAGGGAAAGCCGTGCAGGAGCACCACAACCGGGCCGTCCGCAGGCCCTTCCTCGTAATAGGCGATGTTGAGCACGCCGGCATCGACGTGCCGAAGCGACTCCAGCCGGCGCGAGGAAGGCGCGCGCGAGGGCGCCGCGGTTTGCCCTGCCTCGGCAAAAGCTGGGCGGGTCAGGGTGAAGTCCATGGCTGCAACTCCCGATATGGCCGCGCCGAGAACGAGGCGGCGTTGGCGATCGACAGGCTGAGGCATCAATTCTCCGAGATCGGCCGCCTCGCGCTTACGTCAGATGGCAAAACACAGGCTTGGTGGCGATCGCGCAAATTCTAATTGGAAATTCGAACGGAGTGATAGTTCAAATCCCCCTCCTCTCACCAGTTGTCGGCAGCGCAGACATGCGCGAGCGGCACCATGACGTGCAGCGATTTCACCGCTACATTGCCGCGCCGGAAAATGCTGGATGCGGGCGTGTCATGTTGCGATTCCTTGCCGTTGCCCTTGGTCTGCTCGGGCCTCTGGTCGCATCGGCGTCGGCCCAGGACGCTCCGCGCAGCAGTGAATGCCTGGCGATGTCGCAAGCGCTGCCGCGCCGGTCAGTCTTCGCCGGCTCGCGGCGAAGGCCGACGAAGTCACAATCACCTATGCCGGCCATTCCACCTATTACATCGACACGCCGGGGGAGTTGCGGATCGCGACCGATTTCAGCGGCGCCTACACCACCGGCCGGTTGCCCGATGTGGTCACCATGAACCGGGCTCACAGCACGCATTACTCGTTGTTTCCCGATCCGCGCATTCCCCATGTGCTGCACGGCTGGGGCGATGACGGCAAACCGGCGCAGATCGCCGAGCGAATCGGCGATGTTTTCATCCGCAACGTGACGACCGATATCCGCCGCTACTTCATGGATGATTCGAGCGCGGAGATGATCAAGGATGGCAACTCCATTTTCATCTTCGAGGTCGCCGGCCTCTGCATCGGGCATCTCGGCCACCTGCACCACAGGCTCGACGACAGCCATTTCGCGGCGATCGGCCGGCTCGATATCGTGATGGTGCCGATCGACGGCACTTACACGATGTCGCTCGACGGCATTTCCGAGATCACCCGACGCCTGCGCGCTTCCGTGGTGCTGCCGATGCACCGTTTCGCCACCCCGCTCGACGAGTTCATGCACAGGATCGGCCAGCAATTCGAGATCGACGAGCGAGCCGAGCGCAGTCTGACGATCTCGCGGGAAACGCTGCCGGGGACGCCGACCGTGATCATTCTCCGCGGTGTCTGAAACGCCGACGCGGAAGCGGCTTCAAAGAAACTCGCAGGGAGTAACGTTTCATGGTCTCAAATACGGCGCCCGTCTCGAAGAGCGGCCTCTATGCCGATCCGCGGCCGGACTGGCTGGCCTTGCGCAAGGAGGAAATTCTCGATCCCACGCGCAGAATCGTCGATCCGCATCATCATTTGTGGGATCGCGGCGGCCAGCGCTATCTGATCGACGAGATCACCTCCGACATCGCCTCCGGCCACAATGTCGTTGCGACGGTCTATGTCGAGGCCCGCTCGATGTACCGCGCGCAGGGGCCGGAAGCGCTTCGTCCCGTGGGCGAAGTCGAATTCGCCAATGGCGCCGCGGCGATGAGCGCGAGCGGCGGCTATGGTCCCGCCGCCGTCTGCGCCGGCATCGTCGGTCACGTCAATCTGTTGCTCGGCGAGGGCGCGCAAGCCGTGCTCGAAGCGGAGATCGCCGCGGGCCAGGGCCGGTTGCGCGGCATCCGGCATTCCTCCGCCTGGGATGCGGACGCCGATGTCGCCGGCATGTATGCGACGCGGCCGATGGGCCTGTTGCTTGATTCCACATTCCGGAAGGGTTTTGCCTGCCTCGCGCCGCTTGGTCTCAGTTTCGATGCCTGGCTGTTTCATCCGCAGATCGGTGAGCTCACCGACCTCGCCCGCGCCTTTCCGGATACCAGGATCGTCCTCGATCATTGCGGCGGGCCCGCCGGCATCGGCAGCTACGCCAACCGGCGCGAGGAAATCTTTGCCGCCTGGAAAAGCTCGATTGGCGAGATCGCAAAATGCCCTAACGTCGCCGTGAAACTCGGCGGGCTCGCCATGCGCCTGCTCGGCTTTGATTTTCACGAACGTTCGGTGCCGCCCTCGTCGGACGAACTGGCCACCGCCTGGCGCCCCTATATAGAGACATGCATTGAAGCGTTCGGCCCCAAACGGGCGATGTTCGAGAGCAATTTTCCGCCGGATAAGGGCCAGTGCAGCTATCAGGTGAACTTCAACGCCTTCAAACGCCTCGCTGTTTCATACAGCGAGGCCGAGAAGACCGCGCTGTTTTCGAACACAGCGATGGATGTCTACCGGCTGAAGCTCGACTGACCGGCGGCGGAGCTGGCCCAAGGCTGGCTCCGATCTTTTGTCTCTCAGGCGGAGCCGACCAGGCTTGCCGATGGCCGCCTCCCGAACGGCGTCAGGTTTCGCCGGATCTTGTTGATTGTGCGTAGCGCAAAACCCAGCACGAACGGCTGGGCGGTCCGGCAGAATGCCAGCTTTCGGACGCGGTCCTCGACATGCCATCTGGCATGCGCGCCGTTCCTGAAGAAGATGACATCGCCCGGACCGTAGCGGGTCGGATGCATGGCGTCGTTTTCAAGGACCATCGAGCCCTCGAGGATCAGGATCGTCTCGTCGAAATCATAGTGCCAGTTGAATTTTCCTTCGCTGCACTCCCAGACCAGGGTGGAGGCCAACCCGTCGGCGCTCTTCGACAGGACACACCATTGCGCGACCGGATTGCCTTCGATGATCCAGGACGGCTCGATCGGTTTCGGCGTCAAATTGACAACGAGATTGGCCGTTTCGATCAGTGCGCGCGACATCCGGACCTCAAAAAGGATCAATCCCAATAGGCTCAAGATGCGCGAGGGTGCACCCTGTCGGATTTCGCGGCGAAGCTAATAATAATCTTTTAATCTTTTCTTACGGCCGTCTCTGCGAAGAGAGCCCCTCCTCGTCCATACGCGGCGCGCGCGGAGGCGAAGCGGGCGCGATGGAGAAGAAGCAAGCGAGCCGATTTTCAGGCCCATTCGCCCTTGCGGAACACGGGCACCCGCCTGCCGTCGGCGTAAAGGCCGTCGATATCGATCTTATCGGAGCCGATCATCCAGTCGATGTGGATGAGGCTGGAGTTGCCGCCCTGAGCGGCGATTTGCTCGGGCGTCAGTTTCGCGCCGTCGACGAAGCATTTCGAATAACATTGGCCGAGCGCGATGTGGCAGGCGGCGTTCTCGTCGAACAGGGTATTGAAAAACAACAGCCCGCTTTTCGAGATCGGCGAGGAATGCGGCACCAGCGCCACTTCGCCGAGGCGGCGCGCGCCCTCGTCGGTATCGAGGACCTTGTTCAGGACTTCCTCGCCGCGGGTGGCCTTGGCTTCCACGATGCGGCCTTCCTCGAAGCGCACCGCGATGCCCTCGATCAGCGAGCCCTGGTAGGACAATGGCTTGGTGCTGACGACATGACCGGAGACCCGCCTCGCGTGCGGCGTGGTGAAAACTTCCTCCGTCGGGATATTCGCATTGCAGGTGATCCCGTTCTTTGCCGTGGAAGCACCGCCCTGCCATTCGTGGCCATGGGCGAGCCCGATCGTCAGATCGGTGCCCGGCCCGGAATAATGCAAGGCATCGAAGCGTTGTCCGTTCAGCCATTCGGTCCGGTTGCGCAGCGTCGCATTGTGCTTCTGCCACGCCGCGATGGCGTCCTCACGGTCGACCCGCGAGGCCGAAAAGATCGCCTCCGCAAGTCTTGCGACGGCTGTGTTCTCCTCGTCCTGGGGAAAGACCAGCTTGGCCCATGACGGGGACGGATAGGCGATGATGTTCCAGTTGATGTCGAAATTGACGATTCGCTCGAGTGCCGGCTTGTAGGCGATGGAATTCGCCTTGCTGGCGCGCGCCACCTTCACCGGATCCTCGCTCGCCAGCAGCATCGGGTTGTCGCCGACGATGGCAAGCCGCGCGGTGTTGGCGGCGAATGCCTTCGCCATTCCGTCATAGAGCCAGTCCGCGGCACGGTCGAAGCCGTCATCCTGCCCAAACCGATAGCGCGACAACGTGACCGCCTCATCGGCGAGAATCGGCGTAACGAGGCCGGCACCTGCCCTGTAGGCGTGTTCGGCGACCCTGCGCACCAGGGGCAGCGCCGCGGTCGGCGCGGTCATCAGCAGGTCCTGTCCCGGCTTGAGCTGAAGTCCGACCTTGATGGCGACTTCCGCGAGCCTGTCGAGTTTCACGGGGTCGATCGGTGCTGGGCTATTGCTTGCGGGAGCGTTCATGGGCGGGCGCCTGTCGTTTGCTGATCTTCAATTGTAGCTGATTTGGCGCGCGAGGCGCGCCGAATAAAGATGGTGAGCCGCGCGGAATTTATCAACAGCGGATGTTCGCGTGACGACCCGCCGCAGGCGGATATCAACGCGCTATTTCTTCCAGGCGAAGGTTGCGCGTCTCGATCATCCGGGTGGCGGCGAGCAGTCCCAGCACGGCCACGACTGCGAACATCAGGAACACGGAATCGACGCCGCCCTTGCCGAGCATAAAGCCAACGAGCGCCGGTCCGATCGCCGAGGCGACCCGAAGCCACGAAGTGGCGACACCGGTTCCGATCGCGCGCATCCGGGTCGGATAGATTTCGGGCGTATAGAGATAGACGACGGCGGCAATCGATCCGATCAGCCCGTAACTGAGCGTGCTGAAGATGATGACCCACGAGACATTCTGGGTGCCGCCGAACGCCAGCACGGCGAGCATCAGCGCGCCAGCGCCGAATGCCCCCATCAGCCAATACTTGCGGCCGGTCCGATCGATCACCATGGCGCAGACCAATACCACCCCCACTTGGGCGACGTTGGTCATCGAGGCCGCGCGTAGCGCCTGGGGAAGGCCGAGATGATAGACGGTCGTGTAGAGCGTGGGCAGCCAGTTGTTGAGACTATTGGCAACCAGATACGCCGAAGCCCACAAAACCCAGACGATCAACGTGCGGCTGCGAAAGGCAGGCGACAGCAACTCGCTCCACCTGCCGCGCGAGCGCGGCGGAACAGGAACCTGCGCCGGCAAAATTACCGGTGGCAATGCATCCGCCCTCGCCGCGTCGGCCCCGTCGGATTCGGTCTCAAGCCGCGTGATCACCGCCTCGGCCTCGGCGAGACGTCCCTTCCCAATCAACCACCGCGGGGATTCCGGCAAATGCAACAACAAGAGCGCGACGATCACTCCGGGAATCCCTCCTATCAGGAACATAATCTGCCAGCCAAACTGCGGCACCAAGAGCGCGCCGACCTGACCGGTCACCATCAGTCCGATCGGGAAGATCATCTCATAGAGCATGAAAAAACGGCCGCGGCCGCGGGCTTTGGAAAGCTCACTGATATAGGTTGCGGCAACCGGCATCTCGCCGCCGACGCCGATGCCTTGAATGAACCGGTAGACAAGGAGGGCGGTGAAGCTCGGCGCACCGGCGCAGGCGAGACTCATCAGCGCGTAGATGGCGGTGGCCGCCGCGGCACACGGTACGCGGCCGTAACGCTCGGCCGCCCAGCTGAACAGAAGTGCGCCGACAATCTGGCCCACATAACTGGCGCCGATCATGATGCCGACTTCCGGCGCTGTAATGTGCCACAGCGGCACCAGAATCGGCAGGACGAAGGCAATCGACAGCGCGTTGAAGGCATCGAAGAAGGTTGCGCTCCCCATCACCACGCGGGCACGCACGAACCAGCGCGACGTCGGCATCTGCTCCATCCGGGCAATCAGGGCGGCGCCGGCCTCCTCGGACGCGAGGGGCGCCGCGGGCTGCGAAACGGCGGGCGCCTCGGACCGCTGCTCCGCGTTGGCGACTGACAAAGGCACTCTCCCGTTTTGTTCCCGGCCCGCTTGGTCGGCCTGCGTGAGATGCATGCAAGCCGGCCCGAGGGACAGGCTGGACGGTTGGATCAGATATCGCGCGCCGGCTCAATCAGCGCCAGAATTTTTTCCGCGATCAGCGCCGGACACTCGATCGGCGTGAGATGGCGGACATTCGGCAAGACCGACAGCGTTGCGTTGGACATGGCGCGCTGGATTTGCTCCGACATTGCGACCGGCGTCGCGTAATCCTCTTCGCCGACGATCACGCTGGTCGGCATCCGCATGGCCGGTTGATAATGCCTAAGATCGGCCTCGCCCAGCATCTCGCAGGTCGCCGTGTAACAGGCGACATCATTTGGCAAGGAACACGTCCAGATTTGCGCGGATCACTTCCGGATGCGCCTCGCGGAAGGTGTCGCTCACCCAGCGCGTCGCCTGAAATGCGGCCAGCGCCGTCAAACCCTTGCTGGCTGCGGTCGCAGCGCGCTCGCGCCAGTCCTTGCGCGCGGTTGGGCCGTACCAGGCCGTGGTGTCGATCAGTGCCATGGCCTGCACCCGGTCGGGATAAATCCCGGCAAACGCCTGCGCGACGCAGCCGCCCATCGAACAGCCGGCAAGCGTCACACGCGGCCATTTCACATGGTCGAGCAGGTTAGCGAGACCTTTGGCGAAATGCTCGGGCGTGAACTTCATTTTCGCCCGAGCGGATTTGCCGTGACCGCGGGAATCATAGGTCAACACATCCGCGTGCGGCGTCAATCGCGGCACCACGCCATCCCAAATGCTCCGGTCGAGCGCAAGCGAATGGATCAGCGCGATCCGCGTGCGGGCCGACGATCCGTCCGGCTGCGGTGCCGCATGCAGCGTGTACGCAATCGAAAGTCCATCCGGCGTGGAGGCGCTGCCGGCCTGCGACGTCGCGGAGCTGTTCATGCCGCAGCCGATTTCCGCACCGAACCCGGCGTCGGGGCCGGCTCATCCAGCGAGATATTCCAGGCATCGTAGCCATAGAGCCAACCCGGATCGTCGTTGCCGCCGCTCATCCAGGTGTTGGCGCTCGAGATCTCCTGAATTTTGGAGGTACGCGGCTTGCGGTGCGCCTCGAAACGCTTGAATGCCGCCTCTACCCCGTCTGCCGGCACGTCTTTCAGGCAACGCGCCAGCACCGCGGCATCCTCGATCGAGGTCGCCGCGCCCTGCGCCATATAAGGTGTCATCGGATGGCAGGCGTCGCCGATCAGGACCACCCTGCCCTGGCTCCAGGCCGCCAGCGGGTCCCGCTCCAGGATCGCCCATTTGTGGCAATCGGGGCAGGCATCGAGCACCATTCTCACCTCGGGATGGAAACCGGCATAGGCCTTGCGTAACTCGTTCACATCGCCCTTGGCCGACCATGATTCCTTCGTCATCCAGTCGGCGGGCTCCGGCACGCTGGTCACGAAGTAAAGCTGGCTGCGATCCCTGGTCGTGTAATAGATCACGATATGGCGATCCTCGCCCCACCATTTGGTCCGGGAGCTCGAGATTTCCTTTGGCAGCAGGCTGGAACTGAAAACAGCGCGGTACGCAATCCGGCCGCGATGGATCGGCTTGTCGGGCCCGATGATGATATCGCGCACCACCGAGTGAACGCCGTCGGCGCCGATCACGGCATCGGCCTTGGTCGTCGTTCCGTCGGCGAAAGACAACGTCACCGGCCCGCCATTCTGCGAAAGGCCAACGAGTTTCTTGTTCAGGTGGATGATTTCGCTCGGCACGACCGAGGTCAGCGCCTCGTGCAGGTCGGCGCGGTGCATGCACAGAAACGGCGCGCCGTAAAGATCCTCCGGCATCGGCAGTTCACGCTTGAGCTCACCGGTGTCGCCGACGCGGTTGAGGTGGGAGTAAGGCGCAAACGCGCGCTCGCGAAGCATGGCCTCGACTCCGATCCCGCGCAGCACTTTCATCGAATTCGGCAGCATCTGAATGCCCGCGCCGATGCGGCCGAACTGATGCGCCTGTTCGTACACCTCGACGTCGATGCCCGCCTGCCGAAGCGTGCCGGCCGCGGCCATGCCGCCCATGCCGGCGCCGACGATTGCGATTTTGGGGGACGCCATGACTTCCGCTACTCCTACCCTGCAAAACGAAGGAGACCTTCGCAGGGCCTCCGGCCGCAACCACCATCGGCGCCGTTGTTAAGTGTATGAAATATATCTTTTATGTCCGCGGCGGAACAACCTTCCGGCGCTGGTAGCGCGACTTCATTGAGGGAGCCGGAAATGCCATAGCTCCGTTTGACAAATTGACAATACTTGTCAAAATTGTCGCATGGGCTCTTCGGATCGCATCTTGTCGGCTGCGGGAAACATCTTCGCGAGATTCGGCTATCGGCGCGCGTCGATGGGCCAGATCGCGGAGGAAGCCGGGCTGACGCGGCAGGCCCTCTATCATCACTACCCCGGCAAGGAAGCGCTATTCCGCGCCGTCGTCGAGCAATTGCATGAATTGGCCTACGAGGCCGAAGCCGCGGCCGGCCTCGAGCAGGAAGAAGCCGGCGGGGGGCTTGCGGACATTCTGGCGGCGCAGATCGGCGCCCGCTTTCGTTACCTGCTCGAATGCGTCGAGGAGTCGCCGCAAGCCGATGAGCTGTTATCGGAGCATCAGCTTCAGACCCGCGATCTCTATCAGAGTTTCATTGAGCACAACGCCGATTTGCGGGCCGAAACCATCGATCGTGTCTGTGCCAAACAGGGTCTCGCCCTCCAGCACGGCATGACCTCGCGCGAACTTGCCCGTTGTATTCAGATTGCCATCCGCGGCTTCAACGATCTTCGCCTGAACGCCTCGGTCCTGCGTGAGCTCGACCGGATGGTTCGCCTTCTGGTGGCTGGCGCCGTCGCACCCGCCACGTCCCACTCCCGCAGCCAAAGGAAATCGTGATGAGCACCGTGACGATCAATGGTCGCATTGAGACCCTCCCCGACGATCCCGACGCGCTTCTGGTCGACGTCGTTCGCCACAGAATGAATCTGACGGGGACCAAGCTCGTCTGCGGAGCCGGCGTCTGCGGGGCCTGCACAATATTGCTCGACGGCGTACCTGTCGTGAGCTGCCTGATGCCGGCGAAAGCGGCCGCGGGCCGGACGATCACGACGGTCGAGGGAATAGGCGGCGCAAGATTGCATCCCGTACAGCGCGCGTTCATGGCGCTCGATGCCTTGCAGTGCGGCTTCTGTACGCCCGGCTTCGTTGTCGAGGCCGCAGCCTTTCACGACAGTTGGCGAAAGGCAAAGGGCACCGCCGTTCCCTCGCGCGAGGAGATCGGCGCGGCCCTGTCGGGCCACCTCTGCCGCTGCGGCGCCTACGACAACATCTTGCGCGCGGTGGCGGAAGCCTGCGGCGGCCGCTTCGACGGCGACGAAACCGCCCCGCCGCGGATCGAGGCCCGCGACAAGGTGACGGGCACCGCGAAATACACGGTCGATATCCGCCACGAGGGTCAGCTCGAAGGACTGATCGTTCGCTCGCGTGTCGCCCATGGCAAGATCGTCGAACTCGATCTTGCGCATGCGCGCGCAATGCCGGGTGTGATGGCGGTGATTTCCCTGCTCGGAGATGACAACACCGTCCGCTATGTCGGCGAGCCGATCGCCGCGATTGCCGCAAAGGACCGCAAGGCCGCGTACGAGGCAGCAAGCGTTATCGGCATCAAATGCGAACAACTGCCCTCGGTCGTTGGGCTTGACGCCGCGCGCAAGCCGGGCGCTGCGGTGGTGTTTGAAAAATCAAGCCGCAAGAAGGCAGCCAACGTATCAGAGGGTTCGCCGGCGCCGGCGCCCTGGAAACAGAATGTGCGCGGCCCATCCGCGGCGTTTTCGCACAAGGCCAAGGCAGTGCGCAGCGCGATCGCGGCGGCCACCGAGACGCATAATCCGCTGCTGGTCAAGGGAGTTTTCCGCACCGCGGGCCAGTCGCACACCTGCCTCGAGCCGCACGCCACCGTGGCCCGCTTCGACGGCGATCGCCTGACCCTGCACATTTCCACGCAGGCGGTTTTCCATATGATGGAACTCGTTGCCAAACGATACAAGCTCGATCGCGACAAGGTGCGCGTGATCGCCGACCATGTCGGTGGTGGATTTGGCTCAAAGGCCAGCCTCGGCATCGACACCATCGCGGCGATCGAACTGGCGCGTGCGGCAAAGGCGCCCGTTCGCGTTGCCCTCGACCGGCACGACGAGTTGTCCGTCACCGGTCATCGTCCGGGGACGGAAATCGACATTGCGCTGTTGCCCTCGCGCGAAGGCAACCTCAAGGCGCTGTCGCTGACGGCCTATTCCGACAATGGCGTCGGCATCAACTCCACGATCGCGGCGCTCGCGCGTTTGATCTATCCGGCGGAGGCAAAGGAGCTGAAGGATTTCGACGTCATCAGCAATCTGCCGCCGGGCGCGCCGTTTCGCGGGCCGGGTGGGCCGCCGATGGCCTTCGCTTTCGAACAGGCGATCGACGAGGCTGCCTTGCGAATGCAGATCGATCCGATCAAGCTGCGCCAGCGATGGGATACCGACCCCAATCGTCAGCGTCTTTACGACTGGGCGGCGGGGCTCGAAGTCTGGCGCAACGCCAAGGGAGCGGCGGCGCAAAGCGGCCGCTATCGCCGCGGCGTCGGCGTTGCCACCGGCTACTGGCTCTACTTTTGGCAGCCCGGCTCGAAGGTCGAACTGGCGATCAAGGGCGGGCGCCTGGTCGCAAGCACCGCGATCCAGGACATCGGCACCGGCAGCCGATCGGTGATCGCCAACACAGTGGCGCACGAGTTCGGACTGGAGCCGCACGAGGTCGAGGTCCGGATTGGAGATTCCAACCTGATCGAGGGACCCGGTTCGGGCGGCAGCCGCACCACGGCCTCGGTCGTGCCGCCGGCATTGCTTGCGATCCGGAAGCTCAAGGAGGCCATCGAGAAGAACGCAAAGCAAAAACCCACACCCGGCTCCAATGCACCGTGGCGTGAACTGATCGCGGCTTCGGCCGACATCAGCGTTTCCGCGACGCGTCCGAAGGATGGCAAGCAAACGGCCCGCGGCGTGCGCTCGCCGCTAAAGGAAGCGGGCTTCATGGGAACGATCTTCGGCTGGATGCTGCGCCGGTTCTCCAATCTCGCTGTCGGCGCCGGCGTGCCAAGTTCTGTGCAGGTGATCGAGGTCGAAGTCGATACCTGGCTTGGCCATGTCCGGGTGCTCAATGTTCACACCGGGGTCGCTGTCGGCAAGCTCGCGGCGCCTGCGCTCGCGCGGAGCCAGGCGGCTGGTTCGATCATCCAGGGCATCGGCTACGCGCTGTACGAGGGACGCGAGGTCGATCCGTCGCGCGGCGATATTCTGACTGCCGGGCTTGAGGACTACCGGATCCCGGGCATCGCGGATACGCCCAACATCGACGTGCATTTTGATGAAGCCGGCTTCGGTCACGTGCTCGGCGGCAGTGTTGGCATCGGCGAGGTCGCGACCGTGCCGACGTCGCCGGCGATTGCGAATGCCATCCGCAACGCCATCGGTGTGCGGGCTTATGAGCTTCCGATCAGGCCTGACCGGCTTGTATCAATCCTGAACCAGAGGAGCGTGGCATGAACAGCAACTCAACATCGGCGGCCGCGGCCGAATTTCGCGCCGCGGGAACCGATCTTTCGGAGCGGCGGCGCAGCGGCGTATCGCGCGGCCCGCTTGTCGATCTGGTGCGGCCGTCCGGCACATCCGACATCGCGTGGGATGCGAGCGGCGCAGCCCGGATCAGTGCGTTCGCCAGCATCGCAACGATCGCTGCCGATGCGAAACTCGGCGCCGCCTATCCAGGGCTCACCGCTGCCGCTGCCGGCCTTGCGACGCCGCAGGTAAGACATGTTGCGACGCTCGGCGGCAATCTCGCCCAGCGCTCGCGGTGTTGGTACTATCGCGATCCACAAATTGATTGCCTCAAGAAGGGCGGCTCGGCTTGCCCGGCTCGCGAGGGCAACCACCTCTACGGCGTCGCCTTCGATCTCGGCCCCTGCGTCGCACCGCATCCCTCCACGATGGCCGCAGCCCTCATGGCCTACGGCGCCACGGTCACGACGAGTTCGCGTCAGCGTCTTGCCATCGAGCAACTGCTGGGCACTGGCACCAACGGCCGTGCCGACAACGCGCTTGGACCCGGCGAAGCCATCGAAAGCATCGAACTTGGCGCTCCCGTCGAAAACGAGCGCGCCCTCTATCGGCGGGCGATCAGCCGCAGCTATGCGGAGTGGCCGCTTGTCGAAGTCGTCGTCCGCGCCGTCGTTGCGGACGGGACATTCAAGTTCGTTCGCATCGTTTCCGGCGCCATCGCCCCGGTACCGCTTCGGCTTGTGGCCGCCGAATCCGCGGCGCAAGGGGCAGCGGCGAACGCCACAACCGTCGCCAAAGCGGTTGCCCAAACCACGCTGGGTGCAAAGCCGCTCGCGATGACCGGCTACAAGCTCGATCTGCTCCGGGGACTTGTGCGGGACCTGCTCGAAAGAGTTTCCGCCTAAGAGATCACAATATGATCGTCTCGCGGTGACGGCGTTCGGAAGCCTTCGCCACCGCTTCGGTCCTGGTGCGCGCGCCCAGTTTCCGGAACAGCGACTCGACGTGGAATTTCACCGTGTGCAGCGAGATATCCAGCCGGCGCGCAATCGCCTTGTTGGTCATGCCCTCGGCAAGCGCCGCAAGCACTTCGAGTTCGCGCGGCGTCAGCAGCGCGTGACCCTCGGTCTCGCGCATCGCGCCAAAGCCGGTTTCTCTGGTCACCGGAAGGCGGACGATCAAGCCGGCGGCGACGGCGCGTATGGCCGCATCGATCTGGCTCGGATCCGCATCGCGAGGCAACAATGCGGACAAGCTGTCGTCCGCGCCTCCAAGGGTGACGACTGGCCGCACTTCGCCCGGCGGGGCATCGCCATCCGCGAGGACCACGTCAGCAATATCCTTTGGGCCGACGACGACATGCCCGGCTTCGGCAACCATGCGGCCGAGGGCGGCGCGGCGCAGCGCGTCCACGCCGTGAACCGCTACGCGCAGCCGCTCCCTTGGCTCCAGTCTGGTCGCCGCTTCGCTCATGCGGCCTGCCGTTCCGCAATCGTCGTCTGCACCGTCATCACCGCACCGCCCCTGATGAGGCGGATGTCCGCCTTTCGTCCGATGCTGTCACTACCGAAATGTCTCGCGATCCTTCGGAAGCGATGGGCCGGCGTGCCGTCGACACTGAGAATAATGTCGCCTGCCACAATTCCGGCCTGTGCCGCCGGACCGTTTTCGACGACCGACATCACCATCAAGCCGCTGGATTGATCGGCGCTCTCGCGCAGCGCGTCCGGCACCGCGACGGCCTGCAGCGCGACACCGAGCCAGCCGCGCGCGATGCGGCCGTCCTTGGCGAGCTGCGGCACAATGCGCTCGATGGTGGCGGCCGGAATGACGATGACCTGACCGCGCGGCCCGAAGGTCGACATGCCAAGGCACGCGCCGGCCGTGTCGAAAACCGGCCCACCCTCCTCGCGGCCGGCCAACCTGATATCGAGCACGATGCGGCGATCGATCAGGCCGCCACGGCTGGAATGCCATTCGGGGCCGCTCAGGTTGACAAGGCCCAATCGCGCGCTCGCGCCGCCCGTTCCGTCGGCGCCGACCGCAAGCGCAACCGATCCGGTTTGCGCCTCGCCCGCGACGATCGTCGGCGCAGCAATCGACTCCGCGGGCTTGAGGATCGCAATATTGGTGCTGGAATCGCGTCCGGCAATTTTCGCCGTCACGACTGAGCCGCCCGGCGCGACAAGCTCAAATTCCTCTCTTCGCGGCAGCGCCTGCTCCGAGGCGACGACGACGCCGGATCGCCACACCATGCCGGTGACATGCCGCCCGTGCCCGAGGCGGATGGCGGCGACGGCGTTGTTGGCGGCTGCCGCACGGGCAACCAGGGCATTGGAGAATTGGACCAACAGGTCTGTTGGGTCGGACATGAGTTACTCCTATCGGCTTAAGATAGGAACAAATCTGGAGGATCAAGCACCCCTAGACTATCGGCCGGACGGCCGGGTTCGTCCCGGCCATTTGACCGGGGTCGGGCCGCGAGGCAAACGCCTGACACCGTGAAATGTCGTCAGGCGGCCGCCGAACGCGGGCTGCGTTCGCCGAACAAGGCGACGGCTTCGGCCGCCGGTCTGGCCGGGCTGAACAGATAACCCTGCATTTCAGTGCAGCCGAGCGTACGCAGCAATTCCCGCTGCGGCTCGGTTTCGACACCTTCCGCCGTCGTCGTCATGTTGCGCGCCGCGGCGATATTGACCACCGCCTGCACGATGGCGCACGAGCCGTCGGATTCGACGATGTTATTGACGAAGGATCGGTCGATCTTGATCTTGTCGAACGGAAAGCGCTGCAGATAGCTCAGCGAAGAATAGCCGGTACCGAAATCGTCGAGCGCGACCCGCGCGCCGATGGCGCGCAATTGATGCAGGATCGTCAGCGCCACCTCATCGTCGCGGATCAGAACCGCTTCGGTGATTTCAAGTTCGAGCCGGTTCGCCGCAAGGCCGGACTCCGCGAGCGTCGCGGCGACCTTGAGAGCGAAGGCATGATTCCTGAATTGCACCGGCGACACGTTGACCGCCAGCTTGATATTGCTCGGCCAGGTCGCCGCCTCGGCACAGGCTTTGGTAAGCACCCATTCTCCGAGCTGGCTGATCAGGCCGCTATCTTCCGCGACCGGAATGAATTCGGCGGGCGAGATCATGCCGCGCACCGGGTGCCGCCAGCGCAGCAGGGCTTCACATCCCGAAACCTTGTTGTCACGAAGGTTGACCAGCGGCTGGTAGTGGACGTCAAAGCCGCCTTCGGCGTACTTGCCCTCGGCGGTCATTTGCCGAAGATCCTGTTCAAGCAGGCGCCGCGTCTTGGTGCGGGCATCCATGTCGCGCTCGAAGAAGCGGTAGGTCCGCCGCCCATCGGCCTTGGCGCCGTACATGGCAAGGTCGGCATTTTTCAGAAGCTCATCAAGATCGGCTCCATCCTGTGGCGCCAGCGCGACGCCAATGCTGGCATCGGTCGAGAGTTGATGGCCGAGACACTCAAAGGGTTCGCGCATCGCGCCATAAACCCGCGAGATCAGATCGGTTACGTCTTCGGTTTGCCGCACCGAAGTCTGAACGATCGCGAATTCATCGCCGCCCAGCCGCGAAACGAAATCGGCCTCCCCGACACAACGGGTCAACCGTGCTGCCATCGTCTTCAGCAGTTCATCCCCGACCGGATGACCGAGCGAGTCGTTGATGCTCTTGAATTCGTCGATATCGATGTAGAGCACCGCGAGCTGACCGCCGCGCCGGATACGCTCAAGCTCCAGTTCGAGCCGTTCGCGGAACAGGGCGCGGTTTGGCAGGTCGGTCAATGTGTCGTAGTGGGCAAGGTGAGCAATCTTCTCCTCGGCTATCCTTCGCTCGGTGATGTCTTCATGCGTCGCCACCCAACCGCCGTCCTTCGCCTTCTGATGCGATATCTGCACCCAGCGTCCGTTCCCGATGCGGGTGACTCGAACTATTCCCGAAGCGACGTTTTCCATGACGCGTACGCAATGCGCGTCCACATCGGCATGCAGCGATCCGGTGTCCTTGTGATGCTGGAGCAGATCGCGAAGATCGCAACCCCGCTTCACCACATCGGGCGACAGGCCGTACATGGCAATGTAGTTTTGATTGCAGACGACGAGCTTGTTTTTCGAATCGAACAGCACCAGTCCCTGGGACATCGCGTCTATGGCGGTGTCGAGGCTGTCTCTTTCGAGCGAAATACGCCGCTCGGAGGCGCGGCGTTGCCACAACAGGCGCTGGACAATCAGAAAGAGAATGGAGCCGATCAGAATGACTGAAAGTGTCGCGACGCAGATCATGAGCCGGGTTTGTTCGCGCCAGTCGGCCAATGCTGCGGAAACCGAGTTTGTCGCGAACAGCACAATCGGGAAATTCGTCAGCTGAACCGCAGCCGCCAGCCGTTCCACGCCATCGGTCTGGGCGACGAAGCGACCCGAGGCGTGGCCGCCATTGGCCAAC
>Ga0209517_10002282_pt1 | contig 27296 bp, 22 predicted proteins | sample PeaSoiMetSII2010_FD_187695 | JGI IMG/M metagenome (GOLD analysis project Ga0209517, IMG submission 187695) | Peat soil microbial communities from Weissenstadt, Germany - SII-2010 (SPAdes) (version 2) | ecosystem: Environmental > Terrestrial > Soil > Wetlands > Peat | place: Germany...
CTAGTGTCCTGAGTCAGAAGTTCGCAAACAAAAGCGAGCGATCTTTTTAAGGATGGAATCGGCGGTTGCGGTCCAGGTGAAGGGCTTGGGGCTTTCGTTGTGGTGAGCAAGGTAGTCGCGGATGGCGGCCTCCAACTCGCGAACGCTTCCAAAAGTGCCACGCCGGATACGTCTGTCGGTGAGCAAGCCAAAGAAGCGTTCGACTTGGTTCAGCCAACTGGCGCTGGTGGGAGTGAAGTGCACATGGTAGCGGGGGCGGCGCGCAAACCAGCGCTTCACTTTGGGCATCTTGTGAGTGCCATAGTTATCCATGACCAAGTGAATATCGAGTTGCTCGGGAACCGCTTCATCGATCCGTTCCAGGAAACGTAAGAACTCCTGATGCCGGTGACGGCGATGGCAGGAGCCAATCACTTTGCCCGTGGCTACATCGAGAGCCGCAAACAGCGACGTGGTTCCGTTGCGGATGTAATCGTGAGTTTGGCGTGCGGGCACGCCAGGTCGTAACGGCAGTATCGGACGCGTGCGATCCAGTGCCTGAACTTGGCTTTTCTCATCGACGCACAGCACCAGTGCGCGTTCCGGCGGGTTCAGATACAATCCCACGATGTCGCGGACTTTCTCGACGAAGAACGGATCGGTGGATAACTTGAAGGTCTCGACGCGGTGCGGTTGCAGAGAGAATGCCCGCCAGATGCGGGAAATGGCGGATTGCGACATCCGGGTCGCCTGTGCCATGGTTCGTGTCGACCAGTGAGTGCCCTGCGGAGGCATGGATTCCAAGGTCCGCGTGATCAGCGCTTCCACCTGCGCATCCGCAATCTTGCGCGGAGTACCGGGCCGAGGTTCATCCGCCAGCCCCTCCAGGCCATTGACGCGAAACCGCTCCCGCCACTTGCACACAGTTTGATCGGTGATGCGCAATTCACGTGCGACCTGACGGTTCTCCCTCCCGTCGGCACAACCCAACACGATGCGCGCCCGGATCGACAACCGCTGCGCGGTTTTCGGACGCCGCGCCCATTCCTGGAGCTTAGCCCGTTCCTCTTCACTCACCATGATTGGCTTGGTTGGTCGACCCATGCTGGTTGGATTCCCAGCATATCAAGCGGGTTTCTATTATTATGCGAACCTCTGACTCAGGACACTAGGAGGTTGCTGAAAAACGCAATCGTCCGCTCGATGACTCTCGCGGCTCGGAATTGGTGATCTGCGTTTACAGCAACTTACCGAGCCGCGACAGTGATGGAGCGTTGTTCTACCGCGTTTTTCAACAAGCTCCTAGAGGAATGATACGCTAGGACCTTGACCGCTGGCGCCCAAATTGCCCCCCGCGAGCTCGTCATCCGGGACCTGGATGGCCAGACCACCACCATTGCCCTGGATCGCGAGCGCATCTCGCTCGGCCGCTCCAGCGCGAATGAACTCAGCTACCCGGACGATATCGGACTCTCGCGCCAGCACCTGGCGCTGGTCGGCCGCGACGGCCAATGGACCGTGGAGGATCTGGGAAGCAAGAACGGAACGCTGCTGAACGGCGTCCGCATCGAGAAACGGATGCCGTTCCGGCCGGGCGATCGTGTTTCGGCGGGGCACCTGACCATCGAATTCGCCGGCGCTGAGCAGGGCTCCCAAAACACCGTCGTGTTCGTGGACAACACCGAGCAATTCTCGAAGAGCGCCACCACCGTGGTCGCCAGCCTCGACGGAGTCCTGGGCCCGCAAGCGGACGATCTCAACAAGACTACCGTGATGCAGGGCAGCCCGCAGATGCGGGCGCTGATCCGCGCCGGACGCGAGCTGGCCGGGCACCGTCCTCTGGCCGAACTGTTTCCCCTCATCATGGACTTGTCGGTGGAAGCCGTGATGGCCGGACGCGGCGTCCTGATGACGCTCGATGGCGACCAGCTCAACGTGCGGGCCGCGCGCGGCGATGGCTTCCAGATTTCCTCTACGGTTCGCGACCGCGTGCTCAAGGAAAAAGCCTCCCTGCTGGTGCGCGATGCCCAGCTCGACCAGGCCCTGCGGGAGCACATGAGCATCGTCGAGCAGAAAGTTCGCAGCATGATCGCCGTGCCGCTGCAAACCAACGACCGTGTGATCGGGCTGATCTACGTGGATTCGCCCAATGCAGTTCGCGAATTCACACGCGAGGATTTGAACCTGCTGACCGTGATGGCCAATGTCGCCGCGATCCGGATCGAGCACGCGCGGCTGAACGAAATCGAAGAAACCGAGCGGGCCATGGCCAAGGAGATGCACCAGGCCGCGCTCATCCAGGAGCGGCTGCTGGGAACCCCTCCCGTGGTCGAGGGCCTGGACATCGGTGCGAAAACCGTCGCCTCCCGCGCCGTCGGCGGCGATTATTACGACTTCATCAAGTATCCCGACGGGCGCGTGGCGATCATGGTCGGCGATGTGGCCGGCAAAGGCATGCCGGCGGCTCTGCTGATGAGCAGCCTGCAGGCCCGCGTGCATGTGGTCTTCGAAGAGCCTGACCACTTGGCCCAGCAATTGACCAGGCTTAACAAGAGCACCTGCGCCAGTTGTCCCGACAACCGCTTCATCACCTTCTTCACCTGTATCGCCGATCCCAAGACCGGCCGCCTGGTGTATGCCAATGCCGGGCACAACCCGCCGCTGGTCGTGCGCGCCAAGGGCGGATTCGAAATGCTGGAAGGCGCCGGCGGTATGATTCTGGGCATCCTGCCGATGTCGCAATACCAGGAAGCGGAGACCACGCTGGATTCAGGCGATATCCTGGTGCTATTCAGCGACGGCGTGACCGAAGAAGTGGATCCCAACGATCAGCAATTCGGCGAGGAACGCCTGGCGAACATGGTGGCCGAACTGCGCGATCGCCCCGCCGCCGAGATCGTCCAGGAGATCCATCGGGCGGTGCATGCCTTCACCCAGGGCGCCGCGGCCGCCGATGATATTACCGTCGTCATCGCCCGGCGGCTGTAGAATAGGGATAGCAGCCCTGAATGCCCGCCCAAGTTGATCTCTCCAAGCTGAGCGTTCGCCAGTTCGCAGAGCGGTTCAAGAGTGAAATGATCCCGCTCAGCAACACCTTCTCCTATTTCTGCGCCTCGATTCCGATGAGCGAAGAAGATCTGAAGGAGTACCTGGAAGAACCGGTGGCAGCTCTGCCTCCCGCGGTCGCCGCGGCGTTACCCAAAATCTCGATTCTGCTGGTTCCCTATCTCGAACGGAGCAACGGGACCAGCGCCCATAAGACCAGCACCAGAGAAAGCCGCGCCAAACTAGCCGCCGCGGAGTATGTATCCATCGAGAAACCCCTGCACGGCCGGATCTCCGCCGCCACGCAGCTCAGCCTGGGCGGGGAGACCGTTCTGGCCTTCGCACTCAAGGATCAGGAAGTGGCGGAGTATCATTACCGCTTTTACCACCTGCTGGCTACCGTACTGGGAGAGCACTGGACCGAAGCCATCGAAACCGGATACAGCCGGGTCATGCGCGATGAGCTGAATTCGGACGTTCACGGAGAAGTGGACGAGGCCAGTTGGAGGCTAAAACAGGCGCTTCGGCGTTCCCAGGCGACCATGAGTGCCAAGGCGTTTCGAACTTATGCACGCCAGTCCTTCATCGATACGCTGACGCTATACCTGCATGGCATCTGCTGTGACATCGATGTCGATACAGGCCCTCGCCAGCTTCCCAGCCGGTATCTCAGGAAGCGCCTGCTGTTGCTCCAGGAACTTTTCCCGCCCCCGCACGGCTATGCAGTGTTCCCAGAACAACTCGGGGCCTGACCGATCCCTGCTGCGGCAACCGCTCGATGACTCTCGCGGCTCAGAAGGGCTGTCTACCGAGCCGCGACAGTGATGAAGCGGTGCGAGTGCCCTGCCGGTAGACCCTGCCATTTGGGTAAGCCCGAAAAGGTTTACACATTGCCTCGTTTTAATCTTGACAAGGTGTGGTATGCTCATCCGATAACGAATTAGCTAGTTTGCTTTCTTGCTTTTCGGGGGAGAGAAGCGGGGATTTCTGTAACGTGTGCGGAATTGCTGGGTTCACACATCTCAAAAAAGGCCCTGATCCGGACCGGACCTGGGAGATCACCCGAGCGCTGATCCATCGAGGCCCTGACCAGCAGGGCGTGTGGGAATCGGGTGAAGTGTCACTGGGAGCCGTTCGGCTCAAGATCATCGATCTGGAACACGGCGATCAGCCCATGGCCAGCGACGATGGCGACACGGTACTGGTTTTCAACGGCGAGCTTTACAACCATATGGAGCTGCGGCGGGACCTGGAGCAAGCGGGTCACCGGTTCCACTCGCGCTGCGACACGGAGACCGTGCTCCACGCATTTCTGGAATGGGACGTCGATGCCTTCCGGCGCTTCCGGGGAATGTTTGCGGCGGCCTTCTGGACGCAATCGGAAAAGCGGCTGGTGCTGGTGCGCGATCACATGGGGATCAAGCCCCTGTACTTCGCCCGCCGCCGGGAAAATATCTACTTTGGCTCGGAGCTAAAGGCTATTTTGCTCCATCCGGAAATCGACCGGACCATCGATCTGGCGGGCTTGTCGGATTACCTCTCGCTCAACTACGTTCCAGGACCGAGGACGCTGGTGGAAGGAGTCGAAAAACTGCCGCCGGGCACGTGGCTCGAATGGCGCGCGGGCACAGTCGCCACGGGCGAGTATTGGCGGTTGGAATTCGATCCCGACCCGAAACGAGACTTGGGGTCGGCCAAAGAAGAATTAGACGGACTGCTGCGCTCAGCCGTTCGCGAGCAGCTTGTTTCCGACGTTCCATTAGGTGTGTGGTCGAGTGGCGGCCTGGATTCGTCCACCATATTGCACTACGCCAGCGAAGTGGCGAGCGGACGTGTGAAGACCTTCTCGGTGTCCTTCCAGGGGCGCTCGTTTGACGAGAGCCGCTACTTCCGGGAAGTCGCGGAAACGTATGGCACCGACCACTATGAATTCGATCTGAATCCGGAGACCGACCTGGCTTCCGTGATCGAGGACATCCCGTATTATTCCGACGAGCCCAGCGCGGATGCCGGGGCTCTGCCGGTTTGGTTCCTTTCCAAGATGTGCCGGCGTCATGTGACCGTGGCGCTCTCGGGAGACGGAGCCGACGAGCTGTTCGGAGGCTACAAGACCTATCTGGCGGATCGATACTCCCAGCGCTTGCGCCATCTGCCCTCGGGAGTTCTCCGATTCGGTGAAAGAACCTCACGGCTGCTGCCGGTTTCCGATAACAAGATCGGCCTGGACTACAAGATCAAACGCCTGTTGCAGGGATCTCTGCTCGAGCCCATGGAGGCTCACTTCTTCTGGAATGGCACGTTCTCGCGCGGCCAGCAGGGAAATTTGCGAAACGGCTGGGAAGCCCCTCCCAACCATGAAGCGCGAAGAGGAGCCGGCACGGGACTCAGCCGCTTCCTGTGGATGGATCAGCTCTGTTACCTGCCCGACGATATCCTCAACAAGGTCGACCGCATGAGCATGGCGCATTCGCTCGAAGTTCGGCCGCCTTTCCTCGATCATCGGATCGTGGAGTTCGCGGCACGGCTTCCGGAGGACCTCAAAATCCGCGGCGGACGCTTGAAGTTCGTGTTGCGGGAACTCATGAAGGATCGTCTGCCGCGGGCCGTGGCGAGACGCAGCAAGGAAGGCTTCGATATCCCGGCGCATCACTGGTTCCGGACCGTCCTCCGGCCGCTGCTTCTCGATACGCTGAACGAGGATAGCGTCCAGGAATCCGGCATTCTCTCGTGGCCCGCCGTGGATGCAGTTATTCACGCACACTTGGATCGCCGTGCTAATCTCGGTTATCACTTATGGGGACTCGTGGTCCTGTTCCTCTGGATGAAACACTGGGGGATCACGGCGCCGTCTCGCGCCGAGGAACATCAGGCGATTCCGGTGGTTCTCCGCACCTCGGCCTGATCGTTGTTTTCGTCGCGGCGATTGTTTTCCTGGGTTGCATCGTCAGTCCGCCGTCGCTGATGGACGACGTGGACGCGGTCCAGGCGCAGATCTCCCGCAATATGCTCGATTCCGGCGATTGGGTTACGGCCCGGCTGGACGGAGTCGCCTACCTCGAAAAGTCTCCGCTCAAATATTGGATGATCGCCGTGGCATTCAAGGTGTTCGGCGTCCATGACTGGGCGGCGCGTCTGCCGGTTGCGCTTTCGGCCGTGCTGCTGTGCTGGCTGACCTATCGCATCGGAACGTGGGCGTTCGACCGGCGCGCGGGAATGTATGCGGGCCTGACGCTTGCGACATGCGTGGGACTGTTCCTGTTCACGCGCATTCAGATTCCCGACGTTACGATCACCGCGACGATTGCTTTGGCTCTGTGGGCATTTCTGCGGGCGCTCGACAAGGAGGAAACCCGGCCGGGTTTGTGGAGCGCGGTTATGGCAGCGGCGATCGGAACCGGACTATTGCTGAAGGGCTTGATCGCCGCGGTGTTTCCGATAGCGGCCATGCTGCTGTTCATGGGGTTCACCGGGGCATGGAAGACACGTGAAACACGTCGGGAGAGCTGGCGGCGATTGCACGTCTTTCGCGGAATACTTTTGGCAGTCGTCATCGCGGCGCCGTGGCACATTCTAGCCACGCTCCGGAATCCGCCCTATTTCGATTTCACGATGCACAGCGGGCCGGGCGAGTATCGCGGCTTCTTCTGGTTCTATTTTTTCAACGAACACATCCTGCGGTTTTTGAACTTACGGTATCCGCGCGACTACAACACGGTTCCCCGTCTGTACTTCTGGCTGTTCCATCTGCTGTGGCTGTTTCCCTGGAGCGTTTATCTTCCGGCCACCATCAAGCTGAGCTATGGTCAGGTCGATCGGGCCTCACGGATGCGGTTGTTGTGCCTGTGCTGGGCCGGATTCCTGCTGCTATTCTTCACCTTCTCCTCGACCCAGGAATATTACTCGATGCCGTGTTATCCGGCTCTGGCGCTGCTGATCGGCAGCGCGCTGACCGATTCCCGCGCCGCGTCCTGGGTCCGCAAAGGTCACGTCGCGCTGGCGGTGATCGCGACGCTGGCACTGGCTGCAATCGGCTTCATCCTGTCGCAGGTGTGGAATCTGCCGGCACCGGGAGACATTTCCCGCGCGCTCACGCAGCATCCTGAAGCGTACACGCTGTCGCTCGGCCACATGGGCGATCTGACGATGGCGTCGTTCGCCTACCTGCGAACTCCGTTACTGCTGGCGGGTACCGGCTTTCTCGTGGGCGCGATTTCTGCCTGGCGGAAGCAGATTCTGGGCGCGGTGCTCATGATGATCCTGTTCATTCATGCTGCACGTTTAGCGCTGGTGGTGTTCGATCCGTACCTTGCGTCGCGCCCCCTGGCGGAAGCGCTCAATCGAGCGCCACACGGCACGTTGATTCTCGACGATCAGTACTATACGTTTTCCTCCGTTGTATTTTATGCCGAGTCCTATCACGGCCAGCGCGTGCTGTTGCTGAACGGCCGCGTCAACAATCTGGAATACGGTTCGTATGCTCCGGACGCCCCACGCGACGTGTTCATCAACGACGCGGGCTTCCGCGACCGATGGCTTTCGCAGGATCTGTATTACATCTGCGTGGAGGCTCCTCAAGTGGAACGCCTAGAGAAGCTGGTGAGCCGTGAAGCGCTGCATCCGGTGATCGAAAGCGGCGGAAAATTTGTGTTCCGCAACCGGAGCTGATCGCGATGCAACACAACACCGCTCCATTACTGTCGCGGCTCGGAAGCGCCGGACTCCGAGCCGCGACAGTAATGGAGCGGCTGCAGAGCTCCCAATAACGACGACCCCCGATGCGGATCACGATTGACGCGACATCGGCTCTTCTCCGCAGCGCGGGCGTCAAAGGCTACACGTATCACTGGCTGCATCATCTTCGTAAACAGGCGGGTGTCGGCGACGAGATACGCGCATTCCCACTACTCAAGGATTGGGCGAGCCTGGATCATGAACATTCGGCGCTGCCGCTCATGCCCACGATCGCGCGACTAGCCGCATTGCATGCCGCGAACGTTCTGGGCCCTCCGGTTCTGGACCTGCTCTTGCGCGGAACGGACGTCTTTCATGCCGGCAATCTGGTGCGCCAAGCGCCCCGGCGGGCGCGCCTGACCGCGACCATCCACGACCTTACATCCTGGATCATGCCGGAAGTTCACACGCAATCGACATTGCGCGCGGACCGGACCTTCGAGGAGCGGATTCTCAAACGCGCCGACGGGCTGATCGCGGTCTCCGAGAACACCCGGCAAGACGCGATTCGCATGTTGGGAATCCGGCCGGAACGAATCCGCACCATCCATTCCGGCGTCGCCGAAGAATATTTCGACGCCCGGCCGAGGGAGCGTGCAAAACCGTACGTCCTGTTCGTAGGAACCGTCGAACCCCGCAAGAATCTGGAGATGCTGCTGGATGCCTGGCGGTCGGTACGGCCCGATGTCCGCGAGCATTTCGATCTGGTGATCGCAGGCCCTCAGGGCTGGAACTCGGCCGCGACGATGGCGCGCATCCGCCAGGAGGCTAGCTATCTAGGCTACGTCCCGGAAGCGGACATGCCGGGCCTGGTGGCGGGCGCGGCGCTATTTGTCTATCCGTCGCTCTATGAAGGGTTCGGATTCCCGGTTGTGCAGGCCATGGCTACGAATGTCGCTGTGCTCGTCTCGCGGACGTCGTGTTTGCCGGAAATCGCCGGCGACGCCGCGGCTTTCGTTGATCCACTGAGCCCTTCGGAAATCGCGGCTCAACTGACGCGGCTGCTGGAATCGCCGGAGGAAAGGTCGAGGCTCGCCCAACTGGGCCGCGCCCGGGCGGAAGGCTATCGATGGGAGCGGTGCGCGAAGGAATCGCTGGCGTTTTTCAGAGAGATGGCCGCTCGTTAGCTCTCGCGTTTCAGAATCAGCACCGAACCGCGACAGCTATGGAGCGGCTACTTTCCTATGCCGAAATCCCACACCTGCCAGTTGAGCGCGCCTTCGCTGTACTGGATCAACGCATACTCGCCGGGCTCCAGCGGCTGCTCAGGCCAGATCTTGTAGGTTCTTTCGGACGCCTGCTTCTTGAACGTCGCGACCACTTTCAGATCTTCGATCACTTCGTTGGTCACCGGTAGAATGCTGATAGTCTCGAGCAAACGCACGTTCTTCTTCTTCGCCAGTTTGATGATCGCGAACCGCTCATCATCCGACAAACGGATATAAAACTCGGGCTTGTCACCGGGCGCGCGATACGCCGCCGCTTCGCCCTTGATCTCCACGGTGCTTTTGCCAGGCACGATCGGAATCGGCGCAAGCACCTTCAGAACTGTCCGGCCCTTGCTGGAATTGACGGCGACTTCGGCAAGCTTCAGCGACTCTACGTTGTCGCCGACGACATAGTAAACACCGGGCCCGAGCGGTACGCGAGCCGCTTCCTGCTTCTCGGCGCGAATCGCCTTGTCTTCTACGTCCTGCTCCTTGGCCTCGGCTTCGATGGCCGCCTGGCGCTCGGCCGCGTCCTTCTTGGTGCGCTCCAGATCGACGAGCTCCAACGGGATCTCTTCCCAATCGCCTCGCTCGGTGCTGAAGTATCGGACGCGATCGGAGAGTACCTGATATTCGCGCACAATCTGGTAATCGCCATCCTTCATATAGAGACGGCCGTTGGCGGCGAGGGCGGCCCCGGCCAAGGCAATCAGAATGGCAAAACGGAGTAGCATACTGCTCTGCCTTTATTATGGATGAATTGTATATGGAAGACTCGTGCGGATAGGGTTACACACATCGATCGCGGGGGCGCTGGAGCGTTCCGCGCTGAAAGCCGCGGAGTTGGGCGCGAATACGTTCCAGATTTTCTCGTCAAGTCCGCGGCAGTGGAAGGCCTCCGCGCCCAGCTTGCCCGCGATCCGACTATTCAATGCCTCCCGCGAGAAACATGATCTGTATCCGCTGGCGATCCACGACAACTATCTGATCAACCTCGCGTCGGCGCACGAGAAGATCCGCAAGCTGTCGATCGAGGCGTTTCGAGGCGAGCTGGAGCGGGCCGTGGCGATCGGCGCCGAGTACCTGATCGCGCATCCGGGGAATTACAAGGGCCACACGGTTGAAGAGGGGATCATGCATTTCCTCGAAGGAGTCGGCGAGGCGGCGCGCGGGCTGAAACTCGGGAGCCTAATGCTCTTGATCGAGAACACGGTCGGCGCGGGCGCGCAACTTGGAGGGCGTTTCGAAGAGCTGCATGTGATGCGCGAATTCGCGCCCAAACTGACCGACGTGCCGATCGGATTCTGCCTGGACACTTGCCATTTGTTGGCCAGCGGTTTCGATATCGCGAACGCCGCCGGACTGAAGCATATGATCAGTGAAGCGGATCGACTGTTGGGCCTCGACAATGTGCGCGTGATTCACGCCAATGACTCCAAAGGCGCGCTGGGATCGCACATCGACCGGCATCAGAATATCGGCAACGGGTATATTGGATTAGACGGGTTTCGCCACATCCTGCAGCATCCGCGACTACGTTCCAAGCCTTTTATTCTGGAAACGCCGATGGACGACGGCTGGGATAAGAAAGATCTCGACACCCTTAGGACACTATGGAAGAAGCCGCCCCCGACATCCAGGCAGACCCAACGCGCTACGACCACAACCAAATCGAGCTGAAGTGGCACGAGCGCTGGAATAACGACGCGAACCTGTACAAGGCCTCGGATTCCACGCGGCCCAAGTACTACGTGCTCGAAATGCTGCCCTATCCCAGCGGCAGCCTGCACATCGGGCACCTGCGCGTGTACGCGATCGGCGATGCGCTGGCGCGTTACATGTGGATGCGCGGGCATAACGTCCTGCACCCCATGGGTTGGGATGCGTTCGGTCTGCCGGCGGAGAACGCCGCCATCCAAAACGGCCGGCATCCGCGCGAGTGGACACAGACCAACATCGCCCAGATGAAGCGGCAGCATCGCCGCATGGGTTTCAGCTACGACTGGGATCTGGAGATCAGCACGTGCGAACCCGAGTATTACCGTTGGAACCAGTGGTTCTTTCTGAAGATGCTGGAGCGCGGGCTGGCTTATCGCAAGCAGGCCATGCTCAACTGGTGCCCGGAATGCGGCACGGTACTAGCGAACGAACAGGTGATCGACGGCTGCTGCTGGCGTCATGAGTCGACGCCCGTCGAGCAGCGCGCGCTGGAGCAGTGGTTCTGGAAGATCACTGCGTACGCCGACGAACTGCTACGCGATATCGACGATAAGCTCGAAGGCAACTGGCCGGATCGCGTGCTGGCCATGCAGCGCAACTGGATCGGACGGTCGGAAGGCTCGGAGATCGATTTCAAGCTGGAGGGAACGGGCGAGCCTATTCGGGTATTCACGACGCGCGTCGATACGATCTATGGCGCAACGTGTGTGATCCTGGCGCCGGAGCATCCTCTTGCCGTGCAACTGCTGGATGAAGCTGGCCGCGCTCGCGCCAAGCAGATGATCGACGGACGTGCGCAGAAGGGTCCGGGCGATATCGAAAAAGACGGGCACTTCACCGGTCACTACGCCGTGAATCCCTACAGCGGGGAAAAGGTCCCGATCTGGATCGGCAACTTCGTCTTGATGGGCTACGGCACAGGCGCGATCATGGCGGTCCCCGCGCACGACGAGCGGGATTTCGATTTCTGCAAGACCTACGGCATTCCGATCCGGCCGGTGATCAGCCCGGTGGGCGGCCTGCTCGATGAGAATCCGAAAGCCGCGTTCCCCGACGACGGTATCGTCGAGCGATCGGGCGAATTTTCGGGTTTGCCGAGCGCCGAAGCGCGCGCACGCATGAACAAGAAAGCCGAGAGTGAAGGATTCGGCCACGCCGCCGTCACCTATCGCATCAAGGACTGGGGTATTTCACGGCAGCGCTACTGGGGCACGCCGATCCCCGTGATCCACTGCCCGAAGGACGGCGTGGTTCCGGTTCCCGAGAAGGACTTGCCGGTGGTGCTTCCCGTGGATGTCCAACTCACGGGCAAGGGCCGCTCGCCGCTGGCCGATGTCGCAGCGTTCGTGAACGTGAAGTGTCCCAAGTGCGGTGGGGACGCTCGCCGTGAGACCGACACGATGGATACGTTCGTCGATTCGTCCTGGTATTTCTACCGGTACTGCGACGCCCACAACTCCTCTGCGCCTTTCGATTCGAAAAAGACCGCCGCCTGGATCCCGGTGGACCAATATATCGGCGGCGTGGAGCACGCGATTCTTCACTTGATTTATTCCAGGTTCTTCACCAAAGTGATGCGCGATATCGGGCTGATCGAAAACAGCGAGCCTTTCAAACGGTTGTTCACCCAGGGCATGGTGGTCAAAGATGGCGCGAAGATGTCCAAATCCAAGGGCAACGTGGTCAGCCTGGATGAGATGACGGAACGCTTCGGCGCGGATACCGGCCGCGTATTCGAACTGTTCGCCGCGCCACCCGAGAAAGACATGGACTGGACGGATACGGGAGCCGAAGGGGCATACCGCTTCCTGGGCCGTGTGTTCCGGTTCGTGGTTCGCAACGTGGGCCGGCGTCCTGAAGGCGATCCGGCGGCCGATCGTCGCGCCCTGCGCAAGCTCCACCAGACGATTCGCAAAGTTACTGAGGACTTCGACAATCGCTGGCACTTCAATACGTCGATCGCCGCGTTGATGGAGCTGATCAACACGCTGTACGACGAAGAAGCTGGGTTGTCGGCCGCGGCGCTGGGACAAATTCTTCCCTCGCTTTCGCTCCTATTGGGACCGTTCGCGCCGTATCTGGCGGAGGAGCTTTGGGAGCAGCTCGGCCGCAAGGGTCCGGTGTTTCGGCAGCCCTGGCCTGCTTATGATGAGGCGCTCGCGAAGGAGGATGCTGCCGAGATCGTGCTGCAGGTGAACGGCAAAGTTCGCGGACGCTTGTCGGTAGCGTTCGGTATCTCAGAGGACGAGCTGAAGAAGCTCGCGCTGGCGGATCCCAAAGTACAGCCGTCCATCGAGGGGAAGCAGGTGGTGAAGGTGATCGTGGTGCCGGATAAGCTGGTCAATATCGTCGTGAAGTGAGGCTTTCGTCGGGTTGAAGAAGCGGAACAGATGAGAACAATAGTCGGACGAATCGCGCCCGCGAATGCGGGGTTCCACGTGGCCGCCGCCAATCTCGGGCCAGTGATGCACCTTATTCGGGAACGAATGGCATTGCCCGGTCTTGTCGAAGGCACGCTGAATATTTGTATTCCTGAAGAGTATATAGTGATCCCTCGGGCACTAATAACTCCCGCCGAATACGGACCCAATGAGACAGTGAAACTCCAGAGGTGCCTCATCAATAGCTACAAGGCAATCATCATGAGGCCTGACACCCACGAAACGATACCCGGCTACGGTCACGGGAAAAATCATCTTGAACTGATGGGTCGGGTCCGCTTTCGCGAGACCCTAGGGCTTCAGGATGGAGATCCCGTCAACATCGAGATTGAAGGCGACGAGGCGTGGTGGGATTCCGGGCACTAGGACGTTCGAGAGACTTCCTCGTTGGCTGTCGACGACCTCACCGCCTCGGCTGCACTCCAGGCTTACTTGCCCGATCGGATCTGATTTATCAAGGTGCTCCACATGGAAGCGTAGTCCACAGATCTAAGACGAATTTGCCCAAGACAGACATTCAACGTCAGGAAGAAAAGCGGTAGAGTGTCGGAACCAACGTTCAAGAACATGTATTGTTTGTATTCTTGACCCGGTGACGCAAACTGAGTCTCGGTGACGCGCGCGATCATGTAACCCGGGTCGGCAACAAATACAAAATCGGGCAATAAAAGTTTACTCCCTGGTTCGGCAGCAAGCCTCTGATTTAGGTTGCTTGCTGTTGTCTCCGGGGACGGACCCCGAAAACCGAAGGCGAAGGTGACGTACGGATTCCGCGGCAGCGTCTCGCCCGTTGTGAATTGGGAACTGACGTTGAAACGGACCAGCGGATTGAAATCAAGCATGTCCGTAGGTGGCCGCTGCAGGACCTTCAGACTACGGCTGTTAGCGCAGGCCCGTTCTAGTTCCGCGTTGTTGAGGTCGGACTTCACTTCGATCGCGCCGAAAACGGACTCGGCCGGAAACAATTGCTGAGGTCCATTCTTGAAAAGTACGGTGGAGAAGACCGCATCGTAAATGACCACATCTACCTGCGCGCTTTGGGTCCCATCGGAGGAAAATACTTCTCCGCTAGATAGGCCATAGCAATCAGGCAGGAATGGGCGTAGGAAATCCCTAATGATCGCTTCCCGATGGCTGCCGCGATCCCCCATCTGAGCGAACAGGTTGGAATTGGCGAGTTCGGCCCGAAGTTTTGCGCCCTCATTTCGCAGCGCTTGAAGCAGATGCATACAATCATTGTGCATAAGAATTATCCAGGGCTGGGTTCGAGTCACGTGCGCACGATGATAGAGTGAGAGCATGGCCTCGCGGACGCTGATCTCCGTCGAAGAGTACCTCAGGACGAGTTATCGCCCTGACTGCGACTACGTCGATGGGGAGGTCCTCGAAAGGAACGTGGGCGAAACGGATCATAGCTGGATACAGACCGTGGTTAGCGCGTATCTGTTTGCGCGCCGTACTGAGGGGGGATTACCGTCCTGGTGGAACAGCGCGTCCAGGTAAAATCAACCCGCTTTCGGATCCCCGATATCTGCGTAGTCCGCGGCCCTAAACCGGCTGAACAGATCCTCACCAAGCCGCCCTTTATTTGCATCGAAGTTCTCTCGCCTGAAGACCGCTGGCCGCGTGTTCAGCAGCGCATCGACGACTACCTCGCCATGGGAGTACCATACGTGTGGGTACTGGACCCCTCGACCAAGACGGCCTATTCGGCCACTCCTGCGGAGCGAACCCAGGAAGTTTCCACAGGCATACTCAAGACTCTCAACCCTTCTGTCGAACTCCCTCTTAGCGAGATCTTTTCTTAAATAAGACAAGGTCAGAATTTCGACCCTGTAGAATAGGACTAGGGTGTCCATAGCAAGCGTGTCTATCGCAATTCGGGCCGTCGACCTGTCTAAGGTCTACCGATCCGGGGAGTCCGATCTCGTCATTTTCGAGGGGCTGAACCTTGAGGTCGCCCAGGGCGAGCAGGTAGCGCTGGTGGGCGAGTCTGGTACCGGTAAAAGTACGCTGCTTCACTTGCTCGGAGGTCTGGACACACCAACGAAGGGTGCGATATACTTCGGGCAGAACAACATATGCCGGCTTCCGGCGGATGAACTGGCGAAGTTCCGCAACCGGGAATTGGGTTTTGTCTGGCAGATTCAATCGCTTCTGGCCGAATTCACGGCTGTGGAGAACGTGATGATGCCGCTGCTGATACGGGGCCTGACGAGGGACGGGGCGGAACCAGTCGCATTAGCGAGGTTGAATGAAGTGGGCTTACGAAACCGCGCTGAGCATCGCGCGGGTGAGCTTTCGGGCGGAGAGCAGCAGCGAGTCGTACTGGCTCGCGCGCTGGTCGGCGACCCTCGCGTCCTTTTGGCCGACGAACCCACTGGCAATCTCGATTTCCGGACCGGCGAAATGATCATGGACCTGCTCCAGGATCTGCATCGCTCCCGGCAGTTGACCTCCTTGCACGTCACGCACAATTTGAATTTCGCGCGCCGCGCGGACCGCGCCCTCACGCTGGAGCGCGGCCACTTAACTTCGTCCTCGTTGGAGCAAGGCAGAAACTATGTTTGAACGGTATACCGAAAAAGCCCGGCGAGTGATTTTCTTCGCCCGTTACGAGGCCAGCCAGTTTGGCAGCCCCTGTATCGAGACGGAGCATCTGCTGCTGGGCCTGCTGCGGGAAGACAAAGTTCTCACCAACCGCTTCTTGCGCTCCAGCGCGGCCGTGGAATCCATCCGCAAGCAGATCGAGGCGCAGACCACCATGCGCGAAAAGGTGTCGACTTCCGTCGATCTTCCCCTCAGCCATGAATGCAAGCGCGTGCTTGCGTATGGCGCGGAGGAAGCCGAACGGCTCAACCACAAGCACATTGGAACAGAGCATCTCCTTCTCGGGCTGCTGCGCGAAGAGAAATCTTTCGCGGCGGACATTTTGCACGAGCGCGGCCTGCGGCTGACCCAGGTTCGCGAAGAGATCGCTCGATCGAGCTCGGAGAAAATGTCTTCCAATCGCCCCAAGGAAAGCTCTTTACTGAGCGAATTCAGCCGCGACCTGACCCAGGCCGCGATGGACGGTCTGCTCGACCCCCTGGTCGGGCGCGACTACGAACTTGAGCGCGTGACGCAGATCCTGTGCCGCCGCACCAAGAACAATCCGGTGCTGATCGGCGAGCCGGGCGTGGGCAAGACGGCCATCGTCGAAGGCTTGGCCCAGCGCATTGCCGACGGCGACGTGCCGTCATTCTTGTCCGATAAGCGCATCCTGGCGCTGGATCTTTCCCTGATCGTCGCGGGCACCAAGTATCGCGGGCAGTTCGAAGAACGCTTGAAGACCATCATGAAGGAGCTGATGGAGCATCAGAACGCCATCATCTTCATCGATGAGCTGCATACCCTGGTCGGCGCGGGATCGGCCGAAGGGTCTCTCGATGCCGCCAATATTCTGAAGCCGGCGCTTTCGCGCGGCGAGATCCAATGCATCGGCGCGACGACGCCTGCCGAGTATCGGAAATCCATCGAGAAAGATCGCTCGCTCGAGCGCCGATTCCAGGCCGTGAAGGTTCCTCCGCCCAACGAAGAGGACGCTACGCGCATCTTGTTTGGCATCAAGGAACGCTACGAAAAATTCCACGCTGTGGCTTATACCGACGAAGCCATCGAGAACGCAGTCCACGCGTCGACCAGGTTTATTCCCGACCGGTTCCTGCCGGACAAGGCCATCGATCTCATTGACGAAGCCGGCGCGCGCGTCAAGCTGCGCCAGACGACGCTTCCCGGCGAGGTCGCCGACATTCAGAAGAGCATCAAGTTCATCGTGCATCGCATGGAAAACGCGATCGCGAATCACGAGTTTGAAAAGGCCCGCTTCTACTCCGACGAGGAGCGCAAGAAGCGCGAAGATCTGCGCGTGCTGCGCGAGAAGTACAACCTGGACGACACCTCGACGGGTGTCGTAACCAAGGACGATATCGACGACGTGGTCGCCCGCTGGACCGGCATCCCCATGACCGCGATCCGGGAAGAGGAAGTTTCGAAGCTCCTGCGGATCGAACAAGAACTGCATACCCGCATCATCAGCCAGGAAAAAGCAATCTCGGCGCTATCGCGGGCCATCCGACGGTCGCGCGCGGGATTGAAGTCGCCCAAGCGCCCGGCTGGATCGTTCCTGTTCCTGGGACCCACGGGCGTCGGCAAGACCGAAGTCGCGCGGGCTCTGGCCGAGTTCCTGTTTGGCAGCGAAAAATCGCTCATCCGCTTCGATATGTCCGAGTTCATGGAGAAGCACTCGGTCTCGAAGCTGATCGGATCGCCTCCCGGGTACGTGGGTTACGAAGAGGGCGGGCAGCTCACCGAGCGTGTCAAGCGGGCGCCGTATTCCATCATTCTTCTTGACGAAATCGAGAAAGCGCATCCGGATGTCTACAACATCCTGCTGCAGGTGTTTGAAGACGGCCAGTTGACCGACGGGCTCGGCAACACGGTGGACTTCAAGAACACCATCATCATTATGACTTCGAACCTGGGCGCGCGCTTCCTCGAAAAGCGCAATCCCATGGGCTTCTCGGCGGGCTCTGGAATGAACGCCAAGGTGGAAGACCAGGTGATGGCCGAGGTCAAGAAGGCCTTCAATCCGGAGTTCCTGAACCGCCTGGACGAAGTCATTCTGTTCACTTCGCTCACGGATGACGACCTGTTGAAGATCGTCTACCTGCTGACCGACCAGATCAACAAGAATTTGGTCGCCAAGCAGATCAAGATCAAGATTCGCGAAGACGCGGCTCGCTACATTCTGGAGAAAACCTGCACCGACCGCAGCTATGGCGCGCGGCCGCTGCGCCGGGCTCTGCAGAAGTACATCGAGGATCCGCTCAGCGAGGCGCTGATCCAGGGCTCCCTGGCTCGGCCCGCCGAGTTCGAGGTCTATCTGGGCGAAGGTGGCATCTACTGCCGCCAGATGCAGCCCGTTGGTCAACTAGAGCCGCAGCCGGTCGCCGCGGGCGAAGGCGCGCCAGCGGTCGAGGAAGCTGCTCCGGCCGCACCGGGCATTCCGCTGTACATGTTTGAATAAGACCAGGCTGGCCGCGAATAAACGCGAATAGGGCGCGTTCGCGCTAACCTAAGGTCTTATGTCTGACCGCCTAGAGGAGCTGCGCCGCCGGCATGCCCGCGCTGAAGCCGGAGGTGGCGAGGAACGCCATCGACGCCAGCACGCCGAAGGCAAGCTCTCCGCCCGCGAGCGCATCGATCTGCTGCTCGACGAGGGCACGTTCGTTGAAACCGACAAGCTGGTCCGCCACCGCTGCACCGATTTCGGCATGGCCGAGCAGGTGGTTGATGGCGACGGCTTCGTCACCGGTTACGGCCTGATCCACGGGCGCACGGCGTATGTATTCGCCCAGGATTTCACCGTCTTCGGCGGATCGCTCTCGGAGACCAACGCCAAGAAGATCGTCAAGATCATGGATCTGGCGCTGAAGACCGGCGCGCCTGTCATCGGCCTCAACGATTCCGGAGGCGCGCGCATCCAGGAAGGCGTGCTGTCGCTGGCGGGTTACGCGGACATCTTTCTGCGCAACACGCTGGGCAGCGGCGTGGTTCCGCAGATCTCGGCCATCATGGGACCTTGCGCTGGCGGGGCGGTCTATTCGCCTGCCCTCACCGATTTCACCTTCATGGTGAACGGCAGCAGCTACATGTTCATCACCGGGCCGGACGTCATCAAGACCGTCACGCACGAAGACGTCACCAAGGAGCAGTTGGGCGGTGCGGTGACCCACAACACGATTAGCGGCGTGGGACATTTTCTAGCCCACGGCGACGTCGAATGCCTCCAGATGATCCGCGAACTACTCAGCTATCTGCCGCAGAACAATCGTGACGAGGCGCCTCAGCACGTAAATACAGATCCGGTTGATCGTGAGGACGTCGCTCTGGATTCCGTGGTGCCGGCCGCGTCGAACCTTCCCTACAACATCAAAGACGTGATCCGCCGCGTAGTCGACGACGGCAAGTTCTTCGAAGTCCAGGAGCGCTGGGCGCGCAACATAGTGGTCGGCTTCGCCCGCATGGACGGGCGCAGCGTTGGGATCGTCGCGAATCAGCCCGATCACCTGGCCGGGTGCCTGGATATCGATTCTTCGGTCAAAGGCGCGCGCTTCGTTCGTTTCTGCGACGCCTTCAACATTCCGATTCTGACCTTCGAGGACGTGCCGGGATTCTTGCCCGGCACCGCACAGGAGTTCGGCGGCATCATCCGGCACGGAGCAAAACTGCTGTACGCCTACGCAGAAGCGACCGTACCGAAGATCACCGTTATCACGCGCAAAGCGTACGGCGGCGCGTATTGCGTGATGGGATCGAAGCATCTGCGCTGCGACGTCAATCTGGCGTGGCCTTCGGCCGAGATCGCGGTGATGGGGGCCGAAGGGGCGGTGAACGTCTTGTACCGGTCGTTGCCGGAGGCGGACCGGCGGGCGAAAACACAGGAGCTTCAGGAGCGCTTCGCAAACCCGTTCGTCGCCGCCGAGCACGGATTTATCGACGATGTGATCGAGCCGCGCCAAACCCGGCCGATGGTGATCCGGGCGCTGCGGATGCTCGCGACCAAGGTCGATACGATGCCGCGCAAGAAGCACGGCAATATCCCCTTGTAATGAAGCCGAGCTTTCTCCAGCGATATCTGCAAGCCTTTCATCGCATCGAGGGTTGGTTCGAGTTCGACGCGGCGTTGCTCTTCATGAAGTACAACCAGCTCGCATTCGAGGACCGCGAGCGGGGCAACGTGCTTGAAATCGGAGTGCACCACGGCTTATCGAGCATCGCGATTGCGGCCTTGAGGGGTTCCGGAAAGCAGCTCACCGCGATCGATCTGTTCGAGGATCAGCAGAACAAGAACGTCTCCGGCTCGGGCGGGGGAGACCGGCGCTGTTTTGAGAACAACATGCGCGAATTCTATCCGGACACGGGGTTTGTTCGGGTGATCGCGCGACCGTCGGGCGAGCTGACCCCATCAGACCTCGGATCGGGATTCACCTTCATTCACATCGACGGAGGCCACTCGCCCGAAGAGGTGTATCACGACCTCAAGCTCTGTCATGACGTTTCGGCGGAAGGCGGCCTGATCGCGCTCGACGACTATTTCAATCCCGAGCATCCGGGGGTCTGTGAAGGCGCTGTGGAGTTTTCCTTGCGTCATCCGGGTGCGCTGCGACCGCTGGTGGCCGGCTACAACAAGGTGCTGTTTCAGAAACCGCGCGATAAGTCGGCGGACTTGAACGCATCGTTCCTCCAGGCGTTTCCGAACCTCAGACATAAGATCGTGCGCATGTGGAAGTCGCCAGTGATTCTGCTGGGAGCGCCGCTGCGGGAGTATATCGACCTGTACGCATCCACGCCCGAGCGATTCGTCCCATTTGGCGCAAGCGGGACGCGCGCCCGGCTGAAGCCGACGGTCCAGAGCCTTTGTGCTCGTCCCGGGCAGCGGATCGATGTGGAAGTGGAGATCGAAAACGCTTCCTCCGAGCCATTCCCCGCCGGCGAACGCGTCTTCGGGTTGTCGTACCATCTTCTCGATCATGACAATCCGCGTGCTTGGCTCTCAACATCCCTCGATCCAGGGGGCCGCTGCACGGTCCGTATGCCTGTGATCGCCCCAGCGCGGCCCGGTCAGTACCAGCTTGAGATCGATCTGGTCTGGGAAGGCGTCATGTGGTTCAAAGACGTCGGCAATCCCACGGCGACGATTCCCCTTTCGGTGGAATGATGGAATCGTCGCGGCGGCGGTTCGCCATACTAACTGCGTATGTGGCTGTGATCTTCGCGGTCAATGCCTACGTGTGCAAAAATCTCTTCGCTCTTGAATTCAGCCGGCAGATGCAGTCGATCGAAGGCCCCTATATCTCGATCGCCCGCTGGGTTGCCGCCAACTGGTCCGACCTGACTTGGTTTCCGCTGTGGTTCACTGGCATGCCGATGCAGAAGGTGTACCAGCCGGGATTTCATTTCACCGTGGCGGGATTATCGACACTGCTTGGATGGACTCCCCAGCACGCTTATCATTTTCTGACGGCGATCACTTACAGCGCGGGTGCGCTGACGCTGTTCTGGTTGTGCTACGCGGCCTGCAAAGACCGGGTGCAGGCGCTCACGGCAGCATTGTTCTACTCGCTGATCTCACCCACCTGCTTTCTGGTTCCATTGATCCGGGCGGATGCCGGCGGCTGGCTGTCTCCTCGACGGTATCAGGTACTTGCTTACTACGGCGAAGGTCCGCACATCAGCGCGGTCGCGCTGATTCCCGTGGTGATTCTCGTACTGCACGGTGCGCTGTCGCTGAGGAGTCGAATCTGTATCGCGCTCGCTCCGTTCGCGCTGGCTGCGGTGGCGCTGACGAACTGGCCGGGGTTGATGGGCCTGAGTCTTGCAGTGCTGGCCTACTGTCTCTCGCAAATCGGGGCATCCCGGGCGCGGCAGTGGGTAGCTCTGATCGCAATGGGAGTCGCGGCTTGCCTGATCGCGTCGCCGTGGCTGCCGCCTTCCGTTATTTCCGCCGTGATCAGGAACGCACAGCAATCCGACGGGACGTCTTTCGGCTCTGCTCAGGTCTGGCCTGGGCTCATTCTGGTTACCGCGTGCATCACGCTTCTGCTCATCTTTAAGCGGACGGACGCGAATCGCTGGTTTCGTTTTTTCGCTTTTTCCACGCTGATCACGGGCGCTGTCTCCATCGGGCGCGAGTGGTTCGGATGGCGATTGCTGCCCCAGCCCAACCGGTTCCAGGTCGAGTTCGAGATGGCCTTCGCCGCCGCGCTCGCATACGCAGTGATCTGGCTGGCTCGAAAGCTGCCAAGGAGGGCACAAGATGTCGCCGCGACGGTGCTGGTTCTGCTTGCGGCCAGGCAAACGCTGAACTACGCCGAGTATGCACAACGCCTGACTCAACCGATCGACATCACGTCCACCATTGAGTACCAGATGGCGAAGTGGTTCGACGCCAACCTTCACGAACAGCGCGTGTTTGCTCCAGGCAACATTTCCCTGTGGATGAACCTGTTCACGGACGTGCCCCAGGTAGCCGGTTGCTGCGACCAGGGCATACCGAATCAGGAATATCGGATCGCCGTGTACACCATCTACACCGGCCAAAACTCAGGCGCGCGCGACGCGGAGATTTCTCTCCTATGGCTGCGCGCCTACGGCGCCAACGCGATCGGAACCGTGGGCCCGAACAGCACGGAATTCTTCAAGCCGTACTGGAACTGGAAGAAATTCGACGGCGTGCTCCCGAAACTGTGGCGACAAGGCGAAAACGTTGTCTATCGAATACCGCGCAAGTCGATAGATCCGGTTCGCGTGATCCCTAAGGCAGCCGTGACAGCGCGCGCACCCGAGAACGGACTGGTCATCGAGCCCATTCAACCTTTTGTTAGCGCGCTCGAGGATCCGGCTATGCCGCCTGCGGCGTTTCGCTGGATCAACCGGCACGAGGCCGTGATCGATGCCGAAACAAATCCAGGCCAGGTTGTCTTTCTCCAGATCAGTTATGACGCAGGCTGGAAAGTCATCGAGGATGGGACGGTGCTGCCACTGATCGCTGATCCACTGGGGATGAGTTACGTGGAGCCTCTGAAGCGCGGCCCCGTGCACTTACGGCTGGTCTACGATGGCGGCTCGGAGGTTCGGCTGGCGCGAGTATTCCTTGGACTGGGCCTACTGCTGATCCTTCTCCTGGTGTTCACGAATCGACCGCTCGTTGACTCTCGCGGTTCGGAATGATTGCACGGAGCGGCTGCCTACGCTGCCACTTTATCGAAGAACCGCTTGATCATCATCTTCGCGGTCCCGTCGATCAGGCGCTGGCCCACGGCCGCGATGGTTCCTCCGACCTGCACATCGCCTTCGTAGGAAACATCGGTGCCGGCGTCCTTCGGGGTGAATTTCAAGAGCCCTTCGCCCTTCATGAATCCGACCTTTCCGGAGCCTTCCACCATCAGCTTGAAGCTTGTCGGCGGCGACTGGTCGGTAATCCGGACTCTCCCATCGAAATTACCCGAGAGGCTGGCGAGCGCCATTTTCATCTTCATGCGGTACTCGTCTGCGCCGATCTTTTCCAGGCTCTCGCATCCGGGCATGGCTCCCGCCAGGATCTCGGGATCCTGAAGTTTTTGATACGCTTGCTCGGGCGGTAGCGGGAGAAAATAGGATCCGGAAATCTTCACGTTTATGCGATCCGGCCTAAAGCGGTAGCGAGAGCTTTCGCCGCATACACGGCGGCGAGGTGAAGCCGGTAATCCGATGAGGCATGCAGATCGGAGTTGGCGTCGACTCCCTGCCCCACCAACGCCGCTACTGCCTGAATCTCGGCTGGCGATCCGCTTCTGCCCTCCAGAGCCTTTTCCGCTTCTTTGGCCCGGAACGCCCGATTCGACAGCCCCGTGACGCCGATCCGCGCCATGGTGACCTTGCCGCCGCTTTTACGCACGCGTACAGCGATGCCTACGATCGCGAATCCGCTGGCCGGCTGAAGCACTTTCTGGTAGTTGGTTCCCGTGCCGTCGCCATCGACAGGCACGATCACCTCGCGCACGATTTCGCCCGGCTCGAGCGCGGTGGTGAACGTATCGACGAAGAAATCGTCCGCCGAGACGGTCCGTTCCGATTTCGCGCCCTTCAGCACGATCTTGGCTTCGAGCGCCTGGAGCGCCGCCGGATAATCGGCCGCTGGATCGGCATGCGCCACGCTGCCGCCGATGGTGCCCATGTTGCGCACCTGCACGTCGCCGATATGGGAAGCCGTCTCCGCCAGCAGCGGGCACTTTCCCCGCAGCAACGGCGAACTTTCGACGTCGTGATGCGTGGTGGTCGCGCCGATGTGGATCACCGTACCCTGCTCGCGAATGTAACTCAGGTCCTTGATGCGGCCGAGGTCCACCAAGTGCTCCGGAGCAGCCAGGCGAAGCTTCATCATGGGGATCAGGCTCATCCCGCCCGCAAGTGGACGGGCGCCTTCGGCCAGCAAGCCCAGCGCTTCGTCCAGCGTCTTGGGAGCGGAATATTCAAACTGTTGGGGGATCATGCTTGCCTCCCGGCCTGGTTTTTGTTGGACGTGATCAGCTTCCAGAGTTTCTCCGGAGTGAGCGGCATATCGAGATGCTTCACACCCAACGGCGATAGCGCATCCACCACCGAGTTGACCACTGCCGGAGATGCACCGATGGTTCCCGCTTCACCCACACCCTTAACACCTAAAGGATTTACAGGGGTCGGCGTTGTGGTATGGCCGCTTTCGATCCACGGCATCATGTGCGCGCGCGGCATGGTGTAATCCATGAACTCGCCAGTGACGAGCTGGCCGTTATCGTCGTAAACGGCTTGCTCCCACAGCGCCTGGCCGATGCCCTGGGCCACGCCGCCGTGCACCTGGCCGTCGACGATCAGAGGATTCAGAATGTTGCCGCAATCATCAATCGCGATGTAACGCTTGATGGCCACGTCGCCGGTTTCGCCGTTCACTTCCGTAACCACCAAGTGCGCTCCGAATGGGAACGTGAAATTGGGCGGCTCCCAGAAATGAGTCGCCACCAGGCCCGGCTCGGTATTGGGCGGCAGCTTCATCGCCCGGTACGCCGCGGCCGCGATTTCCTTGAACCCTACCGATTTGCCGGTCTTGTTATCGGTGCACTTGCCGTCGGCCAGAGTCACGTCTTCGGATTCGAGCAGCATCGCGCCGAACTTCTTGACCTTGGCCTTCAGGTCCTGCAAGGCGTAGTACAAAGCCGTGCCCCCTACTGCCGTCGAGCGGCTGCCGAAGGTTCCGATGCCGTACGGCACCATGGATGTATCGCCGTGCAAGACCAGCACGTCGTCGATACCCACTCCCAGTTCGTCGCCCGCGATCTGCGCAAACGTAGTTTCCTCACCCTGGCCGTGCGGGGAGATTCCGGTCAGGACCGTGACCTGGCCCGACGGCTCGATCTTCACCGTGGCGCTTTCCCAGCCGCCGGCAGGTGTTGCGGGCGAGGGACCAAACGCGCAAATCTCGCCATACGCGCACAGCCCGATGCCCATGAACTTGCCCTGCTTGCGTGCCTCGACTTGCTCCTTGCGAAGTTTGTCGTAGCTGGCCATCTCCATGGCCTTCTTGAGCGGAGCCGAATAGTCGCCCGAATCGTAAACCAGACCCGTCGCCGTGGGGAAAGGAAACTCCTCATTACGGACGAAGTTCTTCAGCCGGATTTCGGCGGGATCCATCTTGAGCTCGGCTGCGACCATATCCACCATGCGTTCGATGCCGTGGGTAGCTTCCGGACGGCCCGCACCGCGATACGCGTCGGTGGGCGTGCAGTTGGTGAACGCGCCGACGATATCGGCCGAGATATTGGGCGTGCGGTACAAGCCCGGCATCATCAGCACGCTGAGCGTAGGGATGGCGGGAGTCAACACGGTAAAGTACGCGCCCAGATCCTGGATGATCTTGAGCTTGATCCCGGTGATGGTGCCGTCGCGCTTCGCGGCGATCTCGTAGAAATCCACATGGCCGCGCCCGTGAATGGTGCACAGGAAATTCTCCCGGCGCGATTCGATCCACTTCACCGGCTTCTGCAGCTTCATGGAAATCCACGCCAGCAGGATCTCCTCGGCATACGTCTGGATCTTGGCGCCGAAGCCTCCTCCGACCTCGGGAGCCACCACGCGGAACCGGTTATCTTCCAGCCCCAGGATCTGCGCGACCAGCGAGCGCACCAAGTGCGGGGCCTGGGTGGAGGTATACAGGTTCATGGTGCGATTCGCGGCATGCCAATCGGCCACCACGCCGCGGGTTTCCATGGAATTGGGAATCAGCCGCTGGCTGACGATGCGCTGCTTCACGATCACATCGGCCTCGGCGAACGCCTTGGCGATGTCGCCGCCTTCCTGATGAAACGTGAAAGCGACGTTATCCGCCCATTGCGGATGCACGGCATGGGCCCCGGGCGCGAGCGCTTTCTCCGGGTCGGCCACGGCGCTCTCAACCTCGTAATCGACTTCGATCAACTCGGCGCCATCGCGTGCGATGTAACGATCGGTCGCGACGACCACCGCGACCGGGTGTCCCACCAGATATACGCGATCGATGGCCAGCAGATTATGATGCGGGACTCGAAGACCAGGCAGTGATGCGCCACAAGGCACGGCGCCGGCGTTCTCGGTGTCCTTGCCGACGAATACGGCATGGACGCCCTTCAGCGCTTTCGCCTTGCTGATATCGATGGAGCGGATCTTGGCCGCCGCGTGCGGACTTCGCAAGATCGCCGCATAGAGCATGCCCGGCATCTTGATATCGTCGACGTAGGTGGCGGTGCCGGTGATCAGGCGAGGATCTTCGCGGCGGCGAATGCGCTTGCCAACCAGCTTCTCGGTTTTGGTGATGGTGGTGGTGGCCATGGTTTATGCTCCCGCTGCTTTTGCCGCGGCTCTCACCGCGTTCACGATGTGCTGGTAGCCGGTACAGCGGCACAGATTACCGTCGAGGCCGTGGCGGATCTCCTGGTCGCTGGGGTTGGGATTGCGCTCCAGAATCTGCTTGGTCACCATGATCATGCCGGGCGTGCAGAAGCCGCACTGCAGGCCGTGCTCATTCCAGAACGCTTCCTGGATCTTGTGCAGCTTGCCGTTGGCGGCCATCCCTTCGATGGTCAGGATCTTGGCTCCATCGCATTGGATCGCGAAGACGGCACAGCTTTTGACGGCCTTGCCGTTCAGCTCCACGGTGCAAGCGCCGCATAGCGAGGTCTCGCAGCCAATGTGCGGACCGGTGAGTCCGACCACTTCGCGGAGGTAATGAATCAGGAGAAGTCTCGGCTCTACGTCGTGGGAGTAGGTAGTGCCGTTGATACTTACGGTGATATTTTCTGTCATGACGCTCACTTCCGGCAGAGGGTACCGGCGATCATTGAAGATACCAAAATCGAGAGTAGAAGTGGAGGAGGGGCGCGGGCAGACGAGAGCCGCCGGCGGATTCAGTTGTTCGTGGGCCGTTCCACGTGATCGATGATAAAGACCTCCACTGGCGCCTTGCGAGATTCCAGCTTCAACCCTAGCTGCTGGCGGATTGCGGTAAAGAGGTCCGGACCGTCAGCGGCAGGCGCGGGTCCAGGTGCAAGCAATGGCGCCGGAGCTGGCAATTCCAATGTGA
>Ga0209517_10002283_pt1 | contig 27296 bp, 31 predicted proteins | sample PeaSoiMetSII2010_FD_187695 | JGI IMG/M metagenome (GOLD analysis project Ga0209517, IMG submission 187695) | Peat soil microbial communities from Weissenstadt, Germany - SII-2010 (SPAdes) (version 2) | ecosystem: Environmental > Terrestrial > Soil > Wetlands > Peat | place: Germany...
CGGCAAAGATGTTGTTGGGGAACAGGCCGATGTAGGTGTTGTAATCCTGGATGGACTCATTGTACCGCCGGCGCTCGACGGCGATACGGTTTTCGGTTCCCGCCAGTTCGTCCTGGAGGGCCAGGAAATTCTGGTTGGATTTCAGAGTGGGGTAGTTCTCGGCAATGGCCAGCAGCCTGCCGAGGGCGCCGTCCAACTGGCCATTGGCGGCGATTTTGTCGGCGGGTGTCCGGGCGTTCAGTAACCCGGCGCGAGCATTGGCGATGTCTCCAAACACCTTCTGCTCCTGCTGGGCATAGCCTTTTACTGTGGCCACGAGGTTAGGAATCAGGTCCGCGCGCCTCTGCAGCACGACGTCCACCTGCGACCAGGTTTGCTTGACGGTTTCGTTCTTACGCACCATTTCGTTCCGGCTGCTGACGTAACTTCCTCCCACGATGAGCACGAGCAGCAACGGGATCCCCACCACAAGCAGTAGTACCTTCATATTGATCCTCCTGAAGCCAGCCGGCGGTCGACCTCCTCGGTGGCTTTGACGACCGCGTGCAGGTATTTGTCGAACGTGGTTTGAACGTCCACCTCACTCCTGCGTTTGCGTCCTTCGCGAATATCGAGCAGAGTATGAAAAGGAGCGGGGTCGAATCCCAGCGCCGAGCCGGCGCGGTCGAGCGTCGCCCGCTTGGTGGCCGGCGGTTCCTCTCCCAGCGCCAGCAAGGCGTGCCGGAAGAGCGCCGCAAAGGTGGAAATGGAGGAGAGCATCAGTTGCAGGGTTTTGCGGGCATCCGCCCCAAGCATGACGTAGTGCTGCCTCAAGCGGAGGGTGTTGTTTCGGAACTCCCGTTCCACCTGCATCCGGTGACGGTCCGTGGGGACGTGCAGCGGGGCAATCACGTCCTCGCCATAGAGAATCCGGCGCGCCGCTTTGATGTCCAGCAGTTCGATCGCAAAAATATCCGCGGAATGGCGAAGCTCCTCTGGCGTGAAGAACAGCGGCGCCGGATGTCCCCGCTTGGTCCACCAGGCGGACGCGGCGCCCAGTTTAGTGAGTTCGCTGCTGCCAAGGTCACGCAAAATGCAGAGCACATTCAAGTCGGAGTGCTCGGGGTGGAACTCGTCCGTGGCCGCGGAGCCGTAAAGTATTACGGAGAGAAGATTCCCTTCCGCTGCCTTTTTCAATTTCGTGACTAACTGCGTCAACTGCTCATCGGTCTTCATGGTTCTAGCTCCGTGCGTGACAAAACCAAAGCTTCACCACAGAGATCACGGAGACCACGGAGAGCGCCACCAGTCTGTGCCTCTGTGGGCTCTGTGATCTCTGTGGTGAGCTTTTCTGGGTTGTGACCGCTAATTCTCACCAACTTCCGCCTGCTCCCCCTCCACCCGAGGATCCTCCACCAAAACCCCCGAAACCTCCGCCGCCTCCTCCGCCAAATCCACCCCCACTCCATCCGCCCGATCCTCCGCGTCCGGACCCTCCAGTTAGAATGGACAATAAGAAGAACGGGCCCAGGAACCTGAGCAGGATGGGGCCCACGACCAGAAGCACGATGATAAGGGCGAGAATCTGCCTTGCTGTCAGGTGCACTTCCTGGCCGCTGCTCGGGCGAGTGGCGGGAACGATACGGGATGGGTCCAAGCTCTCCAAGGAGACATGACTGTCCTGCGCAATCACCCATGCGATCTGACTCAACATTTGCAGCACGGCGCTGCTGTAGTTGCCCTGGCGGAGCAGCGGAAGCATATCGCGTCCGAAACCACCCACCTTGCCGTCAGGAAGAATGGGCTCCAGCCCGTAACCGACCTCCGTCCAGTACTTGTGGTCACTCACCGCTAGCAGGACCATCACGCCGCGATCGGTTCCTTTGTATCCGACGCCCCACTTTTGAAAAAGGTGATTGGCGAAATCCTCCGCCGCGTCACCCTCCAGGGATCGGATCGTGACCACAGCGATCTGCGCCTTGGCCTTTTGATCCACTTCCGTACACAGCCGAGTAAGGCTTTGAGTCGTCGCCGGGTTGAGGACGCCGGCGAAGTCGTTGACGAATCCCTGAACGTTCAGTTTTTGCCACTGCTCGGCATGGGCCGGCGCCAGGGTGCCGAGGGTGAGCAGCAAGAGGAGGCCGGAATGCGAGGTAATGAGAGTGAACCAGCGTCGCATTACACCAATTCTACAAGAAAACGCCCGGCGTTGCATCTGACTCATGGCCCACTCGAAAGCAGGCATCCCCCAGGGCAGCCTTGACAGATTTTGGGGTGGATGGCACCATTAAATCCTGCGCTTGGGCTGCTCTGTCCTGGTCATAGCAGCTCTCCTGATCCAAAGCGTGCCGAAGTGGCGGAATTGGCAGACGCGCTACATTCAGGGTGTAGTGCCCGTAAGGGCGTGGAGGTTCGAGTCCTCTCTTCGGCACCAACGCTTCAAAAAATAGCAGTAAAACTGCTATTTTCTTAACCTCAAGGAATCCGTCCTACCACTTTCCTACCGTTTTTGAAGGGTCTCCTCAAAAGTCAGTATTACTACAGCAGGAGACCTTATGGCCAATCGTTCGGTTCAGCTTTACCTATACGCAGAACTCCCCGGAACCGGCTGGCGTTATTGCCGTGCTGTTTTCGGGGCAAGAAATAACATAAAACCCCACGTCCTTTTGAGGCCTGACGGGACAGAGGAACTTCATCCTGAAGCTGTCTACTACCTCAGCTACCGCAGCGGGGGGCGCAAGGTGTGGGAGAACCTAGGGAATAACCCTTCAGGGGCAATGCGGGCGCTGGAGAAGAAGCGTGCGTGTCTGGCGTATGTGGCGACGGGGGGCACTGTGCTAGCAAGTGAGACCGAGTCCCCAAGAACGAACCTCGGGGGGGCAATTGCTGAGTGGTTGGAAATCATCAAGGAGAAATTCTCAGGTGACAGCTACGGGGCCAAGAAGCTGGTTCTGGACGAATTCCTTCGCTCGTATGGAAAGAAACCAAAGCCTCAGTATGTCGAAGACATCCAGCGTGTGGATGCTCTACGTTTCATCAGCACATATCTCAAGGGGCAGGAGAATGGTGACCGCACTCGATGGAACAAGTTTCTGCATCTTCGGCAGTTTCTTTCCGAGTATAAGCACAATGTTTTTATGAAGGGTGATGCTCCGAAATATGGCCGCCGTGACCCGGAGGCATACACAGATGAGGAAGTTGCCACATTCTTTTCCAAATGTGACCCAGTTCAGCACGTCCTATTCTCGGTTCTTTACTCCTGCGGATTGCGCCTTGGGGAGGTATTGACGCTCCGATGGCGGGATATCAATTTTAAGGAACGCTTCATTCATATTGACGAGCGCCCGGAATACGGGTGGAAACCCAAGAAGTGGCATGTGCGGGATATTCCTATTTCGCAGGAATTGGCGACCGAACTCCTGAAGTTTAAGGGAAATACCACATTCTCATTGGTGTTCCACACACGCACTGGCAAGCCTATTTACCAAATGCTGGAGATGTGCAAACGGATAGCCCGGCGTGCAGGCATCCCTCGTGATGATGCATACCTGCACAAGTGGCGTGCCACCTTCTGCGTTGAATTGTTGCGCCAAGGGGTTGACCTACCAAGCATTCAGGCTTTAATGGGTCACAAGGACATGGAGACGACGGCTCGGTATTGTGCTCCCCTGAAGAAGATGGCCCTACGGGAACGGCTCGACAAGGTCAACTCATTTAACATCAAACGCAACGGCACTGTGGCGGGCAATGGAATGTCTGCTGCGGTTTGAGTGAGGTCTAAGGGGGATAGGGGACTAAACCGACCCATGCCGGACCGGAAGCAGGATAGAGTGTTGAATTCCTGATTGCACCGGCATCCGGCCCAAAAGCTGACCACACACCTGACCCGCCTACACAGGAAGGCATGCTCTGAGGGGTGTTTTAGGAAGATTGGCTTTCCGCCCGCCTCATGAGTGAAAAAATATTCGGAAAAATTTCTCCAAACTCAGTGTCAGACATTGTGTCGTTTTGACCGGTGTTGATGGTATCAATGATATTGATAGGTTTCGGTGACGTTTTGGCCGACGAGGTATACCATCCCCCCCAAATCATTGAATCCAACCTGTCGATGGCCCCGCTTGGATTGGCTCGTTCGGTCAATCTTCCTCGAAGTTAAATAAAATCTGAAACCTTCAGTTTTTCGTTGGTACTAAACCTTATGAGGCTAAGGACGGGAACAGGTTTGGATTGTCCCGTCAAGCCACGAACGATAGGGAGAACTTATGACCGATGATTTTGCAATTCAACAAACGCCCGAAACTGAAACTCGTGCGATTTCTGCGCCAGTTTCGGAAGGGTATAAGTCGCTTGACGTCGATGGTACCAAGGAGACTTATGAAGAACTAAACTCCGTTCTGGACAAGTTAGCCGCCACGGTTGTCCAGACATTGGACCAGATGATTCCTTATCTGGCAAAAATGCAATCATTGTTAAGCCAGCGGGGGGCAGCCCGGAGGAAATTATTGAAAAAGGCTGGCCTGCCCTCATGGACGAAATGGGTGAAAGCCTACGCTGCAAAACTCGACCGTTCGTTGCGGACGGTGCAGGAGCGGATAAGGCAGTTTCATGCTGGACGGGAAAGTGGAAGCCATTCCGGGAGCGCACGTACAGGCAATCGGGAACGGGTCAAGTTAGACACCCGCCAGCAAGTTGCGCTCGTGAAGGCGCAACTGGCCACGTCCGACCTTGTGGCCGCTTTGGAGAAAGGTGGGGATTGGGAATCAGCCCTTGAAGGATATAAGAAGGTCGCCGTCAGCCCTAAAAAGCTCGACGGTTTCGTCAATGCATTCAACTCGGAGCCTGATTGGAAAAGAGCCTTTACTCAGTTGGTCGGGACGTTGGAGAAGTGCTGTGATGCGTTGCCAGCCCCCGCAAAGACAGCCTTGACGGCTGCCAAGCGGTTGTTGGGCGGCAACCTCGGCACGGTATCGTCGGCGAGGAGAATGCCGGAAGACGGCATTGAAACGAGCGGCTCCATGTGGAAGCCGCCTGAAAAATTGGCGACGAAGGATGCCCGGAAAATGCCATCGCCGGACGAGGGAACGGAATGTTCACCGGTCCGGGCTACGGAAGAACCGCCCCAGCAAAGGCCGAATTTGGGCACAAAAGCGCATGCAGGAATTCCGCTGGAAAAAACCTCTTCACTGCCTGTAGCGACATCAACGAAACCGTATTTTGTACGGGAACAAAAGGGGTTTGGGGGCAGCAGTATCTTCGCCGTCGTCCGTGGGAACAATGGAATGCCATGGCGAACTTTTGGGACTCAAGGCGAGGCAGAAACTACTTGCGTGACGTTAAATTCAGCCGCCAAGGGGGTTGCCAGGTTGAACGCCACCGGAGCGGGACCGGCGGGAATAACTGGAGGAAACTCGCAATACTTAGGAGCTAAGACCGGATGCGTTGTGAATCAAAGTCCGCACCCCGAAATTCTCCAGAACCCTTTAAGCCTTTAGAACCCCGTATACCCCCTAGACCCGTTAACCCCCTCAGACCCCTGAGACAGTCTCCCTACCGAATTTCGGGGGTATCAAGGAGGGGGTCTCCGGGATTCCCCTTCTGAATTTTAAGTTGCTGAATCTTTTGCTCTTACTTGGAGGTCTCCGGGGTCTGGCCTACCTACCAATATATTAAGAACAAACCCCTTCTATTGGTACTTCTCTTCGTCCACGAGATATAGACCGGCTGGTTCCAAAAGCTCCCCGACATGGTCCGGCAGTGCGATGGGTGTTGCAATTTTCGCTTTCACATCTACCGCACCCTTAAGTGTGAGGTTTATTTATTTCCTTGTTTCGGAGGAGAAGATGTTTCTACGCACACTCGATGAACTCGCCCCTGACACGGTCAAGTCGTACCGCAGCAGATTGCGCCGACTTTGGAATAGCCTTCCGGCGCTCGGCCCAGACCATGCCCGGATTGCGATGCAGAAGATTGCCCAATTGGAGGAGCAACTGGGGATTAAAGCTACGGACATCCCCGGCCCCGGTCGTCCCCGCCGCTTCGCCTAGCCCGTTGAATAGTCACCACCGATAATAAATAAAAAAATGACTACGGACCCCCTTTACAGGACCGCACAAACCTGCGGTCTCGGGACGGGGGGCAGGCTTCCACCTCTGCCACCAAAATCTATGGAAGCGGAGTACGTTTGAAATGGAAAACCTTGCATCAGCAGTAGACCAGACGGCAGCAGCCGGATGGAATCCGGGCTTCGACGAGGTCAAACCCGCCGACACCCTTAATATCAACCCCACGGAGCCGTCTACAGTCAGACAATCCGATGCTCCCGTCCAAAAAACAACAACTGTCCTAGTCAGCGAGACCGCCAGTACGTTGATTGCCCAACACGCAGCGGCGGCGAAGGCTCCGGGGAAGACTACGAGAAAGCCGCTTCTGGACCCAGAGAAGTATCGTAAGGCGAAAGCCCCACTGGCTGAAGAGGCCCTTTCAGATGGGGCGCAGACTACCATCCCTGTGAGAAAGCCCGGCAGGCGCAATTTCATCCGAGTCCACCCTGATGAAGAGTACCGGCTCTATGACGTACCGGTCATCGAGGACGAAAAGAAGGAAGTTCATATCCTCTCTGCGGAGCTTGAAGTTCCCGAAGACCTCGAACGGTTCGTCTCTCGCCAAAACCTTCTCACATGCATCACGCACAAGGGGACGCTATTCCTCTGGCCTTATAAGAACTCGACGAACGACTGGTCGAAGTCGGCAAGCCGTATAGCTCGAAGGGCCGTCGTCGAATGGGTGCGCCTCATTCCCGATATGGAAGCTAACGGGTATCGGGTCGAAACGGCACCTGCTGAACTGCGAGCGGTCCAGCCCACGTGGCCCAAGATGACGTTCGAGGAAATCCTCAACACTGCATTCGAGGACAAGTGCATTGATTCGCTCGACCATCCAGTAATCCGCAGCTTAAGGGGGCTTGGTTATGGCCCTGCCGCCTAGCATCACCAACATCGGCATCCGAGACGTTATCGTCTTGGATGCCGAGTACGTAGGGCGTCCGGGCGAACCGGTCATTCCGGTTTGCCTGTGCGCCAAGTCTCTTTCCGCGAACCGGGAGTGGCGGATTTTCGCCACCCCCGGTGTTCACCAACCCTGCCCTCTGCCTATCGAATCCGACATCCTCTACGTCACCTTCAGCGCCCCAGCGGAGTGGTCCTATTTCCTCGCCTCCGGGTGGGAACTCCCACCGACGATTCTCGACCTGTACGCTGAGGAAATGCTCCTGACGAATACCCAGAAAGACAACGGTAAGCGTTACGTGCCATCACTCCTCCTCACGCTCGCCAAATACGGTCTGGATGCAATGACAGCGGCGGAGAAGGACGAGATGCGGGACCTGATTCTACGGGGTCACCCGTTTTCAGAAGCGGAACGTGCTGCAATTCTCAATTACTGCATGGAGGATGTGACTAACACGGCGGCTCTTCTCCCGGCGATGTTGCCACATTTTAGTTTGGAGGATGCCATCCTGCGTGGGTCCTTCACAAGGGCCGTGGCGTGGATTGAGCTTAACGGTATACCCGTTAACCAACCCGCATACGAACGATTGGTCCGAAACTGGCCTAAGTTGATTTCATCTTTGGCTCAACGCATCGAGCGAGAACACGGGTATGGAGTTTATGTATCGGACAAGAATGGAAAAATGAAATGGAGCCAGGCGGGGTTCAACGCTATGGTCGAACGCCTCGGACTCCAGAACGAATGGCCTCGCACAGCGTCCGGGAAATTCAGCACAGCCGACCCCGGCAACAAAAGCGATGAAGACCAAATCTTCAAGATTATGGCGGGTCGTTATCCGTACCTTGAGCCGCTCAGGCAAACCCGAAAGTTTCTTACGTCCCTCCGCCATTTCAATCTGCCGCTTGGCAGCGATGGGCGCTGTCGCTTGCACCCCTGGCCGTGGTGGACAGCGACGGGCAGAAGCCAACCGAAAGGCGGGGGTTTCATTTTTTCTCTCCCTGCTTGGGCACGATTCCTGATTAAGCCCGGTGTGGGCCAAGCGTTGGCTTACGTGGACCTCATCAGTGCGGAGTTTGGTATTGCGGGAGCATTGTCCGGTGACCAAGCGATGCTAGACGCATACCGGTCCCACGAGGACGTTTATCTACGCCTAGCGAGGATGGCCGGGGCTGTGCCTCCCGAAGCAACCAAGAAATCCCACCCGGACCAGCGAAAGCTGTACAAGGTCGGGATGCTTGGGGCGCAGTATGGCCAGACCCCTTTGGGATTGTCCCGTAATGCAGGTATCCCGCTCTGGGTTGCCGAGAAGGTACACCGGGACTTGCACAGAGTCTATGGGCGCTACTGGCGCTGGAGCGAGAGCGAGGTTCTTCGTGCCGGGATAAGCGGGAAGATATCCACGCCGCTGGGGTGGAGTATGCCGGTGAATAACGAGACGCCTTCGACCACATTATCCAACTTTCCAATGCAAGCAGCCTGTGCCGACATCATGCACTTGGCGACATCCTTCATGGTTGACGAGGGGTTGGCGCTCTGTGCCACCGTACACGATGCCGTTCTCATTGAAGCACCAAATGAGAAAATCGAGGGCGACGTTGAAGTAGCCAAGCAGTGCTGGTCACGAGCCAGCGAAATTGTGCTCGGGGGTTTTGCACTAGATGCCGATGCCAAGGTTGTCTGCTACCCCGACGTTTACCGTGATGAAGATGGGAAAGAGATGTGGAATCGAATCGGCGGTGTTCTGGACGAAATCGAGGGGTCAAACTCCGCTCCTGAGTATAAAGAAAACTACGTGCCCCATAATTAGGAGCAGTTACCGACGCCCGGATTCCTGCTCCCAATCTTCGTGTGAGGTGAAAATTGAAATGGACGAAATGATTGAAGCTCTCCAGAATGTCGTCGCCGCCGAACCGGAGACCGAGGCCCAGCCCGACTTAGCCCAGCCAGATGGCGACCCAATTGAAACCCGGCTAGCGCAGGAAATCACCGCTCTCTGGTCGGACAACCTTCGCCTGAGCGGCAACCGCAAGACAACGGCAAAGGAACTGCGCCTCATCCGCACCCGTTTGGGGCAGAGGCTTTACGAAATGAAAAGCCTGTTGTGCCGTCCCGACCTCGGCCCTGCATCCCAGTGGAGAAGTTGGCTAAATCAGCAGGGTATCCCCCGCAGCACCGCCGACCGGCTTGTCGCCCGCCATGCCGAGACTCTGTGCAGTGGCGAGGATAGGCTGCTCAGTGGGGCACCTTCCGAGCAAGCGGGAAGTTCCGCCGAGAAACTGGCCAAGGTCGTATGGTCACGTTTTGGAAAGGCCCTGCCCACGGACGAATCTGTAATTCAATTCATCAGCTACATTGTAGAACTCGCCGGGGTCGGTCACGAGCGGCGTGCGGAAGGCTTGATGATTTTCCATGCGGTAACGACGGCTGCGGAAGAACTGCCCGGCTCCACCTCTGCAAACGCTCCGGTACAACAACCTACCTGTGAGCCTAATGCCGTCACGGAACAGCCCAACGAAACCGCCGCCACGCCCGCCGAGACCGGAGTAGCGGTCGCAACACCCGAGACGACCAGTGGAGTTGCGGCGTAGCCGGGAAGCGGACGGTCATATCGTCTTTTTCAGGATTAAATGCAATTTCGCCAATTTCTCCCTCGGGTTGGGTCCAGATTTATCACAGTCTCCACGCATGCCTTTACACGCATTCTGATGTAGTCAGGGAAACTTAACCCACCGGGACACAAGGACCGGTGGAATCCGAACAGCAAAACTACGTCTTCTAAACCTAGCTCATGAAAGTCCCAAAACATCTGCACGATTTCCTGCGCCAAGTCGTCAAGGTCGCCGTCCGGCACAAGTAGCCCCAGTTCCTTGGCGACCTCGCCTACGGCTTGCCGTACTCCGGTCGGAAAGCGGTTCAGGTATTCCGCCAACGACTGGGGCGGAACGAACTCCGGCTCGGTTTCCTGCTCCCACATTGCCCCGAGGTGTTGGAGCCAGCGTGCGTCCTCGGCTGTCAACTTGGGGATTGGCGCTTCGGTGGGCGGTGACGACGGGAGGGGGTCGGGGGAGGGGTCGTCCACGCTGCAAGGCACGATGCCCAATTCCCGCATAAACTTTGTGTCGCTGTCCGTCATGTCGCTACCCCCCAATTATGTAATACCTCGCAAAAACGGTCCGTCGCCGGATTTTTTCGGAAAACTCATTCCTGACCCCCTATGGGCGGGGCGGCAGATGGGCATGGGATGTGTCACGCCACATCAAGGACGTGGACGGAATTTTGGAAGCGCACTCCAAGCCCATCCATTAGTTCCCGGCGTGGTTCGGAAAACAGAGATGAAGCCGTTCCCTCCAAGAAAGCTTGGGCGGTGCAATTCAAATAAATGTTTCTGCACGACCTGACCATAAGATTGGGACCTCCGAGCACGCCTAGTCTCGCCGCCTAAAGCGGACCTTTCCACTTGACAGTCGTGTAGATGAGGTATATTATGTACACGAAGTACAAGACGTACTCGGCGTACATCTAAGCGAAGGAGCCAAACATGCCGCAACGAATTGCAACAATCAAGGCTACGCCCAGCGAATTCCGCAAGAAGATGTCCCACTTTCTCGGTCTGGTCCGGTATGGGGGAAATATGGTCATCATCACTTCCCGTGGTCAGAAATGGGCAGTTCTTTGCCCCCCAGCGTGGTTTGACAAGAAGCCGAGCAGGGATTAAGGCGTACCTAACGGAATCACAGTGAAAGGCAGCTGAAAGGAGAGCCAAATGAGAGCAGCCCTTTACGCTCGTGTTTCCACCTTGGCTGTGCAGCACCCGGAAATGCAACTCGTTGAGTTGCGGAGTTACGTTTCCCGGAGGGGGTGGGAGCTAGCGGGGGAGTACGTGGACGAAGGGGTGTCCGGCTCGAAAGAATCCCGCCCGGCATTGAACCGTCTCATGCAGGATGCCTCTCGTCGTGAGTTTGACATTGTATTAGTTTGGAAGATTGATAGATTCGGCAGGTCGGTGAAGCACTTAATCAACACACTCGCCGACCTTGACTCTTGCGGTGTGGCATTCGCAAGCCTGAGAGATAATCTTGATTTGTCCACGCCCTCGGGGCGGCTCATGTTTCAGATTATCGGGGCGATGGCGGAGTTCGAACGTTCGCTTACCTTAGAAAGAGTGAGAGCAGGACTTAACAATGCCCGTCGCAACGGCAAGAGGCTCGGTCGTCCACGGCGGGTCGTAGACCTTGACAGCATCGCCCGTATGAAGGCGGAGGGCAACAGTCTGCGTGACATAGCCGAAAAACTCGGCGTGAGCTATGGGACCGTCCGAATGCGGCTGGCGGGGGATGAGCGAAAAACCCCTCGCTGTGGGGCGACTGCTCCGGCTGAAATGTAAGGGGTTAGATGGCAAGTTTTAGTGAGCGATATTCATTAGTATTTCGCTCGCAGAAACGTCTGAACGTAGGCCATCAAGCCCTCATGCATGATAGGGTCTCCGGCCTGAGTCTGAGTGAGGAAAATGCCCACCTTCCCGCAGGAGGATGCATGTACTTCCAATGCAAGGCGTACAGGTGGAGGCGGTACAGGCTGACGGCGAACCTCAAGGGCGATGTGAGGTTCGAGTTCGACTCCATCGTTCCCGTGAAGGCCGGGGAGAGGCTGAGCAGGAGAATGCTGGATTCCCTGTTGCGCAGCGGGACACCAGCGCAGGCGCTCACGGGAGAGATTGTCGAAGCGAGGGAAGTCACGGCGAAGAGACCATGTCCTATTCCCGGTGATGGGATTCGACAATGAGCGCTGAATGGCCATGGTCCGCCCCACTTCGTCGCCGTCCGGCGTGCCTCGGAGGCTCAGCGCCTTCGTCACGGCGTTGACGGATATTCCCTCCGAGGTCCAGCAGCGGTCATCGTGAAAGATGGGGATGCTGGGACCAGCACGATGGTGCGCTGGAGTTGATTGAAAAACTCTGACTTCGATTCCCCTTCATGAGTGACAAATCTACGGGGGGAAACAACAATGTCCAGAAACGAGGAAGCACGGCAGGAATCCAACGCCGACACCGCTGACGACATCACCCTTTTCCACTGGAGCGGGACGATAGCCCAGTCCTGGGAACCAGGAAACTCCGTCCTCATGGACAATGTCCCCCGTCTTGACGAGGACGGCTACCTGGTCTTCCCGCTCACCCTCCTAGAGCGGGGGCTCAAACAGGACCATCCCGACCCGTCCCAGCGGTCCGAGGGGATTGACATCCCCCTGCCCCGTCCCGAGAAAATCAAGGTCATCCAGGGCCTGCTGGGGAACGGCGGCATTGACCCCGTGAATCCTGATTGGCTCAAGGTGGATGCCTATATGGAATGGGAGCAGTTCTTTGCATGGTATCCCTGGGCGTTCCGTCGTCCTGAGGACGAATCCGTCCTGCTTCCGTTCGAACGGGAATACTTCGACCGCAAGAAGATGCGCCAGCGGCAGCCATCGGAGCGGGAATACCGCCGCATCGCCTGGCTCCTGGCCTCCGGCTTGGACGAGGTCTCCGCCTTCGACGAGGTCCGGGGAGGACATCCCCCGAGGGGTCTGGACCTCGATTACGAGAAGCTCTACCCCGCCGGGATGCTCCGGTCCCGCAAGCCCTACGAGCTTGGAGGCAAGCCCCACTTCCTCCCCGCCTTGCCGCTGTCGGAACAGCAGCGTAATGACCTTGACGCCCTGCTCGACGCCGCCGTTGCCACGAAGATAGAAGGTTCCGAGTGGGACAGGGCGTTCGAGGAATGGCAGGCAGAATACCCTGATTGGGGACCGGATGGAGATGCGCCGGAGGCATGAACCCCCGCTCCCGATGGCGACCTTGATGTCTCCGCCATGCTCATGAAGGACCATGATGGCTCGCCTCGATGGGAGACAACGGACAGATTCAAATCCACAGCATTATGCAAGCATCCTCTCATGCGCATTGGGTAACCGAAGTGCGAACCCGGCTGGCGCACAGACTCTCTCTCTCGTGCTTGGCTGGGTCCTTGATGCCAAAAGTCACCCTTCTGGGGGCTGGTCCAAAGACTTTGGTTCCGCCCCCCCGTTCCGGCGCTCCAAGTCACTGATTCGGCTATATCGAAAATTCCCAATAAGACTGGGAAAATCTGGTGCAAAAGGAAATGTCAATTAACCTATACGGGGCTTCCGCTGGCTGAGGAGAATACCATCGGCGACGATAAACCCTATCGGCATTCGTGCCCGGCACGGGATACTTGGAAGGGGAAGAAGTCGCTGGCGTGATTCAATTCCATTCCAATGGCTTTTTGCCGGAACCAGTCCCTTAGGCTCAGCGCCGATGAATAGAAACCGGACTTTGTACCCCTAAATAGGAGGAACTGTGAGTGTTGCATGGGAAGACACCGGGTGGGAAGAATGGGGATTTGATTTGAGAACCCGGAAGTTGATTATGCAGGCGTGGTTGGAGAACACCAAGACCATCAATCCTCTGTTGAAAGAACAAGCCAATCAAGGCGAGCATACGGAACAAAAATTTTTGGGTATCCGGGGGGAAGCAATGCCTGCCCAGAATCTTTCCTAAGTTGTTCTGTCAGTTCTTTGCTGGCAGCCCAGATACCCGTTTCTTCCAGCCCAATCAAGGTGCATATAACAGGTTTTGATAACCCGGCTGGCTTTATTGCCACCTGTTTGTTGAGCGATTCCGCTAACTTTGGAGTCATGTTACATTTCCCTCCTATTCCAATCCCGCACCTAGCATATCTTCATGCGCCACATTCAAGCACTAATTATTAACTGAAGCAAGGTGATACTCCACGACATCTTAGCGTGGCCGACGCTCCGAACGACGTTCATCTCAATTCCAGATGACTGCCCAGCCACAGTCTATCGGGCTTCACCCGCTTGTGCGGCCTTTAAGCCAGTCTGGAGATTTTGGCAATACCGACGTCGCCTAAATATACCGTGCACCCCTGCCCTTCCGCAAAAGCCACCTTCGGCTCAATATTCCCCCAGAAAAGCTCGGACCCGGATGTATACCACAGATGTGAAACTCTTCTCCCGCATCAGGTGCCCGGCGTAGTTCGCTGGTGAAGGGGGCGTTGCGCCGAAGAATTGAAGGGAGGCAATCGTTGATTACTAGTGTTTGGGACAGGCTCTTCATCGGCGGGTTGGCAGATACCGAGGAACTCGCCGGGTCTCACCCGCTCGGAATCGCCACGGTCATCACCGTCTGCCGTGAGACCGTCCGGGCAAGGACGGAAGGCGTCAATTACTTGCATTTCCCGGTGCCGGAATCACGCCCCCTTCCGGTCGGGCGATTCGACGGATTCATCGACACACTGCGGGAAAACATCCGCTGAGGGGACGTCTTGATTCACAGCTTCGCCGGGGCGAGCCGGGCACCCATTATGGCGGCGGCTTGGATGACTGTGGTTGGCTGCAAGAACATCGACGCCGCCTTAGCGGACTTGGGGAAGATACGCCCGATTGAGACAAGCCCTGTCTTGCTCAAAAGCGTCAAGCGTGCCCTCAAATAGCGGGTCCCTACCGCCTCTTCCGGGAGGGCGGCAATGCGGCTGGTTTCTCGTATAATCCGGCGTCGAGACCCCGCACCACGCTCGCCACGGGGACCTCGAACACCTCGCAGATGCGGAGTAGCGTGGTCATGGTGATAGGCCGTCCGGCCTCTATTTGCTGCCAGTGGCGGGCGGAGAACCCGAAATAAATCATGTCCTCCTGCGAGTACCCACGCTGTTTGCGAAGCCCACGTACCTTCGTGCCAAGGGCCTTGAAAAATTTCGCTTGATTCACGTGCTAGTTTGTAGTTTATTACGTGCATATTCACCACGAGCAGATTAGCGTGGAGAATTGCCCGATATCCGCAGGTGAAAGGAGGACACGAGGATGGCATATTCCAAGCCAGTGCTTCTGGCGGAGAACGTAAAGACACGGCAGCCCCTTGCCGTCTGCCCGCCAAAGGCAGCGTGCATTTATAGTTGTCAAGTTCCCTCCAAGATGTAACCGGCCCGCAGCGGTGGGGGTCCCCTGCCCCCACCGCTCTGCCGCTGCATCGCCTTCTTCAATTCGGTCGGACGCCAATATGAAAACCCCTCAATTTCGCATAACGCTGAAGCCCGACTCCTTCGTTAGGAACCTTGACGGAGTCGGCTTCATTTACAACATAAGCACCCATCGCCAAGAGGTGTTCGACGCAAGCGGAGCGGTGTTCCTGAAGCAGATTGGCAGGAGCTACCGCACCGGCGAAGAAACCGTCGATAGCCTAAACAGGATTTTTGTGGGCGCTCCCCGTGAGGTCCTCCTGTCTGATTTCCGGGAGTTCGCCGCACATCTGCATCAGGCGGAGTTCGTGGAGATTCTAGGGGACGAGGACCAACTAGCGGTCGCCCCTCCGGGCAAGGCCCGGAATGCGGACTCAATCCCCGCAACAGACCGTGGGCCGGCAGAAACCTCCGAGTTCCTGAAGGAACATTTCCGAGCGCACCCTACAGTTTTTTCCTTCCAGTTCTATACTACCGAGCAGTGCAACGAACATTGCATCCACTGCTACGTTGACCGGAAGCCGTACGGCAGGTCCCTCCCTCTGGAACGGCGACTGGCGCTCATCGACGAACTCGTAACGCTGGGTACCCTCGACGTCACCTTCACGGGCGGCGAGGCGCTCCTTTGCAAGGACCTCCCCGTGCTGATGGAGCGGGCGAGGAAGAACGACCTCGTGGTCGCCGTGTTGTCGAACCTCACGCTACTCACCGATGAATTCGTGGAAGCACTCGCCAAGCCGAATGTAGATGTCGTCCAGACGTCCATCTACTCCATGGATGCGGAGGTCCATGAAACTATCACGAGGCATCCGGGGAGCCTCAAGCAGACCCGTTTGGGGCTTGAGCGGCTTCGCTCGGCGGGAGTAAGGGTGCGCATCAGTTGTCCCGTCCTCAAGGAAAACCGCAGTTCATTTCACGACGTTTTCCGATACGGTGCCGACCTCGGCGTCCCGGTCAACTGCGACTTCGCCATCATGGCGATGGAAGACGGCGACACCTCCAACCTCGCCCATCGCATCGGGACTGGCGACCTCGAAGCCGTCGTCAGGCAGGTCGTGCAGGGCAGCCCGAAATACCGAGAACGGCTGGAGCAGAACCGTGATGCCCTCGATGCAACGTCGCTGGACACGTGCGGAATCGGCACCTACATGCTCTGCATGAAGTCCAACGGGGAATTCCTACCATGTCCGGGCTTTGGTCTGGTGGTGGGAAACGCTTGGGATTCGGATATCGAAAAAGTGTGGAAGGAATCGCCACAGCTTGCCGCACTGCGCCGGTTCAGCCGACGCAACAGTTTCCCGCAGTGTTCCTCGTGCGATGCGAACGCCTTTTGCCATTTCTGCTTGGCGAAGTTCCAGAACGAAACGGGCTGGGCGTCGGGCGTCGTCCCTTCCGGTTACTGCGAGGTTGCCCGCATCAACAAGCGGGTGGCAAGGGAATACTTGGCCATCGGGCGCTGACATTGCGGAGCGGGTTGTTACACCCCCGCTTGCCTCTGTTCGTATGCGACCGGGTGAACTTTGCCCCAAGCACAGTGCCCAAGTCAACGGCGACCCGGTTCATGCCCGCACCATGGGCTTTGACATGCCTTCATCGTTTCCGATTGACGGGTGCTGCTGATGCCATCACTGTTTCATGTGGCGGAGGGTAGGGAAGGTAGCCGTCCGCCCCGGCTCGGTTTGCTGAGAATGGCTGGGCAAAGAACCCGAAGCATGTCCTCTTGCATGCAGCCATGCTTCTTGCGAAGCTGGAGGACTTTTTGCCTTGGGGTGAAAATTTCCCTTGATTCACGTCCCGGTTAGCAGTTTATTACGTGCATCTTCACCATGAGGAAATTAAATGGAATCGCACCTTGGAGGTGTTGCTCATGGAAAGGAAAGAACTCGCTGTGGTTGGTGTGCCCCTCTTCATCTTAATCATAGTTGGAGCATATTTGTGGTGGACACAACGGTCACAGCCCGCCGCTACACCGCAAGCGCCAGCAACCGTGTCAACAGCACCCCCTTCCCAGCCCCAGCAGCGAACCGGGGCGGAACAAGAGGCAAAGGCAACCGCTCCCGAGGGACCATCGACATGGACTGACCCAACGACTGGACTTACTTGGATGGGCCATGACAACGGCAAGGATGTGTCCTACAACGAGGCCCGTGATTATTGTACCCAGCTTGCACCCGGCGATTTCATGCTTTCGAGCATCGACGAACTTTTTTACCTTTTTGACTCCAGCCAAGACAGAAACCAAAGCAGCACCGTTCACATAAGGGGTCCTATTGTGCTTGGAAATATAATGGTATGGAGCTTAACTAACGCTACCGACTTAATGAGTCGAGACTATATCCCCGGTCTCTCCCCCGAAGTGCGGGAACTGAAAATACAGTTCTGGTTCGGGGAAGGCATATGGATACCCGTAGCACCTGACACCAAGGGGAGGGCATTATGTGTGCGGAGGAACGAGCAATGGACAAAGCGATATGAGGAAGGTCATCGTGTCGATGACATAATGATGCATTGTAAATATATGAATCAACGGTGTAACTGATGCTGTGGATTCGTCTGCCTAACCGTCTTGCCTTCCGGCTTAGGACAAGCCAATGGAACGATTTCTGATGAGAGGGTGATGTACAGTGGTGCCACATGAGCTTGGTCAGCAACGCCCGGACCGCTAGATTGCTTCAGGCCCGTCACGACTCTCAAGTTTCTTGCAGCAAAGACTCCGTCCCACGGAGGTTGCAACCACGCCCATGAAGACCTGCCCCGCTTGCCACCAGACGTACCCGGACGATATCGAGTCCTGCCCCCGTGACAGGACTTTGCTAATTGCCGAATCCCGTGATGAGCGGGAGTGCCCCCACTGTGCCGAGGAGATTCTCAAGAAGGCACGGGTCTGTAAGCACTGTGGCCGGGATGTGGAGCCGCTGGTCGGAGGCGATAGGTCGGCCCAAACCCCGTTGCCTGCTACTCCGCAAGCAATCTCCCCGGCTGCGCAGTTGCAAGCGAGTGGGCGTGCAGCAACAGTCCGCCCGTCGGTGACGGAAAGAGTGCCCCAGTTCGGGCTACTCTCAGACAAACCGCATGAAAGTGTTCTTCCCCACCAGATGGGCAGTGGGCCGCAATTCAGGTCGATATCAGAGCCACCCGGTAAGATGAAGCGTGTTGCGCTGGGGGCGGCTGCGGTGCTGGTCATGGTCATTGTCGGGGCGGTGTACTTCTCGGAGCAGAAAACGCAACGGGAGCAAGAGCGGACGGAGAAAGCACGCCAAGAGGAGGAGCAAAGGCAGGAAAGTCTGGCAGCCCAAAGCCCGACGAAGGAGGTTCAAGGGGAAGAGCCTGGACCAGAAGTTGCGGCGATGGCAAAGGAAGTCAAGGCAATAGAGACTGAGGAGCTTGGTCTCTTATCCGAATTGGACAAGGCTATAGACCAAACCAGCGCCACCCTAAGCTCTTCATGCTCTGAAAGCGATGTCGTGGCCTTCGCTGCCCTTGGTCGGCAGGCAGGTGAGTTCAAGGCTCGACAGGACACCCTAGACTCTAGTCTGGCCCCCCTTCTCAAGGACCCCTTGCTTCCTGAGGTATTCAAGCACTACCCGGATGTCCGCACTTTGGTTACTCACACCGCCGATGAGAATGCAAGGGTCAACTCTAAGTACGTGACCGTGAGGAGCCGGTTTCTGCGTTGCACGGCGCAAGGATACAATCCGTAAAGCTGAAAACCTTTCGGAGTTGTCTCAGATGTGCAAGCACTGTGGCCGTGACGTTGAGCCGCTCACTGAATAGCGTAAACCCCTGGAGGCGGCAGCGAGGTTAGGCCATCTCATCAATCCCAATGAAGGAGGCAATCAATGCGCTGCCCGAATTGCGGACTGGAGAATCCAGAAGGTGCAATACATTGTGACTGCGGTTACAACTTCAGGACGGGGTTGAAGGAGTCAAAGGCCGTAGCGTATACCGGCGCACCCATGGGAGGTGCTCCCCCACCCAAGATGGCTTCGAACCGGTACGGCGATGCGTATACAGTTGCCGACGCCATCATAAGCACGGGGGAAGCAGTAAAGGTCATTGGTGTTGCACTTGCACTGGTGGGTGCAGTCGCAGTCGCCGTCGTGGGGTATTCTGGTGGAGCGGCCAACTTCGGGTTCTGGTCGGTTCTAGGACTGCTTCTTTGCGCTGTGGTCGGACTCGCCGTCTGGATTGCGGGAGTGTTCATAACGGCACAAGGTCAGTTGTTGCGTGCCCTGCTGGACACCGCCGTGAACACCTCGCCCCTCTTCAGCAACACTGACAAGGAAAGAATAATGGGAATCACCTAAAGCACTGCAAATGTCTAGGACAAGGCAAACCCCATGAGAACCTGCCCCGCTTGCCAGCAAACTTACCCCGACGAGATTGACTCCTGTCCAAAGGACGGCTTCCGGCTTATTCCCGAGTCCCGTGATGAACGGGAATGTCCCCACTGTGCCGAACTCATTTTGAAGAAGGCACGGGTGTGCAAGCACTGCGGTCACGACGTGGAACCGCTCACTGGGGGCGCTGCTCCCGTTCAAATTCCATCGCCTGCCCCGCCGCAAGGAACCCCCGAAATGCGGAGCCCGAAGGCGCAAGGGGGTAAGCCCACAGTGGCGACAGTTCGCCCTCCCACAGCGAGCAAAACGCCGTGGCTTCGGGCTAAGCCGGAGACGCCCGGAAGGATGAAGTTCATCCTCCTCGGCGGGGCTGCGCTGATTTTACTCGTTGCTGGGGTCTGGTATTATTCGCATCGAAAAACGCAATCCCCGCAAATGGCGAAAGGGAATGCAACAGCCGGGAAACCTGTGCTTGCAGCGGGAACGGTGCGGGAAAATCCCAAGGACGGGCTGAAGTACGTGTGGATTCCACCGGGAACCTTCATGATGGGCTGCTCGCCGGGGGACAAAGAATGCCGTGATGACGAAAAGCCAGCACACCAAGTGAGAATTACCAAGGGTTTCTGGATTGGGCAGACGGAAGTTACGGTGGGGGCCTATAGGCGTTTCACAGGTGTGACGGGTAGGCAAATGCCCTATGCCCCCTACTATGACGAGAACTGGGCGGATGCAAATATGCCCATGACTGATGTGATGTGGAACGAAGCCCGTGACTACTGCGGATGGATGGGAGGGCGATTGCCGACGGAAGCGGAGTGGGAATACGCCGCTCGGGGCGGAAGCACGGAATCACGTTATGGCAACATTGACGAAATAGCATGGTACGGCGGAAATAGTGGAAACCGAGCGCACGAAGCGGCCCAGAAGCGTTCCAATGGTTTTGGCCTGTATGACATGCTAGGGAATCTGGGTGAGTATGTGAACGACTGGTACGACCCTCACTACTACCAGAACAGCCCGTTGCAAGACCCCGCCGGACCACCCCGTGGCTTCTGGCACGTTAGTCGGGGCGGTTTCTATTTAGCGAATACAGTTGCGCCTACCGTGTCGATGCGCTTGACTGGCGAGGCGGGTTCACGCCAAGACATGGGGGGCTGGGGGTTCCGGTGCGCTGGGGAAGCACTCCCTGCTGCGGCGGGACCCAAGCAACCGGGGGAAGATGACCGCACACAAATGCAAAGCGAGGCCGCACTCGTTCAGACCCTAATCAACCAGCACAAAGACTTTGCTGTTTGCCGAATTCAGGAGCTTGAATATCACAAAATGAATCCCGGACGTTGCACCTTACCTCAGCCCTACTGTGACAACATGTCTGGCAACTCGGAATTCCAAGCATTGAAATTATTGGACACCGTAGGGTACATAGGTGACGCCGAGCACCCAACCGCAGCGCAGGTTTCCACGGGAACCTATTATTGGAGCCCGACCGACAGGGTGTCGAAAGTACTTGGCACCGAAATTAAGCAGGAGACCCTTGCCAAGTGGACGAACGGCGAGGTTGCCTACAAATGGACGCTGATTCTTGGATGCCGTGAGTTTGACCAGCTTGATGCGACCACTCAACTCGCAGATGGTTTGAAGGTTGACTTCAGTTGGCACTGGAAGTTAACGACGCTCGGAAATGCTGCCAAGCTCAGCGACAAACGTCAGCGGGGCGTGGCGTATCTCACGAAGAAGGCAGAAGGGCTGGCGATTGACCAAATTGACATGAAATAGGGTAAGGCATCCCGTCCGGGGACAGCCAATTACTATCGGTGACCGGCAGCGAATTCTGGACTGGAAAGGGGGGAATACCTGAAAGTGCTGAATAACTTCTTCCCTTTATCCGCAAATTGAATACAATGCCGCCATGCCGAAACCATCTATTCGATACCGTTACCAGTTTGCCTTCGAGTGTCCCGTTTGTTCAACAGGGATTGTGCAATGCAATCTTTCCTCAGACAGGCGTCGAGATAAGATTCTCGATGCGCCTCAAGAAGGAGACTGTCCTGAGTGTGACTGGCGTGGTCGCATTGATGCCGAGAAGGCAATTTACAGGATTGTGGAACAGCAGAAAAATGGAAAGTGGACACTGCTCCGCATTCTTGACAGTCAAGGCGAATGGAAATCCCCCCTACAAGCGTGAGAAGTGGATACCCGCAATGCCCGCAGCGGTAGAATTTCACGTCTTCAGGCCCCTTGATGCAAAAGTTGTCTTTGAGCCGTTTCCAGCTTTCTGCGGTCCGGTTTTCAGCGACCATATTCCTTTCCTTACGCCAGCGTGTCTGACACTGACCTCATAACAGGTTTCCATAGCTTCATTGCCGGGTTTCGCCGTCTGAGTTGCACCAGCACAGGCTGGAGCAGGGCATAATCCGGCAAGCGATGAGGGCAGCTTCGGCGACGTTGCGGATGAAGGACGGGCCGTTGCCTTCCTCGGATGCCCAGCGGAGCCATGAGCGGAGTTTGGGGTCGCTGTTGGCAGAGGTCATGACTAACAATAGACCTTAACAATCAAACTTGGGTGTCGTGGGCGGGCAGCCAGAGTATGGACGGGTGCAGATTAGAGAGATGTTCCAATCAGCGGCATTGTGCTTTCGACGTTCGGAGCCACTTTCTTCCTACCATTTCCTACCATTTTTCAGCGCAATCGAAAGGTGAAATTTTTCAGTGCTATCGGCAAAATTCAAAATCCCGAGAAACGGGCGTTGCTTCCCCTTGTGTTTCAGAGAGTTAAGTTTTACCATAACTACTGGAAAAAAGAGGAGCACCTACGGACGGAGTCCTCTCTTCGGCATATCCTCTTTGTTTTAAACTTGTTACACATGGTGCCGAGTATTTAGTTCGGATTATAGGCCGCCTGACTGCTTTTCCTGCATGTTTTTGGCTCATTCTTTCGTGTCTGTTTGAGCCGTGAAATAGACACCAAACAATGAATGGCTAAGATGCCGACTTGCAGGCGAGCCCCGCGGGCAGCGCCTGTTAGCGGCCCCCGCCTGAAGCACGTCGACAGTCCACGTCGGCAGCAATTCTGTTGGTGTCGGCATCTCGGTTATGTTGGCACGAGACGAATTTGTTGCCGAGAATCCACGAGGATTACGGATGATCTAGGAATGGGCTAGCTGGTGCGCGGCCTAGTTCAATCAGTCCTCGACGGGTCCAGAATGAAACTGATTTGAACTCGGAAGAGACTTTAATTCCCAGGCTTCAGAGTATAATGCAGAGCTATGAATCTCATCGAAGTCCTCCAGAAACCGGAAGGGAAGACCCTCGAATACAAGCGAGATTTATCCTCTCCTGACGGCCTGTTGAAGACCCTGATCGCTTTTGCCAACACCGCAGGGGGAATCCTAGCAATTGGCATCGAGGATGGGACCAAGCGAGTGATCGGGGTTCCCGATGTTCTGGCAGCCGAAGAACGACTGGCCAGCATCATCGCTGACTCGATTCGGCCGCGCTTGGTACCCGATATTGAGATTGCCCCCTGGCGGAAGACACAGGTATTGGTGATGCAAGTTTACCCAAGCGCGGCGCGCCCCCACTATCTTGTCCGCCTGGGACCGGAAGCTGGCGTCTTCATTCGGCTAGGGTCAACGAACCGGCGTGCGGACCTAGCGCAAATCGACGAGATGCGTCGGTTTGGCCAACTCGAAACGTTTGACGAGCAGCCCATCCCGGAATTGAACTCGGAAGCGCTGGACTTCCGAGCTGCTTCCGAGTTGTTTGCGGCCATCCGGAAACTGGCGCCATCTGCATTTCGTAACCTTCGAGTCACTGCGAAACATCAGGGACGCGAGGTCCCGACCGTCGGCGGATTGCTCCTGTTTGGCAGGAACCGATTTGACCGCTTCCCCGACGCATGGTTGCAGGCAGGCCGCTTCGCCGGGAAGGACCGGACACGGATCTTGGAAGATTATTTCTCTGTCTCCGCTTGCTACACGGACGCGGCTGTCTGATCTGGTGAGGCGCGGCTTGGTTATCGAAGTGGGGAGCGGACCGCAGGATCCCCGCCGGCAGTACTTTCGAGCCGAGCAATGATGGGGCATACCTGTGGGTGCTGATTCTGGAGACCCAACCACTGTATTAGATTCTGGTCCCTTGATGGGATAAAGCCCGCAAGATCGCGTCCAGAACCTGATCGAGATACTTACCAACGTCTTCGGCAAGGAAGCGAAGGACCAGATAGCTGTTCTCTTGAAGCAAAGCGTCCTTGCGACGATCGCGCCGGTAGGCGTCCGGATCACCCAGATGCTGGCTGCCATCCAATTCGATGGCGAGGCGTGGCCGCTCGCAAAGCAGGTCAACTTCCATGCGGCCCCATCCATCGAAGGCAATGGGAAGCTCGGCGTTCAAATGAAACTTCCCGGCTGTTTCCGTCAGTGTTTCGAGTCGCCGGTATAAAAATGCTTCCGTGGCGCTGCGCGCTCGATCGGCGCCTTCGGCATTCTGCGGTGGGGTTACGGCAACATGGACAAATAAATTCGCCAGGGGAGAATCTACGCCATCCCGCACCAAGCGACGCACGCTCGAGGCGTATTGGTTCTTCCATACAGGATCGATGGGAAGTGGCACCTCCGCAGGCCAGCCAGGCACCGCGCTACCCGGAAGCTCGATCGTGTAGCCAATCGCTTCGTAGCCATGGCAGCGGCGATCAAACATCCGCGCCAGCATCGGCACATTGAGGTCGGCGTAGTCGTACACGCGCACTTCACGCTTTCCATCATAGAGGCGGTGCAGCCTGCCGGCATATTGCGCAATCGTCCCGTGCCACGAAACCGGCAACGTCAGGAAAAGAGTATCCAGCCGGGCGTCATCAAAACCCTCTCCCACATAACGGCCGGTGGCCAAGATCAGGCGAGCCTCACCCGCAGGAATGGCGGCCAGGCGAGCCGGGAGTGCGCTAAGTTCCTTCTTGCGCATCCCTCCTCGGAGCACGACGAGGTGCTGCACCTCGGGGCCCAATCGATTGGCTAAGGCGTCCAGATGTTCATTCCGTTCGGTGAGCACCAGCGGCGAACGCCCCTCTCCCAGGGCTTGGAGCACATCCTGGCAGATGAGTCGATTACGTTCTTCCTCGGCAATCAGTTCTTCATAGAGTTGGTGAAATTGCATCCGCACATTGGGATGGGCCGGTCGTAGCGGACGAAAGCCCGTCGGACGAACCATCGCCTTATGCTCAAAAGGATGAGCCGCCGCCTGCTGTTTCGCATTACCCCGATAACGCACGGGACCACACTGCATAAAGATGATCGGATGATGGCCATCCTTCCGCGTGACGGTCGCGGACAAACCCGTGACGAACTTCGCCTTGGCCTGACGTGCGACAAGCTCAAAGCTCTGGGCGGAAAGATGGTGGCATTCGTCAACAATCAAGTGCCCGTAATTCCCCACCAGGTCATCGACGACCCCGTTCCGCACCAGGCTTTGAATCACGGCCACATCCACTAGACCGGTCGGCTTTTTGCGTCCGCCACCGATCCGTCCGATGGCGCGCGCCGGCATGCCCAGGAAGGTGGAAAGCCGCTCGATCCACTGTTCCTGCAATTGCCGACGGTGTACCAAGACGAGCGTATTAACGCCCCGTTGGGCCATCAGCCACGCGGCCACCACGGTCTTTCCGAAGGCGGTGGTGGCCGCCAACACTCCCGTGTCATGGGCGAGCATGGCATGGGCGGCGACAGCTTGCTCGGTGCGTAGTTCACCCTGGAATGTCATCTTTAGGGGTTGGCCGGCGTGGCGCTGGTCCTGAACCATCGGCTGGATGTTCAGATCCGACAAGGTTTGAAGCAGTTCTTCCAGGCAGCCGCGTGGCAGTCCAACGTGCTTGGGGTGATCCTCAGCGCAGGCAATGATTCGAGGCTTGTCGTAGGTCGGAAGCCGCATGGCCTGCGCTTTGTAGAACTCGGGATTTTGGAACGCCGCCATCCGGATCAACCGGTTGCGGAGGGCAGGAGCCAACCCCTCTTTCCGAATATAGATCTGATTGCCCAGGGTGAGTTCCAAGCTTTCCGGCAGTGGACCTGGGATCGAAGCTTCTCTCCGGCGCCGCGAGGGTGGAGTCAACCATGGGGCCGCTTCGTCTTCATCCTCCGCAGGCGCTAAACGCACGCCAATCACTTTACCCTTGGCCTCGGCGAGACGGACTATCTCTTCAACTTCCCGACGGGTGATCCTGCGGATCGTGGACAGGAACTCCCATTGGTCAGGATAGGGTGCAAATCGCTCGTCCACGAAAACACTATGGCCGGATTCCCGCGGGCGTTTCTGTAAGGGCAGGGCGATCAAGTTGCCGAACCCACCTGGCGGCAGGGTGTCTTGATTCGGAAATAAACGGTCGTAGGAGTCCAGGCCGATGTCCGGGCGGTGTTCCATGGTTTCCGTCAAAATGTGTGCCCCTAACTTGCGCGCCAAGCCGGCAGGGATGGCTTCGTCGAAGAAGAACCAAATGTGCCCGCCGTGGCCCGAACGAGATCGCTCCAAAGCTGCCGGCACATTCATTTGGCGGCAGGTTTGCAGAAACGCGGCGGCATCGTCCTGCCATGCTGCTTTGTCAAAATCGGCAGCCAGGAAGAAACAGGTTTCGTCCAGCAGCATCGGATAACCCGAAACCACGGCCCTGGCCGTCTCGACCCGAGAGATGCCAGCGGATTACCTCGTCAGTTACGGGAAGAAGACGCTGGTGGGGACATTCGGAACATTTGATTCGCGGTTTTTCGCAGATTCCCGCGACCCACTCATTGGCGCAAGCCGGTGAATAACCGGCCCTGCCAGTCTTGCGGCTTTCGAAGCGGCGCGGATAGACATCTTCGCGCCCGCGAAACAAGGAGCGGAAGAGGGCGATTTTCGCCTGGGCGGGGGAACGCTGATTCACCCAAGTTCGCTGCAACGCCGGTAGTGGGACCGGTGTGTCCACCACCCTATTTTACCTTGCCATTAACGCTGAAATACAAAACTTTGCTGCCAAGCGCCCCAATCCCTTGGTGTCTATTTGGTGTCTGTTTCTGTAGGGCACGAGGGAGATTTGACAAGCGTGGAAAGACCTAATAGACTGTGCAAGAAGCTAGCGTTCATGCGGTTCTTGAAGCTTTGCGTGGATTTCCATTGACTTAGCGCGGCTAGGAATCCTGAATCCTCTCTTCGGCACCAGACGTAAACGATTCCCTATAAAAGTATCTAAACGGTCATGCTATCCCGCAGATTATTTCTCGCTATGACCGCAGGCGCTATCACCCTGCCTGCAACTTCCTGGGGAGGCTCCAGCGTGCCCACCGTACTCGATCACATTCTTCTCGGCTCGAGCGATCTCGAGGCAGGCGTCGCTTTCGTCAACCAACAAACCGGGGTCACCGCAGCATTCGGCGGCGTTCATCCCGGACGGGGCACGCGCAATGCCCTGCTCTCCCTCGGTGGCAGGCACTATCTCGAAATCATCGCGCCAGACCCCGCACAGACCGGCGCACCCGACCACTATGGTTTGAAGAAACTTACAGCGCCGCGCCTGGTTGGCTGGGCGGCGCGTCCCGGCGACCTCAACGCATTCGCGGCACGTCTCCGCAACGCCAACCTTGCTTTCGATGGACCCACGCCCGGCGCGCGCAAGCGTCCCGACGGCCGCCTTCTCGAATGGAAGACTCTCAATCTTCAAGACGATCGAGCCGGGCTTCTCCCCTTCTTCATCGAGTGGAGCGCTGAGACCGTCCATCCTTCCGTCGATGCGCCCGCAGGCTGCGAAATCCTCCGCTTCGAAATCTCCGTACCTGACGGCGCCGAATTGCAGCGCATCTCGACGCTTCTCGACCTCGACATTTCCATCACGCACGGTGAAAAGCCCCAACTTCTCGCCCGCATCGCCGGCCTCGATGGGAGATCAGTGTCACTAACGTCGTAGTTCTCGGCCGTA
>Ga0209517_10002284_pt1 | contig 27291 bp, 27 predicted proteins | sample PeaSoiMetSII2010_FD_187695 | JGI IMG/M metagenome (GOLD analysis project Ga0209517, IMG submission 187695) | Peat soil microbial communities from Weissenstadt, Germany - SII-2010 (SPAdes) (version 2) | ecosystem: Environmental > Terrestrial > Soil > Wetlands > Peat | place: Germany...
TGGGCCTGCCTCACTTATAACATTCAGCAATGGTTCCGCCTGCGCTGGAAAGTCGGCCTGCAGCCGGTGGAAAGCTAAAGAAGAAAGGAAACCCGAGGGGCCAAGAGCCCCACCGAAAGACTGGTGATCGTATGCCGTAGCCATAAGCAGTCTCAGTGGCACTGCGTAATCCCCGCGAATTGATCCTCTGCGGGAGAATAGGGACGCGCTTTTCGCAAATCTTTCACAGCTTCTGAGTTGGGGGAGTGCAACGTCCCTCTCCTTGAATTCTCAGAGTCATCCGGACTACCGTGGCATGGCCTCAGTTTATATCATCATATTTCGTTCTTTGGCAATATGCTGGGTGTTCGCGGCTGCGCGACATAGAAGTTGTGAATCGCCGAAGGTCAGGTGAATACGGCCCCGCGAGGGGCCGCCCCGTGAGTAGCCGTAGGTGAAACCTACGGGCACAAGGCTAAAAAACCGTAACCAACCCCGAAGGGATGGACGATGGCTATAGTCCGGCCCCGTCAGGGCCGGAAATGCGTTTTGGAATCCGGAGTCCGTAGGTTTACACCTACGGCTACTCAACGTGTCCCGCTCCGCGGGAGGGCTTTGGTTGGTGTGGCTCCCAAACCTGGTACGGCGCCCCGAAGTAAGGGCATATACCTAGTGAATGCAGGATGAGAAGGAGCAAAGGTTGGGCAGGCATCGAAATGAATTTCACCTACCCGTGTGGAATCTTCGGAGATTCTGCGTTCCTACTAGTGAAAATGCAAGATTGGTCGCATGGAAAGCGACGAACTGAAATATCAGGATATTCAAAACCAATTGGCGAACGTTACGGGGATCGTGCCAGAGACTCGGAGTATCGGCCAGGTCGGGCAATTAACTGAAGGGAGGCTAAGTTATGCTGGAACGGCTAAAAGTGTTATGGGTACGGTGGCAGCTTCGCAATTCCGGCCGCCTGGTAGCAGAGCGCTTGGAGAAGTTGTGGGAGCGCGAAGGCTACGCTTCCTCGATGCGGATCTGCTCTGCCTGCGAGGCGTGGAGCCTGAGCAAAGCCGCGTGATGTGGCGGAGGTAAGCCAAGGGCACAGGAATGAGTCGATGGTGTTCAAGTACGATCCGCTGGCGGGCTTTGATGGTCCGCTGATTTGCAGAGAGGTTGCGGCGTCGATGTGCAACGAGCTAAAGCGGCGGTTAAGATCAGCGCATCGTGCAATGGATCTAACAGTAATTCTTTCGCCTTCGGCCAGTTCGAGTTCCTTTCCGCAGTACCGCAAGAACCTGGGAGACGGGGGACCGTCAGGCCCCTGTCTCAGTCGCACACCCCGGTGTACGCGTGTAGGGCGTCGCGGTGACGGTCGTCAGTTGCGCCGATTCGGGAGCGCTTCCAGCCAAGCGAGGAGCTCCCACCACTTTCGAGAACTAGGAATTTTGAAAGCGCAAATCTCAAACCTGGTACGGCGATCCGGAGTAAGGGCATATAGCTAGTGAATGCAGGATGAGAAGGAGCAAAGGATGGGCTGGCCTCGAAATGAATTTCACCGACCCATATGGAATCTTCGAAGATTCTGCGTTCCTGCTAGTGAAAAGCAAGACTGGTCGCATTGAAAGCGACGAACTGAAATCTCAGAAAATTCAAACAATTTGGGGAACGCGAGCGCGCGACCCCGGAGGGCAGGTGTATGAAAAACAAAGTATCGGGTGTTCGAACGGCAACGAGCTTGGCGGGCGTTGTGGAACGGCCCGCCGAAGGCTTTGCGCGCCTAATCGGGCGCTCTCTTCTTGGCGGCGTCGCGGTTTCGTTATTCGCTTTCGCCTTGTGCGCAGGATCCGCCTGGGCACAAACGCCGCAGATCAATACGGTCCAATTTTCCGGTTCAGCGGGGAACTACACGTTAACGATTAAGGGCAGCGGGTTCGGCAAGCCAGCGGTAGCTCTTCCCTTTAGGGGCGACGTGGCGAACTTCCGCATCGGCGACGGCGCTCAACTGGGCCATGGCGAGTGGGGCTATACAGGTGATGCCAATATGCTGGCCTACGAAACCTGGGCCGACAGCACGATTGCGGTGGCCGGGTTCGGCGGCCAGCCCTGCGACTCGGTGGTCGTCGCAGTGTGGAACACCACCTCACATCTGGCCGGAACTTGGGGTGGCAATGTCCCCTGCGGTGTTTCCCCTCCGCAGATTACGTCGGTTGAACTTTCCGGAACCGGCGCCGCTCTGCAGATCGTCGTGCACGGAACCGGCTTCGGCTCAGCGCCGTCCACGCTGCCGCCTCCCGGGACGGCGGGAGACTCGAACTATTTCTGGTTCCTGGACTTTCGATCGCACTGTGGTTCCAGCTCCTCCCTTTTCGAGGCGGGGTTCGACAGGTGGGGGGCCAACTCGCCGGACGCCGTTACCCTTGACTACGAATCGTGGTCCGATGATCAGATTGTTATTTCGGGCTTCGGCGGGACGTATGGCACAGGGTGCGCCACCTACGTGGCCGGGGATCCGATCGCGATCGTAGTCTACAACTCCGAGGACACGTCTGATACCGAAGCGCAGGCTGCCTGGGGCGGCCCCGCCGCCGCAAGCATCGCCATATCGGTTCAGGACCTGACGGCTGGCAAGAGTATTGTGCCCGGAGCGGCCATCCCGGCGGGTGACCAGTTCCAGGTGACGGTGACCGGAGCGCCCGAGTACAACTGCGCGGGGCAGTTCGTGGTTACCGCTCTTGGCGCCGCCACAGTTGCACCCTCAGTCCTTGTGCAATTGCAATCGTTTATTATCGGCCCGGCGGTAGGCCAGAATTCAGCGTCGGGCGGTGTACTCACTTCCAATGGCGTGACAGGTCATGAGAACGACTGGAAGATCAGCGCATCGTGCAATGGATCTAACAGTAATTCTTTCGCCTTTGGCCAGTTCGAGTTCCTTTCTGCAGTACAGTAAGAACCTGGAAGACGGGGGACCGTCGGGCCCCCCGTCTCATAAGGAGACTTGATGAGCGAAACTTTAGTTGAGTGCGCGTTCCAGAAAATCGGCGCCCGGGTCAGGATTGAAGCTCAAGACGGCTTCTTCGCCCGCCAAGGATCGAGGGTCGCATTGAATATCCGCCGTGACCAAAAGGGCGAGTATTTCGAACTCCAGCACGACGACCAGGTTATGGTGCGCGTGCTCGATACGCGTCCTGATGACCGTCACCTCGTGCTCATGACGCTTGGCCCTGCTGCGCAAGACGCCCCCTCGGCGCCGGAAGCAGCGACTGCGGGTAAACCGGTCAAAGCCCGCTTCCTCTGCGGACACGACGAACGGCATTGGTTTGTCGCTGCCATACCGGAGGAAAGCCCCGTTACGACGGTCAGCGCGGCCAAAGCGGCGCTTCAGCCTCTCGAGGTCAGCGAGCACGTGATGAGCCGGCGTCGCAAGAAACTGCGCGCAAAAGTTATCCGTCAAGGGGAGTGGTTTTTCGTGCCCGTTGCAACAATTCCCTCGTTTGACTCGAAGCTGGTTCGGAAGCGTGAACCCCTACAGCGGAACGATGGTGGAAAACCTCATTTCGCTGAGGAGTTGTTTCGGATCGGGGGAGCGGACGTTTGGGTCAGCCCTCAGCACCCTGCGGGTTTAACCGATGCCGAGTATGCGAAGCTGATTGCGAAGAGCCCCGCACTCAAGAAACTGGCTTGGCGGCGGATGCGCCGGGACCCAGAGGCTTATGTCCGCGGCAGGATCACTCATCCCGACCACTCCACGGTCATCCTTGATGGGTGGCATCGGGTATACATGAACACAGAGCCCCGAGCAAAGGCTCGTCGCGCTGTCGTCTTTCTCGACTAATCAGCCGGGGCGGGCAGAGGTAAACTGGCGGCCGTTTGACGCGAGGATGCCGGCCCGGCCCGGCGCGACTTTGAGAAGCTCATATCATCTAGCCGGAGGGGAAGAGATGCCTAAAGTAGTGCGAGAGGCTGACACACTCACCAACCGATGGGCCGTGAATAGGCTACGCCGCGAGAAGATATGCCGCGAAACGGGAAAGTGTTTCTTCTGCCCGCCTCACCGTTGCGAGAACGCCGAGCGCCACCCCCGTCCGGACAAGTACAAGGCGCATCGCCGAAAGGAAAAAGGGCGCCTTCCGCTAAGGTACATCTAAAGTTACTATTAACGTTCGAATTAACTCTCGCGATTCGTATTGTAAGACCTTCGATCCTGAGGTAAGCTCCTGCCACTTGGCTAGGGAGGGTCATCATGACACGTTTTCCGCACTGTATTGCTTTGCGTAGCAATCTGGGAATTGCTGCTATCTTAATTGCAAGCATACTCCTTCCGCGACCTGCTCACTGCCAGACCGCCAACGCCCTGGGGAGTGCGCATATCGCATCGGTCAGTTCAATCAGCCCTCAGGCGTGGCAAACCATTGTCATCAGGGGTTCACACTTCGGCGTGAATCCACCTTTCAATGGGTGCACGGATACCATTCGGATCACTGACGTAAACTCCAACGCAGTGTTTCCCGGCAGGAATTTCGCGGGAGGCTGCAATTACCCTATCTTGGTCACCTCTTGGACGGAAACCGAGATCGTCATTGGAGGTTTACCCGCCTTCAAGCGGGGGGAGGATGCCTTCAAAATCGGAGATACGCTCAAGATCGAAGTTCGCAATCCCAAGCAGAATTCGGCGCCGATGGCTTGGTATTCGGTCAGAGTCACGCCGCCTGGGATGCATGCACCCGCACCCGCTGCCCCGGCTTCCCTTTCCACTCCAGAACCGGAGTCCACTAACCCCGGGACCGCAAAGGTTATTTCAGTAGGTCGAATTACCCCCAAGGCGTGGCAGACCATTGTAATCAACGGTACGCACTTCGGTGTGAATCCACCCTTCAATGGCTGCACGGATACCATTCGGATCACTGACGTAAACTCCAACGCAGTGTTTCCCGGCAGGAATTTCGCGGGAGGCTGCAATTACCCTATCTTGGTCACCTCTTGGACGGAAACCGAGATCGTCATTGAAGGTTTGCCTGCCTTAAAGCGGGGGCAGGACGCCTTCAAGATTGGGGATACACTCAAGATTGAGGTTAGCAACGGAAAACAAGGATCGGCCCCGATGGACTGGTACTCATTGAAAGTGACCCCGGAAGGGATGCCGCCGCTTCCACCCCCGCTCCGGACCCCGGTTGCCACCAGCTCATCGGAGTGCACTGAAGCTCCGGTCCCGATGACAGGACACCGGACTGTCTTCTCCAAATACCGAGAACTCGATCCAAAGGAGTGGCAGACGAGCACGCCCTTGCTGGCAGCCTTCGCGAAGATGCAGGATACGGAGTGGGTCGAGCCGCAACTCACCTTCGACCAATTCGGGATGACGTTGTCAGGCGTCAATGGCCGGCGTCAATTCACTGGAATCCAATCCAGGAAGAGCTTCACACCTCCTTTCTTTGTCCGGGCAACCGTCATGGGCTCCATCGCCAATGGCAACCCATTTTGCTTTTACCTCGTCAGTGAAGACCTGAGCCAAACCCTCAAGATGGAAGGAAACTTGAACCCTGATAACGGCCCTTATCACGGGTTATGGATCTCGGCTGGAAACGCGCAAGGCGTAAACGTACTGCCAAACGTCGGCATCCAGCAGTGGTACACGCCGAAATTTGCCGTTAATGCCCACGGAGTGGGAAGGGTGACTATTGCCGACTCGCGGGGCGCGATCCTGGCCACGCAGACAGACTTGCCCGTCGGGATGGGACCCTTTTTTGTGGTCCTCGGACAGCGCGAGGGGCTGCCCTACACGGTTGGGCCAAACCAAGCGGTCTGGTCGTTCGTTGAACTCGTTTCAGAGTAAGTCAAATACGCGCGTCACCGCTCCGCGGAACGCGGCTCTGAGTGAGAAGGGGAAGCCGTGGACACAGAAACTCAAAGCTGTGGATTCTCCATAGTGGACTCCGAATCCGGAAAGCCTATCGAGCTTGCGCTGCAGCGGCTGTGGCTGCAGGGGAAAATCCTCGCGGTGGGGGCACGCCTGATAGTGCGGCACGTCTTCCGCTCCGGTGAAACGAAGCCGCTGGAAGTCATCTACACCTTCGCCCTGCCCCGTGACGCAACCCTGCGCCAGTTCATGGTGATCGGCGAGGGCTTCCGAGTGCGTTCCAGACTCGAACCGACGGAGAAAGCCGTGAAGGAATACGAAGAAGCCACGCAGAGAGGGAGTCTGGCAACCCTCGCGCGCCAGTATGGCGACGGGATTGTGAGCCTGGCGGTGGGCAACCTGCGGCCGCAAGAAACGGTGGTGGTGCTGCTCGAGGTGCTGGCCGGTGTGCAAACCCTCGACGCCGGCCTGCGGTTTCGCTTCCCGTTCACTCTCGCGCCCTCCTACCACGCGCGGGCGCGGGCAGCGGAGACGGAGCCTGGAGTAGGCGAGATCGAACTGCCCGAGGATGAATTTCAGGACCTCGTCCTACCGCGTTTCCACAAAGACAGCACCGGCCTGCACGAAGTAGGCTTCATGCTCAGTGTCGCCATGGGGCTGCCAGTCTGTGAGATCAGCTCTCCTTCTCACTCCGTGCATGTGAAGACCGGAGAAGGTGCGCAAAGCCGCGTCACGCTGACTGCTGGCCAAGACCTCCCCAACCGGGATCTAGTGCTCGATGTTAGCACACGAAAACTGCACCCCTTTGTCCTTTGCGGCATGGGGAAGGATCAGAGAACACGGTTCGCCGCCGTGGCGCCGTCCCACGCCTTTGGCGAAACACCCGCCGTGCCTCGCCGCGTCGTATTTGTGCTTGACCGCTCAGGTTCGATGGGAGGCGCCCCCATCGAACAGGCCAAGAAAGCGCTGGCCGCGTGCCTGGGCGCGCTCATGGAAGAGGATGAATTCGGCATCATCGCCTTTGACGATAACTTCGTGGAATTCGGACCGGGTTTGCATAAGGGCAACAAGCGCAGTCGCGACCAGGCGCGCGAATTCATCAACCTGCTTGACGCGGGCGGCGGCACCGAACTGGCACAGGCCCTCACTGCCGCCCTGAAGCTGCTCGACAACGTGACGGGGGACATCCTGATTCTGACGGATGGGCAGGTCTTTGGCACCGAGCATCTCCTTAGCCAAGCCCGCGCCGGCGGTGTAAGACTTCACTGCCTGGGAATCGGCAGCGCCAGCCAGGACAGGTTTCTCTCGCTGCTGGCTCGTGAATCCGGCGGAATATGCCGATTTCTGACGCCGCGCGAACGAGTTGACCTGGCAGCAGTGGACCTCTTTGCATCCGTTGGGCGGCCGGTTGCCGGCGAAGTCAAAGCGCGCGTGGAGGGCGTCGCCGCGTGGCGCATCGCGCCCGACGCTGCAACTGCGGTCTTTGCCGGAACGCCGCTGAGCTTCTTTGGCGAGTGCGAAGGCCGCGAAGCTCTTATCGTCGTCGAATGGACAAAACCTCAACCCGGAAAGCTGGAGATTCCCCTCAAGGCCGCTGATCGGGGACTGGATGAAACGCTGCGACTGCTGCAAGGCTCGCGCCTGATCACCGATCTCGATGCCAAGTACACAGGCGAAGCGAGTGAACGCGCGCTCGACCGGCGTGAGCAGAAACGCCTCGGCGACCAATTGGAAGCTCTGAGCAAAGCGTACGGGCTTGCCAGCCGTTGCATGAGTCTGGTGGCGGTCGTCGAGCGAACGGGCGACCGGGCAGGCGAGTTGCCGCGGACAGTCGTCGTGCCGGTTGGAATGCCTCAGGACGTAGTCATGGGAGCGTACTTTGGGCAGCCACACGCTTCGAGTCAGCTACTGGCGGCCCTTCCCGGACCGCCAGCTTACATGGCGGCGCCTGCCGCGCCCGCGGCCTCGCCCAGTTTGTTCACGAAGATGCTCGGCAAGCTCAGTTCGAAGGGGCCGCCGGCCGCGCCGAAAGATGTCGGTTCGGGGGACGAGTTCGAGCTCCCCGCCTTTCTGCGCCGCCGGCCGCAGGCGCCGGAAGACGCGCTGCTCGATCTGGCACAGCAGATCGAACCCGATGGCGGAATGCCGGGCGAGAACGAATTCGAGCGGATGGTGCACAGTCTGGTCGCTATCCTGGCTTTCGTCGTGGAAGGCCATACCCGCGCCACCGGCGCGTTTCGGGCCCACGTCCAACGCCTGATGCATTTTCTCGAAGACTCTAAGTTCTCCTCGTTAAGCACTCAGAATCGTGACGCACTCGGCGCCGTACTCGAATGGATCAGGAAAGGCAACAAACCCACTCAGTCGCTCTCCGAGATACTCTCTTGGAAAGTCGACGAAGCTTGGGAGCAGATGACGAAGTTCGCGGCGTGAAATACAGGCTATGGTTTGCCGCAGCGAGTATTTTCGCCGGGCTGAATGAGGACGGTGGCAGTGTGGGTATCCGAACCTCCCACGCTTTGTGCGGTCAGCGTGTAAGTGGTGGTTCGGACCGGGTAGACGATCGCGTAGGTGTGAATACCCACGATTCCTACTCCCTGGTCAATAGAAAGCGTCGACGCGCCACGCACCGTCCAGCGCAGTATGACTTGTTCACACCCGTTCCTAGGGAGTTTCACCGCCTCGAAACTCATGATTTTGGGCGCCACGCGGACGGTAACACTCTTTGCAGCCGTGCCACTCGGTCCCTCGGCCGTGAGCGAATAGTCGGTATTCATCTCCGGGTGAACATTTTCCTCGCCCTGAGACGGAAGGTTATCGAATCCCGGGTCGATGCGGATGTGTGTAGCATTTTTCACTGACCAGTCGAGTCTTGCCCATTGGCCGATACTTATTTGCGGGGTGCCGCTGAAGTTAATGGCTGGAGGTTCCAGGAACTCAATGCGGCGTTGGGCGCTGGTAGTGTTGTCTTTCCCTTCCCCCGTCGCAAGCAACCTGAATGCGGTCGCATCCAGCGGGGGAACGTACTGGGCTGTTCCCTTAGAACCTACGGGACCCGGGCCCGGAGTGATTTTCACGGCAGTCGCGTTGGCGACCTCCCAAGTTACCGTGACGGCTTGGCCCCGCTTGACTTGCGTCGGCTCAACGGTGAAATTGACGATTCGGACAGCCGGGGGTTTATATGGCGGTGGCGTTGGGGGAGCGGAGACAACCTCCACGCGCGTCTCAGCGGAAGATGTGCCCCCGGGTCCCGTCGCAATGAGGACATAAGTTGTCGTTTCTTGAGGACTGACAGTTTTCGTGCCCGAGTCCGGAGGCGACACTTCCCCAATGTCGGGCTGGATTTGGACTTTCGCCGCATACTTGGCTTTCCAACTCAGGACTGCGCTTTGGCCTTTCGTGATGCTTCTCGGTTCTGCTTCCAAAGCCGCTGTTGGAGGTTCTCGGCGAATGGTAACGGTGACGGACAAGCTCGCGTCCACAGACCCTCGTGGTCCGGTGGCGCGGATTTTGTAGAGAGTTGACTCACGCGGCGTCACTGAGACATAGCCCTCGGATGGAAAGGTGCCGACGCCGGGCGAGATTTGGACGGAAGTCACGTTCGTGGATCTCCACCGAAGCGCAACTGTTTTGCCCGGCTCCACGGTTGAAGGGTCCGCCCAAAACTCGACGGTGGGCAGTTGCGGCCGGAGTAAGCGGAGAAGGAGGAACACCGAGAGAACCAACAGCCCGGCGGCCGCGGCCACCAACAGGCCAACGGGGGGGAGGGCCTTCACTTCCACCTGGGCAGTGCTTGTTGCTGATCCGCCCGCGCCCCTAACGTTGAGGATGTAAGTGGTTGTTTGCTGAGGGGTGAGAATGATGGAATCTTGAGCCCTTACCTGCCCCACCATCGGCTGGAGATCGAGCACTTCCGCGTCGCTCGAGGTCCAGCTCAACGTTACGGTCTGGCCTTTGCGAATAACCGCCGGCTCGGCTTTCAGCATCACCGTCGGAGGTGGAACCGTAACCTGCACGCCCACCGTGAACTTGCTCGAACCGCCCTCTCCTTTGACGGTGATGGTGTAAGTGGTCGATTGTTGCGGGCTCAACTCCTTCCAACCTTGCGGCTCGACCGGGCCAATTCCCTGGTCGATCTCGACTTCCGTAGCGTCCTTGGTCCTCCAACTCAGCAGAACTTTCTGGCCCCTAAGAATCGTGTGCGGCGTCGCCTCAAGAGTGGCAGAGAGAGTCTTAACTATCGGACGAGTGACCTTAACGTAGGTGAATCCATCATGCCCGCAAAGGCTACACTTCTTCAACTCCTTGCCTTCCAACTTGTCGTATTCTGATAGGCATTTATCGCACCGCTTCTTAATGATTGCGCCGCTGCCGTTCATGTGCACTGGACCGCCCGTCACGTTGCTCCCCTCGGCTAGCGTACTACCACTTTCCACCGCCTGTCACCCGCCGCCACGACATTGACCGAGCCAATACTCTCTTTCGCGTTCTCAAACGTGGCTTGGTCGAGGTTTGGGAACACCGGCCCTAAAACCTCCTTGCGAAACAGGAGCTCAGGATTGGGGAATACCCAGCCTCGCTTCCCGTCGCGGTCCTTGAACAGCACGAACGATCCCTGGCTCCGGCTCACCTCCCGCAAATGCACCGAGGCCTGTTGCAACATGTCGAGCGCAGAGGGACTGACCTCGCGGATCACATGGAGTACACTCGAGAGCAGGGTACGATCCCTGAGAAGCGCGCGATACGCATTCTGAGCCTCGGGTTCGTTGCTCGGGCACAGCTTAAGCTTCGCTTCCTCGGGCGCATGAGGCTCAACCGGAACCGCACTCTCGGACTTTGTGCGTCTGGGCTCGCTATCCACCTGCCGCTCATTCGGTTGCTTGAACGGCTTTGCAAGCGCCGCGAAGCCGGCAGCAAGCGTCTTTTGCTCGTCGCGTACCTCTTTCACGAGCGGAAGGAGTTGGTCATCCAGCATTCTGACGCCGATCCCTTTGACCGCCCCGCCGAGTTCCGCTCCCCAACTTTGGAAGCTGCGGAGCACAGAGTATTGTGTCCACCATGCAGTACCTGCTATCACCAAGAGAAGTATTGCTAAGGCACCGATCAGTACCTCCAGGCTGAACCCGTTAGTCTGCTCGCCTGGTTTGAGGGACTGTTGCTGGCCAGGCTGAGGTTGCTGGCCGGCGACTCCTCCCGCCGATTGGCTTTCTTGGGGAGAGGGCCGGAGATGGACGACAATCAGCACCGCCGCTCCGGCAATATCCGACTTGCTGAGCGAACCTGTGCCGGCCTCGTACCCGCTTAGTTCGAGCCGGAAGGAAACCGGTGTTCTCAGGACCGAACTCGGAAGCGAAACCGAGCAATGGCCGCTGGCGTCCGTCACACACTGGGACTGCCGGGCTCCCTCTCCGCCCAGGCTTACCGCCACGTTCGCCAGCGCCTCGTCATGATCCCCTCGCGCTAGAAAGCTGACGGTACGAGAAGAAGACTCGGCAAGGCCAGATCTTGGGAGCGCGGAAGGTCCACTCCCGCTGGTGCCACTGCTTCGCGAGTAACTGAATGGGGAAAGTATGACGGAAAGAAAGAGGCAGGCGACAATGCGACAACGAGTGCGAGCTAGTTTCGATGACATATCCGCACCTCCTTCGGTGCGCGACGGTAGGCTTAGTTCCCCTGCCGCTGGTTTGGGAAGCAACGACACAACCATCGTCGCCCTTAGAGATTAAGCGGTGGATTCAGAAAGCCAGCGAGAACCTTAACTTCAGTAATGAAGAAGGGCTCCAAAAGTGTCTTATTCTGCTCCGCATCGTAGACGATGCTTCCCCGCACCTTGTTGAAGAAACGACCATGGAGCTTGCTCCACATCTGCTGGGGAAGACTCGAGCTCATCCCGAGGAACTTCGCATAGTCCCGTGTGGCAGAGCTTTCTCGGAACTTCTCAATGAAATTATTAAGCTCGCCCAGAGATTCCGGGGCTGGCACTTCCACAAGATTTCTCACGATCTCCTCGTCGAGTTCCTGGCACCATTCGAGACTTACAATCTGGCCACCGTCCTTTTTGTACTTGTACCCGGATTCTCCCGCAGTCACGGGGAACGGCCTCTTTATAGCCCTCCTGCGAGCGTCTCTCAGACCAGATAAGGCCAATAAGCCTCTCCCGACCTCTTCTTTCGGTTGCGCCGAGAGGGTGACCTCCACCTTCACATTTCTTTGGCCAAGGCCGGCAGTGAACATATCGAAGGCCAACTCTCTGTAGTGCTCCTCTTCCAACCATCCAATGAGTGTGCCTCCCTTACCGCAGAAGTAGATTTGTAACGCCTGTTGGCCCGGCTTCGTGCCTTCTGCGAGCCCACTTCTGCGCGCGAGCATGCCCGCGTAGTACAAGAGACTGCTGAATAAGAAAGTGATGGTGGCGACGATCCCCTGGCCTTCGTCAACAGCTCTGATACTCCGTTTGAGCTGCTCAAGGGTTTTTCGGGTCTCAAGGTAGGTCAGGATGTTACTAAACATCAAGCTGTAGCCTGAGGGTTTGTTGGCGAATTGGTCTAGATTGATCTGCACGGGTCCGTAATAGTGGCTCCTGAGCGTCCTAACCAGCCACTGGCGGAATGGCAGGCCGCCCTCTGATTGCACAAACCTTCCCACGAAATCGGCAGCCAACTTCACCGACTCCTGGAATTTGAGCTCGTTCCCAGCCCAGATCGCGAGATCCGTTGTGCTTCCTCCAACATCCAGGCAGATCGCATTCAGTGAAGTATCGCTGATCTTGGCGAACGTCAGATAATTGCACACAGCTACGGCTTCCGTGAGCGGACCGTCCGCGCCATCTGTCTGGACATTGACGTTGGTTTTCTGGGCGACAGCATTCCATTGGGTCTTCTGAGCCTCAATCAGGTCAGGAGTCAGGACACTTGGGTAACCGAACCGGACGGAGGCAATGCGGGCACCCTTCTTAAAAGCCTCGGCTTCAATCATGGTCACGAGGCAGTATAAGAATGCGTACAGTTCGTCTTCGTTGGCAGCCGCACTCCACTTCAGTTCGTGACGCAAACGGTCGGAGTCGTAGTGACCTTCGTACAACCAGTGCGAGTAGACGTAACCTTCGCGGGGAAGCCAATCCTGGGGACACGGGGAACCAGGATTCAGTTCCGGCTTCATCAGCAATGTCTTGAGCTCCTGGCGCACGGGCGGATCCAGTTGGCCCTCCAGAGCAATGAACTTCGCTTGTAGGGGTTCAGGCCTAGCGCAGGAGGCAACCGGCTGGCTTAACGTTCCGAATTCCACAGGCATGATCATGCCGTGCTCATAAGTTGCTACCCTTGCCGCTTCGACGGCCTGATCCTGCTGGCCTACTGGTATCTCTACGTAGAAAGCGCGGGTATGGGTGCTGCCGAAGTCAATCCCGACCTTCCATGCTTTTACAGGACCCGTGCTAGGAAGGCCCTGCAAGTCGTGGCGCTTGAGTAGCAAAAGTCCGCTCTTTCCGTCAATTGTGCCGACGAATGCGGTCAGGGGTTTTGTCGTCGAGTGCCATCGATCGTATTCTGTACCCCGAGTTGTATCACTCTCGAGCGGCTTCAAGTCAACCGCACGCTCCTTGTCTCGGGTGACAAAATAGAAGTAGCGCTTCCATAGATCGTGAGTGAAGTCAGGCCAGACTGCGACGTCCGGTGTGCGCTCGTCAGCAATGATGTCTGCCACCGGAAAATCTTTAAACACTCGGATCCATTTTCCACTGGCAAGAGAGATTCTCAATTCGACGCGAGCCGTGCTGCTGCTGAGGTTAGTGAGCGTCGTGTTTTCAGATATTTCCTTGTTTGAGAGCAGGTCGAAGATCCTTTGCTTGAAAGGAAACAGGAAAGTGTTATTGCCGAACCGCAGTTCGCAAGCCCATCTGGGGTTTGGCGGCAGGTCCACCTGGATCAGTGCGTCCTCGAACAGCTCGGCTCGCGGGTCTTGAATCACTTTATAGTCACCCAACTGCTGCTGGGACGGAAAGGGAATCTCACCGTCCAGTTGACTGAGATCCATTGTCCGGTGGTCCCAGACGCGCAACGTCCCTCGAATCGGTTGGTTGTCATTGTCCACGATGTCGGAACCTGATGTTCTTCTGAATCCGACCAGCAGCTTCTTATCCTTTAGCAGCAGATCGCTTTGATGATCGCCTGACGGCTTAATTCGGTTTATCAGCTTATAAGGGAACTCTTTAATGAGCGGACCATCCCAGGCTGCCGCTTTCACTTCGACTGACGCAGTCTTAACGCTGGCCAAGGCCTCTCGTGCAACGGCTAACCACTCCTCCAGACGTTTAGCCACGAGGCTGCTTCTTTTCTTGTCATCGCTATGATCGGTCACGGGGATGATACCAAACCACGCGACAACATCCTCGGCGGGGACGGGGGCGTTGGCCCGAGTATCGCTCCTGCTAGGGGGCTGAAATTTCTTCTGCAACTCGCTGATCCACTCACTTAGCCACGTCAATGTGTTGGCGTCCCTTATTTCTTTGAAATGGCTGACGGGGTCCGATAGCCGACCTTCCGCAGAGCGGAACGGAATGGAGGCGGGACAAGCGTGAGCTACGCCGGTAAAAACCAGCGTTCGCGGCGAGGTCGACCCAAGGGGGATATTATCGACGGAGATCAGATAGAAACTATTCCATTGGGCCTCGTTTTTCTTTTCTGTAAGGGTTTCGTCTGCTTCACGAACAGATTCTTTCGGCCTCAGATCTCTGAACGCCTTGATGATATCTGGTTGCCCCTCGCCTCCAAGTGCGAAAGGAGTAGCGCGCACGTCGAGTCCCAAGCAGTCGGCCAAAGCGAGAACACCGAGCAGGCCGCGCCACTGCTTGGTTATTTCGTCATGCGCTGGGTGCTTTTCGTCGTTAAGGGCGCTCTCGAACAGCAAGAGGCGGGCCCAAGGAGTGGGAATGCTGTTCAGAAGATCAGCCCCAGCGGTTGACTTCGGCACGTGGAGCGCTTCACCGAACGACTTCAGATGGTTGAAGTCTTTCGTCTCCTCCCAGGTTCCGACGCTCGGCCAACCATTGATACCTTCCCTGCCGGCCTGCGCGTCCTTGTCTTTTGTACGAAGTTCCGGACTATATTGCGACATTTGCCCTCCTCATGCTGGCTCTCTCAAGTTGATCCAACAAAACGTGAACGATTTCGCAGGCAGGGAACGCTCACGCAGCGCTACCGTCGGCTCTCCATTTGTAATTCTTCTCGCAAAAGCTCCAGGCCGCTCCATAAAGGAGGTGTATCAACAACCCAGCGGCGGTAGCTTGCCCCGGGTGCGCGATCTTTCGGCCATTGAGTTCGTCCATAAAGTTGTTGTAAGCTTCCACCCCACTTAGCGCCTCGGGGTGAGGAGCCAGCCGTCGGAGGAAGTCGGCACATACCTCAGGCTTCTGTAGCCCCGTTTTGAAAGCATCGAACGCAAACAGCCGGTCGTTGGCGTCCGCAGGAACGACGTCAATGGTCTCGCCCACTTTCTCCAGCCAACTCAGGTACAGCGTGGCAAAGTTATTCAAGGCTTTAACCCAATCGGGGTTCTGTCCGCTTCCCAGGCTGAGGCTGTGGAAGTTATCCCGGTAGAAAATCGCTTTCAAGTGTTGTTTGGCTTCAATCGCCGGAAAAAGGAAGTTCTTGTAGAAGTACATGAATGTGGTAAAGGCCACAAGCCGATACTTCAACACGTTTCGCGCGCTCGCATCATTTTGTGCACCAAGCCGGACCGGGAGGGTTGACCAGCCCACGCCCACGTCCTTTGCCCGATCCTCTCTGTCCCCCTGCTGCTGGTTCGGGGTCGTCGAAATGCTGTCGGCGTAGTGAAGCTTTCTATCGGACGGGTCCACCTTCGCCCGCCCAAAGAAATCCCACGCCGCCAAAGCCGCGACGAGTTCCGCATAGTGAGGCGAGTTCCGCTGCTCCCCCCCTCCGCTCACGTGCTCCTTATTGGTTTGTTTCCTGTTGGGCGCACCAATCAAGTAAATATGCTGATAGGGAGGATGCTCCTGTCCGTAATGCATAAGAACGGCCTTGGTCGCCACAGGGTGCAACGCCGCCTCTGGGGCTGGCCCCTTTTCCGCCGTTTCCGGCGGGCGAGAGGGAAAGACAAAGTAAGGCGCCATCATGGCGCATCCGAAACGGATCTTGTCTCCAACAGTCACGCCGCCGGCTCCCTCTTGGCGCCGAGGATTCACAAAACCCTTGATGCGTTCGGGGATGCTGGCCAGGCCGGTCGCGCCCGTTCCGCCGAATACGGACCCGGTCGCAAACAGCTTCGGGCTGGTACCTTTCTGGGCGTCATCGCTGAGTTTCTCCACAAACGGTTTTAGCCCGTAAACGGGGTTGGTCGAGGACGCCTGAAGATGCTGCCTCATGGCTATCGCGCCCACGCCGGTGCGCCCGCGGTAACCAACGTCGAGTTCCATCTCCAGGTCCTGCCCTGAAAAGAACAGGTCTAGGAAATGCCTCGCATTTTGGTCCAGCTCTTGGTCGTATTGGATCGCATTCCTGAATTTCTGGTTTTCGGAAGGGTTCTGCCAGAAAACGGACTCACCGCCGGGATTGATCTTTGTACGAAACGCCCCCGCTGGCCGGGGATACCTCTCCTGTTCCGCCTCCGGCTGGATCGCATTTTGCAGTAGTTGATAGCTGGCAATGAGCTCATTCGTCTTCTTGCTGTTGCCGTTATTCTTATCAGGATCGAGGATCAGCACTTGCAGGGGAGTGTTACGATCGAACTCGAAGATCCCCGCTGCCGTCAGATAAACCATTGCCTCGAGGCACCGCGTACCCGTGCCGCCCATGGCGATCACATAGTTATTCATCTTTGGCCTCTTTCTTACTGATTGGGCACGCCACGGCGTACCCCTGCTTTTGATAGCCTAGCGCGGGCGTCAGGCCCGTGCTCCAGCGCGTGAGACGCTCACGCGACGTTGACATTCATTCCGCTCTCGGGCCCGGCCAGAGAGCGTACTTGCAGCGGCTGCCGGGCACGAAGCGGGTCGTGATCGCCCCCGCGAAGAAAAAGGACGCTGCTACGATTCCGACGAGGCCCAGCGTATAATTACAGAACCACACACCCCAAAAGGCGTCGAGGAAGCCCAGAGCTATTCGGGTAGCAGGCACAAAGAGCAGCCAGCCATCGAACAATAGGAAGACCCCACCCAGTAGGAGCGCCAGAACTCCCCACAAGAAAAACTCCACTCGCGCCCGACTGTCTACCGAGAACTCCCCCGGATGGAACTGGAGCCTGGTAAGGCGCAAGGCTCCGATCAGCCCGCCGAGCAGGAGCCCAAAGACCACCGCCGCCCACCAGCGCGTGTCGAACCAGGCTTCGCGGTCGTAGGCTGATACCACCACCACCTGAGCGCGGGCAAGTGTGGGCGCCGCGATCAGCAAAAGGGGAAGCCACTTGAGTGATTTCAGGTCTCGAGACATCGTATCGAACCTCCGTCCATTCACTCGGACAACCAATCCTTAGCGGTCGAAAGTCGATAAAACCACTAAGGGTCGTCCATCACCGTCACAAAGAGCCAGGGGGAATTTTCTTGAGCTAGAACGGTCTGGAAATGCACGCTAGTAATCTGCATCACGAACTCATAAAACCTATAGGTCCGATTGGCATTCTGCGGGAGGCTGTCGTCCCACGTGGAGAGCTGGCGAATCTCCTCGCGAAGCGAGCTGACGTTGGCATTCACCTTGAACGCATAAAAGCCGTAGTTCGCCGCCGCATCCCGCACCAAGACGGGAGTGATCTTGAAAGCGCACTTGGCCGGCGCGGACAGGGACGTTGTGCCGCTCGGCTTGTCAGCATGGATGTCGCAGGCGATCTCAGGACGGGCGCCGGGCTCCACTTCCTTAAACGGGTCCTTGATCCAACGGTAGTACTGCGTCCCCACGTCGAGGCTGATTTCACCTGCGGGGTAATACTCTTTTATGTCATACGCAATATCGTATGGAACCTTGGCTTGGGCCTGCCGTCCGAAAATAGCCGCTTCGAACATCTGCCAGTGGTAAGGCACGTTGGGGGGTTGCGCCTCTGAATAGAGAGGGAGGTTGCCGCTGGGCATCCCCACCTGGCAGTGAACGGCGTCATCCGAAAAGAAAATAGTTTGCATTTTCGGAAACTCATGGCCCAATTTCTCCTGCAGATTGTCAAACATCCGGCGGGTGGGGCTGAACACAAATGCGTAGACAGGGCGGTCTGAAACCGAGACAGATCCCAGCATGCCGTACTTCAGCTCGGAATAGAAGGGCCCGTGGTAAGAGCTCCTGAAGACTAGAATGCCCAAATACAGCCCTCGCTTCATCCACTTGCGCATCGCCTCCACCACCGGAGGTGACGTGCCGCCCGTGGGCGCTGAATAAACGCCATCCGTGACCAGGACCGAAAAGGCCGCTGGATTCTCAGCCGCCAGCATCTCGATCAGGCGGTCGTCCGGATTGAACTGCAAATTATAGAAATCCGGGTTGTGCAGGTCGTGTCCAAAAGCCGTAGGCCTGAACAGCTCCGAAATATTCTTGGGCGCGATCTTTCCCGCTTGGCCATAGCGATAGACGTGGCACATGGGCAGGGCGTAGCCAAGTTGGTCGAGCAACTTGTCAAAAGTGCTCTGCTGGTTCGTTTCCCGCGTATACCCCGCCATCGACAGTGAAGCATCAATGTAAACGCGCTGCTCAGCGTCGAGGGTGCGAGGTGAGACAGCCGCATGGGTTGGGCGAGAAGGGCTGTTCAGGTGCCCCGCCAGATCCTGGGAGGCATCTGCCACTTGGCGAGTGGTCGACGTGCAGCCGGCTGTTGCCAAGCTAAGGCCAATGAGAATAAGCAGGCAAAATCCCGCTCGGGTCGCCACTCCAATGTCGCGTGAAAGGGCGTTTTGACGACCGTGCGTTGCGACTTGCCCATCCGAATAGCGTTCCCCTGTCCCGCTGATCCCTTCAGAAAGATCCACCGCGCTTCCCTCCTCGGCCTCGAACGCGCTGCACCTTGCGTGGGATCTGTGTTCTGAGCATCGCTGGTTCTAAGGCCAACAGGTCATTACCTCCCCGGTTCTTCGATAATTACCGTGAGCGAGTTGCCGCTCAGGGCGAACGCCTGATCTACCCGCCCCCTCACCCGAATCTTCTCGCCGGGGTTCGGCACAGCCCGATCAGTGACGACGACTATCTCGCCGGTATCGTCTTTGACCACGAAAAATCTCACGACGACCACGTTTGCGCTCTCCTTCACCTCGCCGTCGATAACAACAGTGCGTCCGTCATACTGTTGCGGGTGGTCCAGAATCTGTTTAATTTTAGTGGGATGCGCCGTATTGCAGGCTAATAAGAGAAGGACAAGCCCTGCTGCACAATAGGTCAGAAGCTCTTCGTACGTCTTCGCTCGGCCTGCCTCGCCCACCGCGCTTCGTCTCCATTCATTCGGTGCGATTCCCGTTGTCGTCTCACGAGAGCGACTCGGGGTTTAGCCTTGGGTCCGGTTCCGTTCTTATGGACCTCGCTTTATGCCGTGCGCATGGCTTATATACCCACCTTCTCAGGAAGTCAAGCGGCTCGCGCCTCTCTCGTCTGCCTCAAGAACGAGCGTCGATGGCCGAGATCGGAACTCCCGGCCCCAACCATGCCCTTGAATCCGGCGGCACGAGACCCGCTCTGCTCGAGCCGGGCAGGAGCGCCGGCTGAGGTGTCAACCGGGCACTCAGTTTCCGTTCCCCACTTGCGCCTGGACCTGCGCTGCGGCGTCTTCTTGCGTCTTGATTTGCGCCTGCGCATCCGGCACCGGGTCCGCGGTTCCTTCCGCCACTTTGCGCTCTCCGGCAGCCGAGGCCGCCGGCAAGCCCTTCGCCTGATGGTTAGCCAACTGATTGAGTCCTGAATCGATCTGCTCCTGAAACTGGTTGTGCATCTCTTGAAGTTGGTTAAGATCAAGCGCTGCCTCGGTATCCGCCGCGCAATCGCCCTGTTTGCTGTTGACGACCTCGATGGCGACTGTTCCGTCCTGAGCTACATCTTTACCCCGACGCTCGATGATGTCTCCGGGTGTCAGCGAGCACGTCTGACCTCCCACAGTTAGGTCCAGGTTTGAAGAAACCACGAAAAACTTCTGCGTGAGCGCCGTGGGTGGCGCTTCGATCGGCCCCGCCGTTTGGGCGCCGGATGCGTTGAGTTGCGCGGCCGTCGATTCTTGTGTAACTTGCTGCTGCACTTCGTTTGCGATCGCCTCCTTCATCTCGGGCGTAATCGCACCGGAGCCCGGTTGCGGGCCGGGAGGCGGTGGGGCCGGGCCGGGGTTGGGCGGCTGCTGGTTCTCGTACGCAAGTCGCAAGTTCTCCGCCAACAAATAGTCTGTCAGCCACACATCCGGGGAACTGTAGGCCGTAGAGGGGGTAAAGTAGCCCGCATAAAAGCTGAACCAAGGCGCTGGCGGCAACCCCGGCCCAAACCATGCATAAGGGACGGGTCCGCGCCAACCCGCTCGGGCCCATACGTAAAACTGCGGGTTATAGTAGACACGTGGTACATAACGGTAGTAGCCCACGTTGTGGTAAGTGTACTGACGATATACGGTCGCATGCGAACGTCCGTCGATGACGTAGGTGCGAGAAATGTACCCCCGCCGCGGTAAGGAACGTTCGACAAATCCTCGATTTGGTCCGTAGCTGACCACCTGTGCGCCAGGAAGGCCGGTTGCCACAACCCTCGTCCCGCGGGCTCCCCGACTGATCACGATCTTGTTCTGGGACGAGCCGTAGGGGGCTTCAATCCGTTGCACTTCGCCCCGCGCGTTTGTGGTAACGGTCTGACCAGTTTGAGGGTTGTGGTATTCTTTTCCCCCTCCCTGAAGGTCTTTCGTTTGGTCACCCGGACGGGGCCTGTAGCCATTGGGACCGGCGTGTGAGCCCGTGCCCCCTTGATCGGACTGCGTTTTCTGTGGCTGAACCGTTTTCGTTGTCCGCTTGGTGGTTGTTTGTTGCTTTGTTGTCTTCTTTGTCGGAGGTGGCGACACGGTCGTCTTTTTCTTATCGATGGCGGCGCCAGCAAGTTCAGCAACCATCGGCAAAAGAAGGAATAAAACACATAACCACGAGCAGTCTTGATTTAGCTTGGTTGAATTCATTGGCTCTCCCGTAACGCGCGCGGTCCGGATTTTCTGACTTCACTAACAAGAACGTGTGAAGTAGGGAAATTCCATATGCATTCTTAATTACACACTTCAGTTTCCCTGTGCGGGCTGCGGGTCCATGTCAGCACCCCTGTAAAAGGCGAAGACGCGAACGTGCCCGAGCCACGCCCAGTTCTGGGAGGCAAAGTCCGGGAAGAACTCTGCTGATGAAACCAATTCGCATACTCTTCTCAGAAGGGCCAGGCTTATGGTTGATAAGGTTGCTTCCGGGACAAGGCACTCAGGAGCATCGACACCGGCAGTTTGCATATCGCACCTCTCACGAGGCTTTCAGAATGCGGCGCCAGGATACGTACGCCTTCTTTTCCACCTGAGCTAGCTTTTGTCAATAGTTCATAACGAACCGTACCTCGTCGATCAACAGCCAAGTGGTCAAGACATGACAAGCACAGGTCCGCCTTCTATGATCCTCATGACGTGACCGGGGTTCTTTGTACCAGGTGATGTGAGGGAAGATTCACCTGAAGGGGCCGGGCTGCTAAAAGCACCCAGTCTGAAACCGTTGCCTGGGCCCCCCGCCTGTAAATATACCTTGACACGCATATGCTCTGTGGAGTATATAAAGAGAGTGGAATCTGTCTTCAAAATCATTGCGGAGCCGAACCGCCGCGCGATACTGAGCCTCCTGGTCTCGTCCCAACAGTCGGTGGGAGAGATCGAGCGTCAGCTTCGTATGCCGCAGCCGAGCGTGTCAAAGCACCTGCGAGTGCTGCGCGACGCCGGTTTCGTGGAATCCACGGTGGACGCACAGCGCCGTCTCTACCGGCTGAAGCCAGGACCGCTTCAGGAGGTGGATGGCTGGCTGGCTCCGTTCCGCCGGTTCTGGTCCGCCCACGTGGATGCTCTGGAACGCCACCTCGACCGCATGGATCAATCAACACGAACGAAAAGGAAGACAAGCAGAAGACGACAAGGCCCAAAACACAAACGTGAAAAAGGAGAAATGAAATGAAAATCAAAGTGACCAGCGTATACGTGGACGACCAGGACAAGGCCCTGCGCTTCTATACGGAGGTACTGGGCTTTGCCAAGAAGACCGATTTCAGTCAGGGCCCATATCGCTGGCTGACCGTGGCCTCGCCCGAGGAGCCGGACGGCACTGAGCTGCAACTGGCGCTGAACAACAACCCCGCGGCCAAAGCCTATCAGCAGGCGATGTATCAACAAGGCCAACCCGCGGCCATGTTCTTCACCGACGACGTCAAGGGCGACTACGAGCGGATCAAGGCCCGCGGCGCTGCGTTCACGATGCCGCCCACCGAGGTGACCGGCGCGACCATTACGATGCTGAACGACACCTGCGGCAACCTCATTCAGCTCACCCAACTGGCACGCTATTCACGCTAAGGAGAAGAAGGTGACCGATCGCAAGCAGTACGCGCCGGGTCCGGCCGGCGGGGCCGAGATACGAAAGGACGGAGAGAAGTGGACGCTCATTCTCGTCAGAGAACTGCGCCACTCGCCGGAAAAAGTCTGGCAGGCGCTGACCGACCCGGCGCATCTGCGCGAGTGGGCTCCCTTTGAAGCTGATGGCAGCCTGGGTACGGTCGGAACCACGGTGAAGCTCACCACGGTGGCAGCGCCCACGCCGCAGATTTCCGAAACAAGAGTGACCCGAGCCGACGCCCCCAAGGTGCTTGAGTACAACTGGGGTGGCAACGATATCCGGTGGGAACTCGAAGCCTTTGGTGGCGGCACGCGCCTGACGCTCTGGCACAACATCGATCGACGCTTCATCTCGTGGGGCGCCGCCGGCTGGCACATCTGCTTCGACGTCCTTGAGCGGCTCCTCGCGGGTGAGCCGCTTGGACGCATCGTCGGCGCCGACGCCGTGAAGTTCGGCGGCTGGCAGCGATTGAACGCCGAGTACGCCAAGCAGTTCGGTATTGACGCGCCCAACTGGGCGCCTCCGAGGAGGTCCCAATGAACTGGAACAAATGGATTCGGCAGACCCACCGCTGGGTGTCCATTGCCTTTACGGTGGCCGTCATCGTCAACATCGTCGCCGTCGAACAGAAAAGGGAGACCTACTGGATAGGCTTCTCGGCGCTGTTCCCGCTCATCCTGCTAATGATCACCGGTCTGTACATGTTCGCGCTGCCCTATGCCGCCAAGTGGGGCAGCGGGCGACGCACCGGCTGAACGGGCACCCGGCCGCGTGCCGCCGGCGGTTGAAGTTGGGTAATGCAGACTTTGTTCCGTTCAAAGTCTGAGGCTCTTAAACTGGTAAACGTTAACTGTTTGTGAACATGCGGATGCAGCGATCAAAGCCCAGAACCGCGAGGCGTGGCAGGGGGAAAGCCGCAGACTCTCTGAGATGCGAGAGAATCTACCCCGCTCTTTTGTGGTAGGATTGAACAGTTTTCAGACTCCGGAGGGATTTCTCCATGAAGCGAATGAAGCTCGCGGTTATAGCCTTGGGCCTAATGTTCTCAGCTTTCCCGGCGGCAGCGACCGACCAAAAGGGAAGCGTAACTCCAAACGCAACGACTAAAAAGACTGTTCAGAAAGCACAGCAGCGGCTTCGCGAACTCGGCTACGACCCCGGAGTGGCTGACGGAGCGATGGGTGCGAGAACGTCTGCGGCCTTGAAGAAGTTTCAGTTGGATCACAGACTGCCCGGCTCCGGAGTGCTTGACCCCAAGACGCTGGACGCCTTGAACAGCCAGAACGCACCCGCAAAGGCTCAGGCCGCTCCAAGCCCAGCACCTCCGTCTGGGCCGCCCCCGGAACAGGGGTTAAAAGCGCCGGAAAAGTATGAACCCGTATCGCCTTCCGACTTCCATGTAGAAATGCAATTGAAGGGTGATGTGGAGTGGGATGCCAATGGGGTTGCCAATGGCGGCCCGGTAGTAAAGCTGTCATTTTGGGGCCACGACATCGAACTGACGGACGATATGATCAAAGACGGTTTTATATCAACAAGAAATTACGGCAAAATCCAGATCAAGCCCGGTGCAAACTTTAGCATGCAGCTGTTTCTTACTCCTACTCAGCAGAAGAAACTTAAGGAACTCGCGAAGTAAGGCGGGGGGGACGCGTATTCTGCGCTCCTTTGCGGCCGTTCCCCAATTCCCTGCGGGTTCATGCGGTCGTGCTCTGGTGGTGATTGGCATTTCCATTTGAAGAGCCGCGAGGAGCGCTGAAGGGCGCGCACCTCCTCGCTACCTGCTCAACTCAGGGGTGCAGTCCACACCACGTTTTCGGTTTTTTTGCGGGCGACGCGCATGAATTTTTCACAAGTGTGAACTTATGGTTACAGGCATATCCCGGAATCCGCCAGCGGTTTTTCCGCGTTGACAGCGGCGCCTGCGTGCATTACTCTGGGGCTATGGAAGTTCAGCTTACGCCGGACCAGGAAGCTTTCATCCGCCAAGCAGTGGCGAGCGGCCGCTATACCAGCGCGGAAGCCGCAGTGCGTGACGCCATGGCCCGCTGGGAGGAACGCGAGCGGGGGCGGCTGGAATTGCTGGCGACCCTCGACGCCGCGCAGGCCGATCTGAACGCCGGACTCTACACCGACTACACGGACGCCACCTTGCCCCGGCTGGCCGAGGAACTGAAGCGCGAGGCGCGAGACCTGCGCCGGCGCCAGCAGCCGTAGTGGCCACCTATCGCCTCACCCGGCACGCCCGGCGTGACCTGCTCGAAATCTGGCAGCGCATCGCCGAAGATGACGAGCCGGCGGCCGACCGGTTCATTGACCTGCTCATCCACCACTTCCAAATACTGGGAGAAAACCCTCGAGCGGGCCGCCGCCGCGACGAGTTGCGGCCGTCCTACCGCAGCTTTCCCACCGGCGAATACCTCATCTTTTATCGCATCACGGAACCGGGGGTGTGCGTCATGCGCGTGGTACACGGCCGCCGTGATCTTGAGGCGTTGTTCCACACTTAGAAGCTTCGCGCGGTTTTTGCCGCATCGGCATCAGAAGGGCTTGACGTTCAGAGCCTTGCTATATATCATGGTATATATCCTCGGCGAGGAGGGATTAATCGTGCGACAAAAAGCTAAAGTGTTTACCAATGGCCGCAGCCAGGCGGTGCGCCTGCCGGCCGCATTTCGCTTCGACACCAAGGAAGTTTTCATCGATCGTAACCCGCGCAACGGAGACGTGATTCTGTCCCGCAAGCCTGCGAACTGGAGCGAAGTGTTCGCCGCGCTCGACCGTGCCGGCGTGCCCGAGGACCTTCTCGCCGACCGCGACCAGAGCCTGCCTCAGGAGCGAGAGACGGTATGATTTACCTGCTCGACACGAACACCGTGAGCTACATCGTCAAGGGCCAGTCCCGACACGCCCGCCGCAAGCTCGCACGGGTGAGCGTCGATCACGACGTCTGCATCTCGGTGATGACCGAGGCGGAGATCCGCTTCGGCCTCGCCCGGGGGAAGCTCTCGGCGGCAACGGAGGCTGCGGTTGAGCTGTTCCTGTCCAAAATTGACATCCTGGCTTGGGACTCCGCCGCGGCGCGGGCCTACGCGAAGGCCCGCGCCACGCTGGAACGAATCGGCAAGCCGGTGGCGAACATGGACTTGCTGATTGCCGCCCATGCTGCCGCCGTGGGGGCCGTGCTGGTTACGAACGACCGCACCCTCGAAGAGTGCTCGAAGCATATCGACGTGAGGCAGACGGTCAATTGGGCCGACGATGTGGGGCTGAAACCCTGACTCCCCCTCGGCTGATCGTTTTCGCCGCGAAGTGGGGTAGTACAGACTTTGTAACGTTCAAAGTCTGCGGTTTTTATTATGGTAAACGTCAACTTTTTGTGAACACGCGGCGACGGCGATCGAAGCCCAGGACCGCGGGTCGTGGCAGGGGGAAAGCCGCAGACACTCTGCGATGCGAGAGTCTGCGCTACCCTGCTTGCGGAGGTTGCAGGTTACGCTGAGCGCAGCTAAAATTGGAGCCAGAGTTGGAGGTGTACATGAAAAGGCCCGTCGCGGTGAAATCTGCTTCTGCATTATTCGACGAGAAGATCAAGGGACTTGGGGACTGGCGCGGCAAGACGCTCGCGAAAGTGCGCGAAATCATACTCAAGGCGGACCCTGAGATCGTCGAAGAGTGGAAGTGGGTGAAACCCACGAACCCCGGAATACCCGTCTGGTCCCGCGGCGGCATCATCTGCACGGGGGAGACGTACAAGGACCACGTCAAGATGACATTTGCCAAGGGAGCGGCGATCAAGGACCCTTCCGGTCTATTCAACTCCAGCCTCGAGGGGAATGTCAGGCGCGCCATCGACATCCACGAAGACGACAAGGTGGATGCGGTGGCCTTGAAGGATCTCATCCGCGCTGCCGTGGCGCTCAATCTCAAGGGCAAGAGCCAGCCACGCTAGGCTGTGCTGCTTATATGCAGATTCTTGCATATATGTGTCAAAATGCCACACTTGGGAGCGGTTTTTTCACAATGTGGAAAAACTCTTTCCTCCGATCACATTCAATCTAAAGCAGATAAAATATTTAGTCGCATTTTTAACACTGTTTCCCATTTTTCCATTTCCGACGTGATAGGCTAGGTTTAGTGACGGAAAGAGCGGGTCCAATGGCCGAAGCTGCGGAAGTCGACAAGACGGCGAGACGGGAACGAGGCGCTAAGCCGAAGAGCGCACTGGCTTTGCTGCTGTTTCTGGCGCTCGTCACTTTTCACTCGTCACTGCTTTTCGGGCAGCGGTTCAGCCATGTGCAGGGCGCGATGGTCCAGGTCACAAGCGCTTGGACAAGCAGCCCTTTTACGCTAACCCTGGCGAGCAACCCGGCGCAGGGGGACCTGGTGGTGGCGGCTTTCGCGAGCCTCGGCTGCACGAACGGCGGGCCGTCTCCGGTCACGATCAAGGACGCGAACGGCAACAGCTACACGGCTATTTCCACCCCCGCCACGTTGTCCCAAGGAGTCACCTCCGGTCTCTGCTCGGGCGGCACGGTTTACGCGAACTTGTGGCTGGGCTACCTGCTGAACGCGCCGTCGAACGCTTCGAGCACGATCCAGGTCAGTTGGGCGAGCGGGCAGGCCCTGGGGGACGTTTGGGCGGACGAGTTCAACCCCTCGGGCGGGAGCGTGACGTTGGACACGAGCGCCAGCGTATCCAGCGGAAGCGCCTCCGGCACGGCGATCAGCTTGCCGTCGATCACTCCCAGCCTGCCGAACGAGCTTTTTTACGGCGCTGCGGTTCCGCCTGAACTCGCGCCTCCCAGCGGCAGCGCGTGTGCGATGACCGCGCCGGCGGCGGGCGCGACGCTGGGCGCGTGGACGGGCGGGGCGGGGGGCATCCCGCCGC
>Ga0209517_10002285_pt1 | contig 27291 bp, 26 predicted proteins | sample PeaSoiMetSII2010_FD_187695 | JGI IMG/M metagenome (GOLD analysis project Ga0209517, IMG submission 187695) | Peat soil microbial communities from Weissenstadt, Germany - SII-2010 (SPAdes) (version 2) | ecosystem: Environmental > Terrestrial > Soil > Wetlands > Peat | place: Germany...
TGTTGGTACTTACAATCCTAATCGCTATGTAGCATCTAAATGTTAGTCATCAGAGCCGGAGATCTTCTTCGGGGTAGAGAGCTAATATCACGGTAGTCCACTCAACTCCACGGGCCACTTGTCACACGAAGCAAGAAACGCTGGTTCGCTGATATCATCGCTTCTCTTTCGCATAATAGAAGTCATCTTTGGAACAATACCATCTCTGCTTCTTCGTCAACTAATAGTAGAATAGAATGAATAGTATTAGATATGAGGTAGCTTTCGGCTGGAAATAATAGTTGTTTACCCCTCAAGAACTGTTGGAGTATGACGATGAACATGTAACGGGTATGATCTACGAGCACGCAGACGAACTTGAAACAGGAACGGATGACGAAAAATTGAAGTGCCTAATAGAGATCATCGTCAAATTGTTTGGCCATGAAATAGAGCAGTTGGACGTCACCATGAATTCGAAGGAAGGCCTACCTGACAGGGCTAATCTAATGAAGATCAAAGGCGAGCTAATGGCGAAACGTGATGAAATCATTCAGCACATAACTGACAACAAGCCGTACTACATTGATAAAATACTAAGTGTCACCCCTACCCACTAATTCAGTTATATGTACCGGTAAACTGGTGCTGAAATCCCACGCTCCATCCTTGAGCTTTGAGGTAACATCTTACACGAGAGTTACGATTCAGTAAAGCCCTGCGTCCTCATAATGTTTCGGACAGCGGAGCCTTAGCCAGAACGCGCCCACCAGTCGAATGAGCGAGCAATTTTGGAACTATGCAGGAAGTTCTAGCGGAAAACTAACCAAAGAACAACAACAATGAGTACGATACTGAGAAGCCCAATATAACGCATTTAGTTTCTTCCTCCCATAGACAGTATAGTGCGTACGCCTATATAGCCTTATAATGTTATATAGATATCCGCCCAGTCAAACATATGACAGTAACAGAAGCAACGGAAACAATCTCCAAGCGGCGAGAACCACGATAAGAAATAGTCGCGCATTCTGCTACTGACGGAAATGGTGGCGCTATCCGCCATCGGTCGATGAGCACGCTATATGTACTAGTAAACTGATGCTGAACTCCCGCGCTCCTACTGCGAAATGCGAGTGGGTTATTCAATCGGCAAAAATAGTTGAATCACTGTACTTATGTGGAATTCACGTGTTTGCCAGCAAGAATCTTTGATTAGTCTATATTTGCCATAGTTTATGGCGTAGAAACATGATCGCAGATCCAACGGAGGCTTGTTTCAAGTTTGTGTTTCGTCGCATGGAGTGATGTTAATTGCATGGCAAAGAAATGGGTATGAGGACAACAATTTCAATCGCTATCCCAATAATGTTGTTAGCGTTGTTGCTCGCTAGTACTATCGTTGTTCCAAAAAGCAACTCTATTACTGCAACACCGATAGAGCATTTGGTAATTATTTTCCAAGAGAATGTGTCCTTTGATCATTACTTCGCAACTTACGGATTTGCATTGAATCCTCCAGGAGAGCCACGATTTATCGCCGCCACGAATACTCCGACGATTAACCGTCTTTCGGGAGTGCTGCTCACGAACAACACGAACCTGACGAACCCGTTCAGATTGGATCGTTCTCAGGCGATCACATGTGACAATGATCACGATTACACTGCAGAGCAGAAGGCGTTTGATGGGGGGCTTATGGATAAGTTTGTTCAGAGCACGGGACCGACTAGTGGTTCATGTAACCTCACCAGTGTTATGGGTTACTATGATGGGAACACGGTGACCGCCCTGTGGGAGTACGCTCAGAACTTTGCGATGAACGACAACTCTTTTGGAACAACATTCGGACCATCAACCCCTGGTGCGTTGAACTTGGTTTCAGGCAATACGGCGGGCGCTATTCCAGTTAATCTTCCCGGCATCTCGGCAAACGGTACTGTCATCGGAGATACTGATCCAACATATGACGACTGTTCTGCAGGTGCGACGATCGCAATGACCGGACAAAACATAGGTGACCTCTTGAACACCGCCGGCATCACGTGGGGATGGTTCCAAGGAGGTTTCAGACCAACCAGTTACTCCGCACATGGGAACGCGGTCTGCGGATCGTCACACATCAACATAGGTGGGGCAAACGTGACGGATTACAGCGCTCATCATGAACCATTCCAATACTACCACACAACCTCTAATCCACATCATCTTCCACCGAGTTCTCCATCAATGATCGGTGAGACCGATCAGGCGAATCATCAGTATGACTTATCCGATTTTTGGGTTGCAGCCAACGCAGGCAACCTGCCAGCCGTCAGTTTCCTGAAAGCCTCGAGATACCAGGACGGACACGCGGGATACTCAGATCCGTTAGACGAACAACATTTTCTCGTGCAAACCATAAACCAGCTTCAACAGTTGCCTATTTGGAAGAGCACCGCAGTAATAATCGCCTACGACGATTCAGATGGATGGTACGATCATGTTATGGGACCAATAGTAAACCAGTCTGGCGATCCAGCAAATGACGTGCTCCTCGGTCCAGGTCTTTGCGGCATTACTCCAGCAGGAACTCCCGCAGACAGATGCGGATACGGGCCACGTCTGCCACTCCTAGTAATTTCATTATACGCGAAACAAAACTTCGTTGACAACACTCTAACCGATCAAACCTCTATTCTACGATTCATAGAAGACAACTGGCACTTAGGTAGAATTGGTGGGCCTTCTTTCGATCAGAAAGCCGGTCCACTCCTCAACATGTTCGACTTCACAGATCATACGACAAACAGACTCATTCTTGATCCAATGACCGGCCTACCAGTAGGGCAATAGGACAACGTTTTTCCAAAATTTTTCGGTGTCACCATTCGTTATTAGCGCAGCGGCTGCAGGCTTCGGGAAATACGTGTTCTTCGTGGGCGATGGGATAGGCATTTATCTGTAAGAAATCTTTCGAGTTAATTCGATAGCTACAGCGGGATACGAATATGTTGAGCCCGGAAGTATCAAAAATGACTCGACTCTCTTCCGAAACAGCAAGCGTTAGGCCGGGGCAGATCGTTACCTAATGTCAAGTCTCAAAATTGAACTGGTCAATCCGCCGAGGACCGGGGTTGAGACCGTTCTTGAAACAAAGGCATTGACGAAGCGCTTTGGAACGCTGACTGCGGTCGACCAACTCAACATATCCGTCCGATCAGGTGAGATGTTCGGACTCGTTGGCCCAAATGGAGCCGGCAAGACAACTGTGATTAAAATGCTAACAACGCTTATGGCGTCAACCTCAGGAGAGGCTTGGGTAGCCGGCTATGACGTAGCTCACCAAGCATCCCAAGTTCGACGAACTATAGGATATGTACCTCAATCACTCTCAGCTGACGGTTCTCTTACAGGGCGCGAGAACCTATTGATCTTCGCAAAACTCTACCACATCCCTCGCAGAGATCGAGAAGGACGTATTCGTGACGCATTGAGTTTCATGGGGCTTACTGACGTGGCGGATAAAATGGTTAGAGAGTACTCCGGAGGTATGATTCGACGTCTTGAGATTGCTCAATCTATGTTGCATAGACCAAGAGTCTTCTTCCTTGATGAGCCGACGGTGGGATTAGATCCAATTGCTAGAAGAGCAGTGTGGGAGCATATTCGGCGCTTCCGCGCAAATTACGGGACGACGATTCTGCTAACTACTCACTATATGGAAGAGGCTGATGAATTATGCAATCGAGTGGCGATCATGCACCTGGGAAAGATCGCTGCAATAGGAACCCCCGCCCAGCTTAAAGCATCCGTGGGCGACGGTGCGACGTTGGACGACGTGTTCGTACATTATTCAGGTTATGAAATTGAATTGGGAGGAAATTATCATGAAGTCTCAAGGACAAGACACGTGGCACGAAGACTCGGTTAGCCTAACGGCAACGCCGTTAGGGAAACTATTCGCGCCGATCTTCAACTTCATAATTGATACTGCAACAGTCGCGGAGTTGGAGGCACGCAAACTCCATCATGACCCTACCGAACTCCTGACGCGCGCTGTACAACCAGCGCTGTGGCTGTTGATTTTCGGCGAGGTTCTCTCTCAGATAAGAGCGATCCCTACCGGAAAGATATCGTATATGGATTTCATGACTCCGGGCATTCTAGCGCAGAGCGTGTTGTTCATCGCAATCTTCTCTGGCATAGCTGTAATTTGGGAACGCGACTTAGGGATATTGCACAAAATGCTGGCAAGTCCAGCGCCTCGCGCTGCTCTGATCTCAGGTAAGGCTCTTTCCGCTGGTGAACGTGGATTATCGCAGGCTGCCATCGTATACTTGTTAGCTCTCTGCTTAGCAGTCGATATCAAATGGAGTTTACCTGCAATCGTTGGGGTAGTGTTCGTGGTAATTCTGGGTTCTGCGCTGTTCTCCACATTCTCATTGATTGTGTCATGCCTGGTAAGGACACGGGAACGCTTCATGGGGGTCGGCCAGTTACTCACGATGCCATTTTTCTTCGCCAGTAATGCGATCTACCCAATCTCAATCATGCCTCGTTGGCTGCAAGCAATTTCGAGGGTTAACCCGTTAACGTATGAGGTTGATGCATTACGTGGCCTAATGGTGATCGGGGGAGTCTCTGTTTACGGAATCCCAGTAGATGTTGGGGTATTGCTTGCGTCAACAGCAGTTCTCGTTATTATCGCTTCGAGGCTTTACCCGAGAGTAGTAGTGTAGTGGAGCATGACTGAACATGACGCTTTTCAAGCGAAGAATTAAGTGAATACCAATTCTCTCTTTATAGTCACAAACTAGGTCTTCACACTTAACTGGTTACGCAAATATTCACGTAAACTAAACCCATATCACTGAATCGACCATAGTTGAAGATGAGATAGGGGTGTACGAGTGTTGGAGAAATTACGTGTTTTAGGGATTTCGACAACTGCTATGAATTTGCAACATCCGCGTCCAAGTACTTCTGAAACACTTTTGGAACGTGGGTTGGATCATGCGAAGAAGAAGTATGCAGCTGAAACTAATCTCGTCCGGGTGAGAGAGTTGAAGATTCGACATTGCGAAGGCTACTATAGTAGAGGTCTGAAGTCGTGCACGTGGCCGTGCAATATTACGCAAGATGATTCCTCTGATGAGATGAAGATAATTTATGATGGCGTTGTAGACTGGGCAGATGTTGTTATTGTCGCAACATCTCTTCGTTGGGGTAATGCATGCTCACTCTACTATGAAATGGTTCAACGAATGAATTGTATCCAAAACCAAATTCCAGCTAACGGACGCTATCTGATTAAGGACAAAGTTGCTGCATTCATCATAACCGGGGGTCAAGACGGGGTTCAACATGTGGCTGGTGAGATGCTCATGTTCTGGTCAGAATTAGGATTCGTCTTCGGTAAGTTCCCCTTCGTGGGTTGGAGTCGAGGATGGTACGCCGAAGACACTCAGAATAATTATAATGCTATGAAAACATGGGAGCCAAGATTCCAAACCGCAACGCCCACATCAGACACCGAAAGCCTCGTAGACAACGCGATTGAAATGGCCACGCTTCTGAAGTCTCACAAAACGGTCACGCCAGCATCCGCCTAGAGACATGTGAGATCAAACTCCGAGAACATTGGTTTGGTCGAGACATGCGTTCCGAAGTCCATACCATGTATCGTATATCGTATTATGGCGAAACACGAGTGCTCCCTTTTATGCGCCTCAATGAACTACACCACTTCGGTGGAACATTACCGTGCTATCAGAGGGACGAATTAGATTGGCAAGATACGCGCCTCTCGTATTGGCGATTGTATACTTGGCTTCAGGAGACTACATCTCTCTGATTCGACAGCTGCATCTCTCACTATAAGCACCGGCGTATCACGTGCTTGTAATCGTTGCACTATTGTAGCCTTCTTCGGGATTGGTAGCATACCTAATGTTTTTATGACATACGTCATATTATGTCGGTTAGGAGTGGTTTGAATGTCGTATGCTGGAGCGATGTTAGTGTGGGTCAAATGCTGCAAGTGTGGTCGTCCCTTAGGGGAAGTGAGCAGGAGCTTGTCCGAAGTTGAATTAACGTGTCGAACTTGCAGAACACAGGCCTAAACGTTATTGAATTGATAGGAATATTTAGGCCGTCAAATTATTATGATAGGAATAAATGGTTGCTTGCTGCGCAGTCATTGGTAATATAGTAAGAGGATGAGTTGATGAGTAAGAAGACCGTTTTCGTGAGAGACGCAACCGGGCTCGTCAAACAGATTTCTGGAATGGACGCTCTCGGAATGTGTGTGACCCAGATGGGGTTGCTTTACGTGTTCAACGTGGTCGCGTTCACGCCAGGATTTTATCCTGAAGCAAATCCGTTGCTGGGTCCTTTGATTGGGTTGCTTTTGGTGCTTCCTATTGCGGGAGCGTACGTTTTGTTCTCGATTGCAATACCTCGAAGCGGCGGTGACTATGTGTGGGTAGGAAGGGTGTTTCATCCAAGCATTGGTTTCATAGCCAATTTTGCGTTTACCCTACTCAGCATATCAGTGGTTGGGGCAGTCGCGCCTTGGATTGGCCAGTGGTCAATTGCGCAGTTGTACTACGATTTTGGGATACTCGACAAGAACCCGGCGTATCTGAACATAGCGAACTCCCTTCAAACGCCCGTCTCAGCGTTCTGGATATCCGCGGTCTTCATAATCATTGCAGGGCTAATCGTCATCGCGAGTTCTCGGTTAGCCGCGACGACAGTGAAGTATTGGACAGTCCTGTCGATCATCATTGGAATTATCTTTATTGTAACTGTGATTTCAGCAGGTAGCTCTGTCTTCGCGCAGAATTTCAATTCGCTCTCAGGTTCCAACATGACTTACGACCAGATCATTAGTGCGGGGCAGCAGAGTGGAGCGTACAACGGTGTGCCGCCACTGCTCTCCTCAGCGTCACTATATGCTGGAGCGCTCGGACTTTTGGGTTACCTCGGGTTCAACTCTTCGGCATATTTTGCTGGAGAAATCAAGCAAAACCATAGGTCACAAATCATCGCCCAGGTAGGCGGAACCATATTGTTTGCGGCCTTCACTACGGCGATGATAGCAGTAGAGTATTTCGGCGAAGGCCCGTCCTTCGTGAACTCGATGGCTGCGTTGTGGATTTCAGGATCTTCGGCCTATCCGTATCTTGCAGGAACACCACCTCTTGCTTCCGGGCTGGCGATGTTCTGGACGCAGAATCAAGCGCTTATTGCAATTTTCACCTTGAGTTTCGGTCTCACAGCTGAGGTCATGAACATCTCGATATTCTTCACTCTCAGTAGGAACCTTTTCGCGTGGTCGTTCGACCGCTTAGCCCCAAGTGTCTTTGCGAATATCAATCGGAGAACTGGGACGCCGGTTTACGCGATCGGAATAATGACGGCGATTGGATTACTCTTTACTTACATTAGCATATTCCAATATGGCTTGCTCGCAACCCTATTCACGTATGGAACGGCTGGAACTTTCATGGTGTTTCTTATCGTATCGATCGCAGCGATTGCCTATCCCTTCAAACGGAAAGACATCTTCGAATCCGCTCATCCGATTAGCAAGAAGAAGATAGCAGGGGTTCCACTCATCTCCATCTTCGGTGCGTTGGGTATCGTCGTTTCTCTAATAACGATCTATGCAATACTCCTACCTGCTATCGGAAATGTTGAGTCTGTCTTCTTGACGGGCATCATTCCTACGTTCGTAGTCGGAGCGATCATATACGCAATAGTTTGGAGCATCCGCCGTAGCCAGGGAATCGACTTAAACCTATTACAGAAACAAATGCCACCAGAATAGTCCTTCCAATTATTGTCATAGGAATATGTGGTGGAAAGAAGAACAAGTTTGGATTGAGGAGGGAAATGAATGAGTCAAGCTGCTATGAGTGAAGTAGAATTGCGGGGGTTCCTCGCTCAACCGTTGATCGCTGATGTTGTGACGTTGAAGAAGGATGGCTCCACACAGATCACGCCTGTATGGTATGATTTCGACGGTACGTATCTCTACTTCTCGACAACCACCGATCGAGCGAAAGCTAGGAACCTTAAACGTGACAACCGAACTTCCATCTGCATTCGAAACGAGGATGCTCACAAAGTGGTTCTCTTTGCCGGCACCACCGACACTATAGATGATAGGGATCACGTTGGTGTACGTAGAATTGCTGTAAAGTACATGGCGCCAGACAAGGTCGACGGTTTTCTGAGCGGGTTGGAGGCTAACCGGGTCATAGTTCGAGTGAAACCAACCAGAACGATTAGCTGGGACTTCACGAAATCAGGCAACTAAGAGCTTAGCAGTCCGAACGATTCTATGTACTAGTGAACTGGGGCTGAAATCGCACCCTCATCTACGAGCATACGTATGCTATTGGGATGTGAGGATCGGCAGATCTAGTCGTCTCTCTAGATTGGGACTTTAACGCCCAGTGTTCGTCATAGCTCTTAATGTCTTAGAGACTTCGCGAATCGCATCACTGCCGTCACTTTCCTTGTCCACCGTCAACGCGAGAATTCCATCTTTGAATTCATGCACATACATCAACACCTTCTCGTAGGTCACTGTAACGCTTTCAACTCGACCGTCCCATTGAGCCATCCGTTCCCCTGCGCCAATCAAGATTATCGGGTTGAACTCAGCGAAGCGAAGATCTTCTTCTTCAGGACAATGGCTAACAACGCCAGGCCGCATCTGGCAGAAACGCACTTGCCCATCTTTAGAGACCCAAGCAGCCCATCTAATTTTAGGATGAATACGAAAAACGTCGTCAGGCGAAGCAAACGCCATCGATAATGCCGCAACGCTACTGCTTCTGGTGGTTTAAGACACTTTGCATCAAAGGCATGAAATCCAGTGATGCGAACCCATGCGATAACACGGGACACCATCCCACTGGTCCCGTGAATTTGCTTATACGTGCCGGTAAACTGTCACCATATCTAAGAGTTACCGATGCCCCGCATGATCAGAGTTACAGCTTAATCTTTGTGCTAGTAAACTGGGGATGTAATCCCACGCTCTATCCCTGAAGTCGCAAGAATCGACGTTGATTTTAATTAACGTAGGTATTTGTTTACCGTTTCTAGGTCCGACTCCAGATCTGCTAGTTTTGTGTCTAGTTCTTGACCGGATTTCTTTTTGATTCGCTCTAAGTCTCTTACGTATTGGTTAGCCGCAGACCTGAGAAGATCGCTGTACTGCGGCTGATTCAGGTTTGCTGCGTTTCCGTGTTCGGTCAATTCGTTCAGGGCTTGTGAAAGTAATGTCTTCAACTGACCAAAGGTTAGATATCGTCTAAGAGGCCCGCTCATCAACGGTTTGATGTCTTCATCATCCGTGAAGTTCTCCAGCCGATACTTGTAATGTTCAAGTATTCTCTTCAGAAGATCCCTATCGCCCACAAGGTCCGCAAGAGGCAAGAGTATCGCTTTGTTCAAAGAATTTTTAGGGTTTGGCTAGGAATTTTTCCCATTCTTCTTCGTCATCAACTTCGTCTTTTAAGAGGTCTTCGAATATTTCGTGGGTGACAAGGTCTGTGGTACGGTACTTCTCGCACATCCTGCTGTAGTACTCGATTGCGCAGGCTTCCGCATTCAATACGTCCTGAATTACGGTTTTGAGATCTGCGGGGTCTTTTGGAGGTTCCTTGTATCCGCATCCAGCCTTCTCCAATAGTTGGTTGGGGTGCATTACTGGTTGTCCGCCTAGCTGGATGATTCTCTCAGCCAGCTTCCCGGCGTGAACAAGTTCGTCCGCTGACTGCTTCTCCAGAACCCCCTTCAACGTATCCGCGTCCAGTCCTCTAATCCATCGTGCCGTAAGCCAATACTGATAATGCGCTAACCACTCATCAGAATATGCTGCAAGCAGATCTTTGATAACCTCATCAAGTTTCGCCTTAACAATCTCTTTCCCTTTCTTACCCAATCAAGAATTCTCCTGTTCAGAAATCTGAACAAAATTTCATCAGTAATGTTGTAATATACTTATTCCGCAGTTTCCAGATTCAGTTTCGGCCGAGCCTTTTCCCAATCCGTGTTAACGTAATCCGCACATCTTTTTCTCATATGACAGTTAGATTATTGATGACACAACAGAGATGACGCCCAAGATCACCACGAAAATTAAGCTGAGCCAGTAGGCTATCTTCCAGACTCCGTTGGAGGCATAAGAGCCCATTATCTTTGGATTCGACGCTATCAAATCCATCATCACTGCTGGCGCTATCAGCACGAACACGAACGCTACCATCAGATTCAGTATGCTTGACAGCAAATTACCTGAGAGCATTAATGTTACTATAACGGCTGGAATTGATTCTAGAAAATAGATCGCAAAAGCTCTATTTCTATGCCAACCAATCGCCTCAACCACACCCCACGCGCTTCCCAATGATATCACAACTAATGCCAAGAAAGACGCCGCGAAAAGTCCGATTCCAAACAACCAAGGCGCGTACTGCCCAGCGATATTCATGAGTCCCGATGAGAGTTGTTGCTCAGTGAAGAAATCCAATCCCTGATCAAGTCCCGATATCAAATCATGATCGTCAGATCCGCAAATTTGAGATCATGACACCAAGGCTAAATATGCCATACGTCATACGCGGATAACGCTAAGGCCTATATGAACTATTTTTGGTAGATGAGCTAGACTTGTCTCTAAATCAGATGAAGTGTGTCGCTTGCAGAAAAGGCGAGCCGATAGCGACAAACGCCGAGATTACCAAGCTTCACCCTCAGGTGCCACCATCCAGCCATTACAACCGAATGGGGCAGAGTGACCGTGAAATGGTGGACCCACAAAATCAAAGGCTTACATCGAAACGACTTCATTATGGCAGCCAAAACCGACCAACTCTACAAACCCTGAACCACGTGTACCGGTAAACTGGTGCTGAAATCACATGCTAAGTACGATAATGTGCACTAGTAAACTGGTGCTCTTGTTTCTCTCTTTGACTATTGATACAAAGTCGTATTAGTTGAACGACAAGCAATCATAACTCGTAGCGGTGGTAACCATGTCCGCTGAGAGGCTCATAATATCCGTTCTAGCAACCCTCGCGCTCGGCGCAAGCGGCTACCTACTCATCTACTTAAATCCAAAATTCGCCCTGTCTGGCGTAGCAATCATCTTCCTAGCCGTTTTCCTCTTTCTCGGTCTAGTTGCGCACGCGACTCCCGCGGCTGTCTGCTGAAACCCATAGTGCAGATTTAATTCGTGAAATGAAAGTTTTAGATTTCCGACCGTGAGATCTTCGAGATTCTAGCCGAGTATACGCCTTTTGTTGCAGCCAAGCTGGCAACGCCTAGAACAAACATGCCTAGAATGTAGAGCCAGTAACTCAAACCACCGGTTGAAGGATCCACGAAGACATACAAAGACGTGCCTAGAACTGCAACGATAATCCCAACACCGGCAACCCAACCAGTAACACGCCTCAGCACCCCACCAACCTCATAATAGTCAACCGCTAGAAGCACCAAAGCCACGGCGAGCAATGTCATGATACCAAACAGCGGATTAACGTCACTGAAAACCGCGTGATTCGCAGCCAAAGTTGAACCGAAAACATCCTCATGAAACTCAATGTAAAACCCTTCAACAACGCAGTTTACCACAGCCGCAATCCACGTGCCCAGAAGAGCTAAACGAACACTGTCCTTCCAAGAACTCTTTCCATCGATTTTAGTTAACGTCAAGGGAATCAGAACGATCATGGCACCGAGAGCCGTGATTGCCATGGTCGTATCGTCACCCGCCATTCCATTCACACCACCAGGCCCGCCCTGAAAAAGGGTAGGAGGTGCGAAAGCGACAACAGCTTCCAGTACCAAGACAATCGATATAGCGACTATGCCGATCGACGTTATCAACAAACCAACCTTAGCCGTGTCCTTCCTCAACCCCTTCAGATCCAGAACCTTGAAACGATGCGCAACCATCGCAACAACCCCCGTAATAATCGCAATACCCATCTCATGCGAATGAGAACCACTCAACGTACCAACAAAAGTTCCCACATCCCCGAACTGCGGCACAAAACCAGAGAAAACACCGGGTCCGAAAATCCTAATCCAAAGATTTACCACCCCAATCAACCCCGCAACAAAAGCCGAACCCACAGAAAGCACCGCTAACCAGTATGCTGCACCTGCCTTCGAATATACTGAGAACTCTTTCCTACTCGGAACCATCCTAAGCACATACTGCGGCCACATACGAGGCGGAAACTCTTTCATCCTCGGCTTGTAGGTCCCAGCCTGCTTTCGAGGCAACAGCAACAGTTGGACCAACAAAGCCCCACCCACGTCACCGATCAATATGAATGCGACAACATACAACCCCAACGGAATATCCGGCACCGCCGCATCCAAGACCGGGCTTAAGTAAAAGATGCCCCCGACCGCAGCAAAAATAACGGCCGCGAAAGCTCTATACGCAATTGGAAAGTCAATCGGTGGCTCATACCTCTGAACATCGAAGAGTGAGATAACCAGAAAAACAGCCAGAGCAGCAATCCCGATCCCTACCGAATGAAAATACAATACTTGGTAGTATGTGTCCAAACCCGGAGGAAGACCCAAGAAAACATAAAGCCCGGCCATCACAACCATAATGAGAATCGTCGCAGAAGTCAGCGCTTTCAAACTTAGCATGTAATTGTGAGTATAAGTAACAGCGCCTAATTCCTGAATTGTTTTCATTCAGAGGCCCGAATAACGTTAACTTAGCCGATTAACGAATATAAATTATTCATGTCAAATCATTATGACCTAGAAGGTATGCAGATTTGAGCATTCGAGGGTCGGGTAGAGGGAGGGCGCGAGTAATCAAAGAGATAGAGACCGTTGAGCAGGGTATCAAAGTGGAACTTGACGTCGAATCAGGTTTTTACAAAATCCTGAATGAGCATATCACTTACTGGATAGCGGTAGAGGAAGATGTTGTGGACAGCTACACTAGCTTGCTGGAGCATGCGAGCGAAGGCGAGGTTAAATCTAATTTGGCTCAGATTGTTGAAGGAACCAAGAAGCACATACGGACCTTGGAATCGATAAAACAAAGTCTCACCACTATCATGTCCGACACTCAACAATACGCGAAACTTCTGCAAAATCTAACCAAAGAATCTCATTCATGATTGATGTGTGGAGAGAAAATTCCGAGGCTCGATCCCAAGATGATCGCATGTACCGGATTTGAACTGAATTTGCTAGCAAGGCGGATTCATCTAATCTTTTAAGTGAATACCTCCGGCTGTGATGGAAAGCGATTCGTGGAGTAGCCAGGTTTAGCCGAACACTTTCGTAACCTGTTAAGTGTGATCGCTCAGTTTTTGTGACGATTGAATAACTTATTTCCCGGCTCGGATTTCTAGTCGTCTTCCTCGACGTCTTGGCCTGATTCCAAGGGAAGCGCTTGTGGGATCATCCAAGTAACAAGCCCCCTTTCACGCAGTCGGATTCGGAAATGTTTGACTGTCAATCTGAGCTCTTCCTTACTCGTTCAATTCAGCGTGCATGGACATAGCAGGGTTTGATGGTTTGTCGCGCCAGATTTTGGCGGTTGGTGGAGTGAGGACTATCCGCTCTTCCTCTAAACGTGCTATGTCGCCTTCAATTGAGTTTATGAAATCCACAAGCTCGCCGATAGCGGATTTCGTCTCCTCCTCACTACGACTAGCGATCGGAGTTATCTTAACGATGAGTACGTTGCCACTAATAATCTCCGCTTTAATTTTAGGCAGATCAGCCAGTCCATGTAATGAGTAGGCTTTCAGAAATAGTGGGTGCTGAACTGACAGGTTGACTAGTGGTAATTTTTCAGAACCCATATCGGATGAACAAAGCGTTGCTTTCGACGAAGACAATGACAAAGGCGTCTCCTGAACCTCATTCTCGACAGGAAATGAGTTAAACATAATTCCACCAAGTAGAAACGAGGCTGAGGAAGCGTGATACGCTTCCCTGTTCTCGGTTCAGTAGTCTATTTCGTACGATCCGTCCGCATCCTTCACATCTGAGAAATTCGTTTCGAAAGAGATAACGTACTCTTTTCGGATGTTGGCAAACTTTGGCTATGCGTTCCAATTCTATCGCTAAATAGCTGTATAGCTTGCGAACGGCATATCCAATCTGTTACCGGAACATTGATGTTCTAGTAACAGCACATTAATATACCAAATCAGCTTAATGTCACAGTTGAGAAGCGGTACTTGCAATACCCTCGCCAGTCTGACCCTGCCTTCTGAAGTGCTCGCTACCGATCATGAGACATGGCCAAAACCGAACACTTGTGATAGGAGACCTAACAACCAAGTTAGGTGTATACACGTATGTGTATACGCAGCAATCTGTGGATCGTCTCGTTCCGTTCTGGGAGCCAGACCATTCGTTTATCAGTTGCGTGAAGTATCCCTTCTTCGATTAGAACCATGGCGACCACTACGATGAAGGAATCGATGAATGGATTTCATTGCCAGCACGAGTATCCTGACAACATGTGGAAATGTGGAAAATGTGGCTACCAAATCCCCGCTGACCTTATTAGTGGAAAGATTGCTGAGACCGGTTCAGGAAGAGTAATGTCCACAAACGTGTAACAACAAAGCGAAGCCAGTATCTTAGCACCTCATAAGTGGAGCGTGGAATTTCAGCACCAGTTTACCGGTACATTTAGGCTTGGTATAACTATGAGTGTACACGGTCTTTACGATCACTTGGAACGATTGAAAGGATTGACGAAGGAAGGCAAACAGGTATTTACGATCCTGCATGTGAACGATACTCATTCTAACGTAATTGGTGCGGGGCCTTCAAGCGACTACACGCCCATGTCTCTCAACGATGATGCCACTAAAGGCGGGTTTTCTCGCATAGCTGCGCTAGTTGCTCAACGCCGTCAGGAAATGGGGCAGTTAGGTTCGGTTTTGGTTTTGGATTGTGGAGACTTCAGCATGGGAACAGCGGTTGGTGCTGCTACCCGCGAACTAGGCGCAGAATTGCAACTACTGGCACGTATGGGTTTTGAGGCCACCACTCTCGGTAATCATGATTTTGATTTTGGTCCTGATGGGTTGGGGAGTGCTATTGGTAAGGCCGCAGCAGCAGGATTGGTTCCGCCAATCATTGCATCTAACATCGATGTGAGTGCCAACGAACCTCGTTTGGCGGCGCTTAAGCAACTGGTCCGAGATCAGGTGATCCGTCCTTACATGGTGCTTGAGCGGGGTGGGTTGCGCTTTGGTATTCTGGGGCTGATTGGTTACGATGCGTACAAATATACTACCAATCCGGGCGGAGTGGTTTTTCCGGACCCGATCGAGTCTGCAAAGAAAACTGCCAACTTGCTACGGGATCAAGAATCCGTTGACGTGGTTATTGCTTTGAGTCATGGCGGGGTAATGAAAGGTGAGGACGGGCAGTATACAGGTGAAGACGTTAACCTGTTGCAAGTCGTTCGTGAGATTGATATTGTGATTGGCGGGCATACTCATACCGCGCTCGCTCAGCCACTGCTGGTGGCTGGTCGGCCGGTGGTACAGGCCGGCAGGTATGGCGAAAACCTAGGTGAACTGACGGCCAGCCTGAGTGGTGGCAGGGTCAAGGTTGAATCTTACCGTTTGATTCCCGTCGTAGATACCGTTAGGGGCGATCGCATTGTTCAGCAAGAGGTGGATCGTTTTTCGAAAGAGTCAAGCCAAATCGTCTTTGCATCACGAGGCTACAGCATCAACCAACCGCTGGTTGTGATTTCGGAAGACTGGCCGATGGATTACAGCGATCTGGAGTCAGGCATTCCCCTAGCTAATTTGGTAACAGATGCCTTCCGCAAGGCAGTAGGTGCAGATATTGCGTTTACTGCCAACGGATCGATTCGCGCCGGGTTAACCAGAGGAATCTTCGGTATTCAAACCGTTTACGACGTGTTTAGCCTAGCACCGCTGGGAGCCGGCATTATCGATCCAACCGCCGGCAGTGCGATGGTCAAAGTCTACTTTTCCGGATGTGAACTGAAAAGTCTCCTCGAGTTTTTCTTGATTGACGACCCGCACGTTCCCGGGCAATATTTTCCCAGAGTGTCAGGGATGCGATTCTACTACGACCCATCACGCCCCAAATTCAATCAAATAACTGCGATCGAATTAGGCGATTTAGACAACGGTTATCGCCCGATCGATACTTCCGAAAACGCCACTAAACTATACAGCTTCACCTGTAGCCTCTATGTTGGATTGATTATCGTTGTCCTTCCCAAACTCAGCAAAGGCGCAGTGAAACTTGTTCCCAAAAAGGCAGATGGTACACCGATCAAGAGTCGGACGGATGCGATTGCCGATCCACGTGAGTCTACCGGATCCCACATCCCATTGCCAAACGGCTCAATGGAAAACGAAGCCACAGTCACCAACGCAGCTCAGAAAGAAGTGAAAGAGTGGCAAACGGTCATGGATTACCTTGTCAGCCTGCCCAACAAAAACGCGGATGGAATCTCAATTCTGGAGAAGGATGATCGAGCGACGGAAGTTCGAGCAATTCAAGCGGGCAGCTGATCAATAGTCGTAATGATCGGTATTTGCCGCGTAAAATGTATCTGTGCTCGTAGATGGAGTGTGGGATTTCAGCACCAGTTTACCGGTACATTCAACGCGATTAAGTTCCCTACTATAACTCAGAATGCGAACCAGTAGCTATCTTTTAGCTGATCGCTTTGGCATGTTCAAATATCCGCTCTTAGCGAACGCCACGGTTTCGCCTTCAGCAGTCACGCACCCTTTAACATCAAGGAGTTTCGTCTTCTGGTCGAATTCTGTGACTAAACGAAAACCGCATTGACACTTCCAATTCTCATCGTATTCGTGCATGTGTAGGTCGCGCTTACGACGTGACATCGATTGTATAAGGTTCGGATTCACTTAATCATTTAAGTACCGACTTCGAACTTTCAGCACCAGTTTGCTAGTACATAAAACTGATTTCAGGCCCGATATGGTCGTCCAAACGATCAAACGGTAATGCGGTTTATGTTTGTGATGTGTTGTCTTCATTCTAGGTTTTTGTGAGATGACTACGGAAGATGATAGAGTTAGAGTGTCAGATTATCTAGCTAATGAAAGGACGTATCTTGCTTGGGTGCGGACTGGCATAACGATTATTGTTTTAGGTTTCGTTGTGGCAAGGTTTCAGCTTCTTCTGCGGGAACTTGCTGGTTCGACAGCCCAGCCCACCTCCCATTTTTCAGCTGCAGTAGGCATTTCACTTGTAGCCGTGGGAGGCTTGTTGCAGGTTTTGGCGCTGAGACGATTCATCAAGAATCAAGGGAGGATCAAAGTTGGGAAATATGAGCCTGCCAGTTCACTTGAGACAGCGCTAAGCATGACCACCTTCCTAGCGGCTTTACTTCTAATCGTGTACCTACTCTTCACACTGTAGCGCCAGTTTACCGGTACACGTAAACCAGTGTGGGGCAGTGAAAAGAACCATTTGCGAAACGGTGAGAGTGAATGATGGGGAGGTCACTTAGAGGTGGAGTATTCACAGCTGCTTGCGGGGTCACAACCGTTTTCGGTTCACTATTGATGTACTGGGTGCTAGCGTCGTCTGTTCGTGTTCTTACCAACTCGATCTCTCAGGTGCTCGTTTCGTTCAGTTACTTGACTCTGGGAGTCATGCTTCTCGGCGTTCTTGTCACGTTCTACGGAGTCTGGGAGAGTCTGAGCTCCGCTCAAGCTGTTACAAATAATGAATCATCACTGCGGCTTGTTCTTCCGAAGGTTTTTGGTGTTCGCAAATATTCGTGGATGTTGCTGCTGTCTGCGGTGGTTTACGGTCTCTTTTATGCGGTTGTTTCAAGCATAATCATCTATCGACCACAAGAGAATTTTTCGCAGGAATATTTCGCAGTTATTCCTTCAGTCGTTGTCGCCGTGTGTTGCGGTAACCTTGGCTTCATACCGGTGTTCACGGTTTACCTGACAGACCATTTAGGATTGCTCCTTATCCCCATGAATATGCTCATCCTCATAGCGGTTTCTGGATTGGTAGGTTTGAATGTCGCGCTCGTATCCTACGAGTTTGAGAATCGTCCGAGAGGAGCGGGGAGATGGTGGCTTGCAGGGCTGGGCGCAATCACTGGGCTCTTCACAGCATGTCCGACGTGTGCGGGGTTATTTTTAGGAAATCTTGTTCAGGGGGTTGGGACCGTAGCGATCGCAACCGTTCTAGCCGGATATCAGCCATTCTTCATCGCCATCGCGTTCCCAGCGCTCATCGCAAGTAACATTCTCATTGTGAGACGGTTGAAGCGGTTGTTCTACGGATCCTGCTCCCTCACTCGCTAACCTTCGTCGACACATTGAATCCGGATATTCGGCAATCTTTTGACTTCAGCCAACATTCTTGCAATTTGCTAAATGCGATCGTTAAGCTTGCCAATTTTTCACTTGAAGAGATATTTTCGAAAGTGATAGACATGATGATTGCTTAAACGCTTCATCTACCCCCTATCCACACAAAATTAACGGTGAATAAGTTGAGTCAGCATAAACGTTTCAAGTTTAGTAAAGCTGAGAAGATTGCAGCCCCAGTGATTATCATAATTGTGATTTGGGCTGCGTACTCATTCACGCAACCATCCACCAGCCCCTCTCAGTCGACGCAAGTATCATCAACCGTCGCATCTTCGATGCAATCGAATAATCTACCAGACTTCACGTTACCCATAGTGGGTCCTAATGGTTTAACTGGGCAAATGGCTACGTTCTCTTCGTTTCATGGTAAAGTCATCCTTTTGGAATTTATGAACCCTAATGGTGCGCCATGCCAACATATGGCATCGATCCTCAAACAGCTCAACTCTGAATACAGCGTCGTCATAATCTCAGTAATTGGAGTATGGAATGGTGTAACCGTTCAGGATGCGGCAGGTTTCGTCAACACATACGGAGTCACATGGACGGTAGTGTATGACTCGTCCGGGATAGTTGCAAGTAATTTTGGGGTTCAAGGGCCCCCCACCTTCATCATTATCAACAGAGATGGACTCGTGTCGAGTACATTTCATGGCCAACAAACTCACGATACGTTGGCCGGTGCGCTATCAGCAGCCATGGGGTAACGAGTGTAACGCCCTAGGTTCGCTGACCGTCAGTTTTCATTAGGTAAATGTCTGTAGAAGAGCAGGTAACTGATGATTATGAAATCCGCTACAATCGCCACGTGCATAATGGTACAGTAGACGCAGATCGCTTTGATCAGAACCAACTCGATAAAAACGAGATACGGAACGATCAGAATACCAAGAAACCTCCATCCGAATAGGAGATTCCGAGAGATCCGCAGCAAGCGGTCACTACCGAAAGCAATGAAGTAAACCAGTAAGAGATTTATGATAAAGTAGAACACGGCGAACAATTCAAGAGGCACACCGAAAACCTGACTGTAATCGCTGCTGAGAACCGCATCACAATTCAACACTATACCAGGGCCCCGTTGCAAGGGACAGGCAGGCAGAGACATCCTCAACGTATAGTAAACAATCACAACCATCAAAGAAGCCCAGAGACCAAACGCGGACATCAGCACCAACAAAAACAACTTAGCATTGCTAATCCTCATTTACCGTTCCCCGGAGTTTGAGTGGACGCCGATTCAGACTGGAATTTAACATCAACCGACGCTTCGCATTTGTGAGAATCTCTGGCAGTCGTTGATTTTTCATGCGACCGATGTGCTCATAAGAGGATGAACAATTTCCCGGGCCGCTTACTGCCTCACATTACACGACGGCAAACAGTTTGGAAATTCTAAATTATGATTGTAACATTCTGGCATTGAGGTAAAGCGACTTGTCCAGAAAGTATGATTTGCAAGTACACACGATTTATTCGATGAGCCCAAATTACGCATTCATACGTGATGCGTTCATAACCTTCGAAGATTTGATTCTTCAAACAAAACAGAAAGGCCTGTCAGGGATTGCGGTAACGGATCACAACTCAGTAACCGGCGCACTGAAATTTCAGAAACTAGTCAGATCAAAAGACATCAATCTAGATGTGATAATCGGGGAAGAGATCCGAACCACATCAGGCGACATAATAGGGTTGTATCTTGAAGAAAGAATCCCACCCGGCAAGTCCGCGCAAGAGACACTTGAATTGATCAACGACACTAACGGCATCTCCATAGCCGCGCACCCTTATGCAAGATCCGGAGTCGGAGAGGACGTCGTAAAAGGCTGCAGATTTGATGCTTTGGAAACTCAGAACTCCAAACATTGTGACGTTGACAATAACAGGGCTGGAAAACTTGCTAGACAGTTGGATCTAGCTGAAGTTGGTGGAAGCGATGCGCATCAGTCGTGCGACGTTGGAAATGCATACACACTTGTACCTGACACGTTGTCGCTCACAGACGCAGTTAAAGATAGGAAGACCAGTGCAATCATGGAAACGCGAAGTCCACCAATATCGGATGCACGAAGACTTCTCTACCAGTTCAAGCTACCAAGATCCGAATGCGCTCGCACGATGCAGGACTATAGCGGTCAGGATTTTGCTAGTGTCATGTGTATAGCCAATTCAGCTATGGGATGTGGCTTCCCGGTTGAAAGATCTGTAGAGGTTCGACGAATACTCATACAGAGCATGGCTTCTATCGATCACGTAAAGCTGACGGTTCTGGCTGAAGATTCCCTAAGTACCCCCGATCTCACCGCGAAACATGGGTTCTCATGTCTCGTCGAAACCAAGTCAGCCGCTTCCAGTTCGAGAATCCTCATGGATGCTGGACCTCCTCCCAACATAGCTCTGAATAATGCAGACTTGTTGAAGATTGACCTACGCAGCCTTAATGCCATAGTCATCAGTCACGGACACTACGACCATCTAGGCGGACTACCGGAAATCCTGAAAAGGGTACGTGAGCCGACGCCCGTAATTGTTCATCCTTTGGCTTTTGTTCCAAAATTCTCGCTCACTCCTAATCTCAAATTCATAGGAGCGAATTTTGATCAAAGAACTCTCAAGGAACTCCAAGGGGTACTGCTGCTTGCGCGAAACTCTGTCCCAGTGACCACCGGCGTTATCACAAGTGGTGAGATTTCAAGAGAGACTGGCTTCGAGAAGGTTGAAGGATTCTGGACAGTTGAGAACCAACATTTCATCCAAGACCAGATGGTCGACGATCAGGCTCTCATAGTAAACCTGCGAGAGAAAGGTCTGGTAATCGTATCCGGATGCGGACACTCAGGAATAATAAACACTGTAAGACATGCGCAGAAAATGACTGGAGTAGAAAAAATTCACACCATCATAGGCGGTTGCCATCTAGCTAATGCCAATCAGGAGAAACTCCAAGCAACCGTTGACGAACTTCTAAAGATTCAACCAGACCGACTCTACCCATGTCACTGCACAGGTCCCAAAACAATCAACAAATTTCTTGAATCATTCGGAGAACGATGTAAAGCCGCACATACCGGAGACATAATTGAACTCTGAAATTTTGAATCATGGAACAGCGCTACCTTAATCCATTAATCCAGTGGAGGGCTTCAGTATGTCCTAACCAAACTTGAGACTCACTCTCAATCCATTAGTACTAACAACCAAAATTACGGCAAGGAGGACTCTGAATTGAAAGCTAACGCCGTTTGGGTTGAAGGATACAAGAGCATTGTAGATAACGGCCGCGGCCACACTGTTACGGTTGATCTAGCTCCAGATCAAGGCGGGAAAGATGCTGGACCAACTGCACTCGAACTAGCAGTTATGGCTCTGGCAGGATGCGCTACAACAATCTTCAAAATTATAGCAACCAAACGAAAACTAAATTACGAAACACTGAAGATCGAATTAAACGCTGAAAAACCAAAAGATGCATCTACCGTGACGGAAGTAAAAGGACACGTAGAAATAACCACGGCCGGAACGGAACAAGAAGTTCGAACCATTCTGAAATCAACCTTCAGCACATGCCCAGTCGGAGTAATATTCGAAAAGGCAGGTATCATACCCACCTACGATCTAACAATCCGGAAACCAGCGACCGCCTAAATTTTGAAATTGTTTTGATGAGGCATAACCAGCCTAAGGCACGAGGTTATCCGATTCCGTCAGTCACTAAAATGTTGTCGCTGACACCTGGATTCGTGAACGAAAACCTAGCGCAGGACCGTGGGATTACGACGTAGTCCACTGGAACACTGATTGCTCCAGCCGTTAACGAGCCGCAACTTTTGTGATCTGTTAACTACTACGTTATTTCTGTTGGTGTCAGTCGGTGTTCTCTAAGATCATCGCTATTGCTCTGATTGGGCTACCCGTACTCCCCACAAGATTGAGCGGTACGCCTACGAAGATGAAATCCCGGTGGAGCAGTTTGTCGAGATTTGCGAGATTCTCGTAGTTAACTATGCCTTTTGGGAGAAGGATTCTGTGGGCTGGGAACGGGGTGTGATCGGGGCTTGGAGCATCAAATCCGATCGCGCTCACTCCTGTCTCGAGAATAAATCGACAAGCTTCTTCGCTCAATTCCGGATGGTTTAACCATTCGGTGGTCTTTGCTTTTGAAGTGTAGCCGGTATAGAACAGTAGAACCCATCCAGAGCCGATCTTCCCTGTTTTTCCAGAATCGTCAAGGGCTCTGACTATGTCTTTCTTTTCTATCGAATACCTTGGCGGCCTATTTGAGAAGTCTAGGACAACTCCGGGTCCTGTGCAACGCGCTATCGGTAATTGATCTACTGTCGATCCGCCTTCGCAAAAGTGAGCTGCAGCGTCTAGATGAGTACCAGTATGATCAACCAGCACCCAAACGTATGTCAGAGGCCCCTCATTGAGTGACGAAAAGGTTGTTTTCAGAGGTTGAGGAAGGCCGGGGAACATTCCTTGACTATCAAGACTTTTGATAGGTAAAGAAAGATCCACAAGTTCTCTAATAACAAGAGTCAATCTTACAAATCTCCCATGTTAATCGCCGACATAGCTTGTGTATGCGCCGCGTTGGGAACATAAGGAACTGTTTTCAATTATTCGTGCTTGAAAATTCATCCTCAAGATTAAATTATGCAGTTACCGCGCTTGCGAATTGTGATATTTAGAATACTGTTTCACTGAATATGCTATACACAAGGTTGAGAATCGTCCGAGAGGAGCGGGGAGATCACGGGTGGAGCGTGGGATTCTGGCTCCAATTTACTGGTAAATATAAACTGCGTTAGCCTTTTCACGGATCATGATTCGCGTCTTAAAGTTGTAGCGATACGTGCCCTATTTTCTCAAATCGCGGGCTTCTTTGATTAACTTTAAAATTTCACTCTTATTCTTCTCGAATTGAATCCTGAATTCTTCCTTATCTTCCTTAGTTAACTTTGGATCACTATCGAGTACTCCAAAATAATACCCGCGAACGAGACCCAGATTCTTCTCATCATCGTTGGTAAAATTGTCAATCTTGTTACTGATTGCGACTCCGATTCTATAGTCCAATGGCTATCAGCTTAACTCTCTTCTAGTGTTTGCATTATTGGTGAAAACAAACAAATGAGTATAGGAAATCAGATCAACCGACTCAAATTTTGTTATTGTGGGGGTGGTCTTGTGCCTAGCGTGACCTGTAGGGTCATCGGATTGCCGGCTCGGATGATGTTGATCTGGATAGTCTGTCCTGGTTGGGTGTTACTTTCAAGATATGTGGATAGAGCGTCGTTGTTTACTATTCGAACGCCGTTGATCGAGACTATGATGTCACCTCCGATAATGTATTGTTGTCCTTGAACATAGACTTCATACGTTCCAGCCTTCAGCCCTGCTAGATCTGCTGGTCCGTTGTGAACTGATTTCTCAATCAACACGCCGTAAGTCACCTTGCTCTGTGTTGCTTGTGCAAGTTGGTAGGTCATGTCAACTGTTGCAATTCCCAGATACGAATGCTTGGTGTAGGTGCCGGTGGTTACGAGTGAGGGTAATTCACGTAGTATTGTATTCGAAGAAATTGCGAAGCCAAGGCCTTCAGAACCGCTGATCGTAGCTGTAGTCACTCCAACCACCAATCCATTCACGTTGAGTAATGGTCCACCCGAGTTGCCTGGGTTGATCGGGTTGCTGATTTGGATTACGTCGGCGATGGGAAACGTAGCGTTGCCTGTAGATGATCCGTACTGTACACTCCTGCCGACTTGGCTAACTATTCCTGTTGTTATCGAACCCGAATACCCATAGGGGTTTCCGATCGCTGCGACAGGATCGCCAATCTGGAGCGATGAAGAAGAGGTGAGTTGAAGCGGATAGAACTCATTGGTTGGAGCTGTCGCGGTTACGAGGGCTATGTCAGCGTATGGATCAGTGGCAGTCGCTGTAGCGTTGTATGTGTTACCATCGGAGAAGGTTACGGTCATATTTACCATCCCTTGCACCACATGATAATTCGTGACGATGTAGTCTGAGGTTCCGTATTGGATTACGAAACCTGACCCTAGGACGGCTTGGGAAACATTTCCCGTACCGAAATCTGTGCTCATCGGACCGATCTGCTGCCCCTGAATCAATACTACGCTTCGATCTGCGTTCGCATAGATTTTGGTCGGGTCGAGCCCAGAACTGGAAATTCTAGAATTTCCCATCTGAACTCCAACATAGTATGACACAACTATTGATGAAGAAACCACGATTATGAAACAAATCGCGATTAGCACATTCCGTCGAACATGAGAAACGGATTTCGTTGATCGACGACGAGTAGATTTAGGCATCAAATTCAAACCCTAACTAGATCATCCTGCTACATTGAACCAATTTAGCACTATAGGAACATAGTTCTCGGAACTTGAGGCAGTCAAATCGAAGTAATCTGCGGCATTAGGCTTGCACCGATGGTCATAGGATAAATGAAGGATTACTCCTCTCTCTTTATAATCGCTATTCTGAAGTTGCTTTAATTCTGCCCGACCGAATCGCTTTCACAAGCGCATCGTGATCACGTTCAGTTTGATCGGCGTAATCCGTTGCGAACTTTACCATTGCTTCGTCGAAAACATCCTTCTTACCAAGATAGCCTCGGATCTCCGGCGCTTTCCCTGAACGTGCATGAGCTCGTGCAAGCGTCCAACCAGTCACCTGCGCGTAACGGAAAAACTGATCTGCGTCGAACGTTTCGACCAGAGGCTTAATTTTCCAATCGCGAAGCTGACGGACATAACAATGAAGATTATTCATTTTCATTGTTCCCCAACCCAGGAAAATGTCGCTGGCAGCCTGCATCAACCGTTGACCCATCACTACTCGTTGTCCATGGTGAGGATAATGGCTCTTCCCCGCATAGGGTTCGAGCACTGAAGCGTTAGCTTGCTTTATTTGCAAAAAGAGCGCGTCGGTCGGTGATGCCATCAAGAGCGCTACGCCGCAGATCGTGCCAACGCTCCCGATCCCAACGGCTTTGAAAGCCACATCGACTAATTGGAATCGGTCAAAAAGAACGCGACGGTCCTCCGATAACGATTCGAGGTAGGTACTGAAAGCCTGCGTACTCCTACGCAGATGCTTCTTGTTAGCAAGATTGTTTAAGTGAAAGATTATTGGTGGTTGATCTTTAATCGTCGTTCTCCCGCCTTTTTGTGTGGTCATGAGTGGTTGGATATGTTCAGCTGATTCTGTTTGCGCTTTCTTGATTCTCGTCTGGATCCGCTTAGCCCATTTGCGATCCTTCAATTCTGCAATCGCTCTCTCAATGTCAAATCTCGAGTACCATACGTCTAGCTCGGTCATTCGAGCGAACTCAGCCATCTGTGTGCGATAGGTCCTGACCAACTCTCGCACCATTGCTCGAGTATCTTTCCTTCGAAGCTTGTTACTTCTTCCCGCTAACACGAAGCTTGTTGCGAGCCGCTTCAAATCCCATTCCCATGGGGCAGGTAGTGTTTCATCAAAATCGTTCATGTCGAACGAAATCCGTCGTTCAGGTGTAGCAAAGCCCCCGAAATTGAGCACATGACAGTCGCCACAACATTGAACGCGAATACCACTAGCGGGAGTGTGTGCTAAATCCGCAGCCATGACCGCCGCGGCTCCGCGAAAGAAAGTGAACGGAGACTGCATCATCCTTCCGAAACGAATCGGCACCAGCGCAGGCAGCCGCGTCTTATTCTGCTCAACTAGAATCTTAACGGGATCTTTGCGATCCTTATGAGGCGTCCATCCGGTGTGACTGTCCAACGGAGTCGCGTCACGCAATGCCTTTCCCGCAGCCATACGATCCTCCAATGATAGTACTCGTCGAGTAGATGTAGCCAAAAGGGTACCTCAAGTTTCAGTTCGTCGAGTTTCATATAACGGTTGGCATCTCCGATTATCAGTGAGAATGTGGCGTAGCCTTTTACTTGCTAATTCATTCCGGTGAAGAACCTTGACGAACTCTCTCGAGAACGGGAGAAGAGTTGGTGAACAACTTTAGCGTGAACGATGCGCCCATTAAAAAGAAGAAATGGCTGCCCTATCTTGTGCGCGGGGCTCTTGGCACAATTATCGCCGCCACTATGTTCGAGCAATTTCTCGTTACAGAAAAACCACTAACTGAGTTTTCAATAGCCAACTTTCCGATTTACATTGGCTTCTTCTTCCTCATGAACGGTCTCTTGAGCCTGAAACTCGCTCGATCTGCAGTTGCCGGAAGACGTAGCATTGCAGCTGCCGTGACGAGCATCATCGGCGGACTAGTGATAATCATCATCTATCCCTTCAGCTCTTATCGCACAACTCTCGTCTCAACAGCCCTCGGCAGACTTGCGTTCGGTGCAATCGTGATTATTCTCGGCATGTTACAGATCCGAGACAGAGTGGCCCTGACTCCCAAACCAGCATTAGAACGACCGAAAATAGTCTTAGGAGGTTTGGAGGTATTGTTTGGAATAACCGTAATTGCTTCTCCAATTAACAAGTTCATCGGAGCCATTGCATTCGCGTGGCTCGCGCTCGTTGTAGTTTACATGTTCTACCTGGCACATATTCTACGTCGTGCTTAGTGAGTGATTTTGGTTGCTTATTGCTAAATTCGTAGCAGCAACCTTTACAGTAATGCTTTTTGTTGTCAGCATTTTTGCTGTTGCGGTTCCTGTTCAATCGCATTTTACGTTAGGTAGCCTTACAGGGTCATATCGTTTTCATAGCTTGGATTTTGACCCCCATGTTTCAGGTGTGATTGGGTACGTGTGGCCTGGTGGTGGCCTAAATGCCTACACGGGTGTACCGAATGCTGCCTCCTCCGTATTATCGCCTGGTTATCAGTCTCCGT
>Ga0209517_10002288_pt1 | contig 27255 bp, 27 predicted proteins | sample PeaSoiMetSII2010_FD_187695 | JGI IMG/M metagenome (GOLD analysis project Ga0209517, IMG submission 187695) | Peat soil microbial communities from Weissenstadt, Germany - SII-2010 (SPAdes) (version 2) | ecosystem: Environmental > Terrestrial > Soil > Wetlands > Peat | place: Germany...
TCACGCGGCGTCGCTGCATCAGGGTTTCCCCCATTGTGCAAGATTCCCCACTGCTGCCTCCCGTAGGAGTCTGGCCCGTGTTTCAGTGCCAGTGTGGCCGTGTGCCCTCTCAGGCCGGCTACCGATCTTTGCCTTGGTAGGCTTTTACCCTGCCAACTAGCTAATCGGCCGCGGGCTCCTCTCTCAGCGCATTGCTGCTTTCCTCTCTCGAGCTTATGCGGTATTAGCCCCGGTTTCCCAGGGTTATTCCACACTAAGAGGCAGATTACCCACGTGTTACTCACCCGTACGCCACTGTACTCATGGATTGCTCCACTTTCTCGTTCGACTTGCATGTGTTAGGCGCGCCGCCAGCGTTGATTCTGAGCCGGGATCAAACTCTCATTTGAATCAATGAGAAAGGGCCGGGGCTTCCCCCAACCCGTTGTATTCGCTCCGGTTTTACTCAGAGTTCTGACGAGTTCTTCCTTACTGCATCCAACCAGATTGTCAAAGATCTGCGCAGCTTCCCCCGGCATCATCGAGAGGCATTTCCTCCAAATGAAACCAGGAGCCGCTGCAGGCCTCGAAACTTGCGCGAACCGACGACTTTCCGTTTCCGGACACGCCAAAGCCCGCTGAACTTTAAGAACTTTGAAAAAGAACCAAACAGGAAGGCCGTATTCCGCTCCGATCGGTGGCCCGAACGGAGTTTTGTTACCATTCCTTACAAGGGGTCTCTACCATTAGAGCACGCTCACCCTTTCCAACGCAAGTCAGGAGGGCAAACGATGCCTCAAGATCCCCAATTCGGCGACTCGTTCAGAATAGCATTCCGGGCTGTCGAGCGCAAGTGTTTTCTCAAGAAAAAATTCGGTCAAACCCGTCCGAAACTATACAATGCCCATGAAGTGGATGAAAACAAAGGGGCTTGTCCTGCCGGAATCCCCGCGGCGCAAGCGCAGGGCGGAATTTGCGGCTGCCGATGACCATCACCGGCCTGGCACGTCCGATCGCGTGCGCCAATCTCGCCAACCTCATGCTCGCACGAGGGCGCGGCCCGATTACAATGGGAGCAATGCCCCTGCGTACCACCGCGCTTCCACTGGCGCTCCTGTTGCCGCAGGCGAATGCGCAGCCCGCCCTACCCGAAATTCTTTCGCGGGTGGCCGAGGAAGCTGGGGTCTTGCAGCAAAACGCGCCCAAGATGCCGACCCAGGAGACCCTCGAACAGCGCGCTGCGATGCCCCCGTCGCGCTTCCGGCCACTGATCGGCGGCGCCGCCGAATCCCCCCAGCCGCGCCGGCAATTCCGCCAAGTTGTGTCCGAATACAGCGTCGGCACTCTTGAGGACTCCGGCTCCCGGAACCTCATCGAATTCCGCCAGGTCATCACCGTGGACGTCCGCCCGATCCAGTCGGCCGAAAGAGCCCGGCATGCCCTCTCGCTGGGCGTGCATTCCCCGGACGAGCGCATCCGCAAGCGCATGTTGGGGGATTTTGCCGGCCACGGCCTGGTGGATGTCGCCACTGACTACGCCCTGATCCTGCTGGCGTTCTCCAAGCGCGGCCTGGAACAAATGAAGATTTCGCCTGGCGGGGTCGCTCGCCGCGCTCTCAGGGTAACTTCTGGGTTCGCAAGTCCGACGGTCTCCCGTTGCGCATCCAGGCTTGGGCGGAGCATGCGGACTCCAGGCACAAGATTCGCGACGAGGCCGCCGTGGATTACGTTTTGTCTTCGCACGGGTTCGTGACGCCATCGTCGGTGGACCGCCATTTCGTGGACGGCCAGCTCATGACCGAAAACCTCTACCGCTACCAACCGTTCAAGCTTTTCGGCGCCGATAGCGAGATCAAGTTCGCCGAAACGCCCGATCCGGCGGCCCCGCCTTCGCCGTCCGCCAAGACCCCCACTAAGAAATGACGCGCATCCTCTACCTGCACGGATTTGCTTCCGGGCCGTCTTCGAGCAAAGCGCGCTATTTCCGCGAGCGCCTGGAATCGGCCGGCATTCCGGTGGAGATACCGGACTTGGCCGCCGGCGATTTCGAGCACCTCACGCTCACCGGCCAGCTCGGGGTGATCGAACGCTGCGCGGCGGGGGGACCGGTCTCGCTGGCTGGCTCCAGCATGGGCGGCTATCTCGCGGCCCTGTATGCATCGCGCCATCTCGAGGTTGCCCGGGTGGTGCTGCTCGCTCCCGCATTTGATTTCGCCCGGCGATGGGCCGAGTTCCTGGGCCCGGATCAGGTCAGCGAGTGGCGGCGGACCGGCGCCATGGACGTTTTCCATTACGGCGAGAATCGGAATCGAAAGCTGAGTTACCGGTTACTCGAAGACGCGGCGCAATACGAGCCCTTTCCCGATTTTCGGCAACCAGCGCTGATTTTCCACGGCGCCCACGACGATGTGGTTCCCGCCGGATACTCGTTTCAATTCGCCGCCGCCCACCCCAACGCCCGCCTGGAGGTGCTGAATTCCGGCCACGAGCTGCTGGACGTGCTGGAGCACATGGGTCCGAAGGTGGTGGATTTCTTTGGGGGGTGAAGATCACACACCGAGGATGGTGTCGAGATCGATTTCCACGCCGGGGAGCAACTCCGTGGAGAATCGGCCGGTGTGAATGGTCTCCGGCCCCGCGGCTTTGCGGATCCGGACCTGACGCCGATTGGTATCGATCACCCAGACCTCCATTGCCCCGTGTTCGAGGAAGACTTCGATCTTGGGCGCGATTTTCCGGGCGGTATTGCTCTCCGAGAGAACCTCGACGGCCAAGGCGGGCGCGCCTTCCAGGTAATCTCCCTCGGGTTGTCCACGGTACGTGATGCTGACGTCGGGCTTCAGCCACGACAGCGGCTCCAGACGGTAGCCCACCTCGTGGTATACCGAACCCAGGTTCTGGGCGGCGCCCAGATCGTGGAGATCCTCTAAAATCGTCTCCAATCGATGGTACAAACGGTGTGAGACCCGGTCATGCCTGATCTTGGCGGGGGGCAATTCGATCAGCTCTCCTCTCAACAATTCGGCCTTCCCTGGCCTGTCGGGGAGCTGCTCGAACTGCTCGAACGTCAATAGAGTGCGTACGTCACCCATTCGTCTCCATCATACCCCAGCGATGGATTACAATCGACCACGTGCCGGACTGCGCGATGGCGATTCTGCCCGTGGGATGGATCCTGTGGATGGCGCCTTTTCTCTTCATGAAGAGAGGCGGGGTCCCCGCCAAACTGGACCGCCGCGCGCGGTGGGGAATCTTGCTCGAAGGCCTGGGCTTCGCGTGCGTGTGGTTTGGCCCTTTCTGGACGAGACACCCAGAGGCTTGGCGAATCGCCCTCGCTGTCCCGTTTTTCTTGGTGGGCAGCCTGCTCTCCTGGACCGCGGTGCGCGCGCTTGGCCGCCACTGGCGCATCGATGCTGGCTTGAACGCGGACCACGAACTGGTCCGAAAGGGGCCTACCGCGTGGTGCGTCATCCCATCTACGCGTCCATGCTCTCCATGCTGATCGCCACCGGCTTGACGATTGCGTCGTGGCCGCTTTTCGCAGTGGGAGTTGCGATCTTCGTGATCGGCACGGAGATCCGGGTGCGGATCGAAGATGGGCTGCTTCGCTCGCGCTTCGGAGACCAGTTCCGCGACTACCAAGGCAGCGTGGCAGCGTATGTTCCGTGGGTGCGCTGAGGCGTTACTCCGAGCGCAGTGCCGCGATCGGGTCCACGCGGGCAGCGCGCCGTGCCGGCAGGTAACTCGCGAGCAACGCCATCGCCAGCAGCACCACGCTCGCGCCGGCGAAGGTGGCGGCATCGTGGGAGCCGGTCTCGAAGAGCAGCGAAGCCAGGTATCGGGTGAGGGCGAAACCGCCGGCCAACCCCAAGACCACGCCGGCCATCCCCAGCAACATGCCGCGGCCCACCACTTGCCGCTGTACCAGGCCCGGCGGAGCGCCCAGCGCCAGCCGCACCCCAATCTCGTGCGTGCTCTGGCTGACCGCGTAAGCGATAACGCCATAGACGCCGAGCGCGGCCAGCGCAGTCGCGAGCAGGGCGAAGGAACCCACCAGCCATAGCTCCATGCGCTGAGGCGCGGTAGACCGGGCCAGCCGATCCTCCATGGTGGCAATGTCGAAAATGGGAAGGTCGGGATCGAGCGCGTGGATCTCGCGACGCACCGCGGCCGTCAGCGGCTCCGGCTTCATCGCCGAACGGATCGCCAGGGCGGCCGTCTGCAAGGGCTGTTGCGCATAGGACACAAACACCTCCGGTTCGGGCGGCCGCTCCGGCCCGCGGTGATGCACATCGCCGGCCACCCCCACGATGGTCATCCAGGGTTGGGATGCGTCCGGCGCTCCGATGCGCAGATGTTTGCCGATGGGGTCCTGACCGGGATAGAATCGATGGGCGAAGGCCACGTTCACCAGGGCTACGGGCGGTGTGCCGGTGCGGTCGGCGACCTCGAAGCCGCGTCCCGCGAGGAACGGAATTCTCAGGGTCGAGAAGTAGTCGGGGCTTACCGCAAGGATAGCCGCATTGGGTCCGCGTCCGCGGGGCGGATCCGGCTGGCCCTGGAAGTGGAGTGCGGCGCCGAGGTTATAGTTGGTCAAAGGCAAGGAACTGATGACGGCCGCGCGGTCGACGCCGGCGAGCGAGCGGGCGCGGTCCAGCAGGTCGCGGACAAAGTCCGCCCGCTGTTCCTCGGCGCGATACCGCTCCGACACCAGGCGCAAGCGTAGCGTGAGCACGCGCGCCGGGTCCATGCCCATGCGAACCGCCAACAGCTTTTGCACGCTGCGCAGCAACAGGCCGGCGCCCAGCAACAGGACCAGGGCCATGGCCACTTCGGCCACCACCAGGACCGATCGCAATCCGCCGCGCCAGCCGCGAGCCACCGCGCGGCTGCTGCCCTTGATCGCCTCCTGCAAATCCGGGCGTGAAGCCTTAAGCGCTGGAGCGAGGCCCGCGAGCACACCCGCCAGCAGCGTGACCGCGGTAGCGAACAGGAGCACCGATGTATTCACGCGAATCGTATCGGGGGCGGGCAGGCGCAGCGCTTCCAAGACGCGCAGAACGCGCACCAGCCACCAGGCCCCGGCCAGCCCCAGGCTGCCGCCGGCGCACGCCACCAGCAGGCTTTCGCCCAGTAGCAGCCGAAACAAGCGGGTCCGCCCGGCCCCCAGCGCGGCTCGCAGCGCCAGTTCCCCTGTGCGCGCCGAAGCCCGCGCCAGTTGCAGCCCTGCCATATTGGCGCAAATCAGAAGTAGCACCATCGTCACGGCTCCCCAAAGGACCAAGAGGGGCCGCCGCACCGCGCCGGAGAGTTCTTCGGACAGAGGCGTGAGTTGGATTCTACTCGTGCGAACCACCGGTGCAATGAAAGCCGGGAGGTCCGCCATGTGCCGGCGCTCGATGGCTTCCAGGTCGGCCGCGACTTGCGCCAGCGGCAGGCCTTCCCGAGGCCGCCCGATAATGTGGAGCAGCCCCATGCTCATGGCGTTCCACTCCGGCGGAGCCGAATAACCCCCGGGCACCAGCAACTCGGCACGAAGGTCGCCGGGAAACCGGAAGCCGCGCGGCAGGACGCCAGCGATGGTGTAAAGCGCATCGTTGAGCGCCACGGTGCGCCCGATCGAATGGGGGGCGCCGCCGAAATGCCGTTGCCAGAGGTCGTAGCCCAAGAGGACGAACCGCGTGTTGCCGGGCCGGTCTTCGGCGGTGTCGAAATCGCGTCCCAAGATCGGGTGAATGCCCAGGACGCGCAGGAAATCGGCATTCACGCTGGCGGCGATGACCAACTCCGGTTCGCCGGCGCGCGTGAGATTGAACTGCTGGTCGTTCCAGGCGGCGAGTCCGGAAAAGGCGCGGGTCTCGATGCGCCACGCCGCGAATTCCGGTGTGAGCACGGGACCTTCCGGCATTTGTGGTGAGGGCCGCGTGATCCACACCAGGCCGTCCGGCCGCGCATAAGGCAGAGGGCGCAGGAGCACGGCCTCGATGGCGCTGTAGAGCGCCGTGGTCGCGCCGATGCCCAGCGCCAGCGTGAGGACCGCGACTGCGGTGAAGCCGGGGCTCTTCCGGAGCACGCGCGCGGAGTAGTGTAGATCCTGGCGGAGCCGGCCCAGCGCGCCCCAGCCCCACATCTCGCGCGTGATCTCCCGGATCAGCGCCTCGTTTCCGAATTCGCGGCGAACGTTGCGCTCCGCGCCGGCGGGCGCTTCGCCGCGCGCGATGCGATCCCCTGCTGCCATCGCGCGATGAGCGCGTATCTCTTCGTCCAGACCCTGGTTGCGTTTCCGTGTCGAAAACCAAGACCGCATGGCGGCCCCCTCAAGGATGTAGTCATTCTACACCCAAGGCATGTAGACGGTCTGTAGCCTGAGTGGATAGGAACCGCCTCAGTGCGTCATGGCGTAGGTAATGTAGTTCACGCCGATCCGGATCCCCAGTGCGGAGTACTGCTGGGGATAGGTGGGCTCGTCGGCATTCTCCCAGGAATCGCCCAGGTCCATGTTGTGGCATATGGCTACCATCAGGCGGCCGCTGTCATCGTAGATGCCGCGCCAGTGGGCGCCCGAGCCGCCCCCATCGTAGCCGCCGTTGGTCAGGCACTTTTCGCAGACGCTATGGGTGATCGTGTATTGAAAGCCCGGGACCTGGTAGCGATCGTCGAGGTCGTACACCGTGTGAAAAATCGCATCGCCATTCGGTATGTCGACGATCTGCTTATCCGGCAGCACCTTGCGCATGCTCATGATGAAGATATTCCATTCGTCATTGCCGTGGAAATCGTCGCACATGAAGAATCCTCCGCGCAGGAGGAACTCCCGGAACTTGGCGATCTGCCGATCGGTCAGTTCCCAGTGGCCCACCTCGACGGCATACAGCCACGGGTAGTTGAAAACATCGTCGTCCTCTTCCAGGTTGATGGGCTGCTCAGCGGACTTGGAGTCGATCCGGGTCAGGCGCCGCATGGCCATGGCGAGGTGCCGGTCCGACCGCGGGTAGTCGATGGTCCAGTTGGTATTGCCTTCGTGCCAGTCGTAGCCGCGTTTTTTTTCCGATTGCCAGTCGATGTTGAAGTGGGTGGTGGGGTACATGAGGCGGGCGAAAGTCCATTCCCCCGGCACCTGGTAATCCGGAGGCAACGGGAAATTGTTGTACTCCCAAGCCGGATACTCCCGGAAGTGCCGCTGGGCAAACAGCGTACACACCACCATCCCGGACCCGACCGCCAAGGCAAGCACCAGACCGCGACTCATGTACTTTCAGTATAGACAAGTGCGACCGGCCATCACCGGCCCTGTCTGCCTCCGCCCCCGCCGCCAGTGAGCCTCCCGGGCATGTCGGCCAGCACGTATCCAATCACCGCCAGGGCCGCGACGTTCTTGCGGAAATCCTCCGGGCTCACCTTGTCCAGGGTATCGGTTTCGGTGTGGTGCCAATCGAAGTAGTGGGTGCCGACGGTGCGCTCGCCCAAGCCCGGCACGCCGTCGCGCATGAGGGGCGCGATATCGGAACCGCCGCCGCCGCCCGATATCTCGGTCGCCCCGACCCGCTCCAGCAGCTTGCCAATCTGCTTCAGCAACTCCTCCGACGGCTGATCCACGCCGGCGCCGAACCCGCGCGGCGCCTCCGCCCCGCCGTCCATCTCGATGGCCGCCACGTGGTTCTTGATCTGGCCGCCCACAAACTCGCGGTAGGCTTCGCCGCCGCGGCCGCCGTTCTCTTCATTCACCCAAAAAGCCACGCGAATCGTGCGGCGCGGCTGGAGCCCGAGCTTTTTCATCAGGGCCAGCGCTTGCAGGCACGCCATGATGGAAGCACCGTCGTCCTGCGCCCCCTGTCCCACGTCCCAGGAATCGATGTGCCCGCCCATCACGACCACCTCCTGGGGAAGCTCCTTGCCGCGGATTTCGCCGATGACGTCGCCCGAGTCCACGTCCGGTTCCATGCGGGCGCTCATTTCCAGGCGCACCTTCACCGGGACGCCGCCGGCGACCAGTTGCGCCATCATCATGGCGTCCTCGGGCGATACCGCCGCCGCCGGGATCTTGGGCTGGTTCTCGTCGTAGCGCATGGCGCCGGTGTGCGGGATCTGCATGGCGAGCGGGGTCACCGAGCGGACCAGTGCCGCCACCGCGCCCAGCGCCGCGGCCCGCGAAGCCCCGTTGGTCCGGTACACCACGGTGGGCCCGTAGCCCCGATACTCCTGGTTGTAGAGCACGATTTTGCCGCGCACCTTGTCGCGGCCCAGCTTGTCGAGCTCGTCGAAGTCGGAAACCGCCACCACCTCCGCGGTGATCCCGCCGGGAGGCGTGCCGATGCTCATCCCCAGGCCGAGCATGTGAAGAGGCTTGTCGAGCGGCGCCAGCATGCGGGCGGACTCGGGGCCCCGCACCCAATGCGGAACCTTGGTGGGAATCACGCGGACGTTGGTCAATCCGGCCGCTTTCATCTGTTCCACCGACCAGGCGATGGCCTTATCGAGCGAGGCCGAACCGCTCAAGCGGCTACCGATTCGATAGCAGAGATAGGTAAGCCTGGAATAGCCGTCGTTATCGGCCAGCGCGGCGTCGATGAGCTTATCCGCTACCGCGCGGTACTGATCGGTGAGGCTGGGCGAATCCGCCGCGAAGCCTGTCCCGGCCGACAAACAGAGAATGAACGCAACGCTCCCACTAAGGCGCATACTTCCCCATAGTTTGGCACAGGCTCGATCACCTCACAAACGGAACGTAGGCGCGAACCTGCTTCCGGTAATCCCTGAACTCCTCCCCAAACCGCGATTCCAGCAGCTTGTCTTCGCTGCGGACGCGAATCTCGGTCCCCGCGATGAATAGTGCCACCGGAAGGGCTGCCCACTCCCAGGGCGTCACGACCAGCAGCGTACACAACAGCATCGCCAGCAGGGACGCGTAGATGGGATGGCGCACGATGGCGTACGGCCCCGTACGCACCAGTTCGTGGTCTTCATACAGGCCCGCGTGGACCCGGAACTGTTTGCCGAGGTGGGCCACCGCGTTCCAGGATGTTACCGCCGCTGCCGAACCCAACAGCACCGCGGGCAGCACGCGCCACAGGCCGGGCGGCGAGTGGGCCGCAAGGTGAAACGCAAATGCCATGAAGATGGCAATGCCCTCGAACAACAGCCCTACCCGCGTGGGCCCTGTAACCGTAATCGATTCACGCTCCTGTTTGTGGGGCGCGCGGAAGATAAACGGATAACCCCACGCGAACCAGCAAACCACCAGCATCGTCCAGGCGAATGATTGCATCGGAACGGTATACCGGGCAAATTTATACAATAGCTAAATACCGCATTCCTCTGCGAGTTCCACAAAACCCGGCCCCATGAAAAAGGTCATTGACAACGGGCGCCGTTTTCTATTGAATAGGACGAATTCCCATGACTGACTTAATCAAGGGGCTGGTTCAAGTCCGGGACGGGTTGACCCTGATCGCGTTTCTCAGCCTGGTTCTGCTGATGGCTTTTCGCACCCAGAAAGTGCCGGAGCTTTTCTTCGGGCTGGTTCGCGACAAGCTAACGCGCCAGGAGTTTTCGGCGTTGCTGCGGCGGTTCATGATTCTGGGATTCGCCGCGTTTCTGGCGCTGGTGGCGCTGGCGGTGTTGGCCCAGGTGTTGAATCGCGCCACCCAGCCAGGCGGGCTGACCATCGGCGACTTGCGGAGCGAGCTGGCGAAATCGGAGGCCGCGCAAGAGCAGAAGATCCACGCCGAAGCCCAGTACCAGTTGGCAATGGAGAAGCTGAACGGGCGGGATTTCGATGGCGCAATCCAGGCGCTCCAGGCCTCCATCGCCGCGATCCCCTCATTGACGGCGCAGGAGATGCTGATTTATCTGTACCGCCAAAAGGGCGACTTGGGAAGCGCCTCCAACGCGTGGGAGGCGGCGGAAAAGACCGCGCGAAAGAGCGGCAACGCGATCGCTCTGGCGCGCTTGGACAACACCGGCGCTCCACGGGCGATTCCCTCCGCAGAAGGCGACCATGATTTGATCGGGAACAGCACGCCTCTGCCGAAGGGCGGCGAAGGCCTCGATACAGCGGTCAAGATTCCGCCCGGTTTCTATTCCTGCGCGGACAGCTCGGGATGCGTCGGCTGGTACACCTTCTACCTGGGGACGGGGCAGACCCTGGAGGTGAGGTTTCGCAGTCCCGCCATGGGCGGCGTCGCGGGCGTGGGCATCTACGGCACCAACGGACAGGGATTGAAGTCGGCGGGCGATTCGCCCGGTACGATGCGAGGCAATGCCGGGCCGGGCAGCAGTATCTATCAATGCAGTTGGACTGCTCCCGCGAGCGGATGGCACTTTCTCCGCATCGGCGCGGACGCGGGCACGGTTTATCGTCTGACGATCCGCTGAGCAGCCCAGTTCCTGATAGAATCGCAGAATCATGGGCGCACGCCGAATCTTGCGGATCCTGCTCCGGGTTGTCGTGATCCTGCTATCGGCCGAGGTCTTGCTGTGCGCCGGACTGTACTGGGCCATGTCGCAGCCTCCCGATGTCTTCGGGCGGATCATCGCGCGGACACCGTTCCCCCTGATGATGGTGCTGCCCTTCGAACCGCTCTGGATGCGCGCACGCGCGGGCTCGGTGAAACCCGGCGACATGGCGCCGGACTTTCGCTTGCCGACGCTGGATCGCAAAGAGACCGTGCTGCTTTCGTCCTACCGCGGATCGCGTCCGGTGGTCCTGGTCTTCGGCAGTTATACTTGACCGCCTTTTCGCCGGGAGGTTCCCGCGCTCAACAAGCTGTACGAGACCTATCGCGATCGGGTGGCCTTCCACGCCGTGTATATCGAGGAAGCGCACCCCAGCGACATCTGGCAGATGCGCAGCAATATCCGCGAGGGCGTGGTCTTTCGCAATCCGCGGACGGATGGCGAAAGGTTCCAGGTGGCCCAGAGTTGCGTGCGCACTCTGGGGATCCGCTTCCCGGCGCTCATCGACGGCATCGACAACACCGTCGAGCGTCTGTACACGGGTTGGCCCGACCGCCTGCTGCTGATTGGCCGCGACGGCCGCGTGGCGTACAAAAGCGCTCCCGGACCGTTCGGCTTCGATCCGGCGAATTTGGAAAACGCCCTGCGCACGCTGGTAGATTAGGAGCTATGTTCAAAGGACTGGAGCACACCGCGATTGCGTCGCCCGACCCGCAAAAGCTGGCGCAATGGTACGTCGATCGCCTGGAGTTCACCATCAACTTCGAGTACGACGGCAACTATTTCGTGAGGGCGGCCAACGGGACGATGCTCGAAATCATCCGCTCCCGAAGGGGAGCGTGCCGCACAAAAGATGAAAGACCCCGGCATACGGCACCTGGCCATCCTGGTGGACGATTTCGACGCGGCGCACGAACAGCTCCGGCGGGCCGGAGTGCAGTTCTTGGGCGAGCCCGGCAACAACCAGGGGAATCGCCTGGTGTTTTTCGCGGACGGCGACGGGAATTTCGTCCACCTGGTGCATCGCCAAAAACCGCTCCGGTAACGCCGGCGGTCTTGCCGCCGGCACTACGGCCTCACGATCACTTTCCCGAACTGCTCCTTCCGCTCCAGCCGATCGTGCGCGGCGCGGATCTCCGCCAGCGGATAGACCCGGTCGATGACCGGCTTGAGTTGCTTGCGGAAGACGAATTTCAGCACCTGGTGCAGCTCGCCCATGGTGCCCATGAACGACCCCAACACGCTCCACTGCTTGCTGAAGAGATAGCGCAGATCGATGCGCGCGTCGTACCCGGTGGTCGCGCCGCAAGTCACCAGGCGCCCCGCCGGCGCCAGCGATTCCAAGCTCTTGGGCCAGGTGGCCGCACCCACGTGCTCCACTACAACATCCACGCCGCGCTTGCTCGTAATCTTTCTCACCTCCGCGGAGATGTCCTGCCGGTAGTGGTCGATTACGTGATCGGCGCCGAGCGCGCGGGCTTTGGCCAGCTTTTCTTCGCCGCCCGCCGTCGCGATGACGCGGCACTGAAACATCCTCGAAATCTGGATGGCGGCCGAACCCACCCCGCTGGATGCGCCCAGCACCAGCACATCCTCGCCGGGCTGGAGCCGCGCGCGGGCCATCAGCATGTGCCAGGCGGTGAGAAAGACCAGCGGCACGGCGGCTGCCTCATCGAAGCCCAGATCGCCGGGAATCTGAATAACGCTGTACTCCGGCGCCGCCAGGAGTTCGCAGTTGCCGCCATCGGCGCCGTAACCAAACAAAGTGTAACGCCGGCAAAGATTGTCGTTGCCGGAAAGGCACTGCTCGCATTGCCGGCAGCTCAGCCCGGGCGATAGCAGCACGCGCCAGCCGGGCTTGACCCGCTCCGAGAGCGGGCCTACCTCGACGATTTCCCCGGCGATGTCGCTGCCCAGCACGTGCGGCATCGCGAATTTCATGCCGGGGATGCCACCGCGCACGAACAGGTCCAGGTGGTTCAGGGCGCAGGCGCGCACGCGAACAAGCACCTGGTTTGCCCGGATCGCGGGCTCCGGCGCGTCTTCGTAGAGCAGCACCTCGGGACCGCCGTGCTGGTAGATGCGCGCGGCTTTCATGACCGCTCACTCAAGAGCTGGTTCGGAGCCAAGACCTTATACGGAAACCCCTCCCTCACGGTCGGGGCTCCGATCAGAGCCGCGACCGTGAGGGAGCGCTTTCGCATTCGCACTAAATCTCGCGGTCGCAATACTAGCCGTAGACAGGGCGGCACACCACTCACTGCGCCAGCACCGGCTGCGGAGCGGGCCGCTTGTGCTTGCACTCGGAGTTGGGGCACTGCCACACGGCGCCGGCCTTGAGCCACTTTTCCACCATGTAGGGACTGCCGCAATCCGGACACTTCTCGGCCACCGGCTTGCCCCAGGAGACGAACCTGCAATCCGGATAACGGTCACAACCGTAGAATGTCCGGCCCTTCTTGGAGCGGCGCTCGATGATCTCGCCTTCCGAGCATTCCGGACACTTCATCCCGATGGTTTTTTGTTTCACGTATTTGCAGGTTGGGTAATTGCTGCACGCCGTGAACTCGCCGAAGCGGCCGGATTTCAGCACGAGGTGGTTGCCGCACTGCGGGCATTTCTCGTCGAGCGGCTGGTCGGGCTTCTTCTGCGTGCCGCCGATCTGCTTAGTGGTCTTGCAGTCCGGGAATCCCGTGCACGCGAAGAACGTGCCGAAGCGGCCCTTCTTCAGCACCATGGGCCGGCCGCAGTTCTCGCAATACTCGGTTTCGCCCTGCTCCGTGAGATCGGCCTTATCGACATCCGGCAGGTCCACCGTAAGCTCTCGAGTGTACGTACAATCCGGGTAGCCGGTGCACGCAATGAAGCTTCCATGCTTGCCCCACTTGATCACCAGGGGCTTGCCGCACTTCTCGCAAATCAAGTCGGTGGGCCTTTCCATCCGCTTGATGTCGGTCATGTGCTCTTCGGCGTGTTTCAGGTCCTTGTTGAAGCGCTCGTAGAACTCGGCCATGGCCGCGCGCCAGTCGATCTTCCCTTCTTCGATGTCGTCCAACTCCTCTTCCATGCGAGCCGTGTAGGTCACGTCGAAGATGTCGTCGAAGCTCTCGAGCAGCAGGTCGGTCACCACCATGCCCAGCTCGCTCGGCAGGAAGCGGCCGCCTTCCTTCCGCACATACTCGCGTTCCAGAATGGTGGAGATAATGGAAGCATAGGTGGAAGGCCGGCCGACGCCATCGGCTTCCAGCCGTTTCACCAGCGTGGCCTCGTTGTAGCGCGGCGGCGGCTCCGTGAAATGCTGCTCCGGGAGGATGGCCTTGAAGCGCAGGTGCTCGCCCTCCGCCACCGCCGGCAGGCGATGCTTCAGCTCCTCGTCTTCCTCGTCGCTCTGGTCCTTGCCTTCCTGGTAGACCTTGAGGAAGCCTTCGAACTTGAGCACGGACCCGGTGGCGCGGAAAATGTACTCCAGGCCATTGCTGCCCTTGGCAGCCACGTCGATACTGGTCTGGTCGTACAGCGCCGGCATCATCTGGGAAGCCACGAAGCGGTTCCAGATGAGACGGTAGAGTTTCATCTCGTCTTCCGCCAGGTGCCGCTCCACTATCTCCGGCGCCAGCGCCATGGACGTGGGGCGAATGGCCTCGTGCGCGTCCTGCGCTCCCTTCTTCGATCTGTAAATGTTGGCCGATTCCGGCAGGAAATCCTTGCCGTAACGCTCGGCGATATAGTCGCGCAGGTCGCGGATGGCGTCGTCGGATACGCGTGTCGAATCGGTGCGCATGTAAGTGATCAGGCCCACCGCGCCTTCCTTGCCCATCTCGATGCCTTCATACAGCCGCTGCGCCAGGATCATGCTGCGCTTCACGCTGAAGCGCAGCTTGCGGGCGGACTCCTGCTGCAAGGTGGACGTGATGAACGGAGCCACCGGGTTGCGCTTCTTCTCCCGTGTGGTTACGGACTTGACGACGTAGTCGGCGCCTTCCAGTTGCGCCACCACGCCGTCGGAAGCCTCCCTCGAGCCAATCTCGGCGGGCTGATCGTCAATGCGCATCAGGCGCGTCGAAAGCAGCGGGGGCTTCTTGGCGTGCAGGTCCGCGTCGATGGTCCAGTATTCCCTGGGAATGAACGCGCGGATTTCCCGTTCGCGCTCCACGATGACCCGCAACGCCACGGTTTGCACGCGGCCGGCCGAGAGACCGCGCCGCACTTTGTCCCACAGCAGCGGGGAAATCTTGTAGCCCACCAGGCGGTCCAGCACACGCCGCGCCTGCTGCGCCTCTACCAGGTTAATGTTGACCTGGCCCGGCACTTCGAAAGCCTTGTCGATGGCCTTCTTGGTGATCTCGTTGAACATCACCCGGTAGATGTGCGGGCCGTTCTTCCTTTCCCCCAGTTCTTCCTGGAGGTGATAACAGATAGCCTCACCCTCGCGATCCGGGTCGGCCGCGAGATACACATTGTCTACTTTTTTGGCGGCCTGTTTCAGCTCAGCGATGAGCTTCTTCTTCCCTTCGATGACTTCGTACCGCGGCTCAAAGCCGTGGTCTACGTCGACCGCCAGATCGTTCTTGGGAAGGTCCTTGATATGACCGAGCGAAGCTTTAACTACAAACTGCTTGCCTAGGTATTTATTGATGGTTTTCGCCTTCGAAGGCGATTCCACGATTACCAGAGCCTTTGCCATATGAATTCAACGCATGCGACACATTCCCTCACGTTACTGCTTTGCGCCGCGTTACTTAATGTTTGCAGGTTTCCCGTTTGACCTTACCACACTTTTACGAAGTTCTTGCCGGGAAGTTGTTTCACCAGGCCCAGCATTTCCAATTCGAAAAGCGCGGCGATTAACTCGGACGGGGAGATATCTTCCACTTTTTCAAGGAGATCGTCCAAATGTATGGAGACGTCCACCTTTAGTGCTTCGAGCGCCCGCCGGGCGGTACCATCCAGTTCCGGACCCGGCGCACTTAATAAGGATGCCCGACCCTCCTCCGCGGTTGCACCCTGTTCCGCCAGGATCTTTTTCCGGCCCCTCTCTATTAGGTGCCGGCGGGATTCAACGGGAAGATCGGCGATCACGTCGTTCCAGTCCTGCACCAGCCGGGCGCCCTGTTTGATCAGCAGGTTAGGGCCCCAGCTCAGCTTGGAAGTAATGTTTCCGGGGATTGCAAAAACCTCGCGGCCCTGGTCCATCGCCAGCTTCGCCGTGATGGCCGAGCCGCTGTACTGCGCGCCTTCTACCACCAGCACTCCCACGCTCATGCCGCTGATGATGCGATTGCGAATCGGAAAGTTCTGCGGGAACGCCGCGGTGCCCATGGGGAATTCGGAAACGATCAGCCCTTTCACCGCCAGTTCCGCGGCCAGCTTGCGATTCTCGGACGGATAGACGACGTCGGCGCCGCAGCCCAGCACCGCCACCGTATCTCCTCCGGCGGATAACGCGCCCTTGTGCGCCCCGGTATCGATGCCGCGTGCCATGCCGCTGACGATGGTCAGGCCGGCGTGCGCCAGGTCTGCGGAGACCCGCTCGGAAACCGCGAGCCCGTAGGGCGTGGGCCGGCGCGTGCCGACCACGCCCAGCATGAGCGACTGCAACAATTCCACGCGGCCGCGCGCGAACAGCAGCACCGGCGGATCGAAGATCTCGCGCAGAGGCTGCGGATAGCGCGGATCCCCCAGGGTGACGAGGACCGTTCCGGTTTCCAGCATCTTCTCCTGCTGGGCGGCGGCGTCTTCGAAGGTGCATCCGCTGGCCAGGGACTGCGCCACAGCGCCGCTCACCCCGGCAGCTTCCAGCTCCGAACGCGACGCGCGGAGGATGGCCTGAGGCGTGCGAAAGCGGTCCAGCAGCTTTCCGGAAGTCCTGGTCCCCAGACCCGGGACCAATTTCAAAGCCAGCCAGTAGAGTTCCTCTTCCCGGCTGAGAACAGGTGGATGCATGAAGTGGAACTTGCTGACCTCTACGCTAGCACATGGCGAGGGTGGGAGAATGCTCGCAACTCACGCGCGCTCCAGCGCCCCCTCCAGATCGGCCATCAGATCCTCCCCATCCTCAATCCCCACCGACACCCGGATCAGATCGGGCGTGATTCCCATGCGCGCCAGCGTGCCCGGTTCCACCGATGCATGCGTCATCGTCACAGGGTGCTCAATGAGGGACTCCACTCCGCCCAGCGATTCCGCCAGCGTGAACGTGCGCACCCCCTCCAGCAGGCAGAACGCCGCTTCCTGACCGCCGCGCACCCGAAACGAAAACGTGCCGCCGTAACCGCTCATCTGCCGCGTGGCCAATTCGTGCTGCGGGTGCGAATCCAGTCCCGGGTGCAGAACCGCCGCGATTTTCGGATGCTGCTCCAGCTTCCGGGCGATCGCCAGGGCGTTGCGGTTGTGTTCCTCCATACGCAGTGCCAGCGTCTTGATCCCGCGCAGCACCAGAAAGCAATCCTGGGGCCCCGCGCAGGTGCCCATGGCGTTTTGCAGGAACCCGATCCTCTCGGCGAGCGCCGCATCGTTCACCACCACCGCCCCTCCCACTACATCCGAGTGGCCGTTGATGTACTTCGTGGTGGAGTGCACGACGATGTCGACGCCCATGCGAAGCGGCCGCTGAAAATACGGCGACAGAAAAGTGTTGTCGCAAATCGCCAGCGCGCCGTAACGGTGAGCCAGCGCCGCCACCGCTTCCAGGTCCACCAGGTTCATCAGCGGATTGGTGGGAGATTCGATCCACACCGCGCCGGCCCCCTCTTTCAGCTCCCGCCCCAGCGCTGCCATGTCCCGCAGGTCCACATATTCCGCCGCGATGCCCTTGTCGCGGAATACCGCCTCCAACAGCCGGTACGTGCCGGCGTAGAGGTCGCTGTGGACCAGCACGCGCTGGCCTGCCTGAAACATCATCAGAACGGTCGTTTCGGCCGCCATCCCGGTGGCGAATGCGAAGCCGAATCCGCCATCCTCGAGCGACGCCAGGCATGTCTCCAGCGCCTTCCGCGTGGGGTTGCCGCTGCGTGAATAGTCGAACGGGCCCGGCCGGTCCACTCCCCGAAACGCGAACGTGGATGTCTGGTAGATGGGCGTCATCACAGCCCCGTAGTGTTCCCCCGGACACTGGCCGGCGTGGACCGCCAAAGTCTTGAATCTCATCTCTCGCTACCCGATGCCTTCGAACAGCACCGAGCTTAGGTACCGTTCGCCGGAGTCCGGCAGCACCACCACGATGGTCTTGCCGCGTAGCTCCGGTTCCCGTGCCAGACGCGCCGCTACGCTGGTGGCCGCGCCGCTCGAGATCCCCGAAAGGATACCCTCCTCTCGCGCCAGCCGCCGGGCCATCTCGATCGATTCCTCGTTGGTCACCGTCTCCACACGATCCACCACGCTCAAATCCAGCGTTCCCGGAATGATCCCCGCGCCGATTCCCTGGATCTTGTGCGGCCCCGGCTTCAGCGCCTCTCCGCGCAGATGTTGGCCGATCACCGGGCTGGCTGCCGGCTCCACACCCACCGCAAGAATCGCCTTCCCCCGACTGTGCTTGATGTACCGCGAAACTCCGGTGATCGTGCCGCCGGTTCCGATCCCCGATACCAGCACATCCACCTGGCCTTGGGTATCTTCCCAGATCTCCGGCCCCGTGGTCTGGAAGTGGATCTCCGGGTTCGCCGGATTCTCAAACTGCTGCGGCAGCACATAATGGCTCAGGTCCGATTCGTAAATCTCGGTGGCCTTGACGATGGCCCCCTTCATGCCCAGCGCCCCTTCCGTCAGGACCAGCCTGGCTCCGAACGCCGCCAGCACTTTACGCCGCTCCAGCGACATCGTCTCGGGCATAGTCAGTGTGATCGGGTAACCCCGCACCGCAGCCACGAACGCCAGGGCGATCCCCGTATTTCCGCTGGTGGGCTCGACCAGCTCTTTCCCGGGCGTCAGGACACCCCGCTTCTCCGCGTCCCAGATCATGGATGCGCCAATCCGGCACTTCACCGAATACGCCGGGTTCCGCCCTTCGATTTTGGCAAGGACTGTCGCCCCGGCCGTTCACCACGCGGTTCAGCCGAACCAGCGGGGTTCTTCCGATACTCGACGAATTATCTTCAAATCGCATAAAGTGATTAGGACCTCAATACCCTATAATAGATCGGGATTCGGGCGATTGCAATCTCAGCCATGTGATTTTCCCTCTTGACAACCGATCCCAATCTATATATTCTCTATAGAGAATGGTACGATTGATGCTTCAGCTCATTGTCCCGCAACCCTGTTGTTGCCGCTAATCCTCTCATCCCCGTAGTTTCCAATAACCAAGTCAATAAGTTAGGAGAAATAGGATGTACGCAACAACCATTCGTCATATCGCTACTCATTTTCCAGCTCCCCTGCCAGAAGTGCCGCCAGCCCCGGAATACCAAGCCATCGGGACGGTACTTCAATCCGCTCTCAACCAGGTGGACGCCGAAGGTCTCTATCTTCACCGGCTCCATCCCGAAACCGCGCGCGCCCGGCTCGTGGCTTCCGCAGGCCTGCCGGCCGAAGAGATCGCTTCTCCCGCCCGCGAACATCTTGCGCGTAAGACACCCATCGTGCTCCCGGACGGCGCATGGCGCGACGCTCGCCTCGCCCGGTTCCCCGAGTTCGTAGCCCACAAATTCGAGGGCGTCGTTTCCATCCCCGCAGTCGAATTCGGCGTCACCATCGGCATCCTGAACGTGTGCCGCCGGCCCGGCCTGCCGCTCAAGCCCGCCGACCTTGCGCTGCTGCTCGAGCTCAGCCTGCCTCTCGGCGCCCTGCTGATTGCGGCCGAAGCCAACGCCGCGCTCCGCGTGGAGGTTGGCCGCCTGAGCCGCCAACTGGCCGATCGCAAGATCATCGAACGCGCCAAAGGGCTGCTCCAGTCGCGCTTCGAATGGACCGAGGAGCAGTCCTACGGTTACCTCCACCGCACCTGCCGCCGGCGCCGCGTCGCCATGCGCGATGTGGCCCTCGAAGTCGTCGAAAACCGCGGCCTGCAGCTAGTCGAGGAAGTGGCAAGTGCGGAATGAAAACCCGCTTCCCACGCGCAAGGATTTCCTACTGGCGGTCGCCGGTACGGCGCTCCTGGCGCGGCCCCTCGCCGCTGCAGGCGGACCGAAGATCCTGATCGTCGTCGCCCACCCCGACGATGAATACGCCTTCGCCGCCACCACCTACCGCCTCGTCCGCGAGCTGGGCTGGTCGGCCGACCAGGTGGTCATCACCAACGGCGAATCCGGCTATCGCTATGCCGCCCTGGCGGAAGCCTTCTATGGCATCACTCTGGCCGATGAGCGCGATGGCCGCGCCCGCCTGCCCGATCTGCGCAAGGAGGAGACCATTCGCGCCGGCAAGATCCTCGGCATCCGGCAGCACTACTTTCTGGACCAGCGCGATCTCGGTTTCTCCAGTGACGCCGCCGCGGCCGATGCCTCCAACTGGGACCGCCCGCATCTGCTCGCCGTGCTCGGCGACCTGCTGGCCCGTGAACGCTACGATGCGGTCTTCACCCTTCTGCCCACCGCGCAGACACACGGCCACCATCGCGCCGCCACCATCCTCGCACTCGAAGCGGTAACGCGCCTTCCCGAGGACCAGCGCCCCATGTTCTTCGGCGTGGAACCCCAGGCTCGCGTCGCGCCACCGCTGGACTTCGCCGGCCTGCCCTCGCAGCCGCTGACCGCCACCCAATCGGCCGAACCCGTTCTGACCTTCGATCGCGCCACCCCGTTCAGCCGCCAAGCCTCCCTCAACTACCAGGTAGTCGTGAACTGGGTCGTCGCCGAGCACAAATCCCAGGGACTGTTCCAGATGGATGCCGGCCGGCATGCCCTGGAGCGATTCTGGCTCTTCGCCGTCAGCGGCGGAAGCTCCGTCCAGCGCGTGAGCCAACTGCGCTCACAACTTTCGCCGCCCCAGCACACCATCGCGGCGCACCAATAAAACCTGTCAACCCGGAGGAAACAAATGAACGTTCGAACTCTATCCTTTCTTGCCATGCTGGTCTGGATGCCGATGGCATTCGGCCAGACCCTCACCACCGGCACCATCGTCGGAACCGTGACCGATTCCAGCGGCGCCGTAGTTAAGGACGCCGCCGTCTCCTTGGATTATGCCGCTACCGGCGATCACCGGGAGACCCTGACGAATGAGACCGGCGAGTATCGCTTCCCGCTGCTCAAGCCGGGCCAGTACAGCGTCTCGGCCAAAAGCCCCGGCCTGAAATCGGGAGTCTCGAATATCGACTTGCTGGTGGGCCAGCAGCAGGCCATTAACCTGGTGCTGACTGTCGAGCAGACCCAGCAGGCCATCGAAGTCACCGCGGATGCGGCTCTTATCCAGATGGAGAACGCCAACCAGGCGACCTCCTACAGCCAGAAGCAGGTGGTCGATCTGCCCATCAACGGCGGCGATATCACCAATATCGCCTTCTCCACGGCCGGACTGCGCCTGAATGTGGGCGGCGGCAACACCAACTTCAACATCAATGGACTGCCCTTCAGCTCGGCGCTCTTCACCATGAACGGGGCCGACATCACCGAGCCGTACAACCTGAACAACAAGTCGGGAGCCAGCAACAATACGCTGGGCGCCAACGATATTGCGGAAGCCGCCGTTATCCTCAACGCCTACAGCGCGCAGTACGGGCGCATGGCCGGCGGGCAGGTCAATTTCGTAACCAAGTCGGGCGCCAACGCCTTTCACGGCAACCTGTCGGAAAGCTACAACGACGCCATCCTCAACGCCAACGACTTTTTCAATAACGCCACCGGCACGCCCCGCGGACGGTCCGTGGCCAACCAATATGCCGCCGGGCTCGGGGGGCACATCGTGCGCAACAAGACCCTGTTCTACGTCAACACCGAGGGTTTGCGCTATGCCCTGCCCTCGAACGGAGTGGTTTCCGTCCCCTCGCCGCAGTTCGAGCAATATGCCTTGAGCCACGTTCCCGGGGCCTCGGTCCGCTTTATCAGGATGCCTTCAACCTTTATAACAATGCCCCCGGAATCAATCGCGCCGTGCCCGTCACCACGGGGTCCGGCCTCTTGCAGGACAGCACCGGCAACCTGGGCTGCGGCAAACAGAAGTTTCCCGGCGCCTATGTGAACGGCTCGAGCGGCCCGCGATTCGGCATCGACGTTCCCTGCGCCCTGGCTTTCGGCACCAACGCCGCGAGCGTCAACACGGAAAGCTTCTTTTCGGCGCGCATCGACCAAACCCTCACCGACAAGCAGCGACTCTACTTCCGCATCAGCTACGACGCAGGGCTCCAGGCCACCTTCACCAGCCCCATCAGCCCGGTCTTCAACCGTCAGAGCAATCAGCCCTGGATCATCCCGCAGCTCAACCACACCTATGTGATCACGCCCCGGCTGGTGAACAACTTCGTGGTCAGCGGGAACTACTACTCCGCCATCTTCGGCGTTCCCGATTTCGCCAAAGCGCAGGCCCTCATGCCTGAGAGCATCACCTTAAACGATGGCGGGGCTAACGGCAGCGCAGCCAGCACGACCGGCACCGGTTTCGCCCAAATCTCGGCCACTCTACCCACCGGACGCCGCGGTCAGCAACTCCAGTTGATCGACGACCTCTCCTGGAACCGCGGCCGCCACACCATTCAGGTGGGCATCAACCATCGGGCCAACCGCATTACCGACAGCAGCATCGCCACCGGATCCCAGATCGGCGCCTACACGTTCAGCGACCTCACCGATTTCGCCGTGGGCATCGTCAACAGCACCAACACCGGCAGCAAGCTCACGCAGTCCTTTCCGCTTTTGCAGGCGGCCCACACGCGCCTTTACTCGCTCAACCTCTACGCCCAGGACGAATGGAGTCTCGCCAAGCACCTCAAGCTGACCTACGGAATCCGCTTCGAACGCAACGGCAACCCGGCGTGTGTGGAGAACTGCCTTTCGCGGTTCAACACCAGCTTCCTGGCTCCCGGTTACCAGGCCGGCGCGGCCGTCCCATATAACTCCTCCATCGTCAGCCAGCACAATACCTTCGAAAACATCGAGGCGGTGATTCCCGAGCCGCGCATCGGCCTGGTCTATGGTCCGTTCGGCCCGGGCAAGACCGTGGTGCGCGGCGGCGTCGGGCTATTCTCCAACACCTTCGCAGGCAACGTGGCGGCCAACATCTTCGGCAACGCGCCCAACAAGTTCACGCCGACGGTGAACTTCGGAACCGTCGGGTTGGCATCCGACCCCGCGAGCGCCCAGGCGGCGGCCATAGCTTCCGCGCAAGTGTTCCAGAGCGGCTTTTCCCAAGGCTACACCCTGGCGCAATTCCAATCGGCGCTCGGCAAGGTGCCGTTCGCCACGCCGGGTTTCTACGTCTACCCCAACGACTTCAAGAGCATCAAGACCCTGGAATGGAGCATCGAGATCGAACAGCCGCTGGGCGCGCACGATGTCCTGGCGATCAACTACTCCGGCAACCACGGTTACGACGAGCCCATCACCAACGCCAATGCCAATGCCTACATCGGCACGCCCAGCCGCTACCCGAACGGATTCGGCGGACTCCCCACAGCCGCGCCCGATCCCCGCTTTCAGGCGGTCACCCAGGTGCTGACCAGCGGCTATTCCAACTACGACGGCTTGACCGTTCAGGAAAAGCACGCGTTCCACCACGGCTTCCAGGGCCAGGTCTTCTACACCTGGAGCCACGCCCTGCAACTAGGCAGTGGAGGCTCATCAGGCGCGGTCTACAACCCCTACAACCTGAATTTCGGCTACGGTAATACCAACTTCGATACTCGCCACAACCTGACCGCCGATTTTGTGTGGAGCTCTCCGCGCCTTTCGCACCGCGTACTCAACGCCGTCGCTGGCGGATGGACCATCGGCAGCAAGCTCTACCTCTACAGCGGCCGGCCGTTTTCGGTGACCAACAGCCAGATCCCCGGCCTGCTCTCTTCGAGCTTCGGCGGCACCGTACTGGCCGATCTCCTCGATCCCACCATCCTCGGCGCGAGCTGCACCAACGTCAACACCCGCTGCTTCACCTCCGCCCAGTTCGCCGCATCCAGCGCCACCGCGGCCAATCCGCATCAGCAGGTGGACTTCGGCAACATTCCGCCGAACAGCTTCCGCGGACCGGGCTTCTTCAACATCGCCAGCCAGGTGACCAAGAGAATTCCGGTGACCGAGCATGCGGCCTTTGAGATCGGGGCCAGCGCCTTCAATCTGCTGAACCATCCGAGCTTCGCGGTGCCCAACAGCAACGTGACCTCGGGATCGCTGGGCCTGATCACCAGCACCGTGAGCTCTCCCACCAGCATCTACGGCACCGGCCAGGGCGCCATCGTCTCCGGCCGCGTACTGGTGTTGCTGGCGAGATTCAATTTTTGAGGAGCGATAGGATGACTCGATCTTCGGCAACCTTGTTCCTGGCGCCGCTCCTGGTCATGGCCCAGGGCGGCCACCGGCTGACGATCGAGGACCTGCTGGCGGCGCCGGCGGGCCGCGGCGGCGCCGTGCTTTCGCCCGATGGCAAGTCCTTGGCGGTAATCGACCGGAGCCAGATCGCGCTTGTCCCTACCGGCGGCGGCGAACCGGTACCGATTACTTCGATCCCGGGCGCCAAGTCCGAGGTGAACTGGTCGCACGATTCGAAGAAGCTGGCGTTTGCCGGCGAAGGCAGCATCTGGGTGGTGCCAGCGACTGGAGGCGTCCCCAAGCGCCTCACTGGCGGAGCGCCCGGCCCCGGCGATCCGCGCGGCGCCAGCGACTACGCCCCGCGCTGGAATCCGGGCGGCAAGTGGATCCTGTACCAGTCGGGGCGGCGCGGGCAGGATGAACTGTACGTGGTGAGCGAAGACGGCGGCGAGCCGCACTTCCTGGCGGCGGCCGAGATCTATGAAGGCCGCGACCGGCTGGCGCCGGCAGCGCCCGATCACGGAGACGCAGTTTCGGTGGACCGCTTCGACCCCAACCCGCAGTGGTCGCCCGATGGCACGCGTATCTCCTACACCGAGCGCTCGGGGAAGTTCTTCTCCGGGAAACTGAAGCTGCTGGCATTCGACCAGTCCGCCGGGCGCGCCAAGGGCCTGCCGGTGGAACTGTACACCGCGAAAAACGACCGGGGCGGCGCCTGGGCCATCAACACGGCCGCCTGGTCGCCGGACGGCAAGGCCCTGGCCATCGTTCTCCAGGAGACCGGTTGGGACAAGGTCTACCTCCTGCCCGCGAACGGCGGATCTCCGAGGCAACTGACGCGCGGCGAGTCCGAGGACGAATCGCCGGTTTATTCTCCCGACGGCAAGTGGCTGGCAATTGTCTCGAACCGCGGCAAAGCCGAAGAACGGCATATCTGGCTTGTACCGGTGGATGGGTCCGAACCGCGTCCACTCACCAAATCAGTCGCGGGCGTGGAGGCCAACCCGCAGTGGTCGGCCGACGGCAAGCAGATCTTCTTCACGCGCGGCACGCCTTTCCACGCGGCGTCCTTGTATGTAGCCATGACTAGCGGCTCTGCCGCCGCGCGGCCATTCGCCACAGCCCCTGCCGGTAAGTTCGAAAGCCTGGGCCTGCCGGAACCGGAAGCCGTCCATTTCCCCAGCAACGACGGCTTGAGCATAGGCGGCATCCTGTACCGGCCGCTCGGCTACAAGAGCGGCGCCCGCTACCCGGCGGTGATTTGGGCGCATGGTGGTCCGGAAGGCCAGGACATGCTGACTTTCGCTCCCTGGCCGTTGTTCCTGGCCCAGGAAGGGTATGTCGTGTTGCAACCGAATTTCCGCGGCAGTACCGGCTATGGCGAGCGGTTCCGCAATCTCAACGTGGAGGACTCCGGCGGCGGCGAGATCGACGACGTCGGCGCCGCGGTGAAGTACCTGGTGGACCAGGGGCTGGCCGATCCGAAGCGCGTCGCGATCGGCGGCGGCAGCCACGGTGGAACGGTAGTGGCCAATGCCGTGGTGGAACTGCCCGGCGTCTTCGCCGCGGCCATGGACCTGTACGGCGTGGTGGACCGCGCCCTCTTCCTCCAGTACACCAACCGCAATTCCCGGATCCGGTGGGAGACCAAAATGGGCGGGACACCGGAAGAGAAGCCCGAGGTCTACCGCAAGGCCAACGTGCTGGCGGATGTGGCGCGTATTCAAACGCCTCTGCTGATCCTGCACGGCGAGGAGGATCCGCAGGTGCCCCCGCAAGAGTCGGCGCAATTCGCCGCGGCGCTCCGGCAGGCGGGTAAGACTTACCTCTACTTCACGTATCCACACGAGGGTCACGGCTTCACCGGCCGCGAGCACCGGCTGGACGCGTGGCGCCGGCAACTGGCATTCTTGCGGGAGTATTTGCAGCCGGCCGGGGAGAAGAGCAGCGCGGCCCAGCCGTAGGATTAAGCCGAATCGAGGGAGACTTCGCAGGCCAGCAGGCCGGTGACGTTGGCCACGGCGAAGCTGATGCCCTTGAGATTCCGTTCCGGCGGCACGCCGGGAATGGGACGCGGAAAACCGGAGGCACGGTAGAGAATCCTTCCGTCGGGGAGCGGTGCGGTGCGGTACTCGCCGCGCGGGCAATCCCAGTCCACGGCCACGGGCAATGCGCCCAAGAGACTGCCGGGCAGCCAGCGGACTCCCGCGTCCTCATGCGCAGCCACCAGGATCGCTCCCGCGGCTCCCACGCGATCCAGGGCGGCGCGCAGAACCGGTTCGTGCGCCGGATTGTCGGTGCCGAGGCTTAGGTTGATCAGGTGCATGCCGTTGGCCACGCACCAGTCGATCGCGCGCACCAGCGGCCCGATCGGCGCGGCCAGCGTGTAGTGAAAGATCTTAACCGCGAACAGGTCCGCTTGGGGAGCTTTTTCGCGGATCACCGCGGTCACCGCGGTGCCATGGCCCAGCCGGTCGGTATAGTCCGGATCCTCGCGGCCTTCGGGCGCGATCGCCACACCTCCCGCAACGCCGCCCACGTGCGGATGCGCGGCATGCACGCCGCTATCGATCACCCCGATGCGCACCCGCATGGCGAAGCCATTATAGAGCAGGCAGGGTGGATGTGCCATAATCTTACTGGAGTCTTACCAATGCAGACCACCCGGCTTTCGACCAAGGGTCAGATCGTCCTGCCAAAGAACATCCGTATCTCCCGGGCCTGGGGACCGGGCACGGAATTCACATTGGAAGAAACCGGCGACGGAATCCTGCTGCGTCCCGCCGGCCGTTTTCCGCAAGCCGATCTCGAAGAAGTGGCCGGGTGCCTGCGGTCCGAACGCAAATCGAAAACGCCCGCACAGATGCGAGCCGCTATGGGGCGAGAAGTGAAACGACGCCATGATCGCGGTCGATACTAACGTCTTGGTCCGCCTGCTGACCGGGGACGACCCCAAACAGGCAGCCGCCGCGCGGTCCCTGTTTGCCGGCGGTCCAATCTGGATTGCGAAAACGGTATTACTCGAAACCGGCTGGGTTCTCCGCAGCCTGTACGGATTCGAGGAGAGTGCCATCCGTGACGCTTTCACAAAGCTGCTCGGTCTTAAGAACGTACATGCAGAGGATGAATCCGCGGTGGCAGCCGCTCTGGCTCTGACTGCGCACGGAATCGAGCTCGCCGACGCGATGCACTTGAGCAGCCGGCCGCCGGGCGCTGTTTTTGTCTCCTTCGACAGGTCCTTCGTCCGGCGCGCGACGCGTGCGGGGAGCACCGGCGTTTCCGCCTTGTCAGCCAAGGACTAACGCTGGCGTAGCATTTTCTAATCGAAGAATGATCATGAAATCGGGTGCCGTTTCCAATACAAGATGATCATGGAAATTGAGCGGGGAGGCCGCGTAGCGGCCGGCTTCCTTTCTTTGGTTTTGTGTTT